>Ga0315912_10003272_pt1 | contig 16251 bp, 11 predicted proteins | sample VfabasoilMG_FD_204469 | JGI IMG/M metagenome (GOLD analysis project Ga0315912, IMG submission 204469) | Garden soil microbial communities collected in Santa Monica, California, United States - V. faba soil | ecosystem: Environmental > Terrestrial > Soil > Garden | place: USA: California... | reverse complement strand
CCGCGATGCGCGCCGTCTCGGGGTCGCGGATCTCGCCCACGAGCAGGATGTCCGGGTCCTGGCGCAGGATGGAGCGCAGCACGGAGGCGTAGGTGACGCCGATGTCCTCGTTCACCTGCACCTGGACGATGCCCTCGAGGTCGTACTCGATCGGGTCCTCGACCGTGATGATCTTGCGCTCGACGTCGTTGAGCCGGTTGAGGGCCGAGTACAGCGTCGTCGTCTTGCCCGAGCCCGTGGGTCCCGTGACCAGCAGGATGCCGTGCGGGCGCTCGAGCAGGGCGTGCACCAGCGCCAGCTCGTCCTCGCGCAGGCCGACATTGGCCAGGTCCAGCGAGACGACGCTGCGGTCCAGGACGCGCAGCACGCAGGACTCGCCGTGCACCGTGGGCATGGTCGAGACGCGCAGGTCGATCGGCCGGCCGCCGAGCGACAGCTCGATGCGCCCGTCCTGGGGCACGCGGGTCTCGGCGATGTCGAGGTTGGACATGACCTTCACGCGCGAGACGAGCGGCGCCGCGAGCGAGAGCGGCGGCGCCTCCACCTCGAACAGCACGCCGTCGACCCGGTATCGCACCTTGAACTCGTGCTCGAACGGCTCGAGGTGGATGTCGCTGGCCTTGTCGCGCACCGCCTGCAGCAGGACGTAGTTGAGCAGCTTGACCACCGGCGCCGCCTGCGCCATGGCCGCCTTGTCCTCCAGGTCGATCGAGCCGGTGGCGCTGCGCGCCTCGGCGATGGCGGCCTGCATGCCGCCGGCCAGGTCGCCTCCGCTGGCTCCGCCCCAGTGCGCCTTCAGCGCGCGCTCGACCGCGGCCTCGCTGGCGATGACGGCGCGTACCTCGCCGCCCACCAGGAACGAGAGGTCGTGCACGATGCTCACGTTGAGCGGATCGGCCAGCGCCACGACCAGCGTGCCGTCGGTGTCGGTGCGCACCGGCACCGTGCGGTAGAGCGAACACGTGGCGGCATCCAGGCGGCTGCGCACCTCCGGCGCTACGTCCTCGGGCAGGAGGTCGATCGACTCCAGGCCCACCTGCTCGCCGAGCGCCGCCAGCAGCTCGTCCCGGTCGATGGCCCCCATCGCCACCAGGATCTCGCCCACGTGTCCGCCGCGCACGGCCTGCTCGTGCAGCGCCTTCTCGAGCTCGTCACCCGAGCAGCTGCCGCGCGCGACGAGGATCTCCCCGAGCTGCCTGCGTCCACCCGCCGTGGTTGGGTCCGCGCTCATGTGGGCGAACTCACTCCGAGCACCTCTTCGAGGGTCGTGAGCCCGGCCAGCACCTTGCGCAGGCCGTCCTCGCGCAGGGGCTGCATGCGACCGCTGCGCTCGGCCTGGGCGCGCATGGCCGCCGTCGAGGCGCTGCGGAAGGCCATGTCGCGCAGCGTGCCGTCCATGACGAGCATCTCGAAGGCCGCCACGCGCCCGCGGTAGCCGGTGAAGTGGCAGGCGCCGCAGCCCTCGGCACGGTAGATCGTGCGGCCGTCGAGCCGGCCCGGGTCCAGGCCGGCGGCGCGCAGCTCGCTCTCGGCCGGTGCGTGCGGCACGCGGCACTGGGTGCACAGCCGGCGCACCAGGCGCTGCGCGATGATGGCCTGGATCGAGGCCGACACCAGGAACGGCTTGATGCCCATGTCCATGAGGCGCGCCAGGGCCGAGGGAGCGTCGTTGGTGTGCAGGGTGGCGAACACCAGGTGGCCCGTGAGCGCCGCCTGGATCGCCACCTCCGCCGTCTCGGCATCGCGGATCTCGCCCACCAGGATGACGTTGGGGGCCTGGCGCAGCATGGCGCGCAGGATGCGCGCGAAGGTCAGCCCGATGCGCGGGTGCACCTGCACCTGGTTGATGCCCGCGATCTCGTACTCGACGGGGTCCTCGGCCGTGATGATCTTCACGTCCGGCCGGTTGAGCTCCTTCAGCGCCGCGTAGAGCGTCGTCGTCTTGCCCGAGCCGGTCGGGCCGGTGACGAGCACGATGCCGTTCGGCCGCGCGATGACCTCACGGAAGCGCGAGAGGTCCTTGTCGCCGAAACCGAGCTCGGCGAGCGACACGAGGCCCTGCTCCTTGTCCAGCAGGCGCATGACCATGGCCTCGCCGTGGTTGCTCGGCAGCACCGACGCGCGGATGTCGATCGAGCGCCCGGCCACGGAGAGGTTCATGCGCCCGTCCTGGGGCTTGCGGCGCTCGGCGATGTCCATGCCGGCCATGAGCTTGAGGCGCGAGAGCAGCGGGCCGAGCAGCTCCGTCTCGTGGCTGGCCACCTCGGCCAGCACGCCGTCGCGCCGGAAGCGCACGCGGATGCGGCCCTCCATGGGCTCGACGTGCACGTCGCTGGCGCGCTCCTCGACGGCGCTGCTGAGCATGCGGCGCACGAGGCGGATGATGGGCGCGTCGTCGCCCGACTCGCCGGCGTCCTCGCCCAGCACGGCGGCGAGGTCGGTGTCGGGCCCGCTGGCGCTGTAGCCGTAGTAGTGCTGCAGCGCCGCTGCCAGGCCGCTCGGCGTGGCGAGCGCGGCCCCGAGGTCCTTGTCGAGCACGAACTGCAGCGTGTCGAGCTGGTAGGTCTTCTGCGGATCGTCCACCGCCAGCAGCAGCTTGCCGGCCTTCTGGGCCACCGGCAGGACGCGCTGCCCCCCGGCCACGTCGGCCGGCACGAGCGCGATGAGCGACGCGGGGATGCGGCCGCCACGCGCCACGTCGGTCTCCAGGTCCACGAAGGGCAGCCGCGACTGCTGGGCCAGTGCCCGCCAGATGACCGTCTCGCTCGCCAGCCCCATCGAGAGCAGCACCTGGCCGAGCGGCAGTCGGCGCGTCTTCTGCTGCACCAGGGCCCGTCCCAGCTGCTGCTCGTCCAGCACGCCCTGGGCGACGAGCATCTCACCGAGTCGGTCGGCCATGAGCTGTGGGATCACCCGGCGGAGGCGCGGCTGATTCTCGGCGGCACCTTGCAGCGATGCAAGCTGCGCTCGGCGCGCGTTGACAGCCCGCGGAGGCCTGCATAGGCTTCGGCCCGGCGAGGGTGACGCCATCGCATCGAGCCGCCGGGTCCGCGGGTCAGCTCCTCGGTGGCCGGCGCCCTCCCGCGGCGTGCGATCGGGTGCCGTCGCTCGTGGAACCCGGGACCGGTCGTGCTCAGCTCCAGTCGTACCCTCCTCGCCACGGTGCTGGGCTGCCTGCTGCTGGCGGGCGCCTGCTGCCCGCCGCTGCGCAGCGACTTCAGCAGCCCCGAGACGACGCTGGCCACCTGGCAGACCCACCTCTGCCACGACGAGCCGGAGGGCGAGTACCGCTGCCTGTCGCAGGGCATGCAGCAGGCCATCTACGGCTTCTCGGGGTACTTCCCGGCGCGCGAGCAGCTGCTGCGGGACGATCCGTTCGTGGCCTACCTGCTGCGCCACATGGACCTGCCGGCGCGCGTGGTCGAGCGGCTCCAGCCGGACGACCAGCACATGGTCCTCGTGTTCGAGCACGACGGCCGGCGCCTCTCGATCGGCTTCGTGGTCGAGACGGAGGTGTGTGCGCGCCTGGCTGACGGCCAGGAGGTCTTCGGGCGCATCACCGGACCGCTGAGCGGGGCCCTCGTGCTGCAGGGCGGCGGGCAGTGGGTCGTCCTGGGTTCGCCCACGCTCAGCGCGGCCCAGGCGGCGACGCTCGCCGGCCTGCGCCTCGAACAGCAGTGGAAGATCGACGCCATCGATGGCCTGGAGTCCCCGGAATGACGCGCTGGACGTACGCCTTCGGCAACGGGCGCGCCGACGGGAGCGGGGCCGACAAGGCGCTGCTGGGCGGCAAGGGCGCCAACCTGGCCGAGATGACGCGCCTGGGCATCCCCGTGCCGCCGGGCTTCACCATCTCCACCGCCTGCTGCGCCATGCTGCTCGAGCGCGGCGGCCGCTGGCCGGCCGACCTCGCGGCCCAGGTGGACGAGGCGCTCGCGGCGCTCGAGGTGGCGGCCGGCCGGCGCTTCGGCGACCCGACCCACCCGCTGCTCGTGTCGGTGCGTTCGGGCGCCGCCGTCTCCATGCCCGGCATGATGGACACGGTGCTCAACCTCGGCCTCAACGAGCACACCCTGCCGGGCCTGGCGGCCGAGGGCGACGCGCGCTTCGCCTGGGACAGCTACCGCCGCCTGATCCAGATGCTGGGCGATGTCGTGCTGGACGTGAAGCACGAGGAGTTCGAGAAGCTGCTCGCCGCGGCACGCGAGGCGGCCTCTGCCCGCAGCGACCACGAGCTGGACGTGCCGGCCCTCAGGAAGCTCGTCGGGCGCTACCTCGACCTGGTGCGGAGCGCGACGGGCCAGCCGTTCCCGCAGGACCCGCGCGAGCAGCTGCGGCTCGCCATCGACGCCGTCTTCAGGAGCTGGAACGCGCCGCGCGCGGTGAAGTACCGGCGCCTGCACGACATCCACGGACTGCTCGGCACGGCGGTGACGGTGCAGGCCATGGTGTTCGGCAACCTGGGCGACACCTCCGCCACCGGGGTGTGCTTCACGCGCAATCCCTCCACCGGCGAGAACGCCTTCTACGGCGAGTTCCTGCAGAACGCGCAGGGCGAGGACGTCGTGGCCGGCACGCGCACGCCGCTGCCCATCACGCACATCGACACGGTGTTGCCGGGGATGCTCGCGCAGCTCCTGGCGGTCAAGCAGCGCCTCGAGGCGCACTACCGCGACATGCAGGACATCGAGTTCACGGTGCAGGCGGGCACGCTGTTCATGCTGCAGACGCGCACCGGAAAGCGCACCGCCCACGCCGACGTGCGCATCGCCGTGGAGATGGTGCAGGAACAGCTCATCGACCAGGCCGAGGCCGTGCGCCGCGTGCGCCCCGAGCAGCTCGACCAGCTGCTGCACCCCACCTTCGACCCGGGCGCCGACCGCAACGTGGCCGGGCACGGCCTGCCGGCCTCGCCGGGCGCCGCCTGCGGGCAGGTGGTCTTCGCCTCGGACGAGGCCGAGGCCTGGAACGCCCGCGGCCAGCTCGTGATCCTCGTGCGCGACGAGACCTCGCCCGAGGACATCGGCGGCATGCATGCGGCCGAGGGCATCCTCACGGCGCGCGGCGGCATGACCTCGCATGCGGCGGTCGTCGCCCGCGGCATGGGCACCTGCTGCGTGTCGGGCTGCAGCGAGCTGGTCATCGACCATGCCGCGCGCACGGCCCGCCTGGGTGGCACCACGCTGGCCGAGGGCGACTGGATCAGCCTCGACGGCACGACCGGCGAGGTGATGCTCGGCATGGTGCCGACGGTCGAGCCCCAGCTGTCGGACGACTTCGCCCGGCTGATGGGCTGGGCCGACGGCCTGCGCCGCCTGCGCGTGCGCGCCAACGCGGACACGCCCGCCGACGCGCGGCGCGCGCGCGCCTTCGGCGCCGAGGGCATCGGCCTGTGCCGCACCGAGCACATGTTCTTCGCCGAGGACCGCATCGCCGCCGTGCGACGCATGATCCTGGCCGACAGCGAGCGGCAGCGCAGCGCGGCCCTGGCCGAGCTGTTGCCGCTGCAGCGCCAGGACTTCGTCGAGATCTTCACGGCGATGGACGGCCTGCCCGTCACGGTGCGCCTGCTCGACCCGCCGCTGCACGAGTTCCTGCCGCACGAGGCGACGCTGCAGGCCGACCTCGCCCGCTCGCTCGGCTGGACGCCCGAGGCCGTGGCCGCGCGCGTGGCCAACCTCACCGAGCAGAACCCCATGCTGGGCCTGCGCGGCTGCCGTCTCGGCATCCTGGAGCCGGCCATCTACGACATGCAGGTGCGCGCGATCTACGAGGCGGCCGGGCTCTGCCGCCGGCGCGGCGTGACACCCATGCCCGAGATCATGCTGCCGCTGGTGGGGACACGCGAGGAGCTGCGCTGGCTGCGGCGGCGCATCCAGGACGCCGAGGAGGGCCTGCGCCGCGACTCGGGCTTCGACGGCGCGGTGCTCATCGGCACGATGATCGAGGTGCCGCGCGCGGCCCTGACCGCCGACGAGATCGCGACCGAGGCCGACTTCTTCTCGTTCGGGACGAACGACCTGACCCAGATGAGCCTCGGCCTGTCGCGCGACGACACGGCCAAGGTCATCAACGACTACATCGACAAGGGCATCTACCCGCGCGACCCGTTCCAGTCGCTGGACACGGTCGGCGTGGGACGGCTCGTGCAGCTCGCCGCGCAGGAGGGCCGTCGTGCGCGCGCCGGGCTGAAGGTGGGCATCTGCGGCGAGCACGGAGGCGACCCGGCCTCCGTGCGCTTCTTCCATGCCGCCGGGCTGGACTACGTCAGCTGCTCCCCCTTCCGCGTGCCGATCGCACGGCTCGCGGCCGCCCAGGCCGCGCTGGCGGACTGAGGGCGCCGGTCGCCCGGGCCGTCGGCACGTGCCGGCGGCTCAGCCCTGGCCGCCGTCCGGAGCGAGCACGAAGTGGCCGGGGCCCTCGGCCGTGGCGGCCTGCAGGGCCCGCTCGGCCGCCGCCATGAAATCGTCGACGCTGCGCACGCTCCCGGACGGCGCCACGCAACCGCCCGCGTGCACGCGGTAGCGGCCGAAGGTGCCCTCGCTCATGGCGCGCACCACGCGCTCGACGAAGGCCATGGCCCCCCCGCGCGCCGTGCCGGGCAGCAGGATCGCGAAGCGGCGCGCGTCGAGGCGCGTGGCCAGGTCGGTGTCACGCGAGGCCGCCAGCAGCTGGCTGCTCACGTCGAGCAGCGCCGAGCGCACGGCGCGGTCGCCCTCGAGCCGGCCGAGGTCGTCCAGGCCCTCGATGCCGATGAGCAGCAGCGTGTAGCTCCACTCGTAGCGCCAGCTCTTCTTGAACTCCTCCTCCAGGCGCAGCAGGAAGTAGTCGCGCCCGAGCAGGCTGGTTTCGTCGTCGGTCAGGAACTCGACGAGTCGCGCCGCATCCATCGGTGTGCTGGCCACCTCGCACTCCTCGCTGGGGGATGGGCGCCCACTATCGGGCAGCCCCGTGGGTGTCTCAAGCACCAGTCTGCGGCTTCAGGCGCTCTCGGCCGCGGCCAGGGCCCGCGCGGTCCATTCGAGGTTCGTGGCCGTCGCCTGCACGTCGTCCAGCTCGTCGAGCGCCGCCAGCAGTCGCACCAGGCGCCGGCCTCCATGGCGAGCAGCAGCAGGGCCTCCTCGCGCTCCGCGGGCGCCGCCACGGAGAACAGGGCCTTGCGCTCGAAGTTCCACGCGACGCTGCCCGACTCGCCCAGGTTGCCACCGTGCCGGACGAGCGCGGAGCGCACGTCGGTCACCGTGCGATGGCGGTTGTCCGTCAGCGCGTCCACCAGGATGGCCACTCCCCCGGGGCCGTAGCCCTCGTAGGTGATGGCCTCGAGGTGGCTGCCCTCGCCCCCGCCGGCACCCTTGTCGACCGCACGCGCGATGGCGTCCTTGGACATGTTGTCCAGACGCGCCCGGTCGATGGCGTAGCGCAGCGCGATGTTGCTGGCCGGGTCGCCGCCGCCGGCCCGCGCCGCCGTCATGATGAGCCGCGCGTGCTTGCTGAAGGTGGTGGAACGCCGGGCGTCCACCGCCTTCTTGCGGTACATGATGTTCCTGAACTGCGAATGACCGGCCATGCGCAGGCCGTCCTGCGGGCGCGATCGGGCCGGCGGGCTGTCGGTCGACCTAGCGCTTGCTGAACTGGAAGCGGCGCCTGGCCTTGCGCTGGCCGTACTTCTTGCGCTCGACCATGCGGCCGTCGCGCGTCAGGAAGCCGCCCTCGCGCAGCATGGCCTCGTAGGCCGGGTCGGTCTTGACCAGCGCGCGCGCGACGCCGAGCCGCAGGGCGCCGGCCTGTCCGGTCGGGCCGCCGCCGCGGATGTTCGCGAAGACGTCGAAGCGCCCCGCCGCGCTGGTGGCGTTGAGCGGGGCCATCACGTCGAAGCGGTGCTGCAGCACCGGGAAGTAGTCGTCGAAGGTGCGGCCGTTGACCGTCACCAGGCCGCTGCCCGGGCGCAGGCGGACACGCGCCACGGACGACTTGCGGCGTCCGGTGCCCCAGGCGTAGCCGCCCGTCTTGGGCGCCGAGGCCGTCTCCACGCCGCCGATGCTGAACTCGCTCATGCTCAGGAGTCCTTCTTGAAGGGCGTGGTGTCCACGCTGATGGGTTGCTGGGCCATGTGCGGGTGCTCGGGGCCGGCATACACCTTGAGCTTGCTCAGCATGTGCCGTCCGAGGGCCGACTTGGGCAACATGCGCCGCACGGCGAGTTCGACCATCCGGCGCGGCTGCGTCTCGCGCATCTCGCCGGCGCTCATCTCCTTCAGGCCGCCGAGGAAGCCCGAGTGCCAGCGGTGCATGCGCTGCTCGGCCTTGCGGCCCGTGAGCACCACCTTGGAGGCATTGGTGATGATGACGAAGTCCCCCGTGTCCACATGCGGCGTGTAGCGCGCATGGTGCTTGCCCTGCAGGACGAGGGCGACGCGGGCGGCGAGGCGGCCCAGGACGGCCCCGTCGGCATCGTAGTGCCTCCACTGCGGGAGCACTTCGCCGGGCTTGGCGTGATAGGTCTTCATCGACGGATCCAGGGATGGAAGGCGACGCGCGGCATTCGGTCTGCGGTTCGGTGTCCAGCCGCGCCCGGCCCGTCGGGAGGGCCTGGCCGCTGCCGGTCACCCGGGAGGCCCGGCCGGGCCCCCCGCGGTCGCGGACTTTCACCGCGATCCGAACGGGGCAGCATGCCTCGGAACGCGCTGCCGATCAACCCCCGGGGAGCAGTCCCTCGGCCGGCGGGATCACCAGCTCGGGCTGGTCCTTCCACAGCACGACGCGGCTCACGCCGAGCAAGCCGGGCCGACGCTCGAGCACCGTGAGCAGGTGCTCGATGCGCGCCCGGGGCGGCAGGTCGACGGCGGCGAACTCGCTCAGCGCCGTGCTGCGGCCCCACTCGATCTCGACCCCCTCGCGGGTGAGGAAGCGCACGCGGCCGCCCTGGCCCATCTGCACCCGGTCGAGCACGACGCCCTGCTCCTCGAGGTCGAGCCGGTAGGGCAGGATGTCGGCGGCCGAGGCGGCGCACTCGCGCAGGCTGGTCGGGTCGGCCGGACCGAGCAGGCGCAGCAGGCGCGGGCGCGACTCGAAGTGGCCCTTGTCGAGGTGCTGGCCGTCGGCCGAGACGAGCACCTCACCGGGGAGTTCGAGCACGGGCTGGCGCAGCCGCACGCGCACCTCGGCCTGGGCCGGGAAGCGCCCGCTCACGCTCTCGACCGAGGCGATCCAAGCGCTGCTGTCGGCCAGGTCGCCGCGCCAGCGGTCGAGCCCGTGCTCCTCGAGCAGCGAGACCGGCGGCCCGAGCGCCTCGCCGAGTTGGCGGGCCAGGCGTGCTGCCAGGCCGGGCGGCAGCCAGTCCGGCGCCTGCACGACCTCGGCGGCGCCGGGGTCGACCTGGAAGCGCCGGCTGGCGGCGGCCGCCTCGTGCGAGACGACGAGCAGGGCCACCACCACCAGGGCCGCGAGTGCGGAGAGCACCGGCGCGGCCCAGCGATCGAGCGCTTGCGTCACGGGAGCCGGCAGCATGAGGCGAGAGAATACGGTCGGGGGAGGCAGATCGAACGGCTATTCTGGCGCGCCCGACCAGCCCCTTCGAGGTTTCGTGCGCCGCCCCGTCCGCAAGCCCTCGCCGCGGAGTCGCACGCCTCGGGAGGCGGCCGGCACCGAGCCCGGCCACGCAGGGCGCCCGCGCGCTGCGTCCGGCCACGGATCCGGGCCCGGCACCGGCATGGGTTCCGGCAGCGAGGGCGGCTCCGGCGCGGCCGGCCCGAGCTTCCGCGGCCTGCGACTCAACGACTTCCAGCGCCAGGCGCTCGTGCCGCTCCAGGAAGGGCGGCCCGTGCTGCTGGCCGCCCCCACCGGCGCGGGCAAGACGCTGGTCGCCGAGATGGCCATCGACATGAGCCGGCGGCTCGGCAAGCGCGCCATCTACACGGCGCCCATCAAGGCGCTCTCCAACCAGAAGTACCGCGACTTCAAGGCGCTCGACGCCACGGGCGTGGGCCTGATGACCGGCGACGTCACGATCAACCCCGGCGCCCCCGTGCTCATCATGACCACGGAGATCTTCCGCAACACGATCTTCGAGAACCCCGAGAGCCTGTCCGACGTGGACACCGTCGTCTTCGACGAGATCCACTACATGGACGACCTCGAGCGCGGCACGGTCTGGGAGGAGAGCATCATCTTCGCCCCGGCGCACATCCGCTTCGTGTGCCTCTCGGCCACGATCAGCAACCTCAAGCAGTACGGCGAGTGGATCTCCACGGCGCGCGGCCACGAGGTGGCCGTCATCCGCCACGCCGAGCGCCCCGTCCCGCTCGACCACTACCTGTTCTTCCCCGGTTTCGGGCTGCGGCGCATCGACGGGCGCGTGCGCTTCCCGGACGGCTTCGGCAAGGGCCGCGCGCGGAACGGGCGCGGGCGCCCGGGTCGGGGGCATGGCCCCGACCGCAACGAGGTCGTGGACGTGCTGCGCCGCGCCGGCCACCTGCCCATCCTCTTCTTCTGCTTCTCACGCAAGGACTGCGAGCGGCGCGCGCGGGAGACGGCGCAGCACCGGCAGCTGCTCGACCCGCAGGAGAGCCAGCGCATCGAGGCGCTGTTCCAGGAGATCTGCGCGCTGTTCGAGATCGAACCGGGCTCCGAACTGGAGGAGCTGCGCAGCCTCGTGGCGCGCGGCATCGCGCACCACCACGCCGGCATGCTGCCGCTGCACAAGGAACTCGTCGAGCGGCTGTTCACGTCCGGGCTGCTGCGCCTGCTGTTCGCCACGGAGACCTTCTCCCTGGGCATCAACATGCCGGCGCGCGCGGTCGTCTTCGCATCGCTGCGCAAGTTCGACGGCACGGGCTTCCAGCCGCTGAAGGTGCGCGAGTACCAGCAGATGGCCGGCCGCGCCGGCCGGCAGGGCATCGACGAACAGGGCATCGTCGTGTCCATCGCCGACGACCCGCGCCTGCAGCCGCGCGACATCGAGCGCATGATCGGCAACGACGTCGAGCCGATCATCTCGCGCTTCAACCTGTCCTACTCGACCCTGATCAACCTGCACCGCACGCTCGGCCCGCGCCTGTTCGAGGCCTGGGAGCGGTCGTTCAACAACTTCCAGTGGGCGGCGATGAGCCGCAAGAAGCGCGAACGCAACGAGCAGAAGCAGCGCGACGCGATCGAGCGCCGCATGACGCTGCTGCGCAACCTCGAGTACGTCACCGAGGACGGTGTGACGCCCAAGGGGCGCATCGCCGCGGTGATCAACGGCTACGAACTGCAGGTCGTGGAGCTGCTGCACTCCGGCCTGCTCGAGTGGATGGACGAGATGCAGGTGGCGGTGGTCTTCGCCTCCATCGTCTTCGAGGAGCGCAAGAACGACCTCTTCCGTCGCCTGCCGCCGGGCGTGCTCGGCAACTTCCGCAAGGACGTGGAGAACGTGGTGGCCGGCCTGATGAAGGCCGAACGCGACCTGGGCATCCCGCCGACCATCCGGCCGCCGAACTTCAAGATCGGCATCGTCGTGCACGCGTGGTGCATGGGCGCCGGCTTCGACGACATGGAGGACCACACCACGACGCCGGCCGGCGACCTGGTGCGCGTCATGCGCCTGAGCGTGCAGCTGTTGCGCCAGCTGCGGCACGCGCTGCCGCGCCAGCATGCGCTCGTGAAGACGCTCGACGGCGCGCGCGACCTGCTCAACCGCGGCGAGGTGGATGCCGCGCGCCAGCTCGGTCTCGGCTGACCCCATGGCGCCCGCGGAGCGATGGCCTTGACGAGCGCGCACGGGCACGGGCACGGGTGGCGCAAGGCCTTGCTGCTGGTGCTCGCCGCGGGTCTCGCCGGCTGGCTCTGGCTGCGCCCGACCGTACCCGCGCCGCTCACCGGCAGCGTCTACGACCTCGTGGCGCGGCTCGATCGGGCGGAGGCCTCGCCCACCTCGCCTTACGCCACCCAGCCCTTCGGCCTGGTCTCGGAGAACGACCCGCGCGACGCGCTGGCCGTGCTGCGCGTGCCGGCCGGCACGAGCGTGAGCTTCGACGGGCTCGACACGCAGGGTGCGGCCAGGCTGGAGTTCGCCTGCGGCGTGGCCTGGCCCGACGCCCTGCCCGCGCCGGCGACCCCGTCCGGTGGACACGGCGCGACGGAGGCGAACTCGGCGGGCACGGCCGACGCGTCCGCGGAACCCGTGCGCTTCCTGGTGGAGGCCCGCTCCGAAGGCGGCTCGCCCGGCGAGTCCCTGCCCGACTGGACGGTCGTCTTCGAGGAGGTCCTGGCGCCGGCCGACCTGCCGTCGCCGCTGCGCGCGGTGCAGCGCACGGTGGCGCTCCCCGGCAGCGGCAACTCGCGCTGGTCGCTGCGCTTCAGCACGCGGCGGGCGCAGCCCGGCAGCGGCCTGGCGCCGGCCTGGCCCGGTTTCATCGCGCCGCAGCTGCGCTGCGATCCGCGCCCGCGCAGCGCGGCCGAGTTGCAGCTCGCCACGCACGAGGTCTTCCTCGACCTCATCGGCACCTTTCCCAGCGCCGAGGTGCGGCAGCAGGACGCTGCGCTGCCGGTGGAGGTGGCCTTCCTGGACGCCGCGCGCGGGCATGCGGCGGCCGGCGGCCGGCGCTCCTGCATCCGGACCGCGGCCCCCGCCCGCGTGGCCTTCCGCTTCACGCCGCCGGCCGGCTCCCAGCTCTCGGGCGCGGTCGGCATGGACACGACGATCGGCTGGGAGCAGCCGGGTGACGGCATGCGCTTCGCCGTCGAGGTGGACGGCGAGCGGGTCTGGGAGCGCGTGCTCGACGCTCACCACGTCGAGGCCCACCGCGGCTGGCAGCCGCTCGAGCTGGACCTGTCGCCCTGGGCCGGCAGGTCGTGCGAGCTGCAGCTCGTCACCGAGCCGCTGGGCGACCCGGCGCACGACGTCGGGGGCTTCAGCCACGTGCTCGTGCGGCGGCCGGTGGTCCAGCGCCGGCGCCTGGCGGGCGAGGTGCCGAACGTCGTCGTGCTGCTGGTCGACACGCTGCGCGCCGACCGGCTGGGGGTGTACGGCCACGAGGGAGGGCTCACGCCCGAGCTCGATGCGCATGCGCGCCAGGGGCTGCTCTTCCGCAGCGCACGCTCGGCCTCCTCCTGGACCTGGCCCTCCACGGCCTCGCTGCTCACCGGACTGCCGCCCAACGTGCACGGCGTGCACGACGGCGACCGCAGCTACCTGGTGGACGGCCACGAGACGCTGGCCGAGCTGTTCGCGCGCGCCGGCTACACCACGGCGGGCTTCAGCGCCAACCTGCTCATCGGCCGCGCCGACAACTTCCAGCAGGGCTTCGAGACCTTCGTGCACACGCCGTACGCGCGCGCGCGGGCCATGAACCAGCGCGTCGCCGCCTGGCTGGAGGACACCGACGGCCTGGCTCGCTTCCTGTACGTGCACACCTTCGACCCGCACAGCCCGTACGCGGCGCCCGAGGGCTTCCCGCCCGAGCCTCCTGCGGGCACGCGTTCGGTGGCCGAACTGGGGCCGCTGCTCGCCGCCTCCACCGCCGGCGGGAAGGAGCCGGACGAAGCGCTCGTGCGCGAGTACCGCGACCTGCGGCTGGCGCAGTACGAGGCCGAGGTGCGCTACGTCGACACGGCCTTCGGCGAGCTGCTCGCCTTGCTGGCGCAGCACGGCGTGCTCGACGACGCCTACGTGGTGTTCACCTCCGACCACGGCGAGGAGTTCTTCGAGCACCGCTTCGAGAGCCATGGCGGCCACCTCTACGACGAGACGATCGGCGTGCCGTTCTGGATCACGGGCCACGGCCGCTCGCGGCTCGCCCCGAGGACGGTGGACGTGCCGGTGGGCAACGTCGACCTGTTGCCCACGCTGGCGGCACTGCTCGACCTCTCGCTGCCGGAGCGGGCGCTCAGCGGCGGCTCGCTGCTCGAGGGCAGTCCGCGCCCGGTGTTCGGACAGACCTGGCACGGCCACGAGGACGGCATCGCGGGTTTCACGGAGAAGCTCTGCGTGACGGTCGGGCCCTACAAGCTGATCCAGACGCCGGCGGCTGCGCGCACCGAGCTGTACGACCTGCGCGCCGACCCGCGCGAACTGCACGACCACGTCGCCGACGACACGCTGCAGCGCGTGCAGGCGCAGCTGTACGCCACCCTGCGCGCCTGGGACGAGCGCACGGAGGCCGAGGCCGCCGGCCTGCGCATCGAGGCCGACGAGGACACGCTGGCCAGGCTCCAGGCGCTCGGCTACCTGCAGCGGCAGGCGCCGGCGCCCCCGCCCGACACGGACGACTCCGAGCGCTGAGCCAGGCCGGCGGCGGGCTGGCGCCGCGGCCCCGCCCACGTCCGCACCGGCATCGGCCGCGGCCCTGCCCGCCCGGACTCCCGGTTCCCGGGGAAACGCCTTCAAGGCGCGGCCACGCCAGGGTCGACCCTAGGACCCACCCCGCAGAGGTCGCCGTGATGTCAACCCGTCGCCGCAGTGCCCACGGATTCACGCTCGTCGAGCTGGCCGTCGTGGTCGTCATCATCGGCGTGCTCGCCGCCTTCGCGGTGCCGCGCTTCATGAGCTCGGTCGAGCGCTCCAAGGCGGGCGAGGCCTTCAACTACCTGGCCACGATCCATGCGGGCCAGGAGCGCTACCACGCGCGGCAGGGCCAGTACGCGAGCCACCTCGGCGCGCTCGACGTGGAGCTGACGCAGCTCGAGTACTTCACCGTCGGCCCCGTCGTGGTGCCGGCCTCGTCCACCTCGCTCGAGACGGGCTGGGAGATCACGCTCACGCGCACCGGCGCCTCGGCCGGCTACGGCGCCTACACGGTGGTCTTCAACCACCTGGGCTTCGACAGCGTGAACAGCACCATCTCGTCCGAGGTCAGCCCGCTCCAGACGGGCAGCTGAGCGGGGACGTCTCCCGTCGCCCGGCCACCCGACGCGGGCGGCCTCCGGGCGGCTCCCGTCTCCCGGGCGATCGGGGCGCCGTGTACCGGCAGGTCGGCGGTGCGCCACGACGTGGACGCTGCCGTCGCAGCCGTGGTCAAATCGCGGCATGATGCCGACGCCGCCCTCGTCCTCCCTCACGCCCCCCTCCACGCGCCGCGAGACCGACAGCCTGGGTGAGGTGGCCGTCCCGAGCCACCGCTACTGGGGCGCCCAGACCCAGCGCTCGCTCGAGAACTTCGAGGTGGGCGAGGCACGCTTCACGCGCCCGATGATCCGTGCGCTCGGCGTGCTCAAGCACGCCGCGGCCACGGTGAACGCCGAGCTCGGCCTGCTCAGCGAGCGCCAGTGCGAGCTCATCACGCGCGCCGCGGACGAGGTCATCGCCGGCCAGCTCGACGAGCACTTCCCGCTGGTCGTCTACCAGACCGGCTCGGGCACGCAGACGAACATGAACGCCAACGAGGTCATCGCCAACCGGGCGATCGAGCTCGCGGGCGGGGTGCTCGGCAGCAAGACGCCCGTGCATCCGAACGACGACGTGAACAAGAGCCAGTCGAGCAACGACACCTTCCCCACCGCCATGTCGGTCGCGGCGGCCAGCGAGGTGCACCACCACCTGCTGCCGGCCGTGGCCCAGCTGCGCGACACGCTCGCGGCGCACAGCCAGGCCTTCGCCGACGTGGTCAAGATCGGTCGCACGCACCTGATGGACGCGACGCCGCTGACGGTCGGCCAGGAGATCTCCGGCTGGGTCAGCCAGCTCGACCACGCCATGGGGCACATCGAGGACAGCCTGCCGCACGTGCGCGAACTGGCCATCGGCGGCACCGCGGTCGGCACCGGCCTCAACACGCACCCGGAGTACGCCGAACGCGTGGCGGCCGCCATCTCGCGCCTCACCGGCCTGCACTTCACGAGCGCGGCCAACAAGTTCGAGGCGCTCGCCGCGCACGACGGCCTCGTGGCGCTGAGCGCCGCGCTGCGCGGCCTCGCCATGGCGCTCATGAAGATCGCCAACGACGTGCGCTGGCTGGCGAGCGGACCGCGCTGCGGCCTCGGCGAACTGGTCATCCCGGCCAACGAGCCGGGCAGCTCGATCATGCCCGGCAAGGTGAACCCGACGCAGCCCGAGTCGATGACCATGGTGGCCGTGCAGGTGTTCGGCAACGACGCGGCGGTGGCCTTCGCCGGCAGCCAGGGCAACTTCGAGCTGAACGTCTACAAGCCGGTGATCATCCACAACGTGCTGCAGAGCATCCGGCTGCTGGGCGACTCGTGCCGCGCCTTCGACAAGGGCTGCGCGCGCGGCCTGCAGGTCGACCGGCAGCGCGTGCGCCAGCACCTCGACAACTCG
>Ga0315912_10003271_pt1 | contig 16258 bp, 18 predicted proteins | sample VfabasoilMG_FD_204469 | JGI IMG/M metagenome (GOLD analysis project Ga0315912, IMG submission 204469) | Garden soil microbial communities collected in Santa Monica, California, United States - V. faba soil | ecosystem: Environmental > Terrestrial > Soil > Garden | place: USA: California... | reverse complement strand
TCCCAGGTGAACATCGGTTATGAGCACCGGTTCTCTAAGCGCACCACGATTGGTGTTGGCTACGCGCGCATCGACAACGATGCGCTCGGTTCGCATGCCTGGTCCGGCATGCCGCCGAACGGCGGTTCGGCGGGGCTCAACGCACCGGCCACCGGCTCGGACATCACCACGTTCTTCGTCAACATGGTTCACCGCTTCTAAGCAGCAGCTCGCAGTGCATGGAACGGGCGCCTTCGGGCGCCCGTTTTTTTTGCCTGCCAATATTTGCTAGTCTGTGGGGATGGTCCACATCGATCAGGTGATCCGCGAATTCGACCGTGCCCTGCGCGCGGTCGGGGGCGTGGCGGATGCCGCGCGGCCCTCGCCCGCCAGCGGGATCGCCGAAGCGGCGTTGACTCCCGGCGAGCGCGCCCATTCCGCAGCGCTCATGCGCGTCAATCATGCCGGCGAAGTCTGCGCACAGGCGCTCTACCAGGGGCAAGCGCTGACGGCGCGCGACCCGTCGGCGCGCGAAGCGCTCGACAGGGCCGCCAAGGAAGAGCAGGACCACCTTGCCTGGAGCGCCGCACGCATCAGCGAGCTGGGCGCAATCCCCAGTCTGCTGAATCCCCTGTGGTACGCGGGGTCCCTCGCCATGGGTGCCGTTGCCGGCACGCTGGGCGATCGATGGAGCCTGGCGTTCCTCGCCGAAACGGAGCGCCAGGTCGAGGAACACCTGAGCGGACACCTCAAGGCCTTGCCTGCCTCGGACCGCCGCACTGAGGCCGTCGTCGAGGCGATGCGGGTCGACGAGGCCAGTCACCGCGCCACTGCTCTCCGACTCGGCGCGGCCGAACTGCCCCAGCCCGTGAAATTCGCCATGCGGCTCGCCTCCCGGGTGATGACCAGCGTCGCCTACCGGGTGTAGCGTGCTGAATGTCTTCATCGGCTACGACCGGCGCGAGCCCGTCGCCTACCACGTGCTCGCGCACTCGATTCTGCGGCGTTCGTCCATCCCGCTCTCCATCGTGCCGCTGAAGCGAAAGCTTCTGGGGAAAATGTACACGCGCAAGCGCGGCCCGACGGAGTCGACCGAGTTCAGCTTGACGCGATTCCTGGTGCCCGCGCTGTCAAACTATCGCGGCTGGTCGGTGTTCATGGACTGCGACATGCTCTGCAAGATGGACTTCGCCGCCGTCGCGCGCGAAATCGAGCGCCAGGCCGACAAGGCGATCCTGGTCTGCAAGCACGACTACACGCCAAGTCGAAAGCGCAAATTCCTCAATCACGTTCAAACCGTCTACCCGCGCAAGAACTGGTCGAGCTTCATGATCTTCAACAACGCGCGCTGCAGGAACCTGACGGTCAAGCAGGTCAACCAGGCGACGGGACTGGATTTGCACCGCTTCAACTGGTTGCGCGATCAGGCATCGATCGGCGGACTGCCGATCACGTGGAATTGGCTGGTCGGCGAGTACAAGCACAATCCCAACGCGCGCATCGTTCATTTCACGCGAGGTGGGCCCTGGTTTGCGGGGTATCGCAACTGCGACTACGCGGACGAATGGCGGGCCGAGCTGAAGCTCGCCCAGTGGGCTGGGTGAGCGCGTGAAAGGCATCGTTCTCGCAGGCGGTTCGGGCACCCGGCTCTACCCGGTGACGCGGGTGGTGTCGAAGCAGTTGCTGCCGGTGTACGACAAGCCGATGATCTACTACCCGCTGTCGACGTTGATGGCGGCCAAGATCCGCGACATCCTGGTGATCTCCACGCCGCAGGACACGCCGCGCTACAAGGAACTGCTTGGCAACGGCCGGCAGTGGGGGATCAAGCTGACCTACGCCGTGCAGCCGTCCCCTGGAGGCCTCGCCCAGGCGTTTCTCGTCGGGCGGAAATTCATCGGCAGGGATCGCGTCGCCCTGGTGCTGGGGGACAACATCTTCTACGGCAACGAACTGAACGGGCTGCTGGCGCGTGCGACGCAACGCAAGAGGGGCGCCACGGTATTCGCCTATCCCGTGACCGATCCCGGGCGTTATGGCGTGGTCGATTTCGACACGCAAGGCCGCGCCCGCAGCATCGAGGAAAAGCCGAAGCGGCCCAAGTCGCGCTATGCCGTCGTCGGTCTCTACTTCTACGACAACCGCGTGGTCGAGATCGCATCGCGGCTCAAGCCTTCGGCGCGCGGCGAACTCGAAATCACCGATGTCAATTCGGCCTATCTGAAGAATGGCGAGCTGGACGTGATCCCGATGGGTCGCGGCATGGCCTGGCTGGACACCGGAACGCACGAGACGCTGCTCGAAGCGAGCCACTTCATCGAGACCATCGAACGCCGGCAGGGACTGAAGATCGCCTGCCCCGAGGAGCTCGCCTGGCGGATGGGCTTCATCAGCGCGGCCAAGTTGCGCGCGCTCGCGAAACAGATGGGGAAAAGCGGCTACGGCGAGTATCTGCTGCGGATGCTTTCCGAGAAACTGTACCGATGAAGGTCGTCCAGACCGAGTTGCCCGGGGTCGTGGTCATCGAGCCGCGCGTGTTTCCGGATGCGCGCGGCTTCCTGTTCGAGAGCTACAACCGCAGGAGCTTCCGCGAAGCCACCGGCGTCGACGTGGAGTTCGTCCAGGACAACCATTCGCACTCGGTGCGCCACACCCTTCGCGGGCTGCACTATCAGATCAACCAGGCGCAGGGGAAACTGGTGCGCGCCGTCGCCGGCGAGGTGTTCGATGTCGCCGTCGACCTGCGCCGCAGTTCGCCGAATTTCGGAAGATGGACCGGCGCGACGCTCAGCGCCGAATCGAAGCGCATGATGTGGGTCCCCGCCGGCTTCGCGCACGGCTTTCTCGTGCTCTCGGCGGAAGCCGACGTGCTGTACAAGACCACGGATTTCTACGCCCCTGCGCACGAGCGCACCGTTCTTTGGAACGATCCGCAGATCGGCGTGCGCTGGCCGCTGACGGCGGAACCGCTGCTGGCCGACAAGGACCGGCACGGTGCCGCGCTGGCCGCGGCGGAGGTCTATCCCTGAGGCTGCTGCTCCTCGGCAAGGACGGCCAGGTCGGCTGGGAGTTCGCTCGGCTGGCGTCGCTTCCCGGGGAGCTCATTGCATTGGATCGCGCGCAGTGCGACCTGGCCAATGCCGATCAGCTGGTGTCCCGTGTGCGGGAGTTGCGTCCGGAGGTGATTGTCAATGCAGCGGCGTACACCGCAGTCGACCGCGCGGAAAGCGATGCCCAGCTGGCGCACGCGGTAAACGCCCGGGCGCCGCAGCTGCTCGCCGAAGAGGCGCGACGTCTGGGCGCCTACCTGGTTCACTTTTCGACCGATTATGTGTTTGACGGGACGAAGCGCACGCCATACGTCGAATCGGACGCCACGCACCCGATTCAGGTCTACGGCCGCAGCAAGCTCGAGGGCGAAGTCGGCATCCGTGCCGCCGGCTGCCGGCATGTCATCCTGAGAACCAGCTGGATCTATGCGCATCGCGGAAAGAACTTCGCGCTGACCATGCTGGAAAAGTCGCGGACCCTGGCGAAGCTTCGCGTCGTGGCGGACCAGTACGGCGCGCCAACCTGGGCGTTTGACGTGGCGAAGGTCGCAGCAGATGTCCTGTGCCTTGCCGAGAGGCCGGAAGGAACCTTCCACGCCACCGCGGGCGGAGAGACATCCTGGTGCGAGTTTGCCCGGGAGATTCTTCGATTGGCGGGGATTGCTACGCCGGTCGAGGCGGTCTCGACCGCCGCGTACCCGACACCGAGCGCACGCCCTGTCTATACGGTGCTCGACAGCACGCTGCTCCCGCGAAAATCCGGCATCCCCGCAATCGGGCACTGGAAAGACCGCCTGTCAGCCTTCGATCAGCTCAAGGTCATGCGTAATCTCGGCCGTCTTGCGGAGCATGATCGAGGCTGAGCAGTACTTTTCGTGCGAGAGCCGGATCGCTTGTTCCACAAGATTGCGCTTCAGCGAGCGCCCGCGCACGGTGAAATGCATGTGGATCCTGGTAAATACCTTGGGATCGGTCTCCGCGCGCTCCGAGGTGAGCTTGACCTCGCAGCCGGTCACCTCCTGACCGCTTTTCTTGAGGATCACCACCACGTCGTAGGCGCTGCAGCCGCCGGTTCCGACCAGGACCATCTCCATGGGCCGGGGCGCGAGGTCGCGACCGCCGCCTTCGGGGGCCCCGTCCATGGCGACTACATGGTTGCTGCCGGTTTCGGCCAGAAACGTCATTCCGCTGGTCCAGCGCACGGTGCATTCCATAATGTCCCTTTTTTGTGTAAAATCCGCCCCTTTTCGCAATTCGGCGGCATGAAAACCTACACCGCAAAAACAGGCGAAGTCGAGCAGGGATGGTACGTCGTTGACGCCCAGAACAAGGTTCTCGGGCGCCTCGCGTCCCAGATCGCCCTTCGGCTGCGCGGCAAGCACAAGCCGGAGTACACCCCGCATATCGATACCGGCGATTTCCTGGTCGTCATCAACGTCGACAAGCTGCGCGTCACGGGCAGGAAGCTCGAGCGCAAGATCTACTATCGCCACACCGGGTATCCCGGCGGTATCCGGCAGACCAGCCTGGCAAAGATGCAGGCGGCGCGCCCCGAGCGCGTGCTGCAGAAGGCTGTCAAAGGCATGCTGCCCAAGGGCCCGCTCGGCTACGCCATGATGCGCAAGCTGAAGGTCTATGGCGGCGCGAAGCATCCCCATTCGGCACAGCAGCCGAAAACCCTGGATCTCTAGGAAAGCAACAGACAACCAATGGTCGGCGACTACTACTACGGCACGGGCCGGCGCAAGAGCGCCGTGGCACGGGTATTCCTCAAACCGGGCAAGGGACAATTCGTCGTCAACGGCAAGCCGGTGGACACGTTCTTCGGGCGCGAGACCGGCCGCATGGTGGTGCGCCAGCCGCTGGAACTCACCAAGAATCTCGCCAGCTTCGACATCATGGTCAACGTCTACGGCGGCGGCGAAAGCGGCCAGGCGGGCGCGGTGCGGCACGGCATTGCGCGTGCACTGATCGAGTATGATGCCGCTCTGAAGGGGCCGCTGCGGGCGGCCCGGCTGGTGACGCGCGACGCGCGAGAGGTGGAGCGAAAAAAGGTCGGACTGCACAAAGCCAGGCGGCGCAAGCAGTACTCGAAACGTTGAACGGAAGCCCTCGCGCTTCTGCGATCCGAAAGCCGCCTCTGGGCGGCTTTCTCGTTTTCGGACTCGGGACATGAAGAAGATCAAGGCGGGCATCGTCGGTGGCACGGGGTACGCGGGGGTGGAACTGCTGCGGTTGCTTGCGCAGCACCCTCAGGTTGAGCTGGGCGCGGTGACCTCCCGGCAGCAGGCCGGCGTGTCGGTTGCGACGGTGTTCCCGGCCCTGCGTGGCCACGTCGAACTTTCGTTCAGCGCGCCAGAGCCGGCCGCGCTGCGCGGCTGCGACGTGGTGTTCTTCGCGGCGCCGCGCGGCGTCGCACAGGCGCATGCGCGTGCGTTGCTCGATGGCGGCACCAAGGTGGTCGACCTTTCGGCCGACTTCAGGCTGCGCGACGTCGCCGAGTGGGAGCACTGGTACAAGCAGAAGCACACGGCAGCTGATCTGGTGAAGGACGCGGTATACGGCCTGCCCGAGTTGAATCGCGAACGGATTCGCGGCGCACGTTTGGTGGCGAATCCTGGCTGCTATCCGACCGCGATCGTGCTTGGCTTTCTGCCGCTCATCGAAGCGGGTGTCGTCGACGCGCAGCACCTAATCGCCGACGCCAAGTCCGGCGTGAGCGGTGCCGGACGCAAGGCCGAAACGCGCTTGTCCTACTCCGAGGCCGGCGACAACTTCGCGGCCTACGGCGTGCCGGGCCATCGGCACTGGCCGGAGATGCGGCAGAGTCTTGCGCAGGTGGCCGGACACGAGGTGGGCGTCGTCTTTACCGCGCATCTCACGCCCATGATTCGCGGTATCCATGCCACGCTCTACGCGCGCATTACGAAAGAAGTGGATTTCCAGGCACTCTACGAAAAGCGCTACGCCAGCGAGCCGTTCGTCGACGTCATGCCGGCGGGAAGCCATCCCGACACGCGCTCCGTGCGCGCGGCCAATGTCTGCCGCCTAGCGTTGCACCGGCCGCCCGAAGGAAGGGAGCGTTCCGACACGCTGGTGGTCCTCTCGGTCATCGATAACCTGGTCAAGGGCGCGTCAGGGCAGGCGGTACAGAACATGAACCTGATGTTCGGACTACCCGAGTCCGCGGGACTCGGGCAGGTACCGGTCGTGCCGTGAAGCGCGCCTGGAAGCTGCGCCAGCGTTTCGGCATCGCGGCACCCCGCGTCGCGGTTCGCTCGCAGATTTCCTGGTACTGGCGCTGGCTCGGCCTCGCGCTTCTACTTGGCGTGTCGGCGGCCTCCGCGGTCTGGATCTACGATGCCGGCCGGCGCTTCGCCGGATTCGATCGCAGCGAAGTGCAGGAGGAGCTGGCCGTGGTCAAGCGCGAACTCGAGGCGGCGCGCGCCGAGCTCGGCCAGTTGCGCGCAGTCTCGAATGCCGCGGACAGCCGGTTGGCGATCGAACGCACCACGCAACAGAAGCTGGCAGAACAGATCCGCACGCTCGAGCAGGAGAATGCCCGCGTGCGCGAGGAGCTGGCAACCTTCGAGAGCATGCTGGTGTCGGATGCACGCAACGCCAATGCGCTTTCGATCTACAGCTTCAAGGTCGAGCCCGACGTGCTGCCCGGTGAGTACCGCTACCGCCTGCTGCTGGTCACGCCGAGCGCCCGGGGAGCGCGCGAGTTCAACGGGCGCATGGAACTGGAGGTCAGCCTGACGGAAGGGGGGCAGGGTGCTATGATGAGCTTCCCGGAGCAGGCGGATGCCGGGGCGATGGGTTTCCGGTTGGCATTCAAGTACTTCCGCCGGGTTGAAGGCACCTTCCGGGTGGGTCCGAAAGCGAAGGTGGAAGGGGTGCAGGTGCGGATCTACGAAAACGGGTCCAACCAGCCGCGCGCGACACACGCGGCGAGCCTCTAGGACAAGTTGAAGGGAGAACGACGATGTTCAACAAGACGAGCAAGCCGCAGAACCGGATCGACAGCCTGATCGGCGCCACCACGCGCATCGAGGGCAACGTGATTTTCAGCGGCGGCTTGCGGGTGGATGGCATGGTGCGCGGCAATGTCGGCGCGCTGCCGGAGCAGCCCGGCACGCTGGTGGTGTCGGGCGATGCGCGCATCGACGGCGAAGTGCAGGCCGCGCACATCGTGGTCAACGGCACCATCAATGGTCCCGTGCATGCCACCGAGACGCTTGAACTCCAGGCGGGCTCGCGGGTCAAAGGGGATGTGTACTACAAGAGCATCGAAATCCACCAGGGCGCCGTGGTCGAAGGGCGCCTGGTCCATCACCCCGCCGAGGTCAAGGGCGTCGAGCTCAAGCTCGCGTCCGGGAAGTAACAAGGAGCAATCGCAATGAATGCAGTCACCGAAGCAGTCACCGAGATGCCGGCGCCGCTGGTCTTCACCGACAACGCCGCAAACAAGGTAAAGCAACTGATCGACGAGGAAGGCAACACCGAGCTCAAGTTGCGGGTGTTCGTCACGGGCGGCGGCTGTTCCGGCTTCCAGTACGGCTTCACGTTCGACGAGCTGAAGAACGAAGACGACGCGGTGATGGAGAAGAACGGCGTCATGCTGTTGATCGACCCGATGAGCTACCAGTACCTGGTTGGCTCCGAAATCGATTACCAGGAAGGCCTCGAGGGCGCGCAGTTCGTCATCAAGAACCCCGGCGCAAAGAGCACCTGCGGCTGCGGTTCATCGTTCTCGGTCTAGTCCGCCTGCAAGGCAGGGGTCTCGCAATCCGCGACGCAAAGATGGCAGGGCGATGACTGCGCTCGTCCATTGCAAGAAGTGCCTCCTGCCGGAAACCTACGAAACCATTGAGTTCGACCAGCACGGCATCTGCAATATCTGCCGCGGCAGGGAATTCCGCGACCAGAAGATCGATTGGAACGGCCGCCGCAAGCAGCTTGATGCCCTGGTCGAGTCGGTCCGCGGCAAGCACGACTACGACTGCATCGTTCCTTTCTCCGGGGGCAAGGACTCGAGCTACACGCTCTGGTACCTGGTCAACACCTACAAGCTCAAGCCCCTGGTCGTGCAATTCGATCATGGTTTCATGCGCGATCGGCTGCGCGAGAACAACGTTCGCACCTTCAAGAAGCTCGGCGTCGATGTCCTGAGCTTCACGCCCAACTGGAGGGTGGTGAAACGCCTGATGCTCGAGGCGCTACGCCGCAAGGGCGACTTCTGCTGGCACTGCCATACCGGAATATTCTCGTATCCGATGCACATCGCGCTCAAGTTCCAGGTGCCGCTCGTATTCTGGGGCGAACCCTCCGCCGAGTACACGCAGTACTACGACTACAAGGACGACGAGATCGAGGAGGTTGACGAGACGAGATTCAACCGCTTCATCAACCTTGGCATCACCGCCGAAGACATGCACGGCATGATCAAGCACGACTTCGACATCGATCCCCGCGACCTGCGACCCTATACCTATCCTCCGATCGCCGATTTGAAGCGCCTGCGCTACCGCTCCGTCTGCCTCGGCTCCTTCATCCCGTGGGACACCAGGAAGCAATACGGCGTCATCCAGAAGGAGCTCGGCTGGCAGGGCGACGAGGTCGAAGGCATGCCGTGGACCGAGTGGCCCTATGAGAAGATCGAGTGTGCCATGCAGGGCATGCGCGACTACATCAAGTATCTGAAGCGCGGCTACGGGCGGGTCAGCCAGATGGTGGCAATGGATCTGCGCAATGACCGCATCTCGCCGGAAAAGGGCCGCGGCCTGGTCGAGGAGTTCGAGGGCCAGAAGCCGCACTCGCTCGAAATCTTTCTCGACTATGTCGGCCTCACGGAAATGGAATTCAACGAGATCGTGGGCCGTACCGCCGTGGCGCCTCACCGGCCCGACTTTGCCATTGCCCGATGGGCGCCCAAGCCCTGGGATTTCGACCGCTGGCACAGGGAACGCCCGACCGGGGGAAGCGAACGCGCCGGCGGGCAGATCAAGGCGGTGGCGGGCAAGGCGGAGAAGTAGGCCTTGGCCGGCAAATCCATCGGCATTCTCAGAATGCCGATCGGCAATCTTCAGTCCGTCTGGAACGCGCTGCACGAACTCGGTTCCGATCCCGTTTTCGTCGACCAAGGCGCTGACTACGCGAACCTTTCGCACCTGATCATTCCCGGCGTTGGCAATTTCCGGGCGGTCATGAGTCACCTCGCGGCGCGCGACATTCCGGCGCGCGTGCGCGAATTCGCCGCGCTCAAGCGGCCGGTACTCGGGATTTGCGCCGGAATGCAACTGCTCGCGCGATCCGGCACCGAAGGCGGAGAGACCGAAGGCCTGGCGCTGATCGACGCGCGCGTCGACGTGCTGCCCAACGGTCAGGGTCTGCGCCTGCCGCACGTCGGCTGGAGCACGGTGCGCATCCGCCACGCGCACCCGATCTTCGAAGGCCTCAAGCCGGATCGCGATTTCTACTTCGTCCATTCCTACGCGATGCGCGTCGAGCACGATCGCGATTGGCTGGGCGAAACGAGCTACGGCGAACCCTTCGTGAGCGTGGTGGGCCGCGGCAACGTGGTGGGCCTGCAGTTCCACCCGGAGAAGAGCCAGGTCAACGGCCTCAAGCTGCTGGAAAATTTCACCCGATGGGACGGACGGTGCTGAAGAAGCGGATCATCCCGGTCCAGCTGCTCAGTGGCGGCCGGCTGGTGAAGCCGGTGCGGTTCGGCGAGTGGCGGGACGTCGGCGACCCGGTGAAAAGCGCTGCCGTCTATAACTCGCAATACGCGGACGAGCTGATCTTCCTGAACGTCTCCCGGTCGGGGCGCAAGGCTTCCGATCTTGCGCCTCTGATCCGCGAAGTGTCGAAGGTCTGCTTCATGCCGATCGCCATGGGCGGGGGAATCGCCACGGCCGATGACGCCGCGTTCCTGATTCTCAACGGGGCCGACAAGATCGTCCTCAATTCGGAGGCTTATCGCCATCCCGAGATCATCACGCAGACTGCAGAGCGATTCGGGGCGCAGGCGGTGATCGTCAGCATCGATGCGGCCTGGGATGCCGCACGCAACAACTACCGGCTGTACTCCGATTGCGGCAGGCGGCTCGAGGCGGTTTCCCTGGCGAAACACCTGCAGGGCTGCGCGGACGCCGGCGCGGGCGAAATCATGATCCAATCCATTGATCGCGACGGCACCATGAGCGGATACGACATCCGGCTGATCCAACTCGCCATGCAGGCCACCCGCCTGCCGGTGATCGGCGCCGGCGGCTCGGGCAACTATGAGCATCTCAAGCAGGCGTTCCTCGAGACCGATGTGAGCGCGCTGGCCTGCGGCAGCCTGTTCAATTTTTCCGACAGCAATCCGATGCGCGCGAAGGCTTTCCTGAGCAACTACGGGCTGAAGTTCAAAGTCGTATGACGAGGCGAATCGACGCAGAGCGCTTGTACCTGCGGACGCTTACGCGGAGCGACTGCTCGGATCGCTATGTCGCGTGGCTGAACGACCCGCAGGTGAATCGCTATCTTGAAACCCGATTCGCGGTGCAGGACCTGAAGGCGATCGCGGCGTTCGTCGACGCCGCCAACAGCCGCAGCAACGAGTACCTGTTCGGCATCTTCCTGCGTGCGGGCGACGATCATGTCGGCAACCTCAAGATCGGCCCGGTCAATCCGCACCATCGCCTCGGGGACATCAGCCTGTTCATCGGGGAGCCGCGTTGTTGGGGCAAGGGATACGCCACCGAGGCCATTATTGCCGCCAGTCGATACGCGTTCGATTCGCTGGCCGTACGCAAGCTGTCCGCCGGCATTTACGCGCCCAACACGGCGAGCCACCGCGCGTTCCTGAAGGCGGGCTACCGGGAGGATGCGCGTCGTCCGGGGCACTACCTGCTGGACGGCAAACCCTGCGATATCCTTGAACTCGGATGCCGCGCCGAGGATCTGCATTGAAGACCGTTGCGATCATTCAGGCCCGCATCGGGTCGAACCGCCTGCCCGGCAAGGTGCTGGCAGATCTTGGCGGCCGGCCGGTGCTTGGCTGGGTAGTGCGCGCAGCTCGCGCGATTCCCGGCATCGACGCAGTCTGGGTCGCCACCACGACCCTCGCCGCGGACGATGCGGTTGCCGGCTGGTGCGAGGCCAACGGCGTGCCGGTCTGTCGCGGCTCGGAACAGGACGTCCTGGGCCGCTATGCCAAGGCTGTCGCTGCGAGCGGAGCCGAAATCGTCGTGCGGGTGACCGCAGATTGCCCGCTGTTCGACCCGGCGGTTGCCGGTCTGGTCATCCGCTTGCGCAATATGAGCGGTGCCGACTACGCCTCGAATGTCGATCCCAGGACCTGGCCCGATGGGCTTGACTGCGAGGTGGTGACGGCGACCGCCCTTCTCGCCGCGGCGGCGGAAGCCGCCGACCCCGGCGATCGCGAGCACGTGACCCCCTTCATTCGCAACAATCGCAGGCGATTCACCTGGGAGACCCTGATCTCGCCGGTGCCGGATCTGGCCCATGAGCGATGGACCCTCGATACGGCAGATGATCTGAAATTCCTGAGGGAGGTCGCCAAGCGTTTGCCGCCGGACCAGATTCCTTCCTACTTGCATGTGCTGACCATCCTTGACCGTGAGCCGCAGCTGCGCCTCGCCAATACGGCGGAGCCCGAAATACCGGGCGCTGCCAGCAGCAAGGCAGGCAAGCCGCGCGTTTTTCGCCAGTCCGAGGAGTTCCTGCGGCGCGCGGAGCGTGTCATTCCGCTTGGTTCGCAGACCTTTTCCAAGAGCAGGCTGCAATATCCGCCTGGCGCGGCGCCGCTGTTCGCGACGCATGGCGACGGCGGGCGAATCTACGATTTGGACGGCAATCAGTACGTCGATCTGGTCAGCGCGCTGCTGCCCAATGTCCTCGGCTACCGTGACCGCGATGTCGATTCGGCAATCCGGCGGCAACTCACGCGCGGCATCAGCCTGAGCCTGCCCGCGGAACTCGAGACCGAGCTTGCCGAGCGGCTCACCCGGCACATCCCCTGCGCGGAGATGGTCCGTTTCGGCAAGAACGGCACCGACGCCACTTCCGCCGCGATACGCCTTGCACGTGCGGCGACGCGGCGCGATCGCGTGATCGCCCTTGGCTACCATGGCTGGCAGGACTGGTACATCGGCGCCACCTCGCGCAACCTGGGCGTACCCGGCGCCGTGAGTGCCCTTACGCACCTTGCTCCCTATGGCGACCTGACCGCGGTCGACAAGCTCCTGCAGGCGCACCGCGGCGAAGTTGCAGCGGTCATACTGGAACCGGCATCCTCAGCGGAGCCGCCCGCGGGCTACCTGCAAGGCCTCCAGGACCTGGTGCGCAAGCACGGGGCGCTGCTGGTGTTCGACGAGATCATCACCGGTTTCCGCTGGGCGCTCGGCGGGGCTCAGGCGCGCTATGGGGTGACGCCGGACCTGGCATGCTTTGGCAAGGCCATGGGCAACGGCATGCCGATTTCGGCAGTCGTGGGCCGCGCCGACGTGCTGCGGTTGATGGAGAAGATTTTTTTCTCCGGCACCTTCGGCGGCGAAGCGCTCTCGATCGCGGCCGCCATTGCCACCATCGACAAGATCGAGCGGCGCGATGTCATCTCCCGGCTCTGGGAAATCGGCGCGGAACTCATGGCAGGGGTACGGCACCGGATCGCCGCCGCGGGACTCGCCGACGTGATCGGGCTAGTCGGCGCGCCCCCTTGGGCAATCCTGAGCTTCAGGGATCACCCACAGGCTTCGCGCGACGCCATCAAGACCCTGCTGCTCACGGAAATGATCCAGGGCGGAGTCCTGATCAACGCGAGCCACAACGTTTGCTTCGCGCATACACCAGCCGATATGGCGCAGGTGCTGGCCGCCTACGACCACGCGCTTGCCGCGGTTCGCGAAGAGCTGGCGCGCGGGGACCTGGAGCGGCGGTTGGGCGACAGGATCATCCGGCCGGTCTTTGCGGTTCGCGCCGCGTCTTGAGCGGGATGGTGCACGCCAGACTGGCGCTCGGCACGGTGCAATTCGGCCTGCCCTACGGCCTGCTGTCGCAGGCCAATCGACCGCTGGACGGCAAGCAGGCAAGCGAGGTGCTCGCGGCCGCATGGCAGGGCGGCATCGACCTGCTGGACACCGGCGCTGCGTACGGGGACGCCGAAAAGGCCGTCGGCGAACATTGGCCGGCGGGCGCGCAGTTTTCCATCATCACGAAAACCCGGCCCCTGCGCCGCAGCGAGTTCGGGTCGACGGAGGTCGCGCAGGTCGTCGAAGGCGTGCGCAGCTCGGCCCGCTTGCTCCGCGCGCGGGCGCTGGAAGGCCTGCTGGTGCACCATGCGCCCGACCTGTTGGTACCCGGCGGCGACCTGATGTTCCGCGCCCTCGAGGGTTTGCGTGCAGAAGGGCTGGTGCGCCGGATCGGAGTCTCCGTATATGATGCCGCGACGCTGAAGGCCGTCCGCGACCGATTTCCCGTGCAGATCGTGCAGTTGCCTGTCAACCTGCTGGACCAGCGATTCGTGCGCGATGGCACCCTCGCGAACCTGGCGCGCGACAACATCGAGGTCCATGCGCGCTCGGTATTTCTGCAAGGGGTGTTGCTTGCCGAGGCCGGAGGCCTTCACGCTCGCCTGGCGGGGGTGCGAGGGCGCATCGAAGCATTCCAATCGCAATGTGCCGCCAACGGCGTCTCGCCTGCCGCTGCCGCGCTGCGATTCGTCGCGCGCTGTCCTGGCGTCGACAGGATCGTGATTGGCGTCAACAACGCGGCTCAGTTGAAAGAGAACCTTTCGGCATTCTCTGCGGCGACAACCGGATCGTGGGACCTGGACGCTTCGCCCTACGCGCTCGACGACACCGACATCATCGATCCACGAAAGTGGGCCGCTTGAATCCGATCATCTACCTGCCGATCGAGCACCGCTCGAGGGAGTTTGACAGCAAGGCGCTGCTGGCCGCGACGCTGGCGGAGCGCGGCTACCCGGTGGTGCTTGGCCAGCAGTGGATGGTGTTCGCCAATCTCGACCGGTTGCCGCCGGGGGTGATGTTGTTCAAGAGTTTCAACCGCATCCATCACCAGGCGATGCAGCAGGCGAGGCGTGCCGGCCACCGGGTGGTGGCGCTCGAGGAGGAGTTGCTGGCGCAGACCGAAGAGCGAGTGGTGAAAATGCTCTGTCCGGCCGGGATCTTCGATTCCGCTGAGCTCTTCCTGTGCCATGGACAGTTCGAGCTGGACATCATGAAGCGGTTGAGCGGCGGCAAGGTGCGCGTGGAGATCGCCGGCAACGGGCGCATCGACCTGTTGAAACCCGCCTCGAGGTCGTTCTTCCGCACGCAGATCGACGAAGTTCGCTCACGCTACGGCGAATTTGTCCTGGTCAACACCAACTTCTCCACCGTCAACAGTGTCTGGCAAAGCGTTGAGCGCGTGACCCAGACCGAGATCGACGCCGGATTCCTCGACAGGAACGACCCCGAAGCCATGAAGCGCTGGAACGGCTTCATCGAGTACGAGGCGGCGAACCGCGAAGCCATGCATGCCGCGATCCGCGAGTTGGTGCGGCGGCGGCCGCGGCAGAAAGTCATCGTTCGACCGCACCCCGGGGAGGATCTGGCCGGCTGGGCGAATTTTTTCCCGGAATCGAGCAACGTGGCGATCGTGCGCGAAGGCTCGCATGTGCCGTGGACGCTCGCCTGCCAGGCATTGATCCATAGTTCTTGCACCACGGGATTCGAGGCGCACGTAGCCGGCAAGGCCGCGCTGAGCCTGGCTCCGATACGCGGATGGAACAGCGCTTCGCTGTTTTCCAACCAGGTCAATCCTGTCTTCACCAGCGCCGTGGCGCTGGTCGATAGCCTGGAGCGAGTTCTCGACGGCGGCACCCCGCCTGCCGCCCAGGCCGGCGCCATGCCCCCGGAGCACTACGTCTGGAACTACGGCGGCAACGACGGCACGCGGCGTATCGCCGATCTCCTGACCGAAGCCATGCCGGCACCCGGCCCGGTTGCCCTCCCGGCGCTCGCGGAGGTGGCGAGGCACGAAGTGTTGAAGAACAAGTTCTCGGTCTCGGTCGAGGATTGCGTCGACACCCTGAAGCGCATTTCCCAGGCAGCCGGACTACGGATACCGCCGGAGATCCGCGCCATCGGCGACAGCCTGTTCGTGGTTTCGCCTGCCGGTGCGCCACGACAGGTCGCGATTTCGCCGCCGACCGTCGATCACGCGCAGTTGCGGGCGGCGATCGAGGGGGCCTGCCAAAGCGGCCAATTCCAGCAGGCCTACGACCACTTCCGGCAGAATTTCGGCGAGGCGCAACGCCACGCCGACCTCAGCTTCTTCGCCGGTGTGGCGCTGTTCGAGCTCGGCAAGCACGCTCTCGCGCTGCAGTACCTGCAGAACGCGGCGCTTGCCACCGGCGGGGCGCTCGATGCCAATATTTCCTTCTGGCTGGCGCGTACTTTTCACCGACTCGGCGACATTGAGATGGCGGCACGCTACGCGGAGCAGGCCTATCGCCTGGTACCGATGCACCAGGGGTTCTTCGACCTGTACAAGGAACTCGCGCTGCGGCTGGGCAAGGATGTCCCGGAGCACTGGATCGTGATTGGCTGCTCCCACGTGCGCTATTTCCGCTACATGCAGCTGAACCGGACCCGATTTTTTGGCGACCAGGTCCAACTTGATTGCTATGAATTCGGTGGGGCCACGGCCTACGGGCTTGGCAATCCTTCTTCGCAGGCTGGCGCGTTGAGCGCCACACGCCAGATCAGGCAGCGCATCTCACAGGCGGACCGGGTGCTGGTGCAATTCGGCGAAGTCGATTGCCGCCGTGCCGCGTGGAAGGCGGCAGCCGTGTCGGGGCGCCCGATCGAGGACCTGATCGCGGAATCGGTTGCGCAGTTGGAGAACTACGTCCGCCGCGAGATCATCCCCTACAACAAGCGCGTGGTGCTGCTCGGCGCGAAGCCGCAGATCGTGGGCGACGAGGATTTTCACAAGGTGGCAGCGGCGGATGAAGAGCGCATCATCTTCAAGCCACTCGCCGAGCGCGAGCGGGTCACGGGCCTCTTCAACGCCCATTCGCGGCGGGTCGCGGGGCAACTGGGCATTGATTACGCCGACATCCACCACGTGCTGTCGGACGAGAAATCACGCCGTCAGTTTTTCAAGAAGGTCTACTGGGACGGCTATACGACGGACACGCACGGCAACGT
>Ga0315912_10003270_pt1 | contig 16260 bp, 11 predicted proteins | sample VfabasoilMG_FD_204469 | JGI IMG/M metagenome (GOLD analysis project Ga0315912, IMG submission 204469) | Garden soil microbial communities collected in Santa Monica, California, United States - V. faba soil | ecosystem: Environmental > Terrestrial > Soil > Garden | place: USA: California... | reverse complement strand
CCTCCGCGAGGATCATCACGCTGTGGCCATCCGGGAACACCCACTCGTCGTACTGCGGCTTGATGTTGATCTTCTTGATCCCCGGCGTCTTCGCCAGGCCGGCCATGTCGATCTCGTTGTCGAAGTGGCCGATGTTGCCGACGATCGCCTTGTCCTTCATCTTGGCCATGTGCGCGGCCGTGATGATGTTGAAGTTGCCGGTCGTCGTGATGAAGATGTCCACCCTGTCGAGCACGTTCTCGAGCGTGTTGACCTCGAAGCCTTCCATCGCCGCCTGCAACGCGCAGATCGGATCGATTTCGCTGACGATGACACGCGCGCCCTGGCCACGCAGTGCCTGCGCGCAGCCCTTGCCCACGTCACCATAGCCGGCCACGAATGCGAGCTTGCCGCCGATCATCACGTCGGTCGCACGATCGAGACCGTCGGTGAGCGAGTGACGGCATCCGAAGATGTTGTCGAACTTGCTCTTGGTCACCGAGTTGTTGACGTTGATGCCGGGGAACAGCAGCGTGCCCTTCTTCTCCATCTCGTAGAGACGGTGCACGCCCGTGGTCGTCTCCTCGGAGACGCCGCGGATGCCCTGGGCGACGGCCGTCCAGCGGCCCGGGTTCTTCGACAGCTCGGTGCTCAGCGACTTGAGAATGACGCCCCACTCCTCGGGATCCTTGTCCGGGTTGAACGCCGGCACCTTGCCTGCCTTCTCGTATTCATGCGCCTTGTGCACGAACAGCGTCGCGTCGCCACCGTCGTCGACGATGAGGTTCGGACCCTTGCCGTCTGGCCACACGAGGCACTCGACCGTGCACCACCAGTACTCGTCAAGCGTCTCGCCCTTCCACGCGAAGACCGGGATGCCCTTCGGGTTCTGCACGGTGCCGCCCGTCTCCGGACGACCGACAACGACTGCCGCGGCAGCGTGGTCCTGCGTCGAGAAGATGTTGCACGACACCCAGCGCACGTCGGCGCCGAGCAGCGACAGCGTCTCGATGAGCACACCTGTCTGGATCGTCATGTGGAGGCTGCCCATGATGCGGGCGCCAGCCAGAGGCTTCTTGCCCTCGTAGCGCTTGCGAATCGCCATGAGGCCAGGCATTTCGCCTTCGGCCAGTCTCAGTTCTTTACGGCCGAACTCGGCCAGATTCAGATCGGCGACCTTGTACGGGACACGACCCGCCTGCTTCGCCTGCTCGTACGCATGCACGCTACCGCTTACTGCTGTTGCCATTGCCTTCTCCCTCTCGCTGTTTGAGTTCACGGCGGGTCTAAACTGCAAGACCCGCCCTACGTTCATCTGCTCGTTCCGTAGGGCGGGTCCTGTTCTGTGGACCCGCCGCGTATCACTGCTTCACTGCCATTGCGGCGAACAGCGCCGGTCCCTTTGCATCGGAATCCACCGGCAGCATTAGCACGCGAACATTCTCGAAGCCGGCGGCCGTCAGCAGCCGCGTCGTTTGCGCCTCCGAGAAACCAAGCCACACATGACCCATCTGCTGCTGATACTCCTCGCGGTCGTGCGGAAGCATGTCGACCACGAGCACGCGTCCCCCCGTTCTCACCACACGACCCACTTCGGCGAGCGCGCGCGGCGGCTCCGGTGAGTAGTGCAGAACGAGCGAAAGCATCGCGACGTCGAGCTCGCCGGACTCGATCGGCAGGCTCTCCAATTCCCCCTGACGGATGTCAACGTTGGTTGCGCCGCTCAGTCGTTCGCGAGCGGCCTCCAGCATGTCGTCAGAACCGTCCACCGATATCACGCGCCTGACGTGCGGCGCCACAACTTCTGTCAGCTGTCCCGTGCCACAGCCGAGGTCGCCGACAACCAGCGTCGGATCGATCAGGCCGAGCACCGCCCAGAGAAAGAACTCGTCGCCGAACAGTTCACCTCGGAGTCGATCCCAACCGCCTGCGGCTGTCGCGAAAAACTCCTGAGACTTGGCCCGGCGTCGGCTGAGCACGCTCCGCAATCGGCGCTCGTCCTGCTCCGCTCCCCGCGTGGATGTGACCTGTTCGGAAATCAACGGCCAGAGCCGCGCAGCGCCGGCATCGAGATCGTCCACCGGCATCGTGTAGAAGCGGCTCGTGCCGTCCCGCCTCGACGTCACCCACCCATCGTCGGCCAGCGTCTTCAGGTGCCGGCTGACGGTGGACTGCGGCAACTGGAGCACCGAGCAAAGCTCGGACACCGTGAGCTCGTGTTTTTCCAGCAGTAGCAACATGCGGCAGCGTGTCGGGTCCGACAGCGCCGTCATGTGATCGAGAATGGGGGCGACCATCTATCCGTATATCCGGATGCAATGATACATGTCGGCGGCCGACTGGTCAAATCGGAATAATTGACTTGACTCAGGTGAATTGGCAGGCCAATCATTCCCCCGGCTCCCCAGCTCTGGCGTTGTGCCAGTCACAGGCGGAGCCTCGGCTCTGGAGCCTGTGGAGTCTCATGAACCGCTTTCAAGCGTCTCGATTGGCGCATCGAGCAGCGAAGTTTGCGACCTACCAGAAATCGTTTAACGGTCCATCCGTTATTCCGACGACGCATAAGACCGTCCAGAACTTTCTCGATAACTTGCGCGGCGGTGCGAATGACTTCAAGGTGTCGGGAATCCCAGACGGTGCGAAACGATTGACAGCAATCGAGAAGCACATTTCATCGTCTCAGGTGCATGTAGCTGCTGCGTTGAATGCCGAGGCGAGGCATGCGCGGCTGGAGGTCATTAACCAACTAAAGACACGCAAGTTTCTGCGTGTTGCTGATGACAGGGCAAAGTACTTGGATAGGTCCGATCTATTTGGGCCAGCCGTGTCAACCGCGTTTAGGTCTGCAAGCGACGACATTCGGGAGGCAGGCAACTGCTTGGCCGCAGAGGTACCCACCGCTGCCGTATTTCATCTCATGAGAGCGTCTGAAATTGCCTTGCGAGCACTTGCGACAGATCGTGGTGTCACGTATCCGGATGCTTCCGTGTCATCGAAGCAGGTTGGAGATCTCCTGGTTGCACTGGATGCCAAGGTTAAGGAGCTGCGCAATACACCGGCCAGCACTTGGCCGTCCAAGGAGATCATGGATGCCCAGATTAAGTTTTACGCTGAAGCGGTACTGCACTTCAGGGGATTCAATGAGGCATGGCGCAAGCACATGGCGCATGCGCATGAAGGAGCTATGTACGGCCGCGATTTGGCGCACGACATCATGGGGCACGTACGCGGCTTGATGCAGTTGCTCTCTATGAAGATTTCTGAATCAAGCGCAACGCCCAAGCACTGGACTACTGCATGACTATGGCGATGGTTGGCGCTGTTTATGTCGTTTCCACTGCTTCTCGCGCTCGTCAATCTCAGACTTCGGCACCGTGACGATCTTGGCTGCGAAGTCTTCAAATTTCTCGTGCGGCTCCCGCGTGTCGTCCTCAGGAGCCTTTGGAATGAGGCGTTGTTTAGCCATGGCTTACTCAAGCGAGAACATTGAACACTTGACTGTGTCCGGGTGCGAACTCCGCGATCTCTGTCGCGATGCCGTAGGAGACAGCTTCGCTTCCAGAGATATTGAGGTTGTGGTAGTTCATTTCCGTCCAAAGTTCGTCGGGCATGTGGACATGCTCGCGCAGGATGGCCTCAGTGCGCTCGTCGTCCAGCGCGAGGCCCTTTGCGAGGTTTTGCAGCTTCGCAGAGCCAGCCCCCAGTGGGCTGTTCGAGCTTCTATGAATCATGAACGTGGCGCGGGAATTGGTCTTTCGATACTTAGCTCCGAGGTAAGCGATGACAGCAGCAGAGGAGATCTGTCCCGCGTTGTACAGGGTCACTTCCAATGGAATGGTTCTGAACAGGTTGTACATGAAGACACCATCCCCGACATATCCGCCCGCCGACTGGAGCAGTATGTGAACGATTGGCCTGACTGGCGCCGTAGTCGCCATTGACAGGAAACTGACCAAACGCTGTGACGTTGCTTGCTCTATGTTTCCGCAGAAGATCGCATACAGATTCGGTGGCGCCTGCGGCGTCTGCTGTGGTGCGACTACTGGTGCCTGTACGGGTCCAGTCATTTATTGGCCTCGTTCGCCTCGCCGCTTCATTGGTTTCGACCGATCAACACGTCGTATCGGCGGCTGTCAGTTGCGCGAAGGTAAGACGCTTGCCAAACACGGAAGCCGCAGCGGTGCGAACCGAGCCCAATCACTGGCCTTGCGGTTGTTGAACCGAAACGCTTGCTCATCGAGGTAGCGGAACAGATGGAACGGCTCGACCGACACGTAGGTGCCCTTGAGAGTTCGCTTCAACAGCGACCAGTAGTTCTCAAGGCCGTTGGTGTGGACGACACCATCGACGTACTTGACGCCGTGGTCGATGACCTTGTGGATATACAGGTCGGTGGCTCCCCACTTACTGGACGGCTCGTAGGACTTCAGCGCATCGGTGTAGACGGTAGCGCTGCCGTCCATCTTGACGTTCTTGCGGATCTCGGTCTGCAATGCGAACCGTTTCAGGTTGGCCGGAACGTGGGTGCGGACGCGGCTGTGTCCGTCAGGGCTGGTGCGCTCCAGCAAACCGGCCACGGCCATCTTGCCAGCCTTGCCACGGCTCCAGCCGATGACACGCTTGCGCTTGCCGACGTGCATGTTGCGAGCCTTGCCACCAATGAAGGTTTCGTCGGCCTCGATGTGGCCGGAGAACTTGTCCCGATAGTCTTCGTGCATCGCCATACGAATGCGGTGAAGCATGAACCACGCGGACTTCTGAGTGACACCAATGGACCGCGCCAGCTCGTAGCTGCTGACACCGTTCTTCGCATTGGAGATCAGCCACATCGCGACGAGCCACTTATCGAGGCCGATGGCGCTGTCTTCCATGACGGTGCCGACCTTGACCGAGAACTGCCGCTTAGGGTGCTTGGTCGCGCATTCCCAGACACGGCGAGCCTTGATGAAGGACACCTTCTCCGAGCCACAAGTCGGGCACTTCACCGTGCCGTCTGGCCAGCGGAACTTGATCATTTCAGCCAGACAAGTCTCGGGATTGCTGAAGTACACGACGGCTTGTTGGAGGGTTTTGGGCGAAGTCACGGTAGCCATGAGAGGAGTGTCTCAAATGGCCTTACCTGAGTCAAGTAAATTATTGCCTGGTCAAATCGGCGATTTCAGGCCTATTTCAGCACGGACTCGAGTTGCGAGACGAGCATGTCGAGCTCGGTTGCCACGGCCCGGACCGTATCCGGCTGGCTCAGATCCACCCCGGCCGTCTTGAGCAGGTCCATCGGGTACCCGCTGCCGCCCGCGCGCAGAAGCGACAGGTAGCGATCCACTCCGTTCGACCGCGTTGCTCCGCTCGAGGACCGCAAGTCCTGCATCAATCTGGCAGTGGACGCGAAGCAGGTGGCGTATTGATAGACGTAGTACGGCGTGCTGAAGAAGTGCGGGATGCGGGCCCATGTCATCGAAGACAGCGGTTCCTCGTCAATGACATCGCCGTAGTACTCGCTCAGCAGGCCGGAATAGATGCCGCTGAGAACCTCCGCGGTGATTGGCTGATCCTGCTCGACCAGCCGATGTGCCTGCAGTTCGAAGTCCGCAAACATCACCTGCGTGTAGAACGTGCTGGCGATGCTGTCGATCGCGTGCTGCAACAACACCGCACGCTGCTCGGCGGTGTCGGCGCGCTCGAGCATGAAGTCGAGGAACAACGCTTCATTCAACGTTGACGGTACTTCCGCCACAAAGATCGTGTAGCCCGCGTAGACGAACGGCTGCGCTCGATGCGCCAGAAGCGTGTGCATCGAGTGCCCCATCTCGTGCGCGAGCGTGAACACCGCGTCGAGCGTCTCGTTGAAATTCAGCAGCATGTACGGATGTGTTCCGTACACCGGCGCTGAGTACGCGCCGCTTCGCTTCCCCGTGTTCTCGAACACGTCGATCCAGCGGCCGGTGAACGCATCGCGAACGTGTTGCTGATACTCGGCGCCGAGCCCGGCGACCGAGTCCACGATCCATGGCGTGACCTCGTCGTAGGGATAACGCGCGTCTTGCTCGACAAGCGGAATGGACGTGTCGAACAGCCGGTACTTCTCGACACCAAGCACACGACGACGAAGCTGGTGATAGCGGCGAAGAGGTGCGACACCCTCCTTCGTCACTTTGATCAGCGTCTCGACAACCGACGTCGGGATGTTGTTGCCGTGCAGTGCGGCCTCGAGGCTGGACTCGTACCCGCGCGCGCGAGCGTGAAACCAGTCTCGCTGCAACACACCGTTGTAAAGCGCCGCGTACGTGTTTCGGTTGTCGGCGTAAACCTGATGAAATGCGCGGTACGCGGTCGCCCGATCAGCCTGGTTTCGATTTGTCTCCAGGATGGCGCGGTATTGACCATAGCTGAGCGCCACCTGATCACCGCCACCAAGCGCAATCGTCGGCGGCTTCATGTCTGCCGTCGTCAGCGCCGAGTAGCTCTCGTGCGACACGCTGCTCGATCGGCTCGCGTACGACAGGAGCCGTTCGCCCTGCTCGTCGAGCACGTGCTCCTGCTCGTGAAACAGCGCCTCGATCGCGAAGCGATAGAGTGCGAGTGGCGAGTGATCCTCCATCCACTTGCGGATCGTGGCGAGTGGTATCGCAAGCAGCTCGGGGTTGAACCACGAGCTGGCCTGATGTTCGCGCGCGAACAGAATCTGAACCTGCTGCCGTCGCGCGTTGACCTCATTGTTGCGCTGATCCTCGTCGTAACGCAGCGACGCGTAGTACCACACGCGATAGCTGAGAACGCCCATGCGATCCATCGCACGGAACGCCTCGACCAGCGTCTCCGGCCCTCCGGCCAATGTCCCCTTCCGGGATTTGAATGCCTCGATCTCGGCGTCGAGCTCTCGATAACTTCCCTGCCACTCATCCCAGCTCTTACAGATGTCACTCAGGTCCCACGTATAAGACGTCGGGACGGCTTCGCGTTCCGCGAGTTGGCCGGCAGTAGGGCGATAGGTCATCACTGGGCTCTGGGCTCTGCTTTGGGCTTTGGGCTTTGGGCTAGGCTTGCGCGCTCGGAGCCGGCGTCGCTCTAAGGAAATCCTCGAGCGCCTCGTAGTCGGCGGGCATCGAGATCGAGTGCCGTGGGCGCGAGATGGCATCGGCCAGCACGCGCGGAAGGTCGATGCCTCGGCCAATGGCCGGTTCGACGACCTCTCGGAACTTGGCCGGATGCGCGGTGGCCAGGAACACGCCGCGAGCTCCGGGCTGTTCGGCCAGCCGATCCTGAAGGGCAAGCCAGGCGATGGCACTGTGGGGGTCGAGCACATACCCGTGCTCCCGATACACACGCCCGATCTCAGCGATGACCTGCGAGTCCTCGTACGCGAAGCCGACGATGTCCTTCCGGAGTGCGGTGAGATTGCTGTTGTAAAGCGATTGGACGCGCTCGAAGTTGCTCGGCGCACCCACATCCATCGCATTGGCCACCGTCGCAATCGACGGACGTGGCTCGTAGACTCCCGACTCGAGATAGTCCGGCACGGCGTCGTTCACGTTCGTCGCCGCTACGAACTGAGCGATAGGCAAACCGAGGCGTTTGGCGATGAGCCCTGCCGTCAGGTTGCCGAAGTTACCGCTCGGCACCGAGACAATCGGCCCCCGCTCTCCATCAAGCCCGTTCAGCAGGAAGTAGTAGAACACCTGCGGGAGAAGGCGGCCCAGATTGATCGAGTTCGCGGGCGTGAGCCACACGTGCGACCGCAGGCCATCGTCCGCAAATGCCTGCTTTACCAGCCGCTGGCAATCGTCGAACGTCCCACGGACGGCCAGCGCGGTGATGTTGTCGCCAAGCGACGCCATCTGCGCCTCTTGAACGTCGCTGACCTGCCCTTCCGGGTACAGAACGACCACCCGGGAATCGGGCACGCGATGAAACGCCTGTGCAACGGCGCTCCCGGTATCACCCGAGGTCGCGACGAGAATCGTAAGCGGCGTGCCGTCGGTGAAGTGATGCAGCAACCTGGCCTGGACCCGAGCACCGACGTCCTTGAACGCCATCGTCGGCCCGTGGAACAGCTCGAGGACCGAGATGCGATCGGTCACCTTGACGACGGGAACCGGGAAGTCCAGCGCCTCTCGAATGAGCGGCTCGAGCGCCTGACGGGTGATCTCGTCCCTGAGAATGTGGGCGCCGATTGTGGTGCCGATCTCGACGATGTCCGCACCGCGAAGACGATCGACGGTGGCCGCCGGCAGCGGATCGAGATGCTCCGGCATGTAGAGGCCGCCGTCGGGTGCGGTCCCGGCGAAGAGCGCGTCAATGAACGTAATCGGCGGCGATCCGCCTCGTGTGCTGATCCACTTCATAGCTGGTTAGTGGACGGTGGTTGGTGGATGGTGGTCCTATCGGCCCCGATGGCTCCATTGAGCACGGCCACTAACCACGATCCACTATCCACCATCCGATTCACGGTCTCACGGGCGTCGGCCGGCCCTCTTCATCCACGGCTACGAGCACCACTTCTGCTTCCGTCACCTTCACCCGCTCGCCGTGCCCGGTGGCGCCGGCTGTCTCAGGAGGCTTTCCCCATCGCTCGGCCTCCACCTCGACGCGGACGGTCACCGACGTACGGCCCACCCGGACTGTCTGGGTGTAGAAGTCCACGATATCGCCAACGTAAACCGGTTCGTGAAACTCGACTTCGCGCATCGCCTTTGTAACGAACCTGTGAGCAGCAACCTTCCGTGCCTCGATGGCCGAAGCCAGGTCGATGTTGGCCAGGATCACTCCGCCGAAGATCGTGCCGTAGGCGTTGGTGTCCTTCGGCAGCAGCAGGACCCTGATGGCAGGCACACGCTCGGACATGCGACCGTCTATTCTCTCCCATCGCACCGTTGCGCTGCACCTTCGCGCCCCTCGAACCGTCGTGGGCCATCTCGTCTTCCTAAAAAAACGGAGTCGACCACTGAAGAGTGGGCGCTCGACGACCGAAAGGCGTTTATCATCCTTCTATGAGCACTGTGACCAACGGACGCCCCGTCCCGATCACAGCCGCGACCTCAACGACGCGCGCATGGAGCGTGCACGAGGCAAGCGAGCTGTATGAAGTGTCGCGCTGGGGCAATGGCTATGTCTCGGTGAACGACGCCGGTCACGTGCAAGTGCACCCGACGAAGGATCCGTCACGAGCCATCGACCTGAAGGAACTGGTCGATCGACTCCAGCTCCGAGGCATCAGCCTCCCAGTGCTGATTCGGTTCACAGACATCATCAAGCACCGCCTCGGCGACATCCACACCGCCTTTACCAGTGCCATCGCACAGCATCAGTACCAGGGCGGCTACAGCTGCGTCTACCCGATTAAGGTCAATCAGCAGCGACAGGTCGTCGAGGAAGTCCACAAGTTCGGCAAGCCGTACCACTTCGGCCTCGAGGCCGGCTCGAAGCCAGAGCTCCTGGCCGTCGTCGCCCTTGCAGACAACACCACGCCGATCATCTGCAACGGCTTCAAGGACGCTGAGTTCATCGAGACGGCCATGCTCGCTCAGCAGATTGGCCGCAACATCATCCCGGTCGTCGAGAAGTACACTGAGCTGGGGCTCATCATCGAGGCGGCAGAGAAATTCGGTGTGCGTCCGCAGATCGGCATGCGCGTCAAGCTGGCGGCTCGTGGCAGCGGACGCTGGCAGTCGTCAGGCGGCTTCCGATCGAAGTTCGGCCTCACCGTGACGGAGATCATGCGCGGTCTCGAGGAGTTGAAGGCGCGAGGCATGCAGGACTGCCTCAAGCTGCTCCACTTCCACCTTGGCAGCCAGATCACCAACATCCGCATCGTCAAGGGCGCACTCAACGAAGCTGCGCGCGTGTACACGGAGCTCGCAAAACTAGGCGCGGGCCTGCAGTACATCGACGTGGGTGGCGGCCTTGGGGTGGACTACGACGGCTCGCAGACCAACTTCGAATCGAGCATGAACTACACGCTCGAGGAATACGCCAACGACGTCGTCTATCACATCCAGACGGTCTGCGACGAAGCCGGTGTGAATCACCCGACCATCGTGTCGGAAAGCGGCCGGGCCGTCGTCGCGTACCACAGCATGCTGGTCTTCAACGTCCTCGGCGTGTCTGGCTTTGGCGACGAGAAGGTGCCCACCGCGGCGAACCTGGAATGGGAGCAGCCGCTCACGGACCTGATCGAGACGTATAACAACGTCACCGCCCGCAACGCACTCGAGGCGTTTCACGACGCGCAGCAGGCACTCGACATGTCGATCAGCCTGTTCAATACGGGTTATCTCCCGCTCGAACAGCGCAGCATGGCGGAAAACCTCTTCTGGGCGATCTGCACCAAGCTGCAGCGCATCGTCCAGTCGATGGCGGAAGTGCCGGAGGATCTGCAGAACCTGGACGAACAGCTGTCAGATACCTATTTCTGCAACTTCTCGCTCTTCCAGTCGATTCCAGACAGCTGGGCGATCAAACAGCTCTTCCCGGTGATGCCGATCCACAGGCTCAACGAGAAACCCACCAAGCACGCGGTGCTCGGCGACATCACCTGCGATTCGGACGGCAAACTGGATCGCTTCGTCGATCGTCGCGACGTCAAGAAGACGCTTCCGCTCCATGCCGTGAACGGCGAGCCGTACTACCTTGGCGTTTTCCTGGTCGGCGCCTATCAGGAAATCCTGGGCGACCTGCACAACTTGTACGGCGACACCCACGCCGTCCACGTCAGCCTCGACGACGACGGCAGCGCCAGGCTCGACGCGCTGATCAAGGGAGACACTGTCCGTGAGGTCCTCGACTACGTCGAGTTCGATGCCGAGATGCTGCTCGGGAAACTCCGAACGGATGTCGAGACTGCTGTGCGCGAAGGACGCCTGGACTACGAGGGTGCCGGCAAGCTTCTTCGTTTCTACGAAGACGGCCTGCATGGCTATACGTATTTGGAAGGCTAGTTAACTCCCAATTCCCAACGACTGCCGCGTGTCCAACTCCCAAGGTTGGGAGTTGGTCTCTTTGGGAGTTGGGAGTTGACGTCTATTTCAGCGAAGCCGTCAGATCGTACGCAGAGACCGTGTGCGCGTTGAGGAACGGAACGACGGCGATTCGCTTCGCTCCGATGTAGCCGAAGTCGGCTCCCCCGCCAGAGAACTTCGCAAGCACCTGCATCTGCCCTGATGGGAGCACGCGCAGCAGCCGCGCCCCGATCACATCGGTGATCAACAGGCCGCCGCTGCCGTCTGGTTCGATTCCATCGATACCGCCGACGGCGTCCGTTGTGAGCTGCGTGCGCTGCTTCGTCGTCAGATCGAACGCGTAGAGGTGCCCGCTCGGCGGTGGCCCTGCGCCGCGACCCGCGCCCCGTCCCCGGCCACCCGCAGTGCCAATGGTTCCGAGAATCAGGCGCGTTCCGTCGACGAGCAATCCATTTGGGACATCAACCTGCTCGGTGCCTTCGACGAAGACCGATGAGTTTCCGTCCTTGACCGCGTAGATCCTCGCGAGGTTCGAGTCTGACGCGTAGATGGTTCCGTCCAGTGACGTCGCCAGATCGTTGAGAAACTGAGCGCCCTCGACTTTGACGTGCGCCGTGATGCGCGCTGTCGCGATGTCAATCGATACGACTTCGTCGATGTCGGTCACCCACAGTGTGCCGCCCACACTTCGAATGCCCTTCGGCGCGTTGAGCCCCGTGACCCACTTCGCGCTGACCATCTTGCCGTCTGGCGACAGGCGCGAGATGTAGCCGTTGCCGTCCTTCTCGAGGATCTGGCCGTTGATCGACGACACGAAAATCGAGTTCGAGCCCGCGTGGTAGTACGCGCTCTCAGGCGAAGCGAAGTCGCCGGTGAGCGTCCATAGTGGCTGGAGGGTGGGACCTTCGGCTTGTGCGAACAGCATCGGCGCGCAGAGCACGCCGATGCCAAGGGCACGGAGAACGGTTCGGATCATGAAGCGCGACGACGCGAATCGAAGAAGCGGCGGCACGCTCGCTGGAATCGTTCGTTGAGGGGACCGGCCACCTGGGGCGGCACCGGGCCAAGGCGCATCCACTGTGCCTGAGCCGATCGCACTTCTTGCTCGACAGCCCTTAAACGAGCGTCTTCGGCCTCGGCCGCACGCGCTCCGCCGGACATCGTGTTGGCGGCGAGCCGCTCGCGCAACTTCTGCGCAAGGAGCTCGGTCGGTGACAGGTTTACCGGTCGGGCCGGCTGCGCCTCGACCAGGTCTTCCACCTTGGCCAGCAGCTTCTCCATCCGCTTGCGCGTCGCCTCGGGATCGAGGTCAGTGCCCGCGAACGCTTCGGGCCATGCGGCCACGATTCTCGCGACCGCCTGGTGATATCGCGCGGCGAGATCCTGCTGCACGGCTCGAGGCAGCTCCGGTGCCTGCTGCCACTTGCCGCGTGCCTGATGCACCGTGTCGTACAGGTTGTCCGGCGCCGGGCCAGCCTCGGCGTTCTCCTGCGGAACCAATGCCTCGAGATCGCGAATCACTGTTTCGCGAACGGCGGCCTTCTCCTGCAGTTCAACCTGATCGCGATGCTTGTAGCGATCGAAGAAGCGATCGCAGGCCGCACGGAATCGTTGCCAGATGGCCTCTGACTTCGACTTCCGGACGGGACCGATCTTCTTCCACTCGGCCTGCAACTGTTTCAGCTTCGCTGCCGACTGATCCCACTCAGTGGACTCGGCCAGTTCCTCGGCGGCGATACAGAGCGCCTCCTTGCGAGCGAGGTTGCCTGCCCATTCTTCCTTGCGATGCTTGAGATCTTCCTGGCGCCTGGTGAAGAACTGGTCGCATGCGTGGCGGAATCGTTCCCAGATCGCCTTCTCGTGCCCGCGAGCGACAGGCCCGACGGTCTTCCACTCTGCCTGCAGCCCCTGGATCTCGGCAGCCGTCTTCACCCAGTCGGTCGAGTTTGCCAACGCTTCGGCGCGCTCGCACAAGGCCTGCTTGCGAGCGAGGTTCCCTGCGCGCTCTTCGTTCTGTGCGGCAAAGAACGCCGATGTTCGCGCGTAGACCTCGTCCTGCGCCGTCTTGAAACGGCGCCACATCGCCTCGCCCTGCGCGCGCGGCGCCAGAGCAACCTGCTTCCACCGCGCCTGAAGCTCACGCATCCGCCGGCCGGCGACCTCGAGGTTCGCCTCGGCTTTGAGCGCCTCCATTTCGCGACAGATTTCTTCCTGCACCTGCAGGTTTGCCCAGCGCTGCCACTCGTCGGCGTCGCGCAGCTCCTGAATGCGCGGAGCGAGTTTCGAGCGAGCCTCCTCGAGTCGCGCCTGGATCTCCTGACGATCTCGCTTGGTTGGAAGCGGCGCACGATCTTCGAGAGTGGTCCGAATCTCGCGGAGCGCACGGTCGCCGGCCTTGAGCGTCAGCGGTTCGGCCGCAGCAAGCGCCTCGACCTGCCGGCAGAATTGCTGCAGGCGGCGAAGATTCTCCTGCTCGGTTTTGGCTCGTGCCTGCTGATACTCGTTCTCTTTCTGCTCGAGAACTGTGACGGCCCGCTCGAGGCGCTCGGCAGCAACGAGATTCGCTGATGCGTGCTCGCGCAGCACGTCCGCGTCGCGCCGCAATCCGCGCCATCGCGCGACAACATCGTCCACCGGCTGCTCGGATGCCGCGAGCTGTTCGAGCTCTGTGGCGAGTGAGTCGAGTCGTCCCACGGCGGCTTCGGCGAGAAGCCGGCGGCGCTCGCGATCCTCGAACGCGCGCGACGCGTCCTGGAATCGCCGCGTCAGCGATGCGGCATATTCCGACGGCATCGGCGCGAGCCCATCCCACTGCACTCGCAACTCCGCAATTCGATCGACGGCATTCGGCCCCGACAGGTGCTCGATCTCGGTCACGATCGCCAGACGATCCGACTGCTCACGCTCGAGCGCGCGCCGCCGTTCACCCTCAGCGACGGCTTCGCGCCGGCGCTCCTCGATTGCCTCTCGAACCGCGTCGCTGGCTGATTCAAACTGCTTCGTCACCGCGTCATCGATCTCGACGTCGGCCTGGAACTCGGCCCACGCCAGGCGTACGGCGGCAAGGGAGGACGAGGCCTCATCCGGACTCTGAATGGCGACCAACCCTTCGGCCTGATGTACGAAGTCCAGTGCCTTCGCGCGATCGGTGGCGCTCATGCGAGCCGGAGCGTCATGCTGCGGCTGTGCCGCTTCCTCAGCCTCGCGGAGCTTGGTTCGGGCACGTCGGGCGGCAACCTTGTTGCGTCCGCGCTGTGCGATGGCAGAGAGCGCCGTGGGATCCTGAATGCGATCGAGCGCCGACACCGCCGAATCGGTGTGCTCCGCTTTCAGTGCGACGTTGAGAATCTCGTCAGGATCGGTGAGCCGGGCAAGGGCACGCAGGCGCGTTGTCGCGTCCTGGGCATGACGGCTCACAGACCCGAGCGACTTCGAATCGTCGATCAGATCGACGACCGCTCCGCGCACGAGGGGGTTCGTGTTCTCGCGCGCGACGACCACCACCTCTTTCAGGCGGCCGAGCATCGTCAGCTGACGCACGACCTCAGAGGCGCGATCGGGCTCCTTCGTCTCGGCAGCCAGACCGGCCAGGCCGCGAATGGCTTCGCTGCGAACGTCCTCGTCAGGATCGGTCCTGGCTATTTCTCCAAGGACATCGACCTCTGAGAGTCGACCCACGGCCGCCCGCCTGACGCGTGAGTCAGCATCCTCTCGAGCCAGCGCGAGGAGCGCGTCGGCCTCTTCAGGACCCAACTCATAAACGGCGGCGGACCGGACGCCGGGATCGGCGTGCTTCCAACGAGGTTGTGGACGGAGTTTCTCGAGAATACCCATCTCTTCGTGGCTACTTGCAAGACCCAGGCAAGATCTGAAGTGTACACCTTCGGTGTGACGATGGCACGGTGTTGCGATGGCCGATCAGGCCTTCAACCCTTGCAAATGCTGTGTTTTGGGCGAGCGCCCACGGCCGAGGCGCTTCAAAACTGACGCGGAATGTTTGATTGGAATCTGCCTTTTTGGATCCAGAAAGTTGGGGGATTGGAACGTCGCTTTGGTGACGGGATCCAGGAAGGAGAAGAATGACAATCGAGAGGGCGAAGAGGGGAAGGAGGATCGCTCCTTCCCCGCCTTCACTTTTCGGTCTCGTTATTTGACGAAAAGCATCTCGCGATAGGTTGGCAGCGGCCAGATCTCGTGCGGCGTCAGCACCTCGATGGCGTCGCCGATCTCGCGCAGCTTGGTCATCGCCGGGACGATCTTGTCCCGCATGTACTTCGCGTGCTTCTCAGCCGAACCGCCGCTGTGGTCGAGCGCTTTTGCCAGGGCGTCGGTCTGTGCCTTGAACTTGTCCACCAGCTTCGTGTACTCACCCAGCAGCTTCTTGCCCTGAGCGCTTCGACCACCACCAGCCTTCACGGCCGCAACACTCTGGCCGATCTGCTTCTGATACTCGAGCGCCGCCGGCAGGATGTAGCGATTGGCCATCAGCACCATCAACTGGCCTTCGATGTTGATGGTCTTGTTGTAGTTCTCGAGGAAGATCTCGTAGCGCGCGTGAACCTCGCGCTCGTTGAGAATCTTGTACTTCTCGAGCAGCGTGATCGCGTCCTTGGTGACCAGCTGCGGCAACGCGTCCACCGTGTTTTTCAGGTTGAGAAGCTTGCGCTTGCCCGCTTCCTTCTCCCACTCGGCCGAGTAGTTGTTGCCGTTGAAGATGATGCGCTTGTGCTCCTTGACGATCTTCGTGAGGAGCTTGCTGACGGCCTTGTTGAGCTCTTCGCCCTTGGCCGTTGCGGCCTCGAGCTCCGTCGCGACGGAATCGAGCGCGTCGGCCATCGCCGCATTCAGCACCATGTTCGGGAACGCGATGCTCTGTCCTGACGAGACCGCGCGGAACTCGAACTTGTTGCCGGTGAACGCGAACGGGCTGGTGCGGTTGCGATCCCCCGCGTCGCGCGGCAGCTTCGGCAGGACGCTGACGCCCATATCGAGCGTGCCACCCTGCTTCGTCGACTTCGCCGCGCCCTTCTCCAGCTGCTCGAAGATGTCGGTCAGCATGTCGCCGAGGAAGACGGACAGAATCGCGGGCGGCGCTTCGTTCGCGCCCAGGCGATGATCGTTGCCCGCGCTCGCGATGCTCGCGCGCAGCAGACCCTGCCATCGATCGACTCCGCGGAGCACGGCCGCGCAGAAGACCAGGAACTGCATGTTGTCATGCGGCGTGTCGCCGGGGCCGAGCAGGTTGTTGCCGAACTCGTCGGAGAGCGACCAGTTGTTGTGTTTGCCCGATCCGTTGACGCCAGCGAACGGCTTCTCGTGCAACAGG
>Ga0315912_10003269_pt1 | contig 16264 bp, 15 predicted proteins | sample VfabasoilMG_FD_204469 | JGI IMG/M metagenome (GOLD analysis project Ga0315912, IMG submission 204469) | Garden soil microbial communities collected in Santa Monica, California, United States - V. faba soil | ecosystem: Environmental > Terrestrial > Soil > Garden | place: USA: California... | reverse complement strand
GTGACCTCGGCGCGATTCAGCAGGTGAACGGCATGGCTCTGCTTCTCGCTGAAAATGGCGATGAGCACATTGGCGACGCCAACCTCTTTCTTGCCGGACGACTGCACGTGGAACACCGCGCGCTGCAATACGCGCTGGAAGCCCAGCGTGGGCTGGACTTCGCGGTCTTCGTCATTGGGCAGCCGAGGCGTGGTGCGATCGAGGTGGTCGTTCAGCGAGTCCTTGAGCTTGTTGATGTCCGCGCCGCAGGCCCGCAGGATCTCGCGCACCTTCGGGGTATCGAGAATGGACAGCAGCAGGTGCTCGACGGTCAGGAACTCGTGACGTGCGTCACGGGCCTTGGCAAAGGCGTCGTTTAGACAGAATTCGAGCTCTTGGGATAACACCTTTCCAACCTCTGGATCGTTAGATCCTTCGTTACGCCTCTTCGAGGGTGCACATCAACGGATGATGGTGGTCACGAGCGTAAGAGGTCACCAGGGCGACTTTGGTTTCCGCTATTTCGTATGTGAACACACCGCAGATACCTTTGCCCTGCGTATGTACCTCCAGCATGACGCGCGTTGCGGTCGTGCGGTCCATGCGGAAGAACTTCTCGAGCACGTCGACGACGAACTCCATTGGGGTGTAATCGTCGTTGAGCAGAACGACCTGATATAAGGGCGGCTGCTTGGTTTTGGGCTCGGCTTCTTCGACTGCGAGGCCCGCGCCCCCATGGTCGGGGCGTTCGATTTCAGGACTGGGCATTGGCGACCTTTATAGGGGTCGTCGAATGGCAACACAAGTGCGCGACCCGCACTGTCTGTTTGCCAAGACAAAACAAGCGCTTGAGGCTGCCGCGGAGCGAAACGTATCATCATGGAAATGACTGCCAAACTCTGGAGTGCGAGCGCCGTCCGCGGGGGCGATTGGCGCTCTTTCGCGCTGTCGCGTGCGCCCCAGATCGTCACGTTCCTGCTGGCGCTGGCCCTCGCCGCCCAGCTGGCATTCATCGTGGTAGGGCTGACCGGGCGCAGCCGTCAGACGGCACCTGCAGCGGTGGCTTCGGGGCCTTCCGGGCAGCCCCTGGACATCGGTGGGCTCGTCAACGCCCACCTGTTCGGCAATGCTGTCGTTCAAAACGCGACCGGCGATGGTGCCGATGCGCCGCCGTCCAGCATGCCCCTGGTGCTGGCCGGCGTGCTGGCTACCGAGGACCCCAAGGAGGGTATGGCAATCATTGGAGAAAGCGCTGTGGCAGCCAAGGTGGTCGGCGTCGGCCAGCAGGTACCTGGCGGCGCGCTGTTGCACTCGGTTTACAACGATCGGGCCATCATCGATCGGAATGGCGCCCTCGAGGCTGTGATGCTGCCTCGCCGAAGCACGGGAACCATGTCGGCCCAGCCGCCACCCCCACCACCGGTGGCAGCCACGGGCAATGACGCCATGCTGGAGCGCATGCGCAAGCTGGTGAACGACGATCCAGGCGTCATCGGCCAGGTACTACGGCCGCAGCCGGTGTTCGCTGGCGGCAAGATGCGCGGATTTCGGGTCTATCCGGGAGCCAATCGACAGGCTTTCGCCCGTATTGGCCTGCGCGCCGGTGACCTCGTGACCGCCATCAATGGAACCCCGCTGGATGACAAGGATCGAGCCCAGGAAATCTTCTCCACGCTCAATTCTTCGACCGATGCGCGAGTCAGCGTCACGCGGAATGGGCGCCAGCAGGAACTGGTGCTCAACCTGGCGCAGATCGCGAGTGAAGCCGATCAACTCGGCAACGGCGGGGATGGCATGATCCCCATGGACCAGGCGCCGCCGCCCGAGCCAGAGCCCGGGAACGAATAACAAAAACGAGCATATGAACAGAAAGACAGTGAGTCCGCGTCTCAGCGCCAGGGTATTGAACGTAATGCAGGGACCAGTGCTGCGTACCGCGCTGCTCGTGCTGATGCTGGCGATCACCGCCACCGGCATCGTGAGCGCCCAGGGCAAGGGCCAGCGCATCACCCCTAACTTCCGTGACGTGGAAATCGGCCAGGTCATCGAAGCCGTGGCCCAGGTCACCGGCAAGACCATCATCCCCGATCCGCGGGTACGCGCCAACGTCACGATGCTGTCGCAGACGCCGATGTCGCCCGAGGCGTTCTACGAGGCTTTCCTGGCGCTGCTGCAGGTGCATTCGTTCGTGGCCGTGGAATCGGGCGGGATCATCCGCGTGGTCCCCGATGCCAGCGCGCGCCAGATGCCCAACATCGATCTGCCCGACCGCGTGCAATCCAGCTCCGAGGAGCTCATCACGCAGGTGATCGCGGTGGAGAACGTGAACGCGGCGCAGCTGGTGCCGGTGCTTCGCCCGTTGATGCCGCAGGCGGCTCATATGGCGGCCTACCCGGCCGGCAACATCCTCATCCTCTCCGACCGCGCCAGCAACGTCGCGCGCGTGATGCGCATCATCAAGCGCATCGACCAGCAGGGTGACAACGAAGTCGACATCATCAACCTGCAACATGCGTCGGCGGCTGAAGTGGTCCGCGTGGTGAATACCTTCTTCGCGCAACAGGCTGCCGCCGAAGGCGGCGGCGCGTCTCCCACGCGCGTGATCGCCGACGACCGTTCGAACAGCGTACTCATCGGCGGCGACAAGACCGCGCGCCTGCGCATCAAGGCGCTGGTTGCGCACCTGGACACACCGCTCGAGAGCGGCGGCGACACGCAGGTGCGCTACCTGCAATTCGCCGATGCGGAGAAGATCGCGGGCAAGCTCAAGGAACAGATCAGCGCCACGGTGGCCATCACCGGGGGTGGCGCGCCCGGCGCACCCGGCGGCGCGCCCGGCGCCGGTGGTGGTGGTGTTGCCGCCAGCGCCGACCGCTCGACCACCATCTGGGCCGAGCCCGAGACCAACGCGCTGGTGATCACCGCGCCCGCCAAGGTCATGCGCTCGCTCATGGCCGTGGTCGACAAGCTGGACATTCGCCGCGGTCAGGTGCTGGTCGAAGCCATCATCGTCGACGTGCAGGTGCAGAAGAACGCAGAGCTGGGTGTGAACTGGGCCGTGTGGTCGGAAGACAGCAGCAACATTCCTCTCGGCACATTCCAGTCGGCGGTGGGTGGCGTGAACCTCGCGCAGCTCGCCCAGGCGGTCGACAATCCGTCCAGTGCACCGACCGCGCTCGGCACTGGCACCACCTTCGGCATCGGCCGCATCGCAGCCACCGGAGTGAATTTCGCGGCGATGCTGCGCGCGCTGCAGGGCGACGCGCACACGAACCTGATCTCCACGCCGTCGGCCGTGACCATGGACAACCAGGAAGCGCAGCTCAAGGTCGCGCAGGAAGTCCCGTTCATCACCGGTCAATACACCAATACCGGCAGCGGCCAGGGTGACGTGAATCCATTCACCACCGTGCAGCGCCAGGAAGTGGGCACCATCCTCAAGATCACGCCGCAGATCAATGAAGGCCAGGCGCTGGTGCAGCTCAAGATCGAGATCGAGAGCTCCGCGCTTTCCGGCGACACGGGCGACGCGGGCAGCGCCATCACCAACAAGCGCACCATCAACACCAACGTGCTCATCGAAGACGGCGGCATCATCGTGCTGGGCGGCCTCATCCAGGATGGCGAGCGCCGTGGCGAGCAGCGCGTCCCCTACCTGGGTCGCATCCCGGTGATCGGCGCGCTCTTCAAGACTCGCAGCCGCAACACCGAGAAGAGAAATCTGATGGTGTTCATTCGCCCCAAGATCCTGCGCGACCGACTGGCGGCTGCAGTGGCCACCGACGACAAGTACAACTACATCCGCGAAGAGCAGATCAAGTCGCATCGGCCCCAGACCGAGGTGCTGCCGCTCATTCCGTTCACGCCGGAACCGACGTTGCCCCCGATTCCTCCGCCGCAGACCCCGCTCGAGTCGGCGCCGGGACCCGTGGGACCCAATGGCGCGCCGGCAACACCTCCGCCACCTTCTGAAAGCTCCGAGCCTGTGCCGGCGCCGCCACCGGCACAGCCGCCGCCGCAATGAATGATGCCGTCGTAACCGAGTCACCCACTCCCCGGCGCGTCGGTTTCGCCTTCGCGAAGCGCCACGGAGTTCTGGTACGACGCGTGCACGAAGGCGTTGCCGAGTGCGTGTATCGTCCCGGCGCGGCACCGTTGGCCGTGGCCGAGGTGCGCCGCTTTCTCGGTGTGCCGCTCGCGCTCGAAAGAGTTGAAGAGGCTTACTTCGATTCGCTGCTGCGGCAGGCCTACGAGGCCGGCAACGACGCCATGGAAGCCGCCGAGGGCGTCGAAGAATCCACCGACCTGGCGCACCTCGCGCAGGACCTGCCCGAACAGGCCGACCTGCTCGAGAGCGAAGACGACGCACCCATCATTCGACTGATCAACGCCGTGCTCACGCAGGCGGTGAAGGAAAACGCTTCGGACATTCACGTCGAGCCCTTCGAGAACCGCCTGGTGGTGCGCTTCCGCGTCGACGGCGTGCTCAGGGAAGTGTTGCAGAGCAAACGCGCAGTCGCGCCGCTGGTGGTGTCGCGCATCAAGGTCATGTCCCGGCTCGACATCGCCGAGAAGCGCCTGCCGCAGGATGGTCGCATCAGCCTCAGGATCGCCGGGCGTTCTGTTGACGTGCGCGTCTCGACGATTCCGTCCGGACACGGCGAACGCGTGGTGCTGCGTATCCTCGACAAGCAGGCTGGCCGGCTGCACCTGTCAGCGCTCGGAATGGATCCCAAGACCGAGCAGATGATCGCGGACCTGTTCACCAAGCCGCACGGCATCATCCTGGTGACGGGGCCCACCGGTTCGGGCAAGACCACCACCCTGTATGCCGGTCTCGAGCACCTGAACGACAACACGCAGAACATCATGACGGTCGAGGATCCGATCGAGTACTACATCGACGGCATCGGCCAGACCCAGGTCAACACCAAGGTGGAGATGACCTTTGCGCGCGGCCTGCGCGCCATCCTGCGCCAGGATCCGGACGTGGTGATGGTCGGCGAAATCCGCGACCTGGAGACCGCGCAGATTGCAGTGCAGGCCTCGCTCACCGGCCACCTCGTGCTCTCGACACTGCACACCAACACCGCCGTCGGCGCGGTCACGCGCCTGCGCGACATGGGTATCGAACCCTTCCTGCTGTCGTCCTCGTTGATCGGCGTCATTGCACAGCGCCTGGTGCGCACGCTGAATCCGGAGTCACGGCAGGGCTTCGAGGCCGGCGAGTATGAACGCCGCCTGCTGGGTCTCGGTCCCAACGACCCCTCACCGACGCTGTACCGGCCCAGCGACACCGGCATAGGCTTTCGCGGCCGCACCGGCATCTACGAGCTGGTCGTGGTCGATGACCAGATGCGCACGATGATTCACGACGGCGCCGCCGAACACGAGCTGGAGCGATATGCGCGCACCATGACGCCGTCGATCCGCGATGACGGCCTCGAGAAGGTGCTGCGCGGCGAGACCACGGTCGAAGAAGTCCTGCGCGTCACGCGCGAGGACTGACGGCGGACCCCGACATCGATGGGTGCCTTCGAATACACCGCTCTCGACACAGCGGGCCGCGAACAGAATGGCGTGGTCGAAGGCGACACCGTCAAACACGTGCGGCAGATCCTGCGCGACCGGCAGCTGCTGCCGGTCACCGTCGCCGAGGTCAAACACGGCGAGGCCAGGCGCGACCGGAGCTTTACCCTGCGCCGAGGCATTTCGGCCTCCGACCTGTCGCTGTTGACCCGGCAGCTCGCGACGTTATCCAAGGCCGGGCTGCCCCTCGAAGAGGCGTTGCTCGCGGTCTCCCAGCAATCGGAAAAGCCACGCGTGCAGAGCATCATGCTCGGCGTGCGCGCCAAGGTCATGGAAGGTCACACGCTGGCCGACGGCCTCTCGGAATTTCCCCGCGTGTTTCCCGAGATCTATCGCTCGACGGTGGCGGCGGGTGAAAGTTCGGGCCGGCTGGATGGCGTACTCGAACGTCTCGCCGACTACACCGAGAATCGAGAAGTGACGCGCCAGAAGGTGCTCGGGGCGATGCTCTACCCCATCGTCCTGTCGATCGTTTGTTTCGGAATCGTGACCGGCATGATGGTCTACGTGGTTCCTAAGGTCATCGAAGTATTCGAAGCCAGCAAGGGCAAGCTGCCGCTCGCTACCCAGATCCTGATCCTGGTCAGCGATTTCCTGCGCAACTTCGGCATTTACCTGCTGATCGCCATCATTGCCGCCATTGTCGGCTTCGTCTACTGGCTCAAGAATCCGGACAACCGGCGGCGCTTTCATCGCTTCCAGCTGCGCCTGCCGCTGTTCGGGCGGCTGGTGCGCGGCTTCAACACGGCGCGTTTCACGCGTACCTTCAGCATCCTCACGGCGAGCGCCGTGCCGGTGCTGGAAGCCATGCGCATCGCGGGCGAGGTGGTGACCAATCTACCCATGCGGGACGCGGTGGCGGCCGCCGCGGCGCGCGTGCGCGAAGGCGCCCCAATCGGGCGCTCCCTGGCCTCGAGCAAGCTGTTTCCGCCCATGACGGTGCACCTGATTTCCTCGGGTGAGTCGAGTGGCGAGCTGGACACGATGCTCGAACGCGCGGCCACCAACCAGGAACGTGAACTGGATTCGATGATGGGCGCGCTGGTTGGACTTCTTGGACCACTTCTCATAGTTGTGATGGGCCTCTTCGTCATGGGCATCGTTTTTGCAATGCTCATGCCCATCTTTGAAATGAATAACTACATTCGGTGACTTTTGGTCGTGTTGGGGCATTGCATGATGCCGCCTCTCGTTTTATAACGCGCCCATCTGGGGTCGCGGCGTTATGAACGAGAAACCGGAATCTGAAGAGTTCGACGAGGACGAAGAAGAAGTTGCCTTCGAGGCGACCAGCGAAGTCGATTTCGATCGACTCGCGAAAGACCTTGATGCCGCCAAGAAGCGTGGCCAGAAGCTGGGTGATCCCGCCTGGCGTCGTCTCGAGCGCCGACTCGAAGACAAGCACACCGCAGAACTCACCAGCGATTTCGACGATTACAACATCGACGACGATTCGACGGCGGTTCGCCGGTTGAACAGTTCCAAGAACACGCAGTAGCAGCGTCAGCGGAAATCGCGGGACTGGGTCACGACTGTCCCCAGCATGGGCGTGCGATCGACCAGGCGGCCCACCACCACGTGTGTCACCAGCCCTTCCTTCTGCAACTGCCCCTGCACTTCCAGCAGCCGCGAGTTGTTGGCGATGCGGCGCGCGCGTGACCACACGCTTTCCCAGAGGATGAGGTTGACGTAGCCGGTCTCGTCCTCGAGCGTGACGAACATGACCCCGCCGGCGCTCTGCGGCCGCTGGCGCGCGGTCACGATGCCCGCGACACGCACCACGCGACCATGTGGCAGCTCGGCCAGTTGCGCCGCAGTCACGATGTGCGCGGCGGCGAGTTCCTCGCGCATGAGCGCCAGCGGATGACGGCCGAGGGTGAGGCCGTGGGAACGGTAGTCAGCCGCGATGTTCTGTCCCTCGGTGGGCGGTGCGAGCAAAGGCGTGCCTTCGGGCGCCCGCGGCACCGGCGCGAGCGGCAGTTCCTGCTCGGTGCCGGCCACCTGCCAGAAGGTGAGATGCCGGTTGCCGGACAGGCTACGCAACGCGCCGGCATCCGCCAGCGCTTCGAGCTCGCGGCGCTCGAGAGCGGCACGCAGCGTCAGGTCCTGCACGCTCGCGAACGGCGCCGCAGCGCGCGCCGCCTCGATGCGCATGGCGGCTTCCTTGCCCAGGCCCTTCACCATGCGCAGGCCCAGGCGCAGCGCCGGCTCATCATCGTGACGACGCTCGAGCGTGTTGTCCCAGCAACTCACGCAGACATCGACGGGCCGGACTTCGACTCCGTGACCCCGCGCGTCACGCACCAGCTGCGCGGGTGCGTAGAAGCCCATGGGCTGGCTGTTGAGGAGCGCGCAGGTGAACGCCGCGGGTTCGTAACACTTGAGCCAGGCGGAGCTGTACACCAGCAAGGCGAAACTCGCGGCGTGGGATTCCGGAAAACCGTATTCGCCGAAGCCCTGGATCTGGCTGAAGATCTGGTGCGCGAAGCCGTCGTCGTAGCCGCGCGCACGCATGCCTTCGATGAGCCGGCGCTCGAAGTGCCCGAGCCCGCCGCGGCGTTTCCACGCCGCCATGCTGCGGCGAAGCTGGTCGGCCTCGCCCGGGGTGAATCCCGCCGCCACGATGGCGAGCTGCATGACCTGTTCCTGGAAGATGGGCACCCCCAGCGTACGTTCCAGCACGCCCCTGACCGCGTCGCTCGGATAGGTGACCGGTTCCAGGCCCTGGCGGCGACGTAGATAGGGATGCACCATGCCGCCCTGGATGGGGCCCGGCCGCACGATGGCCACTTCGATCACCAGGTCGTAGAACTGGCGCGGCGCGAGCCTGGGCAACATGGACATCTGCGCGCGTGATTCCACCTGGAACACGCCGATGGTGTCGGCGCGGGAAATCATCTCGTAGACGCGAGGGTCTTCACGAGGTATGTCGGCGAGTCCGAAAGGTTTGCGGCGGAAGCCGGCCACCAGCTCGAGGCCGCGGCGCAGCGCCGACAACATGCCGAGCCCCAGCACGTCCACCTTGAGCAGCCCCAGGTCGTCGAGATCGTCCTTGTCCCATTCGATGACGGTGCGGTCTTCCATGGCCGCGTTTTCGATGGGCACGAGTTCCTCGAGCAGCCCCTGCGAGATCACGAAGCCGCCCACGTGCTGCGACAGGTGCCGCGGAAATCCCAGCAGCTGGGAGACGAGCAGCAGCAGTAGTTTGAGCTGGGGACTGGCCGGATCGAAGCCGGCCTCGCGGATGCGATCCGCATCCACCGCGGTATCCCACCACTGCATCGCCCCCGAGAGCCGTTCCGCCTGCACGGTGTCGAGACCCATGGCCCTGGCCATGTCGCGCAGTGCGCTGCGCGGGCGGTAACAGATGACCGTGGCGGTGAGCGCGGTGCGATCGCGGCCATACTTGCGGTAGATGTACTGGATGACCTCCTCGCGCCGCTCGTGCTCGAAATCGACGTCGATGTCGGGCGGCTCGTTGCGCTCGCGCGAGATGAAGCGCTCCATGAGCAGCTCGCCGCGCGAAGGATCGACCTCGGTGACACCGAGGCAGTAACACACCACCGAGTTCGCCGCCGAGCCACGTCCCTGGCACAGAATGCTGAGGCGCCGCGCCTCGCTCACGATGTCGTGCACGGTGAGGAAATAGGATTCGTACCGGAGATCGGAGATGAGCGCGAGTTCGTAGTCGATCCGGTCGCGCATGTTCGCGGGAACACCCGCGGGCCAGCGTTTTTGCGCGCCCGCCGCGGTCAGCTTGCGCAGGTGCGAGGCTGGTGTTTCGTCCGCCGGCACCAGCTCGCGCGGATATTCGTAGCGCAGCTCGTCGAGCGAGAAATCCGCGAGCGCGGCGATCTTCACGGTCTCCGCCAGCAACCCGGGTGGATAGAGCCTGGCGAGCCGCTCGCGCGGGCGCAGGTGTCGTTCACCATTCGGGAACAGGCGTTCGCCGGCCTCGGCCACGGTCACCCGGTGACGCACGGCCGTGAGCGCATCCTGCAGCCGGCGGCGTTCGCGCACGTGCATGTGTACGTCGCCGGCGGCACACAGCGGCAGCCCGTGTTGCTCACCCAGCGTGCGCGCTGCAGCCAGGCGCTCGCGGTCGCGGCCGTCGCGCACCAGCTCCACCGCGATCCACGCGCGCCGCGCGAAGTTGCGCGCGATCCATGCGCCCTGCTCCGCCGCATCCTTGTCCAGGGGCGGCAGCCACAAGACCAGCGTGCCGGCGGCGACATCCTCGCCTTCACGCGGCGTCGCGCCGGCGGCGAGAAATTCCTCGACGTCGGCACGGTCGAGCCGGTAGCTGCCCTTCTGCGCCTTGCGACGCCCACGCGTGATGAGCCGCGACAGGCGCCCATAACCGGCGCGGTTGCGCGCGATGATCACCAGGCGCAGCCCGCAGTCGAGCCTGAATTCCGCGCCGATAAGTAGTTTGATGCCGCCGACCTTTTTTGCGGCGCCATGGGCGCGCACCACCCCGGCCAGGGAACATTCATCGGTGATGGCGAGCGCGGTGTAACCGAGTTCCCTGGCCTGCGCGACCAGTTCTTCGGCATGCGACGCGCCGCGCAGGAAGCTGAAGTTGCTGAGGCAGTGCAACTCCGCGTATTGGGGAAATGCGGAGAAATGGGGACATTCCTGATTTGCTAGCAAAAGGGGACGCGCCTCGGAAGGCACGTCCCCTTTTGCCCGCCCTGCGCGCAAATCAGGAATGTCCCCATTTCTCCGCATTCCCCGATTCACCCGCAGATCCCGTGCAGGAACCATTGCTTCGTGCCGGCGCATTCACGATAGATCCACAAGCGCGCGCCGTACCGATCGCTGGCGACGTAGTAATCGCGCTGGATATCGGCGCCATCCCACCAGCCGCTTTCGATGCGTTCTGGGCCGGCGAGCAATTCGAGAGGACCGTCATGCCGCGGCCGCCCGCGTTGCGCTTCGAGCGGCTGGGGAGCCTCGAGCAACCACAGCGGACGGAAGATGGGGACACGGAAAATAGGGACATCCCTATTTAATGGCGAAAGCGATGCAGAGCCCGTCCGCGGTTCATCATTAAATAGGGATGTCCCTATTTTCCGTGTCCCCATTTTCGGTTCGGCCACGCACCAGGCGTGCTCGGGACGGTGTTCCGGGACGCAGCCGATGCCGTACACCGCCGCGGTGCCCAGTCGCGCGCGCAGGTGTTCCACCAGCGCCGGCATTTCTCCCGCGCTCGCATGTCCCCGTTCGCCGGGCGACCACAGTGGCCTGCTGGTGGCGGTGCGATGCGTGAGCGCGCCGCCGCGCAACTCGCAGCGCCGCACCGGTTCTGGCAGGGCAAGCGTGGCGAGCCGTTCGCGCAGCAGGTTCGTGAATCTTTCCGCGCTGGCCTCGGGCGCAGCCAGCCGCAACGTGCAACACGTCGGTGCCGCACGGTAATGGTGGAACCGGCATTGCAGCGCCGTGATGCCGCGCTGGCGCACGCGCAGGAAATGTTCGAGTTCGTCCAGCAAGGGCGCGAGCGCCTGCAGTATGCGTTCATGATCTTCGAGTTCGTGGTCGAAATCGCGCACGCCCCGGTAACGCTCGCGGCGCACGAGACGCGCGCGTGGATCGGGGCGGTGTCCCAGCAGCCGGTCCAGGTCGGCGAGCATCCCCGGGCCGAAACGCCGTGCGAATCCGGCGCGCGGCAGGCGCACGAGTTCTCCCAGCGTGCGCACGCCCATGGCAGTGAGGCGCGCGTTCTGTTCTTCGGGCCAGCGCAACGCGGCCAGCGGCAGGGGTTTGAGTCGCGCGGGCAGCACCGTGGCATCGGTGATGAAACAGCGTGCCCCGGCACGCGCCGCCACGAGGGCAGCCAGCGCGGTGGGTGCGAGCGTGAAATGCGGCGCGGCGCGGATCTGGCTGAGCACCGGATCGGCACGGCAGGCATCGCGCAGGCGGCGACACAATTCGCGCAGGCCGCCGAAGAGATTGATGCTGGGCCTGATCTCCAGCAGCAACCCATCGGGCGGTTCGATGGACACCTGCGGCGTGAACGCGGCCGCGATGCCCGCCAGCCGTTGCATGAGCTGTTGCTCACGCACCGGATCGCGCGGACGCGCATCGATGCCGGGCGCAGCCGCGAACGCCGCGCCCAGCGTCATGCCGATGCGCACACCCGCCGCCCGGGCTTCCTGGTCCGCATCGATGACACGCTGATTGTGCTCGGGATCCACGACTATCAAAGGTTTGGCCATAGGTTTGGCCAAAGGTTTGGCCATAGGCCTGGCCAGCGATGCGGCGTGGTCCGCCATGCGTAAGGCCAGCAATGGCAGCTGCGGCACATGCGCGGCAACCCACAACTCGCGCGGCTCGAGCCCGAGCGCGGCCTGCTGTCCTGGCCCTTTTGGCGGCCCCTTGGGCGGAGGCGACGCCGGCCGCACCCGTAAAACGGACGGCATCGCGCTCGACCCAGGAAAACTATTGTCTGATTCGGAAGGGGCCGGTTCCGGAAAGATCAGTCGATAAGAACGTGGATGCATGCAGGGGCACCGCTACTCATGCCGCAGCCGCGGTCCAGGTGATGTCGATGGGCTCACGGCTGCCGCCGCGGCTCTTGAGCAGCCGCAGGCGTGCGCCGTGCCTGCCACCTTCGTTCAGCGGTTCGAGCAACACGCGCAGCATTGCCGGGGATGCCAGGTGCGCGAACCGCTGGCTGCGATACAACACGCCGAGCGCGCGCCCCTGCTCGGCCGCGAGCTGCAGCCGGCGGATGGCGCGCGGACTGGCGCGCGGCAGCCACGCCAGCGCCATTTCGCAGGCGCCCGAACGCAGCGCCTGTTCATGCGCCCACAACGGCAGATGGGTACGTACGATGAGCATGCGATCGAGCGCCACGCCGTGCGCCTGCAGCGCGGGCGCAAAAGGCTCGTGCGGCGGCGAAACCCAGGTACACCAGCGTGCCGGGGTGGAGCGCGACAACGCCGCGAGTACCGGGAGCAGTAGATAGAGCTCGCCGACGCCGGAGCGCGGCGTGAGAATTTCTACGAGGCCATGACGCGGCCAGCCACCGCCGGGCAACCCCGCATCGAGCGCCGCGAATCCGGTCGGAAGGGTTTCCACGGCGGCGCGGCTGCGCCCGCGCCATACCGACGGGTGGGCGAGCAACTCCTGCAGTTGCTTGTCGTTGGCTGCTGACATGAAAGATGCGTCGCGTTCACCAATATCCCTGGGATCGGTCCTTTTAAGCAGTCGCCTTCCACCGCCCCGGCTCCGGGATGCTCACCTTGGAAATTGAATAGATGAAGTCGTAGAAGTGCTGGCCGTCGATGATGTTGATGCTCAGCGTGCCGCTGAGACCCGCGAGTTCGCCCGTGCCGGAATCCGGCACCACCATGATGGACAGCGTGGGCACTCCGCGATTCATGGCGCCCGAGTGCTGCAGCAGGAAACTGCCCTTGCGCCCGTCGAGTTCCGCCGTCACGTGATCGATGGCCACGTAGCCGGCCGAACCCTTGATGGGGGTCACGGCGGACAACATCTGCCCGCGCGCCGAACCGGAAAGGTCACCGCTGAATTTCTTGGTGAGCAGCATGCGGCCCAACATGGCGTCCCCCGACACTTCCGTATTCGACAACGGCTGCAGGCTGACTTCGAAACTGCCGGTGGCTCTTTTCATTTTTGAAACCTCACTGGGCCTCACTATTTCGTTTCACTATTTCGTTTCACTATTCCGTCTCACCGGGCCTGAAATTCGGGTTCTCGATGACGCCGAGCACATTGCCGAAGGGATCGAGCACGTCGGCAACGAGAATGCCCTCGCCTACGTCCTGGATGTCGTTGCGCGGCGCGGCGCCGATCTCCAGCAGCCGTGCGTGCGCGCTGGCGATGTTCTTGACGCCCCAATAGGCACCGGCTGTGACCAGCGGTGCGTCAGGCGTCAGGCCGAGCTCATAACCGCCGACGTTGAAGCCGACATAGAACGGCTGATCGAAATACGGCCCCAGGCCCAGGAACTTGGTGTACCAGAGCTTGCCCGCGGCGATGTCCGGGGTGCGATAGATGACGGTGCGCAGTCCTAACAACATGTGTTTCCAGGTATTTCCAGGGGCTTGCGCCCCACGACGGAAAACGCCGTCGAAACGACGGCGTCCATCATTTATGCAGCTAACGCTTTGCCTCTGCGAAGGACTCCCACCACCACCCCTTCGATGATGAGCGGGTCTTCCTTGATGTTGACGCGGATGGGTTCGAAGTCGGCGTTCTCGGGCAGCAGCCACACGACCGAACCATCCTGCTTGTAGCGCTTGACGGTGACTTCGTTCTCCAGGCGCGCCACGATGATCTGCCGGTTGCGCACTTCCGGCGTGCGATGCACGGCCACGAGATCGCCATCGAGGATGCCGGCGTCTTTCATCGACATGCCGACGACCTTGAGCAGGTAGTGCGGCCGGGGCTGAAAGATGGATGGATCGATGTCGAGCCGCGATTCGATATTCTCTTCCGCGAGAATGGGGCGGCCGGCGGCGACGCGGCCGATGAGCGGCAGGCCGAGCTGCTCGCGCATGGTGTCCATGAGCTTGATACCGCGCGAGGCGCCCGGCACGAGCGCGATGACGCCCTTGCGGGCCAGCGCGCGCAGGTGTTCTTCCGCGGCGTTGGGCGATTTGAAGCCAAGCTCGTTGGCGATTTCCGCCCGCGTGGGGGGCATGCCGGTTTCATTAATGGCGCGCTGGATGAGGCGCAGGATTTCGGTCTGGCGCGGGGTGAGGTCGGACATGGCGGATTCCTATAAAGAAGAATCAGGACTGAGGATTTGTACACTGTGAATTCATACAGGTCAAGCATCCAAAACCGCTTCGATGTGGTCATCGTGGGCGGCGGCCACAAAGACCTCACCTGCGCCTGTTAACTGGCCAAATCAGGCCTCTCCGGGGGGCATGCAAGCGCCGTGGAGTGCCTGTCGAATTGTTGCGCCGCCCATTGTTCGAGACGCCGCCCACCAATCCACACCGGCTGCGCGACATCTGGAGCATCTTCAAGCTCGGGCGCCACTTCCCCGAGCTCGACGCGGCGGTGCAACGCAACCTTCACGAACTGTCCACGCGCAGCGCCGGCGGCTTGTTAGATCACTGGTTCGAGACGGACGCGATCAACGCAAATACGCGAGCCCTTGCGCCCGGCAGCGGCTATGTGCTGTATGGCTCGACCCCAGGCACAACTCTCGCGCCTAAGGGAGCTCACGTTGCCTCCCTCTTCTGTCAGCATTTTGCCTACAAACTTCCGGGCGGCCACGACTGGCATCAGGAACGCGAGCGTGCAGCAGACCTGATCTTCTCGACAGTCGAGTCGTACGCGCCCAACTTTCGCGCGAGTGTCCTGAGTCAATCGGCCCTGAGTCCCGTCGACTTCGAGGAAAAACTCGACCTAGCAGGTGGTGATATCTTCCACGGCGCGTTAGGAGTGGACCAGCCGTGGGTGGCGCGCCCGATGTTAGGCTACGGCGATTGTCGTACGCCGGTGAAAGACCTGTAATTATGCGGTGCAGACGCACCTCCGGGCAGCGGCGTCAGCGGCATCCCGGGCCACGATGCAGCACGCGAGATGGTGCGCGACGGCGTGAGTCCTGTTAGAGGTCCTAATATCCGACAACGAGCCAAATGTCGCCACGGGCCGACAAAGACCAAATACCAGTTGCAAACAACGCGCGGATTTGTTGCAGTTGCGGCCGCCTAATAGAGTCTACCTTCTGCTCACATCGCGTTTGCTTGCGGTTGATCAGCGAAGCGGACTTGCTCAACCACCAATAAGGGGATTGATCGTTATGAAGAGTGCGATTATCAAGGTTGCTGCCGTTGCAGCGTTCACCATGTTGGCCGGCTGCCAGGACTTGAAGCCTCTGCAAGCCGATATCGACAACCTCAAGCAGCAAGTGAGCCGTCTCAATGCGGATCTCGCTGCCGCCAAGAGCTCGGCTGATGCGGCGAATGCCGCTGCACAGTCGGCTTCGTCGACGGCGAGCGGAGCGCAGAGTGCTGCTAACCAGGCCCTGGCTGCGGCCCAGGCCTCGCAGTCCTGCTGTGATGCTACGAACGAGAAGATCGACCGGATGTTCCGTCGCTCAATCTCGAAGTAAGAGCCCTTTTTTCATAGGCTCTGTGAAAAACGCCGCGCATTTGCGCGGCGTTTTTCTTTGATGCGTCGGAAAATGCTGCCGATTCCTGCGCTGCATGGTCGGCGCCGCTTCGGCACCGATTTCCTTCGTTGGCGCGCAAGCGCCTTTTAACGCACGCCGCGCAGGTAACGCGAAGGTTTCGGCGGTTCTGCAGGCACCGCGGGCGCTGCAGGTGCCGCCGGTGACGGCGCTACGACGCGTGAGGCGACCACCGCCGGCACGGCCTGCCCCGTGTCGCGCAACCAGTCCTGGGCCAGGGCAATCAGCTTGGCGTCGCCGCTCACCAGCGAGCTGTCGAGAACCTGTTTCTCGAGGGCGGGATCCTTGAGGAATTGAGCGAGCTCGAAGCGCAGGCCGGTGGCCGCGAGATAGGTGTGCCACAGCTGTGTGGCACGACGCAGTCGCTCTCCGGTGCTGTTCATGAGACTCACGGATGATTACTCCACGCTTTCGCCATGCGTGCTGACATCGAGCCCCGCGGCCTCGGCTTCTTCGCTGACGCGCAGGCCGATGGTCACGGAGATCAGCATCAGCAGGATCAGGCTCACCACCAGCGCGTAC
>Ga0315912_10003268_pt1 | contig 16269 bp, 16 predicted proteins | sample VfabasoilMG_FD_204469 | JGI IMG/M metagenome (GOLD analysis project Ga0315912, IMG submission 204469) | Garden soil microbial communities collected in Santa Monica, California, United States - V. faba soil | ecosystem: Environmental > Terrestrial > Soil > Garden | place: USA: California... | reverse complement strand
TCACGCGTCCCGTCCCGTGGTCGATGACGTCCTTCATGGTGTTGGCCATGATGTAGGCCACCTTGGGATCCAGCACCTCCTCGCCCTTGGGGGAGTTCGTGAGCAGGGTCTGGCCGGAGGCATCCTTGACCGTGAGGATGCCGAAGGGTTCCACCCTCACGCCCTGGGCCGCGAAGACCGAGAAGGCCTGCACCATCTCCACGAGGGTCACTTCCGAGGTGCCAAGACCCAGCGAGAGGTTGGGCTTGATGGGGGTGGAGATGCCCAAGCGCCTTGCCAGGCTCACCACCGGTTGGATGCCCAATTTCTCCAGGAGCTTGATGGTCACCACGTTGATGGAGAACATCAGGGCCGTGTGGAGGGTCGTGGGACCGCGGAACTTGTCGGAGAAGTTGACCGGCCGCCAGGGCTTATTGGTGGAAGGGTCGGTATAGACGACCGGGGAATCCATGAAAACATCCGCCATGGTGTAGCCGTTCTCGATGGCGGCCGCGTAGATGATGGGTTTGAAGGAGGAGCCGGGCTGCCGCTTGGCCTGGATGGCGCGGTTGAAGACGCTCTTGCGGTAATCCACGCCGCCGATCATGGCCCGGATGGCGCCGGTGTGGGGGTCCATGGCCAGCAGGGCCCCTTGGATGGGTTGTTCCACCGGGATGTGGGTCAGGCGGTTCTTGCGGGCCCGGATCTCCGCCTCTTGGAGACCTTGGGCCAGGGCCTTCTGGGCGGTCTCTTGGAGCCCCAAGTCGAGGGTGGTGTAGACCGAGAGACCTCCCTTATAGACCGCGTTGGACCCGAACCGCGCTTCCAATTGCTGTCGGACATACTCCACGAAATAGGGGGCGTTCTGCACCTCGATCTTGCGCAGCTCGATGGGGGTGTTCTTGGCCTCCACGGCCTCCTGGGGCGTGATGTCCCCCGCTTCCACCATGGCGTTCAGGACCGTGTTGCGCCGCTCGAGGGATTCCAAGGGATGCTTGTAGGGGTCGTAGGTGACGGGCGCCTTCGGGAGCCCGGCGAGGAGGGCGCATTCCGGCAGGGTCAGTTCCGCCAAGTGTTTCCCGAAATAGGAGCGGGCGGCCGCCTCCACCCCGTAAGCGCTGGCGCCGAAGTAGATCTGGTTGAGGTACATCTCCAGGATCTCCTTCTTGGAGTAGTTCCTCTCGATCTGGACGGACAGCAGGGCCTCGCGGATCTTGCGGGTCAGGGTGCGCTCCCTCGTCAGGAAGAGGTTGCGGGCCAACTGTTGGGTGATGGTGCTGGCGCCCTCCCGGACGGTCCCGGCCCTCACGTTGATGATGAAGGCCCGGAGGATCCCGATGGGGTCGATGCCGAAGTGGTTGTAAAAACGCTCGTCCTCGATGGCGATGACGGCTTCCTGTAGCGTCTTGGGGATCTTGTCGAGCGGCATCAGGATGCGTTGTTCCAACCAGAGTTGGCTGATGAGCTCCCCTTGCAGGTCGTAGATGCGGGTGGTCTGGGCGGGGTTGTCCATCTGGATCTGCTTGATGTCGGGCAGTTCCTGGAGCTGGGCGTAGAGGACGCCGCCGATGACGCCGAGACCGGCGAAGGTGACGCCGAAAAGCACCTTCAAGAAGGTCAGGAAGGGGTTCCCGGCTTTTTCGATCTTCTCGATGGGCACTTTCGGTCCTTTGGGTCAGGCGCGTGGGTGGGAACGGCTCAACGGGGAGGGTCGTCCCGAAAAAACGTTGGCCATTATATCCATGGCCCGGGCTTTTCAACAGCCCATCCCCTGCTATCATGAACGCCATGAAAGTCCATTTTTCCAAGACCCCGGAGCAACAACTCGAGATCCTCCTCGCCGGCTCCGCCGAGGTCATCTCCAAGCATGAGCTCCTGGAAAAATTGAAGGAGTCCCACAAGGAAGGCCGGCCCCTCAAGGTCAAGTTCGGCGCGGACCCTTCCGCCCCGGACATCCACCTGGGCCACACGGTCGTGCTCCGCAAGCTCCGGCAATTCCAGGACCTGGGCCACCAGGTCCAGTTCCTCATCGGTGATTTCACCGGCATGATCGGCGATCCCACTGGCAAGTCCGCCACCCGCAAGGCCCTCAGTCGCGAGGAGGTCGACGCCAACGCCAAGACCTATATGGAACAGGTCTTCAAGGTATTGGACCAGGACCCCGCCAAGGTCGAGGTCCGTCGCAACAGCGAATGGTGCCGCCCGATGAGCTTCGAGGACGTCATCCGTCTCGCTTCCAAGTACACCGTGGCCCGCATCCTCGAACGGGACGATTTCACCAACCGTATGAGGGAACAAAAGCCCGTCAGCCTGCACGAGTTGCTCTATCCCCTCATCCAAGGCTACGACTCGGTGATGCTCAAGAGCGATGTGGAGATGTGCGGGACCGACCAGAAGTTCAACTGCCTGGTGGGACGCGCCCTCCAGGAGGAGGCGGGGCAAAAGGCGGAAGCCATCCTCGTCATGCCCATCCTCGAGGGGCTCGACGGGGTCAAGAAGATGTCCAAGAGCCTGGGGAACTACGTGGGGGTGACGGATGAGCCCAGGGATATGTTCGGGAAGATGATGAGCATCTCGGATGAATTGATGTGGAAGTACTATGAACTTTTATCTGATCGAAACGGGTGGAAAGCGGACAAGGAAAAGGCTGTAAAGGGCGAATTAAACCCGAAGAACGTCAAGCTCGAACTGGCCGCTGAAATAACAAAAAGGTTTCATTCGGAAGAACTGGCAAAGGAAGCCTGGACCTATTTTGAAAATAGAAAATCGAATATTTCGGCCACCGAGCATAAAGTTGTGAAGCTAAACGCAGGTGTTAAATTCGCCCCGGATTTTCTTGTCGCTTTGGGTTTGGTCGATTCTAAAAGCGAAGCGAAGAGGAAAATACTCGAAAAAGCCGTAAGTATTACCTATCCGACTGGGGACACCCGGGTTGTTCAAATTAACGATGCGATTCAAGTATTGGCAGGTGAGTCCTTCATAGTTCGATTCGGGAAAAAGGTTATTCTCAAGGTTGAGCATACCCACGAGGCGGCTCCGTAAGGCCACCCTCACCCCTGCCCTGTGCCTCGCATTCGCTCGGCTACAGGGGCAGGCCCTCTCCCGTCGAGGGAGAGGGAGACTTGAGAAATCGCCTCTTCGCCCCTTCCGGGTCTTTCGCTCTTCCGATGCCAAGGTACTGCTCAAGGGCACCATGTCGGCCCCTGGGGCCAAGAAAACGGTTTCATCCCCTCCTTGATTGTCTTCCTGCAAGCTCTTGGTTATCCTCAACGGCTGTCGCTCCAATCCAGGACAAGGGAACCCATGGTCCGCTCCGCCGTTCATTTCTTGATGATCGCGGTGGCCGCTAGCTTTTCCTGGGCCGGAACCCTGGAGGATTGGTCGAACCTGCGTCCGGGCGAGAACATCGGCACCTATGCGGATGGGAACGGCTCCAAGATCGAGTTCGGACCGGGGAAGGGTCCGGCCGAGGGACAGAAGTCCCTTTCCATCACCTCGAACCTCGTGTCGGGCGGTTTCTGCGGGGTCTGGCACCCCCTCTCCGGCGACCTGTCCAAGGCCCAAGCGCTGCGGTTCCAGGTCAAGGGAAGCGCCAAGGGCACCGTCCAGCTGGCTTTGGAGGATGCCCACCATGTCCAATACATCGTGAAGTTCGAAGCCCAACCCGGGGAATGGAAGGAAGTCACCCTTTCCTTCACTTCCTTCGTCCAGCATCCTTTCTACACCCCCGCAGGGGCGGACCTGGGGCATCCCATGGACTTGACCCAAGTGAACTCCCTCAACCTTCAACCGGAAGTGGCCGGACCTTTCACCCTTCAGGTGGGACCGATCGAGGGCGTGGAGCTTCCCATCCCTACGGGTACAGTTTTGCCTTGGCCTTCCTCCAAAAAGGACGCCGGCTCTCCGGGGTCAGGACCCAAGGTGGATCCCGATCAACCCAAGGTCCTAGCCCGGGCCATCCGGCTTGACCAAGTAGGGTATCTTCCCAGCCAGCCTAAGCTCGCCTTCCTGACGCTCCCGGGAAGGTCCGGGAACGAGTTCCAAGTGCTCCAACTTCCTGGAAAAAAAACCGTTCTCAAAGGGAAGCTGGGGGACCCAACCCATGACCCTGATTCAGGGGACACTCTCCGGTCGATGGATTTTTCGTCCCTGACGGTCCCAGGGACCTATGTCCTGCGGGTACCGGGCCTTGTGGAAAGCCATCCTTTCCGGGTGGACCAGGACACCTACACCGACGCTTTCTACCTGTCCATGCGCTCCTATTATGGCCAGCGCTGCGGCGTGGCCGTGGACCTTTCGCCCCGTTATCCGAAATACCATTACGCCGCCTGCCATACGAAGGATGGGGACCTCCATGTTTCCTCGGGCAATAAGGGCCATATCGCGGCCTTGAAGGGTTGGCACGACGCGGGCGATTACGGAAAGTACTCCGTCAATTCCGGCATCGCCACCGGCACCTTGCTCCTGGCTTATGATTGGTATAAGGACCGGATCGGGAAGGTCCGACTCGACCTCCCGGAATCGGGCAACGGCCTTCCGGACATCCTCAACGAGGTGAAATGGAACCTGGATTGGATGTTCGCCATGCAGGATGGGGACGGAGGGGTCTGGCACAAGCTGACCACCGAGAAATTCTGCGGGTTCGTGATGCCAAAAGAGGACACCGACACCAGGTTCATCATCGGGACGGGCAAGGCGCCCTACAAGAACTCCACCGCCACCGGGGATTTTTCCGCGGTCATGGCCCTAGCCGCCCGGGTCTATCGGCCTTTTCTTCCCGACTATTCGAAGCGATGCGGGGAAGCCGCCGAGAAGGCCTGGAAGTGGCTCTCCGCAAATCCTTCCGTATCCTTCTCGAACCCCTCGGGGGTCGTCACGGGCGGCTATGGGGACGGCCATGCGGGGGACGAGGCCCTTTGGGCCTCGGCGGAGCTCTTCGCTTTGACCGGCAAGAAGGAATATGGGGACTATTTCTCGGCCCATTACGAGAAGTACGTCCCGAGCGACAAGGATCCCCAAGCTTGGCCCACGGTGGCGAACCTAGGTTGGTGGAGCTACCTATTCAACGACCGTAAAGAGAAGGATCCCAAGGTCCAGGAAGACCTGAAGTCCAAGTACCTCACTGCGGCCAGGGGTATCGTGGCCGCTTCCAAGGGAGTGGGGTACCGGCACAGCCTGCGGGCCAATAATTACATTTGGGGTTCCAACGCCGTGGCGGGGAATTTCGGCATGATGCTGTTGGCCGCCGAGCGCCTATCCCCAGGGGAGGGTTTTTTCCCAACGGCCTTGGAGAACCTCCATTACCTTTTAGGGCGCAACACCTTTGACCTTTGTTTCGTCACGGGCTTGGGGACCCATTCCCCCAAGCATCCTCATCACCGCCCCAGCGGGGCCGATGGGATCGAGGAACCCTGGCCAGGGCTCCTCGTCGGAGGGCCGAACCGTTCCCCGCAGGACCCGGCCATGCGTCGCCTCAAGGCCTGCCCGCCCGCCGCCAGCTACATGGATGACCAGGAATCCTATGCTTCCAATGAGGTGGCCATCAACTGGAACGCGCCCCTAGTGTTCCTCCTGGCTTCGACCCTATCGGTCAACGAATAGAGTTCCTCGCCGCAAAGCCGCAAAGTTCGCAAAGAAAACCAACGACCGAACTTAGCCGGAAAAAAGTCATGCTTTTTATGTTTTCTGTAGCTCTTTGCGTGCTTTGCGACTTTGCGGTAAATCTTGTTTTTGGTAGCCTTCTTTTCCGGCCCTACGATATAATCCGCTCAATAAAGGACGCTTACTTGGGACGCTCTCCAGGCAAGCGGCCTTTTGTCGTTTAAGGGCAAAAATGATCGCCTTAAACCCAAGGTTTCCCTGGGGGGTGTCCCTCCGCTTCCGGTCCTCCGGAGGAAAAGGGACGGAATTTCGAAAATATTTTCAGGCGGGTCGAGGATGAGCGGTCATAGCAAGTGGGCGAAGGTCAAGCGTTACAAGGGAGCCTTGGACCAAAAGAGGGGCCAGGTCTTCTCCCGCCTTTCCAAAGAGATCCAATTGGCGGCCAAGTCGGGGGGCGATCCCGACACGAACCTGAAGCTGCGCACCATCCTCCTGAAGGCCAAGGAGGTCAGCATGCCCGCCGATACCATCAAGCGGGCCATCGACAAAGGAACAGGGGCCGAGGCTTCCGCGGCGCTGGAGGCGGTGCTTTATGAGGGTTATGGCCCCAATGGGGTGGCCATCCTCGTGGACGCCGTCACGGACAATCGCAACCGCACCGCGGCCGACATCCGCTCCATCTTCTCCAAGCACGGTGGGAACATGGGCGAGTCGGGGTCGGTGGCTTTCCTCTTCGATAAGAAGGGCCTGCTGGCGGTCAAGAAGGACGTCATCGGGGAGGACGACCTGATGGGTCTGGTCCTGGACGCGGGGGCCGAGGATATGAGGTCCGATAAGGGCGATTATTATGAGGTCACGACCTCCCCAGAGGCCTTTGACGCCGTGAAGAAGGCCTTGGAGGACAAAAAGATCCCAACGGAGAGCGCCGAGGTCTCCATGGTGCCCAAGACCACGGTGCCCTTGGACGAGAAGAAGGCCGAGGCCTATTTCCGGCTCCATGACGCCCTGGACAACAACGACGACGTGATCGACGTCCACGCGAACTTCGATATTCCGGACGAGATCCTGGCGAAGTTGGACCGGTAGCCCGGGAATGGGCGCGGGACGGGTCATCCTGGGGATCGACCCTGGGATCGCGCGGATGGGATACGGCGCCGTCCTGCAGGAAGGGAACCGGATGAGGGCCTTGGATTTCGGGACCCTCACGACCGGGAAGGAAGGGTCGCCGGAACGGCGGCTCACGGAGATCTTCGGGAAGCTCCAGAAGGTGCTGCGGAAGGTCCGACCGTCCGTGGTGGCCATGGAGGAGCTGTATTTCGCCCGTAATGCCAAGACCGCGGTAGCGGTCGGGCAGGCCCGGGGGGTGGCGCTCCTAGCCTGTGGGTTGGCAGGGGTCCCCGTCTTCGGGTACAAGCCGTTGGAGATCAAACAGGCCGTGGCGGGCCATGGGAGCGCGGACAAGGGGCAGGTCCAGCGGATGGTGAAGGCGCTCTTGGGGTTGTCCGAGATCCCCAAACCGGACGACACGGCGGACGCCCTGGCGGCGGCCCTCACCCACGCGCAGGGGACCGGGACGCCGCTCTCGGAGGCTGTGAAGGGATTGGCCCGGAAGTCCCAGGTCCCCCCGACGGGGAGCTGGCCGGGAGCCAGGATAAAAAAGTCGTTCTAAAGGAGATCTATGTCCATCAAGTGCAAGAACTGCCGGAACAAACTCTTCGAGAGCGCTCGGTATTGCCCCGAGTGCGGTTACCCGGTGGACGAGAAGTTCAACGTGACCGCGGAGGATTTCCTCAAGGATAGCGTGAACAAGGGCAAGTCCGACAAGGTGAGCCCGGATTCCGGCACCCCCATGACCATCCTGGAGCACCAAGGCCACGAGTATTACTGGGACGAGGAGTCCCTCGGCGTCTGGATCACCAAGGAGGTCCTCCAGGCCGTCGATCGCGAGGCGGCCATGGTGGTGTTCGAGAACCTCGCTGATGAGGACCAGAAGTACTTCAACCAGGCCAAGGAACACATCAAGCTCCGGTCCTCGGGGCTCACCAGCCCTTTCTCCGAGAACGAGTTGGACGAGCACCATTACAAGGCCCTGGTCATCGACGAGGACTTCGAGACCAAGGGGATCTGGCTGGACCAGAGCATTATCTCCTTCTGGTACGCCGCCACCCAGAACAAGGAAGTGCCGGCCCTCACCCAGGTGGAAGAACTGTTGCACATCCTGGTCCATCTGAAGTTCTTGGAAGACTGATCGTCTTCGGTCGAGGGGGAAAATGATCTCTTTCCTTCAAGGGGTCCTGGTCGCCAAGCACCCCGACCGGGTCGAGGTGGATGTCCAAGGGGTCGGCTATGAGGCCTTCGTCTCCCAGAGGACGCGGGAAGCCTTGCCCCCCACGGGAAAGACCGTCACCTTGAGGACCTACCTGCACGTGAGGGAGGACCTCCTCCAACTCTACGGCTTCTTGAAGGATACGGAACGGCAGGCCTTCCTATTGGCCCTGTCGGTCTCCGGGATCGGCCCCAGGTCCGCCTTGTCCCTCCTTTCCGCTCATTCCCCCGAGACCTTCTACCAGGCGGTGCTCCGCAACGACCTGGGGACCCTGAAGTCGGTCCCTGGCATCGGCCAGAAGACCGCCCAGCACCTGGTCCTGGAACTGAAGGACAAGGTGGCCAAATTGGCCGGGGGATCGCTTACCACCGAAGCGGGGGCGGACCTGGGTTCCCGGACCATCGTGGATGCCCTCCAAGCGATGGCGGCCTTGGGCTATACCCCCGATGAATCCCGCAGGGCGGTGTTGGCCGCGGCCCAATCCCTTGGGGACAAATCCACGGTTGAAGAGATCGTGAGGTCCAGTTTAAAATCGATCGCCTCACGGTAGTCCCATCGTTTTTCCGCCCGGAGGATGCCCATGAAGGATCTCAGCCTTCCACGCTTGGCGCTCTTGCTTTGGTTCGTGAACTATTCCATCTATGCCTTGGTCAATTATTTGGCCCAGGGTGGACATGAGATCGGCTCCTATGTGGTGGTGGCCACCGTCTTCATGGTGTTGGAGCTCGTAGGGATGGGTCTGATCGAGGACATGGAGTAAAACCCTGTCTTTCCTTCGTTTCTGTGATGCAACCCTGGGGACGGTTGGATCGTCCAAAGGGCAGATGTCGGAGAAGTCCTAAATTCAGGTAAGGAGAATTTGATGAAAAGGACACTTGGAGCATTGGCGATGATGGCCCTCCTCGTTCCCGCGGCCTTCGCGGGCGTGGTGGAGGATTGGACTTCCATGCAGGCCGGGATGACCGGGCCTTACCAGGACAGCAACGGGTCCAAGATCGACTTCGCGGTGGTGGCGGGTCCGAGCGGGAGCGATAAGGCCCTCCAGATCACCGCCAACAAGGTCACGGGTGGGTATTGCGGGATCTACCACAACGTTTCCGCCGACCTCTCCAAGTCGGGTTCCTTCAAGTTCAAGGCCAAGTGCACCGCGGCCGGTGATGTCCAGATGGCGATCAGCGATGCCTACAAGGTCCAATACGTGGCCAAGTTCGCGGTGACGACCTCCTGGACCGAGGTGGACGTGCCCCTCACCTCCTTCATCAAGGACCCCTACTACACGCCGCCCGATGCCGTCCTGGGCCATCCCATGGACCTGAGCAAGACCGGGAACACCAACTTCTCGCCCCAGATGGACGGTCCCGCCGTGTTGACGATCGGGCCCATCTCCGCCGCTGGGAGCGCCTCCGCGGCCCCTGCCGCTGCCGCCCCTGCCGCCGCCGCGCCCGCCGCTAAGCCGGCCGCTGCCGCCGGGCCGGGCCTGGCCAAGGCCGTGATGGTGCAGGATTTCGCCGACTTCGACCTGAAGGCCGCTGGGACCTTCCAGGACAGCAACGGTTCGACCATCTCCTTCGGTTTGAAAGAGAAGAAGGGTGGGCAATACCTGACCGTCACCTACAGCCTCAAGGGCGATTACTGCGGCCTTTGGGTCAGGGCGGGTGGGTCCGATTGGTCGAGGGTCACGGTCCCTGCTGGGGCCAAGAACCTCTACATCAAGGGCTATTGCAAGCAGCCCCTGGAACTCAGTATCTCCCTGTCGGATAAGAACGGCGGGCAGTACACGACCATGGGGACCTTGCCGACCTTCAAGGGCGGGAAATGGGAGGTCCTGACGATTCCTCTGTCCGATTTCAGCCTCGACCCCTATTACCAGCCGCCGGAGGCCGTCAAGGGCGCTCCGATGGACTTCACGATGATCAAGCAGTTCAACATCCAGCCGAAGACGAAGGGTGACAACGTCACCTTCGCCATCGACCAGGTGTCCGTGAAGTAAGCCTTTCGCCGGGAAGTTCTCACATCCCCTGGCCCTTCGGGACCAGGGGATTTTTTTTGCCATCACCCGGCCCCTCGAAGAAGAGGGTGTTTCGGGCCTGCCGGGATATGCCTGGGTGGTTGAACCCGTTGACGGGCCCTTACCCCCCCGGTAAACTCCATTCCTTTCGAAGACCGATCGCTGGGGTAGCTCAGCTGGTAGAGCAGCTGTTTCGTAAACAGCAGGTCGCCGGTTCAAACCCGGTCCCCAGCTCCACTTTTGCCCGGAAGGCGAAGCCTTCCGGGCTTTTTTTTGGGAAGACCGGGTTTGAAACCCGCATCCAGCCTTTGGACCCACCAGGTCCAAAGGCGCCTTGGATCGCGGATCCCAAGGTTTGAAAGGGATCCGACCTCCCCAGCTCCACTTTTGCCCGGAAGGCGAAGCCTTCCGGGCTTTTTTTATAAGGGCGAAACCAAGGGTTTGGGCCAGTTGCTTGACAAGGTGGGAGGGCCTCCATAGAATCCACCTTCCCTTCGAGGTATCCGAACCGCAAGCCGCGAAGAATTTAGGAGGATTTGTGTCCGTTAAGATCCGTTTGAAGCGCATGGGAAGCAGCAAGAAGCCCTACTACCGAGTCATCGTCCTGGATTCCCGTTTTCCCGGGAAGGGCCGCCGCATCGAGGACCTGGGGACCTACGATCCCAAGTCCAAAGAGAACCAGGTCCGGAACTTCAAGACCGAGGCCATCCAAGAATGGGTGAAGAAGGGCGCCATCCTCACCGGTACGGTGGAGGGGTTGCTGAAGAAGGCCGGGGTCAAGATCTAAGGTCGATCCGCTCGGCGTCCAAAAATAAATAAAGAACACCGATACCGGCATCCGCTGTCCTGACCGCCGTTACGGGAAAGGTGTCCAATGAAGGAACTGATCGAATACGTCGCTAAGTCGTTGGTGGACAAGCCGGAGAGCGTGTCCCTCGAGCAGAAGATGGAAGGGAACCTCACGGTCCTGGAACTGAAGGTCGCCAAGGACGATTACGGCAAGATCATCGGGAAGCAAGGGCGCACCATCAAGGCCCTCCGGACCCTGGTCTCCGCCTCCTGCGCGAAGAACGGGCTCAAGTACTCCCTCGAAGTCGTTGAGTAACCCTCCGAAAGACGGATCCCAGACCCCATCCGACTTCATCGTGTTGGCCACCATCGTGCGGCCCCACGGTCTCAAGGGCGAGGTGAAGGTCTCCCTTTCCTGTCCCGGATTGGATCGGTTGGTCTCCTGTCCCTCCTTGCGGTTGGTGAAGGATGGCAAGGAGATCAAGAAGGTCAGCGTGCGCCGGTCCTTCATGCACCAGGATGGGGACGCCGTGGTCCGGTTGAGGGAAGTGGAGGGCATCGACGAGGCGGAGTCCCTGAGGGGCGCCTACCTGGCCGTGGTCCCGGAGGACCGGCCAAAGCTTCCCGAGGGGAATTTCTACGTGGATGACCTCGAGGGTCTCACGGTGACCACCGTCTCCGGGGAGGACCTGGGGAAGGTGGAAGAGGTCCTGGCCTATCCCGCCAACGCGGTCTGCGTGGTACGCAAGCCGGGGCTGGAAACGTTGGTGCCGGTCCTCAAGACCGTCGTCCGCGAGGTCGACCTGGAAGGTCGTCGGATGGTGGTGGAACTGTCGGAAGAGGTCGATGCCGAAAAAGAAACAACGGATTGACATCCTCACCCTGTTCCCCGACTACTTCACCGGGCCCTTCACGGTCTCGATGGTGAAGAGGGCGGTGGAGAAGAAGGCACTGGACCTTCGGCTGCACGACCTGCGCCGGTGGACCGAGGACCGACGACGCACCGCCGATGACGTGCCTTACGGGGGCGGGGCGGGGATGGTGATGAAGCCCGAACCCCTGGTGAAGGCCCTGGCGGCCATCAAGAAGGGCCGCAAGGGCGTGAAGACCCTGTTGTTGTCGCCCCAAGGACCCAGGTTCGATCATCGAAAGGCCTTGGAGCTTTCCAAGGAGGCTTCCCTCCTTTTGGTCTGTGGTCACTACGAGGGCATCGATGAGAGGGCCATGGCCTCCATCGATGGGGAATTGAGCCTGGGGGATTTCGTCCTCACGGGGGGAGAACCCGCCGCGGTGGTGGTGGTGGACACCCTGGCGCGTCTCCTACCGGGAGTGGTGGGGGACCGTCGGTCGGTGGAGAAGGACAGCTTTTTTAATGGATTATTGGACCACCCCCACTATACTCGTCCCCGCCTTTTCAAAGGAAAAGGGGTGCCCGAGGCGCTGCTCTCGGGGGACCATTCCCGCATCGAAGCTTGGCGGAAGAAAGAATCGCTCCGGAATACCTGGCTCAAGAGGCCGGACCTGTTGGAGGGGCTCCCTTTGACCCCCGAGCAACGGAAGTTCCTGGACGAGGTGAAGAAGGAAGAAACACCGGGTTGACCGCCGGCGAACGGTCGAATCAATCCTTTTGGAGTGTTGTCATGAACGCGACGATCAAGAAGATCGAGGATTCCCAGATCATCCGGAAGAACGTCCCCTTCAAGGTGGGCGATACCGTGAAGGTGTCGCTGCGCATCAAGGAAGGCGAGAAGGAACGCATCCAGGTCTATGAAGGTGTCGTGACCGCCCTCCAGGGCGGGGGCGGCAAGCTCCGCTTCACCGTCCGGAAGATCTCCTACGGGGTAGGGGTCGAGAAGACCTTCTTCTACCAGTCCCCCATGATCAAGGACGTCAAGACCGTCCGTTCCGGCAAGGTCCGCCGTGGCAAGCTCTTCTACCTGAGGGGCAAGCTCAACAAGAAGGATGCCCGCATCCAAGAGAACAAGAAGGCCGTCCTGGTCCCCTCGGAAGGCGTTGCCGAGACAGCGGCCACGGCCGTTCCGGAGGTCGTCCAGGCCCCCGAAGCCGCTCCCGCCGCCGCTGAACCCAAGGTCGAGAAGGCCAAGTCGGAGAAGAAAGAGAAGGCCTAACGGCAGGTCCCTAGCTTTGTGCCGCAGAGCATCACCCCAGCCGTTCCGGGCGACCGGAACGGCTTTTTTTATGCCCTCTGGGAACCTTGCGGGCCCTCAGGGCGAAGGTTAGGATACGGCCATGACCTCCTCCTCCCGCGTTCCGGTCCTGGCCGGTCTCCTCTTGGCTTGCGGGTCCCTGCCCCTGCTCCATGGTTGTTCTGGGAGCGGGGCCGTCAGTCCCTTGACCCCCGCCAACTCCACCAAGCCCGATTCCGTCAATTCAGAGGTCTCGGACACGGTCTATTGGGTCCCGGAGGCCTTGGACCCCCCTGTCACCGACTCCCTGAACGCGGTGGCCCTCCTCTCCAAGAATCTCGGTTATATCTGCGGCAACAATGGCGTGGTCCTGACGTACGATGGTGAGAAATGGGCCCGCCTGGACGTGGGGCTCGCCAAGAACGAGAATTTCCTGGCCCTCGCCTTTTCTGGGGAGAACGAGGGTTGGATCGTGGGAAGCCATGGGACCCTCCTGGCCTACCGGAACGGCGCTTGGACCCAGGACCCTTCCCCGACCCAGGAGACCCTCTATGACATCGCGGTGACCGGGTCCCGGAGCGTCTGGGCCTGTGGCGCCAATGGGACCCTCTTGACCTACAACGGCGTCTCTTGGGGGAAGGTCCCGGTCTTGGAGGAGGTCCCAGGGTCCTCGCCGGTCACCTTGTTGGACGATCTCTACAGTCTCGACCTCTCCGACTCGAACAATGGTTGGGCGGTGGGCGCCCGGGGACGCCTGCTGCGTTATGACGGGGCGGTCTGGACCTCGGTGGCCAGCAACACCACCGAGCGGCTCAACGCGGTGCACCTTGTGAGCGGCGTCCAAGCCTGGGCGGTGGGCGCGTTCGGGACGATCCTGCGTTTCAACGGGACCACCTGGAACAAGATGGGCACGGCCTACGCGGGGGTGGACCTCTTCCAAGTGCGCTTCCGCAGGGAGGACGATGGCTGGGTCACGGGACAGGATGGGACCATCCTTTATTACGATGGCACCAAGTGGATCACGCAGCAGAAACCGGTGTCCAAGCCCTCCTTGAACGGCCTTTCCTTCCATAAGGAGGAGGGTTGGATGGTGGGTTCCGGCGGCACCCTCCTGAGGTTCCACGCGGAAGGTGACGGGGGCAAGGCCTCGGTCCAGTTCAAGGGAGAGGTGGTGAAGGCCCCTTCCAAGGATTCCATCGGATGGACCCTCGCCTATTCGATCGTGAACAAGGGGTCCAAGGGTTCCCCCTTCCTGAGCTTCGAGATGCCGGTCCCGAAGGGACTGGAAGCCGTCCCGGAGAGACCCAAGGGTCCTGAGCCGACCCCGGGAGCGACCCCGAAGCCTTCCCCCGGCCTTCCCCCGCCCATCCCCATGGGGGTCCGGTCGAACGCCACGCCCGCGGCCGTCGAGTGGAAACTGAAGGACGGCAAAGTGACCTGGGACCTGGGTCCCCTTTCCCCTTCCGAAGCCCGGGGAGTGACCGTGGCCCTGAGGGAAAAGAAGGACCAGAAGTGGGACCTGCCCTTGGTGATGAGGGCTTCCTTGAGGCAACAGGACCGCGCCTCGGTCGAAGCCGCGCCCCTGACGTTGTTGTCCGCACCCGTCACACCTGTTTCGACGCCCCCGACACCCCTTCCCACGCCCCGCTAAGCCTGATCGATCAAGCCGGTCCTTTCGAGGTTTGAATGTCCCAGTACGAACCCCTTTCCGGGATCGAGACCCAAGCTTTCCAAGAGGGGGACCCCCAAGGGTCGCTCCGAACCCTGCGCACCTTGCTCCAGGCCGACCCCCGGCCAGGGGCGCGCAAGCTCCTGGAAAAGTTCGAGCGCAGGGCCGCCAAAGCGGACAAGGAATCCCTAAGATTGGAAAAGCTCCTGGCCCATGAGCGGGAGGCTTTCGCCAAGGGTCTCGGGCCCGTGGCAGGGGTGGATGAGGCGGGCCGGGGACCCTTGGCAGGTCCCGTCGTGGCGGCCGCCGTCATCCTGGACCTTATGAAGGTCCCGGCGGGCCTCAACGACTCCAAGAAACTATCCCCTGAGAAACGGGACCTCCTGGAACCCCTCATCCGTGGGGCCGCCTTGGCCGTCGGGGTGGGGGAAGCGAGCGCGCAGGAGATCGATGAACTCAACATCTATCGGGCCGCCCGTCTGGCGATGGAAAGAGCGATCGAAGGACTAGGGACCGTACCGAAGTCCTTGCTGACGGATGCCATGCCGTTGCCCAAGTTCGCGGCCATCCCCCAGAAGCCGCTCGTGCATGGGGACGCCCTTTCAGCGAGCATCGCGGCCGCGTCCATCGTGGCTAAGGTCACCCGGGACCGGATGATGGGGGAGATCCACGCTCGTTATCCGGGATACGGGTTCCAGGGTCACAAGGGTTATGGGACCGAGGCCCATCTGGCGGCCTTGAAGGAACAGGGGCCCTGCCCGGAACACCGGCGGACCTTCGCCCCCGTGATGGAGGTCTTGGCGGGGAGGGAGTCGGGCGGACCCTTCGCCTATTGGAGCGGGAAGCTCCAGGCGGCGGGAAGCGCCAGGGAACTCCAGCAAGTGGGGCTCCAGATCAAGCGGGCGGCCCTTTCCTCCCTATCGGAGGGCCAGTTGGGGCGGCTCCGGGACCTGTTCCGCGAAAGAAGGGCCAACTTCGGTTGAACTGGATCCTTCCTTCGAGCGTCCAAGGATGAGGAGGACGCCGATGGGGACCCAGGACCAGAAAAACGCGCACAAGAGGGGGCGGAGCGGGGAGACAAGGGCAGCGGCCTTCCTTCGCTTGAAGGGGTACGGTATCTTGGAGAGGAATTTCCGCGCCGGGGCCGGCGAGATCGACCTCATCGTCCAAAGAGGTGGTGTCCTGGTCTTCGTGGAGGTCAAGATGAGGGGAGGCAAGGGTTCCCCTTTGGAAGCCGTCTCCCCGGACAAGGTCCGGCGTCTTTGCCAGGCGGCCGCCCTCTACCTGGTCTCCCATCCCTTGAAGGGGAGGTCCTGCCGGTTCGATGTGGTGTCCGTGGGCCCCGACAAGAACTGGATGGGCCAGCCGAGGATCCGCCACTTCGAGAACGCTTTCCAGGCCCCGGCCGGTCTCAACGTGTGAGGAGCAGACAGCCATGGAACCCTTGAAGAAAAAGATACCCGCCAAGACCCTCTCCCTCCTGAAGAAGGTCGGCCATCTGGCCGATGAGAGGGGTGAGACCGCCTATGCGGTCGGGGGGTTCGTCCGCGACCTGTTCCTAGGCCGGTCCGGTGTGGACATCGACATCACGGTGGAGGGGGACGGTATCACCTTCGCCGAGAAGCTCGCCAAGCTCACGGGCAGCGAGGTGGAGGCCTTCACGAGGTTCGGGACCTCCATCGTGGTGGTGCCGGGTTTCGGGAAGGTGGATGTGGCCACGGCCCGGACCGAGCGCTACGAGAGGCCGGGG
>Ga0315912_10003267_pt1 | contig 16271 bp, 14 predicted proteins | sample VfabasoilMG_FD_204469 | JGI IMG/M metagenome (GOLD analysis project Ga0315912, IMG submission 204469) | Garden soil microbial communities collected in Santa Monica, California, United States - V. faba soil | ecosystem: Environmental > Terrestrial > Soil > Garden | place: USA: California... | reverse complement strand
CTGAGCGATCACGCTGGGCAGCGCTATGGCCGCGCGCGAAGGGGCGGGTGGCGATGGGGTCGCGATCACGCTGGCACGCAGCAGGCGCGCGAAGGGGTGGCGATGGCTGACGTGCTGGGGCGATCGAGACAGCTCGGTCCGCCCCCCCGAGCAGTAGAGGCCAGTAGCGACCTGGCGTTCGCGTCTTTCAGTGCCGACGGGCGGGGCCAATGGTCATCCGCAGGGCACCTGCCGTCAGCTGATCTGCGTGGCCGCCCCCCGGCGACCTAGCCCATCAGATGAAGAAGTGGGCGAGGACCGCCATCGAGAAGGCGGCAAGCGCAGCTGCGATCGTGCCGGGACCGATCTTCGATTCCGGCAGGGTCGCTTGGATTCGCGGGGACGACAAACGGTGACTCACGAACCGGACTTTCTCTCTTTGGCTGGGGAAATCAAGTTCCTGAGTGAGTGATCATGGATGATGTAGTTACTGAATCATTCCGACGGGATGAGTACGTTTTTGAACTACCCTTACCCCTTGACTAACGGGCGCTTACGCGCTTGTCAGAATTCCGGGAGCAAGATCAGAACGACATCGGACCACATCCATAATTAGCGCCTCATTCCAGTGGGAGCGTAAGCCGCTCCCGGGAAGTTGCGCCGGGCGGAAATCAGAAGCCGCGCGTGTACACGACGTTCGTGCCGCTGCCATCGACCGAGACCGAGAGGGCCGGTTGCTCCTCGTTGTGCTCCCCGGACGGGCGCAGCAGGAGATAGGCGCCCACGGCGAGGGCGAGGCCACCACCGATGCCCATGCCGATCGAGAAGCCGCGCTGAAGGCGGGCGTCGTCGATGAGGCCGCGGGCCTTGCCGAGGTCGATCGAGTTACGGCACTGCGATGCCGGGCACAGGGCGCGCTCCTCGTCGAACTTGTCCTCGGAAAGCTTGAACAGGATGCCCGAGCCGACCAGAAGGCCGAGGCCGCCTGCCCCGAGCAGGATGCCGTTACGCGTGCGGTGCGAGGTTGACGCGGACTGTGACGACTTGCTCCGCTTGGGCGACTTCGCCGCCATCGGCTTCATCGACTCGGTGGCCGTGGTCGTGGATTCCTCGGCCTCATCGTCCTGGGCTTCCTCGGCTGCGGGGGCCGGCATCGTGGTCTCTGCCTTCGCCGGCATCTTGGCCGCCTTGCCGCCCGGGTCGGAAGTCACCGGCTCGACGCGCACGATCACGTCGAGGATCTGCTTCTCGCGATCGATCGGGACCGAGCTCTTGCCGTAGTAGCCAGGGGCCACCGCGACGACCACGTGCGGACCGATATCGACGAGCACGTCGTCATCGGCCGGCACCTCGATCCCATCGACCTTGACCTTGAGTCCCTCGGGTTCCGCCGTGAGGGTGAGACGCAGACGCGGGGCCTTTGCCTCGAGCGCGGCGGCCTTGGCGGTCGAGGTCTGGCGGCGTGCAGGATTGCCGTCGTCGTCGGCCGCGTCGCGGTACAGGCGGGCCGCGGCGACGAGCTTGCCTTCCTGCTCGTAGCACTTCGCGAGCTTGAGGCGCGTCGAGATCTCGGGATCGAGCTTCATGCTCTTGTCGTAGGCAGCGCACGCCTCGGCGACGCGGCCCGCCTTCATCGCGGAATTACCGCGCTTGAGGGCGGCCTCCGCGGATTCCGTCGAGTCTGCGGCGGCAAGGCTCGCAAAACCGACCGACGTAGCGATGCCGAATGCGACGGCGAGAGGAACGGAGAGACGGTTGTTCATGATTAGCGCTCCACTACGCGTGAGTTGCCAAACTTGTCGTTGCTCGGGCCCTTCTCGGCCGTGTCCTTGAGGTCGAACACGATCGTGTTGACCCCGTCTTTGATCTTGATGACGAGCTCGGTCGCTTCCTTGCTGTGCTCGCTCCACACGCGCGCCTTGTACTTGCCCGGCGCGATGCTACGGAAGTTGAACTCCTTGGCGCCGTCGACGGGCACGTACGCCGGCGCGTCGATCACGAAGATGAACGCGGCCATCGACGCATGCACGTTGCAGCCGAGTCGGATGAGGCCCGGCTTGTCGAACTTCATGCTGCGCGAGTTGCCCGCCTTGAACGAGCCGATGTCGAACGGCTGCGTCGACGAGGTCGAGAACACGTTGTGATAGAAGCTGTCGTAGTTCGGGAACGCGACCGTCGAGCCCGGCGGCACCGCGAGCAGGCGCGGCGAGAACGTCTTGTTGCGCTGCTCGACGACGCGCTTCTTCGGGATGCGCTTCGCGTACTTCTGTCCGATCGGGTAGAGCTCGACGAGCCCGACGCCATCGAGCGGCTTGCCGTCGACGGTGATCGTGCCCTTGAGCGACGCACCGGACTTCGGGGCAGGACCGTCGTCCTCGGATGCACCGACAACGCGCGGCTGCGCAGGCGCATCGGTCGCCATGTGCTCGAGCGGAGTCTCGACGCGCGGCGGTGCTCCGTTGCGGAACGCGGGAATCGCATCGGCGACCTTCGCGCCTTCGAGGGACTCGACGCGCGTGAACAATTGATCGGCCCAGTTCCGCTGACCGCGACGCGCAGCGACGATCGCGGCGCCCATCAGCTCGCGAGTCTGCTTGCTGGTGATCAGGTCCTGCACGGCAGTCGCGCGCGCGAGTAGCTTCTCGTCGACGGGGTGCAAGCGCTCCTTCGGAGTCACGATGCGCGGCTTGAGCGGACCGAGCGCACCGAGCAGTGCGTCCTTCTCGGCGTCTGGAACCTTGAACGCATCGAGCGTTCCGACGAGGTCCTCGACGAGCGCGGTGAACTCTTCGTCGACGACTTCCATGCCGCCGTGCGAGGTCTCCATATCGATGCCCGTGTACTTGCAGGGACCACCGGTCGCCATGCACACGAACTCGACGAGCAGGAGCTTGAGCTTCGGAATGTCGGTGTTCGCGAAACGCTGATTGATTCGCGTGTCGGCGGCGACGCGGCCGATGAAATCATCGACGACCGCGACGATGGCGCGCTGGCCACCGAGACGATCGTAGAGGTCACCTTCCGGTGCGGCAGCTGGCGCCGCCGACGCTGCTGCGGACCGCTTGGTCGGCTTGGACGACGAACGCGACGTGGAGCTACCACCGCACGCGGCCGCCACAGACAACAGAAGTGCAAGGTTCCTCATGTCCCTCCACACGCCCCTACGATCGACCACGCAGATCGGATCGGAGGGCTCCGCGGCGGTGCGCTCAGGACCCGCGAGTCTGACGGATCAAGCGGAGATAGGAGGTCTGGGCCCGGGCGGCGAGGTCCTGCAGCTCGGTAATCAACGCCTGCGGAGGGGTACCACCGAGGGTATGAGCGTAGACGAGGTTGACCGACCGCTGCTTGACCAGGATCGGCACCACCAGAACCTCGACCGGCGGCGGATTCGCTCCAAGCGCCGCCCACAGGCTGGTCTCGATCGGCTTCGCCGGTGACGGCGGTGCACCGAGGAAGGTCTGTCCGCCGTCGTACGCCGACTGTAGCGACGACACGCCACCGAGCGGAAGTGACAGCTCCTCGATCGGCTTGGTCAGCTTGCCAGGCGGCGCGACGTAGCCGCGCCAACCGAGCGCATTGCCATCGCGCACGAGCATGACGACGAGCGCATCGCACCGACCACGACCGAAGTCGACGAACGCATCGGCGATCGCTTCGCGGTTACGCGCCGTATCGATGCGCTCGCACGCGGCACCGTAGGTGAGCGCAGTCGGGACCGCATGGGTGAGCGGCGCCTGCGACGCACGTCGGCGACGCGGCTCGAGCGTCAGCGTCGGTGGCATCGAGATACCGCCGGCCGGCTGCGTCTTGCGGCGGTCGTCGCCGATCAGCTCGCCCGGATCGGTGCCGGCACGCGCGGTGCGAATGAAGCGCGCCCGTCGCGGCGTACCGAAGTGACGCTCGAGGTAATAGAGCGCGCGCAGCTCGGGCACGACGTACGGCGTGATCTTTGCGCCGAGCCGAGCTTCGAGCGCGGTGAGCGAGTGCTCGTCGGTGGGCTCGACAAGCGCTACGGCGACGGTGTCGGTGCCCGCACCGAGGTACCCGAGCGGGACGGCGCGGAGGCGGTGCGCTTCGTCGGAGCCGAGCTTGTCGAGCAGTTGCTTGTCGGCGTCGTCGAGAAGCGTGGGCGTCGCGATCGGAAAACCGCTCAGCTCGGCGAGGTAGGTCGACAAGAGCTCGAGATCGATGAACCCGAGCTCGACGAGGTTCGTGCCGAGACGACCGCCGTAGAGGACCTGGTTGCGCAGCGCGGCTTCGAGCTGAGACAGGCCGATCGCCGCATTACGCAGGAGCAGCGTGCCGAGCTTCATACCGATCGAGCATAACGCGTCGGATCGGGGACACCGGTCTCGGCAAAGCCTTTCTTGCGCAGCTGGCAGGCGTCGCACCGCCCACACGCGGCCCCGTCGACCGGGTCGTAGCAGCTGTGGGTGATCGAGTAGTCGACGCCGAGCTTCTCGCCCAGCTGGATGATGCCGGCCTTCGTCAGCTCGATCAGCGGCGCGTGGATCGTGAATCCGCCGCTTCGCGTCGCGACCTGAGCGAGAGCCTCGAATGCGCGGATGAATTCGGGACGGCAGTCGGGATAGCCGCTCGCATCGAGGACGTTGACGCCGACGAACAGGTCACGCGCACCGAGTGATTCCGCCCACGCGAGAGCCAGCGCGAGCAGCACCGTGTTGCGCGCGGGGACGTACGTGACCGGGACGTCGCCCGGCGCACCGATCTCGTCGAGCGAACGATCCTTCGGCACGGCGACACCGGGAGTGGTCAGCGCCGACGCCGCGAGCGACGCGAGGTCGATCTCGATGACGCGATGGTCAGCAACGCCGGCGCGAGCGGCGACCGCGCGTGCCGCGTCGAGCTCCACCTGATGGAGCTGGCCGTACTTCACGGTGAGCGCGTAGCAGTCAAAGCCGCGCGAGCGCGCGACCGCGAGCGCCGTGGTCGAGTCGAGACCACCGGAAAGGAGAACGACGGCCTTCACTGCGCGTTCCTCTGGATTTCGACGAGCACGTACGGCGACAGCATTCGCGCCGCGAGCGCGACTTGCACGAACAAGTCGGTTCGAACCGTCTTCTCGCCCTCGATGATCAGCGGCGGCTCGCTCGGAATGGAGCCGAGGTTCGAGTGGGCCACCGCGTAGTCCTTTGCGAGCTTGCCCAGCGCCTGCACCGAGTACGAGACCTTTGGCTTGGTCCGTCCGTCCGTCCAGTTCCATTCGACGATCTTCGTCGGCGTGACGCTCAGCACCTGCTGTGCGAATTCCGGTCGGTCCGGTCCCGAGAACGGCGCCACACGGAACGTGCGCGGCGCATCGGCAACCTTGATCACCATACCGATCGAACCGATGCGCGCCGCCCCCGCCGCACTGACCACCGCGTGCATCGTCAGGTACGGAATCGACGCGTCGATCGCGAGGTAGACCATCGTCGGTGCTTCGGCCATCAGCTTCTGCACGACCTTCGGCATCTCCGTCATCACGACCGAGCCATTCGTGAGCGGCCACGTGCTTCCGGCGAACGCGATCTCCGACGGCGTCACGGTGATCATCGGCGTACCCGCGATGAAATCCTCGGCGCCCTCGAGCGGTCCGGGCACGCTCGGGACTTCTACCGTCAGCGCGGGCGCAGCCGGCTTCGGTGGTTCCGTCGGCACGGCGGCAGATCCGGCTGGCTCAGCGGACCCCGTCGGCGCGGCGGATCCGGCCGGCGGGCTAGCGGGCTTATCGCCCTTCCCGCACGCACACAGCAGGGCAACGACAACAAGGCTTCTCACGCCGGCGATGCTACGCCACTTGTGTACAGTTCCGTCGTGGAGCGCGAACGGATCTGGACAGCAGCCACGGCGGCTGCGCTGATCGCGCTGACGATCGGGTCGGCATGGCAGCGCTGGCAATCGCTCACGGTCGTGCCGTTCCCCGTCGGTGTCGACGGCTACTTCTATCCGATCCAGCTCCGTTCACTACTCGAGCACGGCACGCTTCACTACCCCGCCTCGCCGCTCACGTTCTGGTGGATGCTGCCGTTCGCGGCGGCGACCGATCCGATCACCGGCGCCAAGCTCGGTGCGGCAATTGGCTGCGCCCTCGTCACGTTGCCTGCGTTCGGCGTCGCCTTCCAGCTCACGCGCTCGCGTGGCGCTTCGCTACTCGCCGCCGCGATCGCGACGAGCACGGCGACGTCGATGTACCTGACAAGCGAGTACGTCAAGCAGGGCATCGGCCTCACCGTCGCGCTCACCGCGATCTGGCTGCTGCTGCGCGCGCTCGCCAAGCCGACGCGCCTCCGGATCGGACTGTTTCTCGCTGGCCTGGTCGCAGCGCTGCTCTCGCACAAGCTCGCCGCCGGTGCCGTGCTCGTGATTTCTGCACCTGCAGCGTTTCAAGAGGCGCGCGCGCGCGGTGTGCTGCGCGGGCGTCGTCTGCTCTACATGATCGTGGGCGTAGCTGTCGTCGCGATCGTGGTTCTCGTCGTCGGGCTGATCGCTCCACACCGCTTCCTATCGCCGACGGACCTCGCGCTCTTCGGCGATCTGTTTTCGTCGACAGCGCACTGGGACGCCCCCGCGCTCGTAAGGCCGCGGTTCGAGCTCGTGTTCGATCACGACGCCGCCATCGCAGGGGCCCTCGCAATCCTCGCAGCCGCTGCGCTCGCCATCCGCTTCGGCGAACGTGACCTGCCCGCCGAGCAACGGCGAACGCCAGGGCAGCGTGCCGTCGCGTGGGCATTCGTCGCACTCGGCATCCTGATCGCGTTGCCATGGCTCGCCGTCACCGATGCGCAGGGGCTCGGCTTCCGCTTGCGCGTCACCGCGTTCGTGCCCCTCGCACTGTGCGCCGCTCTCGTCGCTGCGTCGATCGCGCAGCTGCTCGACAAGACCTGGCACCGCGATGCTGCACTCGCCGTGATCGCATTCGCGGTGACGCGCGCGCCCCACGATCTCGACGAGGGCCGCGTGCGTCCTCACCCGGCCATGGTCAGCGCGATCATGGCGGCGACGACCAAGGTCCCAGCGAACACAACGCTGATCATTCCCGAACGCCACATCCTGTTCATGACCGCGTGGTACGCGCGCGCGCCCGTCGCCTTGCGTCCCGAAGCGATTCCATACGGACGTCGCGTGCGCTTGGTCCCGCTCAGCTTCATCGGCATGGGCTCGCCACTCGACGCTGCGATCGACGCTGCGCGTGCCGACCCGCACGTCGCCGAGCCACCCATCGGATTGCACGCTCGTCACCGCAACGGCCTCGTGCTGATCACCGAGGCCACGTGGGACTACGTGCTCGCGCACGTCGCGCCCGAATACCGCAGTCACTGGGCGCGTTGGAGCACCATCTGATGATCGGCCCGGAGGCAACGATCCTCGTCGAGCTTCCTCCCGGTGATCCGATCACGATCGGCGACGTGCTCGCGCATCAACATCCGATGCTCGTCGCGCTCGGCCGTTCAGATGCGGACGCCCGCGACTTCCTCGCGAGCGAGCACTACTTCAAGACCTGGGACAACGCGCAAGCTGTCGCGTCGCGCCCGGTCGATCGCCGCTTCGAAGCGGCCACCGATGCGATCGTCGCCGGCGATCTTCCGACGCTGCAACGACTGCTCGCCGAGGATCCCACGCTCGCCCGCGCTCGCTCGGCCTACGGCCATCGCCAGACACTTCTGCAGCACGTGTCCGCGAACGGCATCGAGTGGGCCCGCCAGTGGCAGACCCCGTCGAACGCGGTCGCGATCGCGCAGACATTGCTCGCCGCCGGTGCCGAGCCCGATGCCGCGTGCGAGAGCTATGGGCCGACCGACACCGCGATGACGTTGCTGTGCTCCTCGTGTCATCCCGCCGAGGCCGGCGTGCAAGCCGCACTCGTCGACGCGCTGATCTCCGGCGGTGCCGCTGTCGACGGCCCGCGCGGCGACTCCGATCCGCTGTGGACCGCGCTGACATGGGGCTACAACCTCGCCGTGGACGCGCTCGTCCGCTGCCGCGCTCGCGCCGACAACCTCGTCCTCGCGGCCGCGACCGGCGACGTCGCCCGCACGCAGCACTGGCTCGCGCAGCCACGCACCGACGTGAAGATGGGCGCACTACCGCACGTGATCCCCGCCGCGACACTGCTCGAGCACGCGCTGATCTATGCGGCGAGTCTCGATCGCCTCGATGTCGTCGAGCTGTTGCTCGCGCACAACCCGGATCTCTCGGTGCAGGAACCGCTCTATCAGGCGACCGCCCGCGGCACCGCGAGCCACCCGCACGCCGCGGCCGGGCGCCCGCACGGCAATCCGCGAATCATCGCGCTCCTGTCGCGCTGACCGTACAATCGGCACGTGTGGCGGATGTACGCGCTCGTGCTCGCTGGATGCGGGCGCGTCGCGTTCGATCCGGTCGCATCGCGCGATGCCACGGTCACCGCAGATGACGGACCACCCGACGCCGACGACTGTCGGTTCAGCGATGACTTCAACAATGGAATCGGCTCGTGGCAGCGGCTGATGAACGACGCGTTCCTGGCTCCGGGCATCGGCCCTGACGGCTCGACCGCATTCGGCGCGATGGGCGCGACTGCCGGTGTTGGCGAGATGCTCTCGCATCCGACGCTCGTCGGCTTCAGCGCGATCCACGTCTCGGTCGACTTCGAGATCGTCGCCACAACCGGCGACTTCAACGTGATGCTGTTCCAACCGGGGTGGACGAGCGGCATGGAGCAGAACTACGAAGTCGGTGTGTTCGCCCTCGCTGGCGATACGTCGCCTGATTGGATCGTCCGCTTCTTCCCGCCGAACGACACGCTGATTCTCGACCAGCACGCGATCAGCGTCCCCGTCGACACCTGGCATCACCTCGACGTGCGGCGCTTCGTCGATGGCAGGATCACCGCCGAGCTCGACGGCGCGCCGTACATGAGCTCCGCTGCGAACACCGAGATCGCGCCGCCGTTCGATCTCGCAATCCGCCTCTACAACGAGGCGTACCTCGACAACATCGTCGTGACCTGCCTTCCCTAATGCGGTGGCGTGCCCTGCAGGTGCATGAGGTGCTGGAGCGCGCGCTGGAATTCATCGACGGAGACGTTCACGTACTCGATGACGCGGCCGTAGAGCAGTGCGGTCGGAACGCTGTCGCGACCGAGCTCGAGCTGCGCCTGGCGGAGCTGCCAAAGGATCACGCGCTCGAGGCGAGTCAGCCCGTCGCGCGCGTCGCGGAGCACGTTAGTCCTTGTCGCGCGCCTTGGCGGCGGGCAGCGGATCCGGCTCGGCCTTCTCGGAGCGATCGGCTGGCGCGTTCGGGCCCTTCGCCATCATCTTCTTGATGAGCGGCGCGACTGCGAACAGGGCGGCCGAGATGACGAGCGCGCACGCGATCAATGTCTTGAACAGGAACCCGTAGCCATTCGCTTCGGACAGCGATGCGGCGCGCCCGGCGATGTAGTTACCGATCGCAGTCGCGAGGAACCACGTGCCCATCACCATGCCGGCGAGGCGCGTCGGAGCGAGCTTGCTCATCGACGATAGACCGACCGGCGAGATGAACAGCTCGGCGATCGTCGATAGGAAGTAGAGCAGCACCAGCGGCGTAGCGCTGACGAGGTTGCAGGGAAGGATGCTGCCGTCCGCGCCCTTCGTTTGGCACGCCGCGGACTCCGCGACGCCCACCGTCGGCAGCATCACGACGAACGACAGCGCGACGAACACCATACCGATCGCGAACTTCAGGACCGGCGACGGCTCCTTGCCCGCACGAGCGAGCCGCAACCACATCCACGCAAACGGCGACGCGAGCACCACGATGAACAATGCATTCGGGAACTGGTACGCAACCGCCTCCAGGTGCATCCCGAGCCACTCGCGCTGGACGATGCGCTCGGCATAAAGCGACAGCGTCGTCGACGCCTGTTCGAACACGGCGAAGAACGCGATGCCGCCGAGGAACAGCGGGATCATCGCCGTGATGCGCTTCTTCTCGTCGATGTCGCGGGCGTTCTTGTAGAACCCGGTGAACACGAGCACGGCGGCGACCGCGAGGCCGATGCCGAACACGTCGCCGAGGAGCTTTCCGGAGATCGGCGTCACCGCGTAGTGGATGACGAGACCGCCACCGATGATCGCCACGAGCCCACCCGCGAGCATCTGGAGCTTGTTGACGTCGGCCGCAGCCTTCTTCTTGTCCGTTGGGATGGTCGGGTTCAGGCCGGCGTCACCGAGTGCATTCCAGCCGACGAGGTACTGCACGAGGCCGAAGACCATGCCGATCGCCGGAATCGCGAACGCGATGTTCCAGCACAGATTCGGATCGATGCCGTTATTGGCGAGCATGCCGCGGAACGTCGAGCTCTGCGCGATCAACATTCCGATCAACGGCGAGAGTCCTGCGCCGATGTTGATGCCCATGTAGTAGATCGTGAAGCCGGCGTCGCGGCGGATGTCGTCGGGCTTGTAGAGCTGGCCGACGATCGTCGAGATGTTTGGCTTCAAGAAGCCGGTGCCGATCGCGATCACGGCGAGGCCAGGGAAGAACAGCGCATCGATCGGAATCGCGAGCATCGCGTTGCCGAGTGCGATGCCGATGCCACCGACGGTCACCGCCTTGCGCTGACCCATGAAGCGGTCCGCGATCCAGCCGCCGGGCAACGACAGCAGATACACCGAGCTCATGTAGAGCGCCATGACGAGGCCGGTCTCGCCGTCACTCATGCCGCGGCCGCCCTTGGCGACAGGGGTGATCATGAAGATCGCGAGGAATGCGCGCGCGCCGTAATACGACATGCGCTCCCACATCTCGGTGAAGAACAGAGTCTTCAGTCCGGCTGGGTGGCCGAAGAACGCCTTGTCACGGTCCGACATTGGCGCGCAACCTATCCCAAAAAGCCCCTGGGTAAAGCCCTTTATTGCGTGCGACTAGGGGGTTGTCGCATGTCGCCCCGCCGCATCGGGTTCAGTCATTTTCGGTGAGGGTATTCCCCGACGAGACCGTGCTTGCAATCCGTCGCTGATTCGCAATTATCGCCCCCATGTCGATGATCCGGGTGCTGGCGGCGACTCTCGTCAGCGTGTTCGTTCTGTCGTGTACTCCCTCGACGCCGAAGTTCGTGTTCAAGCACACGGAGCGGCGCGGTCGTTTGGAGTCAAACGGGTTGCGGTTTGTGATCATGCCGGACGAGAGCACGCAGCTCGCGCAGGTCGACATCCGCTACGACGTCGGTGCGCGTGAAGATCCGCCGGGTCGCGCAGGTCTCGCTCACCTCGTCGAGCACATGATGTTCCAGACGCGTCCGGACGGCCCGAACACGCCGCCGATCTTCCAGACGATCCTCGACCTCGCGACGTCGATGAACGCGTACACGATCTGGGATCGCACGCACTATCACGAGGCATCACAGAACGGAAACCTAGAGGCGATGCTCAAGATCGAGGCGATGCGGATGTTCTATCAGTGCCAGAACATCCCGGAGCAGGAGTTCGAGCGCGAGCGCGAAGTCGTTCGTAACGAGATTCGCGCGCAGTCGAACGCCGAGGGCCAGGTCATTCACTACGTCGAGGCCGCGTTCTATCCGAAGGGACACGCCTACGAGCGCATGGTCGGCGGCAACGACGAGCAGATCGCGAGCGCGACGCTCCCCGAGGTCTGCGACTTCATGAAGAAGTACTACACGCCCGATCGCGCGGTGCTGCTCATCGCCGGAGGCGTCGATGTCGACAAGACGGTCGACATGATCACGAAGTGGTTCGGTCGTATTCCGAAGGGCAGTCCGGCGCCGCGCGTGCCGGTGAAGCCGTTCACGGTCGAGCACAAGAAGCAGGAGATCGAGATCGACGTCGAGCGTCCCTCGGTGTGGATCGGCTTCCCGCTTCCGGCGCTGAACACGCCCGAAGGTGAGATGGCTCGCTTCGGTCTCGGTCGGTTCGCCGGCCAGCTGTCGCGGCAAGCGCACGACTACGGTTTCGCGTACGACGTCGGTGGTGGCGTATCTGGTGGCGAGCTCGCCCCGATCTTCCTGCTCCAGATCGAGCTGAAGGGCATCGGCAAGCTCGGCGAGGCGCTCGAGTTCGCGGAGAAGGCAGCGAAGAGCGCGTATCAAGGCTTCGACATGGTCGGCTCCGAGGAGCTCGAGGAGTACCGCAACCTGTCCAAGGCCGAGTTCGTGCAGAGCCTCGAGCGTCTCGATGCGCGCACGGAGACGGTCGCGTCGCTCGTGCAGTACTCGCTCGACTTCGACTTCGACTCGACGGACATGTACGTGTTCCACGAGCTCGACAAGATCTCGAAGTTCGACTTCGACAAGGTCGGCGGCGTCGTCAAGAAGGTCATGAACTGGGACAACGCGGGCATCGTCGTCGTCAAGCCGAGCGAGAAGGGCATCACGGGCGACAAGCGCGCGAAGGTCGCTTACTCGCAGAAGAGCGACGCGGCGTTCACCGATCCGCCGGTCGACCCGGCCGAGGCGAAGCGCCCGATCCGCAACGTCGGTCAGCTCAAGACGACGGCCAGCGCGACCCGCTTCACGATGGGCAACGGCATGGAGGTCGTCCTCCTGCCGATCCACGCGATGCCGCTCGCGGCCGCGCAGCTGATCTTCCGTAACGCGGGCGATGCGTCGACGCCGACCAACCCGCTCCTCGCAAACGCGTCCGCTGGATTCCTCAGCCTGCCGATGGACGCCGACGCTTTCGCCAAGACCGGCATCAACGTTCGCTGTGGCACCACCGACGACGCGATGCTGTGCGCGACGAGCGGCATCAACATCTACCTCGACGTCATGCTCAAAGGCCTCGAGCGCAAGATCAAGGCGGGCACGTACTCGCAGGAGTCGATCGAGGACTACCAGAAGCGCGTGAAGGAGTCGTTCAAGCTCAAGAGCACGCAGGAGGACACGGAGTACATCCGCCAGGTCGTCAACGCGCTCTACGGCGAGAACCACCCGTACGCGAAAACGGCACTCGAGACGCCCGACGCGGTCAAGAAGCTCAGCAAGGACGCTCTCGACAGCTTCCGCGGCAGCCACTACACCGCCGGTAACGCGACGCTCGTCGTCGTCGGTAACTTCGAAGCGGCGTACGCCGAGAAGCTCGCAAAGAGCGTGTTCGGTGACTGGGGCAAGGGCAAGATCCTGCCGCCCGTCGACAAGACGCCGGTCAAGCGCAACGGTCCGATCAACGTCGGTGTGCTCAAGCACAAGCCCGACCAGCAGATCACGGCGACGATTGCCTATCCGGCGCCCGCTGGTATCGACGGTCAGGAAGCCGCCCGCAAGGTGCTCGCCGGCATGCTGCAGCTTCGCGCCGAGGGCATTCGCTTCAAGCTCGGCTCGACGTACGGCCTCGGCTTCAGCCGCCGCGCGAAGATGGGCCCGACCAGCTACATCCTCACGGGTGGCGCAGCCGTCGGTGGCACGATGGACGCCGAGCGCGCGGGCGAGTCGCTCAAGGCACTGCGCGAGAGCTTTGACGAGCTGCGCAAGGGTGATCACTTCGAGGAAGACTTCGTGCGTGCTCGCCGCAAGCTGATCACCAGCATGCTTGGCGAGTCGACGGTGACCACCGAGCTCGCGTTCCGCCTCGGCACGATCGCGACCTACGGTCTCGACCCGAAGTGGGACAACACGCTGCTCCAGCAGATCGCGGCGGTTTCGCCCGCTCAGGTCAAGGCGCTCATGCAGAACGAGCTGAACCCGCAGAACGAAGTGATCATCCTCCTCGGTGACCGCGCGCACGTCGACCGTACGTTCGGCGACCTCGGCATCAAGGATGTGAAGATCGTCGAGCCCGAGTACAAGTAGCGAGTGAGACCACAGTTCGGCGCAGGGCCGAACGCATTTCTTGGCGCTAGGCTGCGCGCATGGCCTTCGAGGTGCGCGCAGCCAGCGAAGCCGACCGCGACGCTGTCACCCAGCTGATTCGCGAGATGATTCCAGGTGTGGCCGCCGACAAGCGGCTCACCTGGATGTACTGGAACAACCCTGCCGGCCGCGCGCTGACCTGGATCGCGAGCGAAGGCGGCGAGGTTGCCGGTTGCACCTCGTACTTCCCGTGGCGGCTGCAGCTCGACGGTGAGCCCGTGCGGTGCGCACTCGGCGGTGATGGCTACGTGCGACCGAAGTTCCGGCGGCGCGGCCTCGGTGGCCTGATGCACGACGCTGCGCGCGCGGACATGAAACGCGCTGGGATTGGCTGCATGTACGGTGCGCCCGGCGCGATGAACGTGACGGCGCTCAAGCATGGCGGCTCGCGCGAGCTCGGACATGTGGCGCGCTGGGTACGTCCGCTGCGTGGTGTTGCGATCGGTGCGAAGGGACCGCTGGATCGATTGGTGAAAGCAGTGGCGAAGCCGCGGTTCACGGCGACGCTCGAGCCGATGCTGCCCGGTGATGTGCGCGTCGATGCGGTATGGGCAGCGTTCGCGCCGACAGTACAGCTAACGGCCGTCCGCGATGCGGCGTTCTACACGTGGCGCTTCCTCGACGCACCGGCGCAGACGCAGTACGCGTTCGTGATTGTCGACGATGGCGAGCCGATCGGCGCGTGCGCGCTCGAGGTGATGGATGGCGGCCGCGTGCTGCGCGTTGTCGATCTGATGGCGACGCCGCAGGCATGGCCGCGTTGCCTGACCGCGATCACGCGATGGGCCGCCGACCATTCGGACACTCATCACGTCGAGATCAAGCTGTTCGCGCTCGATGGCAGGCGCCGACCGTTATGGCGAGCGGGCTTTGTCGAGCGAGACGCCAAGCCATTTCTTGCCGTGATTCCCGTCGATGGCGACCGGCGTTTTCTCGATCCGCTGCGCTGGTTCTATACCGGCGCGGATTCCGACCTCGATACCTTCAATCACCCGAGCGTGGGCTAGAGAAGGTCGACCCATAGCTCGTCGTCGACGACCGTGATCGGATAGCGGCGGAGCGTGAGCGTCTTGTCGTGCAGGCAGGCGCCGGTGCGCATGTCGAGCTCGTAGCTGTGTCCTGGACACGTGACGACGCAGCCGTCGAGATCGCCGTCGACGAGCTCGACATCTTCGTGCGGGCACACGCCGGCCGTCGCGAGGATCTCGCCGTCGACGCGCGTGACGAGCACGGGCCACGTCACGCCGCGGACCTTGAATGCGCGCAGCGCGTTGTCGACGATCTCGTCGAGGTTGCAAACCTTCACGCGAAGTGCCATCAGCCGCGACCTCGCTGGCGAGGATCGAAGCGATCGCGCAAACCATCGGCGAGCAGGTTCGCGCCGAGCACGACCCACGTGATCGCGATGCCGGGAATCAGCGCGTAGTGCACGAAGCCTTCGCGCCACAGAAACGTCGTTCCCTGCTCGAGCATCGCTCCCCAGGTGTAATCGACGTTCGGACCGAGGCCAAGGAACGAGAGCGTCGCCTCGATCAAGATCACGCTGCCGAACCCGAATGACATCTGCACGAGCGCCGGGCCCATGAGGTTCGGGATCAGGTGGCGCAGCATCACGCGCCGGTTCGACGCGCCGACGGCGATGGCAGCGGAGACGTAGTCGCGCTCGCGCAAACCGAGCGTCTCGCCGCGAGCGACACGCGCGTAGCTAACCCAGCCGTTCGTGCACAGCGCGAGAATCATCACGCCGATGCCGGGATGAGCCATCGTCGCGACGATCGCGATGTTCATCAGGATGCCGGGGAACGCCATCAGCACGTCGACGACGCGCATGAGCACTTCATCGACGACGCCACGGAACCAGCCAGCGGTCGTGCCGACGAGGATGCCGATCGTGGCCGAGATGGCGACGACGATCAGGCTGATCTGCAGCGCCGAGCGTGCGCCATAGAGTAGCTGCGAGAGCGCGTCGACGCCTTTGCTGTCGGTGCCGAGCAGGTGGGCGGTGGATGGATCGAGGAAACGTTGTGACAGATCGCCGTAGTGCGGATCGTAGGGCGCGATCCATGGACCGATCACACCGAGGATGATGAACGTTCCGATCATCACCATGCCGAGCCAGCCGCTCGGATTCAGCTTGATGCCGGCCTTCATGCGCGACGAATCCTCGGGTCGGCGAGGCCGTAGGCCAGGTCGACGAGCGTGTTGACGATGATGTAGATCACCGCGATCACGAGCACGGTGCCTTGCACGACCGGGTAGTTGCGCTCTGCAATTCCGTCGAGGAGGGTGAGGCCGAGGCCCGGGCGCGCGAACACCTTCTCGATCACGATCGCGCCGGTGAGCAGCGAGCCGAACTGCAGGCCGGCGACGGTGATCACGGGCAGGAGGGCGTTGCGTAGCGCGTGACGAATCACGACGTGACGTTCGGACAGGCCTTTCGCGCGAGCGGTGCGCACGT
>Ga0315912_10003266_pt1 | contig 16279 bp, 15 predicted proteins | sample VfabasoilMG_FD_204469 | JGI IMG/M metagenome (GOLD analysis project Ga0315912, IMG submission 204469) | Garden soil microbial communities collected in Santa Monica, California, United States - V. faba soil | ecosystem: Environmental > Terrestrial > Soil > Garden | place: USA: California... | reverse complement strand
AACATCTCGGGGTTCGGCTGCCGCATCAAACGCCAGCCGAAGAAACAATAGGCCCGCGTCCCCGGAGGGGAAAGAGCGCGGGCCGACAACCTCGCGTCGAAGCGCAGTCCTCCCCGTGTGCGGTCAGCCGCAACCCCTCGTTAGCTGGTGAACAATCCGAACGCCCAGACTGTGGTCTGCCAACTAGTGCATGTCCCCTTTCATCTCGGTGACGTACCAATTCTTACCATCCGGAGCTCGAGACATGAAGACCGTGAAGTGCGTTCCACCTCCGCCGAAGTGGCATCTTGCAGAGTTGACAACTTCGTCCTCGCAGCTGGCCCGGTCACTGCCGGCCCAACCCGGCGCGCGTTGGGAGAAATACTTAAGCTGAATTCCTGATGTCCACCGGCGAAGTTCTATTGGGTCGTCTACGACATCGCCGCTGACGACCAGCTTTCCGTTTGGCGGAACAAACTTCTTGACTGTCTCCATCTCTCGTAACGAGAGCGCATCTAGAAAGCGATGCAACGCAAAGTCTGCATCGTAGTTGCAATCTTTCGGATCGCAGCATGTGCCGTCGAGCTCATAGTACGAGTATTTGACCCCTTCGCAGGTATTCGCGTCGGGATGGACGTGGAGATAGACGTCGCGGCAGGAGCTAGCTGTCTGTTGCCGTTCGCGAACACGTGGCGCCCCTGAGTTGGGAAAGACTACATGGCTCAATTTGGCGTCAGGAACCTCCGTTCTTCTCGGCGCGAGGGCTCGCAACACGACCTGTGGGTCGGGCGGAATTTCGGACACGCTTCCGTCGTGCTGACAGTCGAAACCAATCTGTCCTGGTCTCGGCGAGCGGGGCTGGGCGTAGAAACCCTCAGTATCTCGAATCTCAACCAGCTTCCCGTCGCAGAAGTCGTCAAGAAAGCGCACGTGGTAGTGAGCACTAACAAAAAGCATCCCGCTGCGGGCCAGAGGGAAGGCTTGAATCTCTTCCTGCTCGGAGTGCCAAAGCCAGTAACCTAGTAGCATCAGCGATTCAAATCCTGGTCCCTCGCGTCGAGCGATCTGATCGGCCAACGCGGCTTTCGTCAGACGAGCACTGCCGTCCTTTAGCTTAGTCAGTTCAAGCTGGTCGTTTACAGCCCAGGATAAGTCACGCAACAAATTCTCAGAGAGCGGAGCAGACTTTTCAGGCGACGGTTCGCCTTCGTACTGATTGAGCTTGGCAAGGTTTGCAAGGAAGTCCCACATGGCGCACTTCTTGGCAGGTTCGGGGGAGGCGGGCTTCGCCGAGTTCGGTTTGGCGGAGTTTGGCGCGGTCGATTCGCCCCCTGGTGCTCTACTCGACTGGCGGTCGCGCGTGCTGGTGGTATTTGAATCTTTGGACGGGGTCGTACGGTCAGGCGGTTGATGCGGTGACTTCGAAGCGGTGGACGATTCCGCCGGCGCGCACGCTGTACAAGCGGCGATCGCTACTGCCAAATAGTTCTTCTGCATGGTCTCCAAGGTCGATCCTAGAAGGTCCGGTTCAAGTCATCCACCTAACGGCTTGCCATTCTGCTGCAGCGCGAGGCGCACGGTTACACCGAGCGGCCGCCACGACCAAAGGGAGTGAAACAGCGGCGGCCGGACAACAACTTCACCAGCAAAACGAAAGCCTACACGGTCGCTGTCAGCAGCAATGGCTTGTTGGGCGGCAAGCCGGTTTCAATGTTCGTCCAAAAGAGTCTGGATCGTTGTGCATAGGTGATTGAAACTGGGAGACGCATTTTCATTCACGTTCATAAACGGTGAGATTGACCTGGCCCAGACACTCTTCTGCTGGCCGATTACGTACCACGGTTGCCGTTGCAACTCGGCTCGACCGCCGGGATGTACGGCGTCAGCAAGCGTTTCCCAAGTGCCACAAATGGAGTCCTGCACATAGTCTTGGAGTACTTTTTGCTTTAGTTGTGGATATGCCAGTTTCAAAGCTGGCTGGTCGCCTAGAAACCATGCCTCACCCTCTTCTATCGCTATGCAGAACTTTGCATTAGGTGAGGGAACGCACGCGGACAGTAGCGAGTTTAGTTCCTGGAGAAAGTTTGCGAGTACTTTGTGGTCGAGATCGCAAACCACGACAACGGCTGCCCGATAGTCGTCAGGATAAGCCTCAAAGGTTTTAGCGTAGCCGCGAAGCAGTCTTGGCAGTTGGTCAAGCAGGATGCGATGTCTTGGATCGGCTCGACCCTTGAGATTCTTCGGAACGCGACCAACTCCTCGATAAGCATGGACATTGAAGCTGCTGTCATTAGGAATGAGTTTAGGAAGAAGAATCTCAAGGGCTTCTTTTCCTGAAACGTCCTCGGTCAGAAACTCGAAGTGCATGGTTAGCTTTCAGTGTCCGTCAAGGTAGTCACTATACCAAAGACCTCCCAGTGGAAGCCCCTGCTCGACCATGTTCTTCACAACGGAATCATCGCTAGCTCGTCTCACTGTTGAGAACCCATCCTGACCCTTCTCCAAGATCCAAACTTCCTCCGGGGTCAGCGCATCTACGAGATAGGGCTGGTGGGTGGTAACAAACACCTGTGAGCCTCCCTTTTTTCCAGTAGCGTGAGAGCGAAATTCAGTGACCAGCGACTCGAGCAGCTTGTGATAGAGTCCGTTTTCGGGCTCTTCGATACAGAGGAAAGGTGGAGGACTAGGATCTTCGAGGAGCAAGAGGTAGGCGAAGATTTTTAGAGTTCCGTCCGACATTTGCTGTGCGTAGAAGGGGTCAGAGAACCCTCGGTCGTTAAAGCGAAGGAGTAGGCGGCCGTCATCTGTTTTTTTCGTGTCGATCTTATCCACCCCTGGGATCTTCCCAGCGATCTGCTCGAGAATTGCCTGGAAGCGACGTGGTTGTTCGCGCTCCATGAACTGAACAACGTTGCCCAGATTATCGCCATGAACACTCAGGTGCTTTTGAGGTCCCGCCATGGGGAGGGCTCGCGCGGCATCTGGAGTGAAGTAGCTCAGGTACCAACCCTCGATGAATCGACGAAACGCAGAAATGCGAGGATGCTGCTTTAAGGACCCAAGTGTGGCTATGCCAAGTTTCCTCGTATCCTCCAACTCCACCACCTCGGTTTCCTTGGACTCCTCCTCGTCGGCTTCGCCAGAGCGGATGGAACGAATGAAGCTGTCCATATTGAAGAAAGCCTGGCTCTGCTCCACGTCTTTACCTGCAGCATCACCCTTCCAAGCGACGCCCTTACCGTGCTCCAGGACTAGAAACGAGAAGGGACGACCATGGGTTTGGCCTTTCCGACGTTGACGGAGGCGTTCTTTGCTTACGTAGGGTCGACCTAATTGGTCTGCCTCAATCGATAGCTCATAGGTTATTGGGCGAGCCTTACCATCCTCCTTATAGTAAATTTCGAATTCGATCGGTCCTTCTATGCCCTGGCTTAGAATGCGCTTGAAACCACCCCTCCCGTGGGCATCACATGCTTCCTCTACTCCTGAACGTAGGCAATCTGCGAGAAATCCGAAGGCATCAAAGATGCTGCTCTTTCCAACCCCGTTCTTTCCGATCACTGCGGTCATCGGAGTAAGCGGATTGGCGTTTTGTTGATTCCATAGCCGTCCAAGGGTTACCTCTCGAAGGGCCTTGAAGTTGCGTACGCGAAATCCTTCGATTTTAGCCATAGGTTGATTGCTTCTGTGTACACCAATAGATCAGCTCTTTGAAAGCCGGTACCATCTAGCTGAAGTCGTTGTGAACTAGCGCAGTTTTGCCTAAATTTGTTCCTGGCAGTTAGAGTGCAGGTCCGCCCAACGTTTGCCGTTGTGCCGCAGCCCTCACCCACTAGCTTGAGGACCACCCAAACCGGCGCTCATCCTTGAAAAGGATACACTCTGAGAGCGCCGAATAACAGCGCTCGAAGCCGGCGACTAACGCCTGCAGTGGCTGTCGGTCACCAACGGCGTGTTATGCCGCCAATCCTCCAGTCAGGTAGTGAGCGCAGGTGCATGGCAAAAGACTCCTGCTTCAACAATTCCAACACATAGTTTCTGCTTATGGATGGCAGTCGCTGGGCCATGCAAATGAGAGGGGGTGAGCGCCCTGGATCGCGCGATGCAGGTGGTAGACGTGTTGAGAATCCATTGCGTACACCCCCTTATTCTCTCCGGCGCATGGATAGCGGAAGGTTGCAGGGTCTGCCTTCGAGATATCGGTAAAGAACGAGACCACTTTATGCGCGTCTCGAGCGTCTCCTGTCGGCGTCCCATCGAGATAGAGGACAAACTCAAACGTCGAGCGCTCGACTCGAAGCGGAGTACAATCCACCATCTGATACACATCCGTGTCATCCCCGTAGTAGCCCTCGAACTGAAGCGGCACGAAGTGGGCTGAACTGGCTGCAATTCTGCGATTTTTGCAGTAAATGTCTTTGCTGTCTCTTCCGAAGTGTAGGGGGTTCGACTCGAAGGTGAACGCGGTTGTCGTAAATGAATCGGCATCAGCCGGGAGCCTCTCGCAACCGAAATAGATGCCCTGACTACCGCGTGCGTAGTCGCCCGCAAGTACGCGAAAGTTTTCTGGCTTCTCTTCCCGTAACGGAAGTGCTTCGCAATATACCTTCCTGATGTCCACGGCAAAGCGTTCGCCGATCGGCCGGAACGAGTCAGGGTCAGCCCCCACAACTGCTTCGCAGCTCGACATACATGTGCCGGCCTGAGAGTATGCTACTCGCCCGGCCTTGAGGAAGTAGCGGCTGCTCACGCTGCTCACCAGTCGCTCACCTGGAAAGGATGCTTCGCCGATTGCACCCCACACTCCGACCGATAGACTCAGCGGCGTGAGAAGAACGACTCCAAGCAGAGTCAGCCAGGCGCTTCCGATCCAGAGCCCCCTCTTCGACTTCGTTGCGCCCCCACGAAACATACCCCAAAGGAAGGCCCCACAAGTGAGCCAGCCGCCCACGAGCGCGCCAAATCCCAATGGATAGGCCAGCGACGCGATTGGTTCGCCCACCAGTCTTGAAAGAAGGACGTAGCTTCCCAGCCAGATCGCCGTCGGGAAGATCGGCCCGGCAACGAGCGCGACCGCCATCATCACTGCAAGCGGATAGTCGCCATGAAGCGCCCGTCGAAAGAGTCGAGGTGCAGGAACGTGGAGCCTAAGAGTTCGTTGATTCGTCACCTTGAGCTTCCAGACTTCGAGTGCCTTGGGTCCTTTCTCCCGTCGGCATAACTACTACTTCTGCCGCACTGCTGGCAGCTATTGCTCCAGCCTAACACGCATCTTATCCAGATCGGAGCTCGGCACCCCCCGCCAGGATTCCCCACCGTACTTAGACCGCGGATTTATGGGGAACCGCGAAAGCCACTGGCCGTGGATAGGACAAAGTTCCCCCAAAAGTCGTCCCTTCGCGCCCCACCTGTCCACTAGAACTGCCCCCAAATCGCCCGGCGTTAGACAGCAGGAAAGGCCCCCCTTTCGCCACCCGGCGCGCCTCTGGCCGCCACGCTTCGCTGCATAACGCTCCGCGGAAATGCAGCGGTGAGGTGTGTGGTACGGGGCGTGCAAAGCCCTCTGCATGAGCAACGAAGCCACGCGATACAAAAGCCCCTCGGCGGTCCTGGAGGCGATGAAACACCGGCTCGAGTTGCAGCACGCCAGCCCTCGTACCATCGAAGCCTACCTGAGTTGGGTGCGTCGTTTCATTCGCAAGTCTGGGCGCAAACATCCGGCCACGCTGGGCCAGGTGGGGGTCACTGCGTTCCTTTCCGGCCTTGCGACAGAGGAGCGCGTGAGCGCGTCAACGCAGAATCAGGCGCTCGCGGCACTGTTGTTCCTGTACAAAGAAGTGCTGGGCAAGCCGCTGGACTTCATGGATGGCATTGTCCACGCCAAACGGCCGAAGCGCCTGCCAGTTGTGCTTTCACCGGCTGAAGTAGGGCGACTGCTTAACGAGCTGCGCGATGATTGTCGCCTGATGGCCAGTCTGCTTTATGGATCGGGTCTGCGCTTGATGGAGTGCCTCACTTTGCGTGTCAAGGACATTGACTGCGATCGCCTCCAACTCTCCGTGCGGCGCGCCAAAGGCCAAAAGGATCGCGTTGCGTTGCTTCCACAAAGTCTACTTGAAGCCCTCCGTCAACAACTACGCTCTGTGCAAGATCTGCATGCGCGCGATCTCGCCCGCGGCGCGGGGTTCGTGGAACTGCCCGACGCTCTCCACATCAAGTACCCCAACGCACCGCGTGAGCTCCGTTGGCAGTGGGTCTTCCCGGCCACGCGCGTCTACGTCGATCCGACAACAGAGCAAACCCGCCGCCACCACTTCCATGAGACCGCGTTGCAGCGCGCGGTCCGCGAGGCCGGGATCCGCGCTGGCCTGCTCAAACCAGTGGGTTGCCACACTTTGCGCCATTCATTTGCCACTCACCTCCTCGAGAGCGGCTCCGACATTCGCACCATTCAGAAGCTCCTTGGTCACGCCGACGTCCGCACGACCATGATCTACACCCACGTACTGGATCGCGGCCCGCTCGGCGTGCAGAGTCCCTTGGATCGGCTCAACACGGGGAAGTAGAGAGGGTGGCCCCACTCCTCGGCGCCGACCCACAAGCAGTACCGCCCCGACGCTGCAGAGTCCGATCACGCGAGAAGCGGCGGTGCCCACTGGCCCCGAGACCCTACTCCGAAAAACTCCGGAAACCTGCGAGGGGACAAACTCAGCTCGCTCATGCACTTGGAAACCTTGCAGTCCCTTGCGCTCTCCTTGGCGGCGGCGCGCTCCGCCGATGCGGTGCTCAGGCAAGCAGTGCAAGGCTTGGGCATGACCCCAGGGGTAGCCCTGGCCCGGGTGTGGTTGATCAGCGACGCGATGGACGAGGCACCGTACTTGGAACTCAAGGCGAGCATCGGGTCCTCCATCGCGCAGCCCGACGTGCGCTGGAACCGGACGGACGGCTCGCATTCCAAGATTGCGCTGTCGTTTGGCAAAGTGGGCAAGGTCGCGCGAGAGAACGTGCCCCTGCTCTTGCACCGCGGCATCAGTGACTGGCTGGTGCACCCAGATTGGGCTGACGCTGAGAAGATCCAGAGCTTTGCGGCGCAACCCCTCACCTTCAAGGGCGAGGTATTGGGGGTATTGGCCTTATTCAGTCGGTTGGAGCTCGATCAGACGGACCTGGCATGGTTGCGCGTCTACGCGGACCACGCTGCTTTGGCTGTGGCCAACGCGCGCATGTACGAAGAGCTGGAGCGCCTGAAGAACCTGGCGGAACAAGAGCGCGATTACTTGCGTGCCGAGGTGCGCGAAGCGCTGCAACACGGGGCGATCGTGGCCGAGAGCCCCGCCATGCGTCACGTCTTGGAGCAGGCAGCGGCGGTCGCGCAGTCGGACTCTCCGGTGCTGGTCCTGGGAGAAAGCGGCGTGGGTAAAGAGTTGGTCGCGACGGCCGTTCACGATTTCAGTCAGCGCCGCACCCAACCCTTGGTGAAGGTCAACTGCGCCAGCATTCCGCATGAGCTCTTCGAGAGCGAATTTTTTGGTCACGTGCGCGGGGCATTCAGCGGCGCGGTGCGCGATCGCGAGGGTCGCTTTGCCTTGGCAGATGGTGGGACGCTGTTCCTCGACGAAGTAGGAGAACTCCCGCTCAGCCTGCAGGGCAAACTGCTCCGTGTGCTGCAGGAGCGCTCGTACGAAACCGTCGGCGACGACCGCACCAAGCAGGTGGACGTCCGGCTGATCGCTGCCACCAATCGCTCCCTGGAAGAGGAGGTCCAGCGCGGCACGTTTCGCCGTGATCTGTACTATCGGTTGAGCGTGTTGCCGATCTCGGTGCCACCACTGCGCGAACGACCCGAAGACGTGTTGCCCATGGCGCGGCGCTTGGTTGATTCCGCGTCCCGCCGACTCAATTTCCGAAAGATCGAGCTCTCCGCGGCCGACGAAGAGGCTCTGCTCCGCTACAGTTTTCCTGGCAACGTCCGCGAACTGCAGAACATCATCGAACGCGCCGTGGTCCTGGGAGCGGGCAGAAAACAGCAAGGGCTCTCGCTCGGCAAGTATCTGTCTCCTTCGCCTTCGACCCCGCCTGCCGCCCGCGAGACCTCGACCCATAGCACTCACGGGGAAGTTTTGTCCGCTGCCCAGTTGCGCCAATTTGAAGCGGACAACTTGCGGCGAGCCCTGGAGCTCACAGACGGTCAAATCGCCGGGGAACACGGGGCCGCGCAGCTGCTCGGCCTCAGCCCGAGCACATTGAGCTACCGGTTGAAGCAATTCGGGATCGATCGGGACAAGTAGACCAACCCGCGCGCGGACCGTTCGCCTGGAAACAATCGAGAAAAGCGTGGTCGCGAGATCTTGCGAGCAGTTCCACAAGATCCCGTGAGTCGCAACATTTGGTGTGTTTCGGTAGTTCGACCGTTCTGCCGCGCACCCAGCATTTTCCGGAGTAATCCACTCGAGTGCATCGCTGGCACGGTTCTCGCTCATGGGTACATCACAGAGCGCACAGGGCGCTCGCCCCACCCGAGGAGAACTACATGCCCGCAGTCGATATCCCCCCCCACAAGTCCGGTGACTACCTCGTCGATTACGAAGAGAAGGTCTTCCCCGACGTCAAAGCAGATCCTGGCGAAAAAGCCCTGGTCACCTTCCACACCGTCGCGTTCGAGGGGTCCATCGGCCTAGTCAACCTCTTGCAAGCCACGCGCCTCAACCGCAAAGGTTTCGAAACGTCGGTGCTCCTGTACGGACCGGGCGTCACCCTGGGCTTGCAGCGCGGCTTCCCCAAGCTGGGGGACGAAGCCTTCCCCGGGCACTTGGCGATCAACGGTCAGCTCAAGAAGTTCATGGGTGAAGGAGGCAAGGTCTACGCTTGCCGCTTCGCGCTCCAAGCCTTGTACGGCCACGGTGAAGCGTCGCTCATCGAAGGAATCAAGCCCATCAATCCCTTGGACGTGCTCGATCTCATCCTGCTCCACCGCAAAGCTGGTGCGTTCATCATCAACACCTGGACGCTGTAGGCCCCAGCGCAGATCCATCATGACCTTCCAACGTCCCATCGTCGCCGCTGCCGTGCAGTGCAGCCCTGTGCTCTTCAGTCGTGCACAAACTACCGAAAAGGTTTGTGCTCTGATTGAGGAGGCCGCGGGCAAGGGAGCGGAGTTGATCGTCTTTCCCGAGACGTTCATCCCGTATTACCCGTACTTTTCGTTCATCACCCCGCCCTATCAAATGGGAGCGGAGCATCTGCGGCTCTATGAAGAGTCCGTCGCGGTGCCGAGCGACACCACGTTGGAGCTGGGGGCGGCCGCGCGACGCGCGGCCGCGGTAGTGGCCATAGTCATCAACGAACGCGACCACGGCACCCTCTACAATACGCAGCTCATCTTCGATGCGGACGGCATCTTGGTGCAGTCGAGGCGTAAGATCACCCCTACCTACCACGAGCGCATGGTGTGGGGGCAAGGCGACGGCTCGGGGCTGGTCGCAGTGAACACCAAAATCGGACGCATTGGGGCGCTCGCGTGTTGGGAACATTATAACCCTCTCGCACGCTACGCGATGATGGCCGATCATGAGCAGATCCATGTGGCCATGTTCCCGGGCTCGATGGTGGGCCCGGTGTTCCGCGATCAGATCGAGGTCACCATCCGCCACCACGCGCTGGAATCCGGGTGTTTCGTGGTGAACTCCACGGGCTTCCTCCACCCCGAGCAAGTCGCCACGTTGTGCGGCGGTGCGCCCCACGAAAAGGCTCTTCAAGGCGGGTGCTTCACTGCCATTGTCTCGCCCGAGGGCAAACTCTTGGGCGAGCCCATCACGTCAGGTGAAGGCATGGTCATCGCTGAGCTCGATCCCGCGCTGGTCCTCAAGCGCAAACGCATGATGGACAGCGTGGGGCACTACAGTCGCCCCGAGCTGTTGTCTTTGCACATCGATCGGCGCGTCCACACTCAAGCCCACGCGCAATCCGCGCACCCGCTCCACCCATCCATCCCCTCATCGCTCCACCCGCCCACTCTCGGAGAACCCCGTGAAACACATCCTTCCCCTGCTCAACCCGTCGCCGTTGCTCCATCCGCGACAACCCAGCCCCCTCACCTCAGCCCTGTCAGCCCCCGAGCTCTTGGCTGATCTGCAGGCCCACGGCATGCGCTGGGTCGATCGGAGTGGCCCAGGGCTGAGTCGCGTGGGCGGGGCCGGCCCCTCCGATCACAAGGCAGTGGCGCTGTTCGGCCAGACGGTGATGGTGCCCATCTTCACCCACGCCTCCGCGGGCTCGCCCTACACGGCTCGGGTGAATCCCTCCGGCACAAGCGCCGTGCTGGAACGAGACGGCCGACCTATCGCCACGGTCAGCTTCCCACGCACGCCGCGCTTTTACGAGCTCAGCACGGCAGATGGGGTCCCCTACTCCAAGATCGCCACTCTGCACGCCCAAGATGTGCTCGCCACCACCGTGCTGCAGACATGCACGCGCTACGGGCACCGCTCCACTTCGTGCCAGTTCTGCGCCATCGGGCAATCGCTTGCGGCCAAGCGCACCATCGCTGAAAAGTCCCCCGCCCAACTTGCCGAAGTCGCGCGCGCTGCTGTCGAACTCGATGGGGTGCGGCATCTGGTCATGACCACGGGTACCCCTGCCACGAGCGATCGTGGGGCGCACGTGCTGTCCGAGGCGGCGCGCGCTGTGCGTGCTGCGGTCGATCTGCCCATCCAAGCGCAGTGTGAGCCACCCGACGATTTCGCGTGGTTCGAGCGCCTGCGCGCGGCGGGTGTGGACGCCCTGGGCATGCACTTGGAAGCCGTCACCGAGCCCGTGCGCCGCGCGATCATGCCGGGCAAAGCCGAGGTGCCCGTGGAGTTCTACTTCGAAGCCTTCGCGCGCGCCGTGCAGGTTTTTGGACGAGGACAAGTCTCCACGTACATCTTGGCGGGTCTGGGAGACAGCGAAGCCGACCTCGTTGCCACGAGCGCGCGGCTGGTGAAGTTGGGCGTCTACCCCTTTGTCGTGCCCTTCGTGCCCATCAGCGGCACGCCGCTGCAGCACCACACCACGCCCGACGGTGCGTTCATGGAGCGTGTGCTCAGCCAGGTGGCGGCGCTACTGAACGAACACCAACTGCTGAGCACGGACATCAGGGCCGGCTGCGCGCGCTGCGGCGCCTGCACGTCCCTCAAGGCGCGCGAGCAGCGTACGAGCGAGGTGGCTCATGCTTGATCCCACCCATCCCTGGGGCCGCCCCATCGCGCCCTTCCTGCCCAAAGGGATCACCGCAACCGTGGCCCAACACAGTTGGCAAGTGGATGAATACTTTCGCGTTCGCCGCGAAATTTTCGCAGACGAGCAGGGCCTGTTCACGGCCAGCGATCGCGACGAATTCGACTCCATCGCCCTGCCCATCGTTGCACTCGCTCTGGTGGCCGGCGTAGGTCACGAGGTGGTCGGCGTGGTGCGGATCTACTCACCCGAACGCGGAGTGTACTTCGGCGGGCGCTTGGGCGTGGCTGCGTCCCACCGCCGCGTGGGAGCCATCGGCACAGCGCTCATCACCTGCGCAGTGAGCCAAGCCCACGCCCTGGGCTGCCAGCGCTTCTATGCCACGGTGCAGGAACAAAACGTCAAGTACTTCGAGCGCCATGCCTTCGTGGTGCGGGAAACCTTGCAGCTGTGTGGACGCCCCCACCGCCTCATGGAGGCCGATCTCGCTGCCTACCCACCCGAACTCGCCCAGGGCCCCATCCACGTAAGCCAGCCGGGACACCGAGCTGCGTAGTCTGATCTCCCTCCATCTGAGCACTGTCATGCATCTCCCTTCCGGTACCCTCTACTCGCTCACGCAAACGCTCTTGGAGCGAGTGGAATTGTCGTTGAAGCGCGATGTGCAGCTCGTGGCCCGTCGGTTCCCTCGCCAGAGCACGCTGCCCTGGTGCGGTAACGTAGTAGTGAACAACGGGGACGACGCAGCGGCCATTGTCCAACCGGACGGTAGCTATCTGCTCTTCGCCACTGATGGCATGCGTCCCGAATTCGTGAAGGCGGACCCGTGGTTTGCGGGTTGGTCCGCGGTGATGGTCAACATCTCCGACATCGCGGCGATGGGCGGGCGCCCCTGGGCGATCGTGGATGTCTTATACCTGGGTGGAGACGACGGGGAGCGCATCTTGGACGGCATGCGCGCGGCGAGCGACGCGTTTGGCGTGCCGGTGGTGGGTGGGCACACCTGCCGCGTGGAGGGTCCCTCCGTGGTCTCTGCGGCCATCGTGGGGCAAGCGCGGCGCTTGATCGAGAGCCACCGCGCCCAGCCCGGCGACGCTGTGCTCTGTGCCGTGGACCTGCGCGGCAGCTTCCGTGGCCCGCTTTCCTTCAACGCGGCCACCACCGCGCGTCCCTGTGACTTACGCCGCCAGCTCGAACTCTTGCCTGAACTGGCCGAACAAGGCCTGGTCACTGCCGGTCGAGACATCAGCAACGCGGGGATCTGTGGCACCATCGCGATGATCCTGGAAGCGTCGGGCGCTGGCGCTCACGTGGACCTCGAGACGCTGTGCGCTCCGGACAACGTGGATCCGCTGCGTTGGCTCAGCGCCTTCCCGAGCTTCGGCTACATCCTCTGCACGCGCCCTGAGCATGCCAGCGAGGTGTGCGGGCGTTTCAGCGCAATCGGCGTCGCTTGCTCGACCATCGGCACCATCACCGAGTCTCCGTGGTTCCGCCTACAACATGGGCGGGAGCATGCGACTCTGCTCGACATGAAGCACCCATTGACCGGCTTTGGGGCGCCGGTCGAAAAATGGGCCGTTTGATCCCATCGCCCCGCCGAGATCACCCATGCCTGAAATGACCTTCACCATCCAATGGCCGGATGGGGTGAAGCAAGATTGCTATTCCCCATCGACCGTCATCGCCTCCCACCTCGCACAAGGCGAGCTGCATTCCGTCGATGCCTTCCTGGACCGCACGCGCACAGCACTGTTGCTCGCTTCCGAGCGCGTCCGCGCCCGCTACGGCTACGAGTGCAGCTCGGCGCTCGATCAACTGCGCAAGCTCGAAGAGCACGCCAACCACCTGACCCCTGAGGCGCGCAGCGGGCCAGTGCTCGTGCTGGCCGTGACCCTGCGCAATGCGTCTGCCGATGCTTCGACTGCTCGTTCCCCTGCCAAAAAGTACGCAGTTTGCGTCATCGGTGGGGGGCAAGCGGGGCTCTCCATGAGCTATTTGTTGAAGGAAGCGGGCGTCGATCACATCGTGCTGGAGAAGAACGACATCGCGCACAGCTGGGATAAAGAGCGATGGGACAGCTTCTGTCTCGTCACGCCCAACTACCAGTGCCGCTTGCCCGGCTACGAATACAACGGGAGCGACCCCCAAGGCTTCATGGTCAAGGACGAGATCGTGCAGTTCCTGCGTGGCTACGCGGCGTCGTTCTCGCCGCCGCTGGTCACGGGCGTGAGCGTTAAGACAGTGGTCCCCGAGGGCGCCGAGTTCGTGATCACCACCCAAGTGGGGACGATCTGCGCCGAGCAAGTCGTGGTGGCCACGGGCGGCTACCACGACCCCAAAGTGCCCGCGTTTGCGGCAGAGATCCCGACGTCCATCACCCAGATCCATTCACGTGATTACAAGAGCCCGGAACAACTCCCCGCGGGTGAGGTCTTGGTCGTAGGGAGCGGGCAATCAGGCTGTCAGATTGTCGAAGACTTGATGCTCGCGGGGCGCAAGGTGCATTTCGCTGTCGGCGACGCTCCCCGCTGCGCGCGGCGTTACCGCGGGCGGGACGTCGTGGAATGGCTGGAACTCATGGGTCACTACCAAATACCCATCGATCAAATGCCGGACCCAGCCGCCGCCCGTGCCAAGACCAATCACTACGTCACCGGACGCGATGGCGGACACGATCTCGACTTACGTCAGTTTGCCCTCGATGGCCTGCGCCTGTACGGCACGCTCTGCGGCTACGCCGCGGGCCCAGGGCAAGCCGCGGGTAAACTCCAGTTCTTGCCCAACCTCACTTCCTGCTTGGACGCGGCCGACGACACGTACCGCCGCATCAACAAGAACATCGACGACTTCATCGAACGCCAAGGCATCACGGCACCTCCGGGCTCGGTATACGAGCCCGTGTGGTCGCCGACCGCGGATCCTACAGAGGTCGACCTCGCCACAGCTGGCATCACCAGCATCGTGTGGAGCATCGGGTTTGCCCCCAACTTCCGCTTCGTGCAAGCGCCCATTTTTGACTCCCGCGGCTCCCCCGAGCAATCCCGCGGCGTGACCGCCACGCCTGGCCTTTACTTCTTGGGCCTGCCTTGGCTCCACACCTGGGGCTCGGGACGTTTCTGCGGAGTTGCAGACGACGCACGCTACCTACTGCAGCGCATCTTGGCCCGCGCGGACACGCGAGCAACGCAGCTCAGCGCTTGAGACAACGACGACCAGGGCTGCGAGCGACGTTCAAACGGTTGACCTACTTCACCTGGAGTCGGGGTCGCTTTACCCCGCGGGCGCGTTCGCCCTCTACTTCCGCCGCGAGCGTAAGCACGAGATACACCCGGCACGGGAGGTCCCCGCGGTTCTCGTAGGAGTGAGGCCCGTCCGCGTCGAATACCAGCGCGTCGTCAGGACCAAGGCAGTAGCGGTCAGCACCGAGCGTGATGTCCAACACGCCACTGTTGACTACGACGTAGGCGCGCGTCCCGAGTGAGTGAGCCGCCACGGCTTCCGAGCTGCGCGCCGCAAGGGTCAGCTCATAGAACTCGACGGGGGTTGGCCCCGCCGCGGGAAACAGTGGCCGAGAGACGAAGTGCCCGTCCGCACTGACCAGTCGCGTGGCGTGCTCGACCCGGAGCAGGTGCGGCGTCTCCGGCCGCTCCGTCTCAATCAATCCTGAAAGTGGCACCCGGAGCGCATGCGCCACCTTCCACACCACTTGAATGCTGGGCATGCTGCGCCCCAGTTCGATTTGGCCCAGCATGGCCCGACTCACCCCCGAAAGGCGCGCCAATCGCTCGAGCGAGAGCCCGCGTCGCGCGCGCAGCCGGCGCAAGTTAGCACCCACCTGTTCAGCACGCGGCGGTCCTACGGCCGCCACCGGTCGGGGGGTGCTTTCTGGCACTTCAGCGGGGGAAGCTGTTACCGGCAAGTCAGTGGGGGATGGGCGACCCGGCACGTCTGAAGCAATAGCGCCCCTCACTCCCCCACCGCAAGCGGGAGGCCGGCGCGCGCCCAAGAGTTCGTTCCGCCTTCCAGATTGTAGAGCGTGGTGAGCCCCATACGTTCGGCCAACTTGGCCGCCGTCAGACTGCGCACACCTTTGGCGCACACGAACACGACGTTGTCGCGCGGCAGCGCGGCACCAGGATCAGCGCGCAAGTCATCGAGCGGGACCAGGCGCGCTCCGGGAATGTGTCCACTGTTCCACTCCGAAACCTCGCGCACATCGACCACGTCAACGTGACCGTTCTCAATCAACCTCTGGGCGTCTTGGACCTTCAGCGAATGAATCATGTGTCTATTATAAGAGAGAGCGGTCTGCCAACAAGCATGGCTCTGCACAAAAACACACAAAAATGCCGTCAAATGCTCGGGTTTTGGCCGTCACTGGTGCGCGCGAACATGTGTCCGAAATACAAGACAAATCTCCTTGGTGACCAGCATGTCACGGGCGAAACCAGATTGGAGTCTGGCGGACGCATGACCGTGCTCGGTGGCTTGCCGTCACCCAGCACGGATCTTTTCTATTTCACGGCCGACGTCCGCTCCTGTCACGGCGACATCCGCTCGATAGGATGAAAGTGAATATGTCCATTGATGCTGTCTTGCGACCTAACGATCGGAAAAGGTAGGAGTGAAGCCAGTCGCCACCGCTCACTTGACGAGCAGCGACCGACGTGGAGCAACATGACGGACATTATTCAGAGTGCCTTGGGTGAAAGCGCCGCCCGGCAGCTTTCCAACACGACAAAAACGCCGCCGCAATGGTCAGGCTCAACCCCCCGCTGGCTCGTCCAGCTGTTACCGTGGACGCCCGTTGAGGCCGGTGTCTACGTGCTCAACCGTGCCGCTGAAGAGCGGTTTGCCGTCGAGTGCAGTCCGGATGCCGGGAGCGAATTACCCGTCGCTTCCATCAATTACGAGCCCAATCCCCGCGAGTTCGTGCTCAATACAGTGACCACCACCATCGAGGTCAACACGCGCATTTCCGACCTTTTTCGCAGCCCGATGGATCAAGTCAAAGAGCAGCTGACCTTGGCGGTCGAGAAGCTCAAAGAGAAGCAGGAAGACGAGCTCATCAACAACGGCCACT
>Ga0315912_10003265_pt1 | contig 16281 bp, 3 predicted proteins | sample VfabasoilMG_FD_204469 | JGI IMG/M metagenome (GOLD analysis project Ga0315912, IMG submission 204469) | Garden soil microbial communities collected in Santa Monica, California, United States - V. faba soil | ecosystem: Environmental > Terrestrial > Soil > Garden | place: USA: California... | reverse complement strand
TTGGGATGACCATTTATTTGGCGTCGGATGACAACCCAAACCGCGATGTGATGCTCACCCGCCGACCCTTGATCATCGAAAACGCCGCCTTCGCGTATAAAGATTTTCGCAATTCGAAAGAAGCCCATGCGATTTTGTCTTGGTTAGGGGTACCGCTGTTGTTTGGAGATCGGCTGATCGGCATGATCACGTTGGACAAACAACAGCCCGCGTTTTACACCGAAGCCCACGCCCGCATCGCGTTAGCCTTCGCCGCGCAAGCCGCCACCGCTCTCGAAAATGCGCGCTTGTTTGAGGAAGCGCAAGCGGCGCGCCAAGTGGCGGAGGCCGCCACCCAAGCCAAGAGCGAATTTTTGGCGACCATGAGCCACGAAATTCGCACCCCCATGAACGCGATCATCGGCATGACGAGCTTGCTCCTCGACACGCCGCCGCTCACGGTTCAACAACGCGATTTCGCCGAGACCATCCGCGTCAGTAGCGAAGCCCTACTGACGATCATCAATGACATCCTCGACTTTTCTAAGATCGAAGCGGGCAAACTTGAGTTGGAGTATCAACCCTTTGACCTGCGCGAATGTGTGGAGAGCGCACTCGACCTTGTGGCCCCCAAAGCCTCGGATAAACATCTCGAACTGGCGTGCCTGATCGAACCCGACATGCCCGCCGCGCTCTATGGCGATGTCATCCGGTTGCGGCAAATCCTCGTCAACTTGTTGGGCAATGCCGTGAAATTCACCGAGCGAGGAGAAGTGGTGGTGGAGGTCAGAAGCGAGAGGTTGGAAAAGGAAGCCTCCAACCTCCAACCTCCTACCTCTGACCTCTACCACCACCTCCATTTCAGCGTGCGTGACACGGGCCTCGGCATCCCGCCCGACAAACAATCGCGGTTATTCCAATCCTTCAGCCAAGTGGATGCATCTACCACGCGGCAGTTTGGCGGCACGGGGCTGGGGTTGGCGATCAGCAAACACTTGTGTCGGTTGATGGGGGGGGATATGTGGGTGGAGAGCACGGGCGTGCCGGGACAAGGCGCGACGTTTCATTTTACGTTGCAGGCTACCGCCGCACCCGCCATCACCACGACGCTGTGGGCGATGCCCAACTTGCGCGGTAAGCGCCTGTTGATCGTGGACGATAACGAGACCAACCGGCGCATCCTCACCCTGGAGGCGCAAGCGTGGGGCTTGGTGCCGCACGCGGTGGCCTCGCCCGCCGAGGCGTTGGAGTTGATCCGACATGGCACACTCTTTGACATTGCGTTGGTGGACATGCTGATGCCGGGCATGGATGGGTTGCAATGGGCACAAGCCATGCGCCAATATCGGACGGCCATCCAATTGCCTTTGGTGTTGATGACTTCGCTCGGGCATTGGGGCGTGGCGCGTAGCCCCGAGGCGGCCGATTTCGGCGTCACGGCGTTTCTGCTCAAACCCCTGAAAGCCTCCCAAGTGTATAACGCTTTGATCCGCGCCCTCTCCACCGAAACGGTCGCGGTGAGCGTAGAACCGACAGAAGCCGTGAGCACGACGGCTTTTGATCACTCTCTCAGCCACCGCCAGCCCTTGCGGATTTTGTTGGCCGAGGACATGGTGATCAATCAAAAGTTTGCCTTGCTGATGTTGGAGCGTTTGGGCTATCGGGCAGACTTAGCCGCCAATGGGCGCGAGGTATTGCAAGCGTTGGAGCATCAGCCGTATGACGTGGTGTTGATGGATGTGCAGATGCCTGAGCTAGACGGGCTAGATGCCACGCGCCAAGTACGCGCCCATTTCCCGCTCGACCGTCAACCGTATATCATTGCGATGACGGCGAATGCCATGCAGGGCGACCGTGAGTTGTGTCTGGCGGCGGGGATGGATGACTACGTGAGTAAGCCCGTGCGACCCCATGAATTGCAAGCCGCTTTGGAAAAAGTAGGGCGGCGGACAGAGCCAGCGAGGCCTGAGCCACCCATCACCAGCAGTCAACCCGCTCAAGCGCCCGCCCCCACCCCGCCCACCGCCGATCTCCAAGCCTTACCCGCCCTTGACCTCGCGACCATCACTGAACTACGCTCGCGACATGATGGCGCTGAGTTGATTGGGCTGTTTATGGAAGAAGCACAAAAATTGATCAGCGCCATTCGCGTGGCGGTGGAGCAAGAGAACGCGCCTGCCTTGCGCCAAGCGGCGCATAGTTTGAAAGGCACCAGCGGTTATTTGGGCGCACGCCGCATGGAGGCCGTGAGCGCCGAGCTGGATAAACGGGGGCGCGAAAAGAAATTGGAGGGCGCAGTGGCCTTAACCGCACAACTGGAGCAGGAATTTGAACAGACGCGCGCCTCGCTCCAAGTAACGCAGTGAAATCTCCTTTTCGATTTACAACACCCCTTCGACTGCGCGCTCAGGGCGAACGTTGTAACGCAATCGGAAATCGCCATATTTCAACCGCCCTGCCCCATCGCCTGCCCCGCGAGCCAACCGGTCGTCCACGCGCTCTGAAAATTGAAACCACCCGTCAGGCCATCCAGGTCTAAAATCTCGCCCGCAAAATATAGGCCGGGGCACAGGCGACTCTCCATCGTCTTGAAATTGACTTCATCCAACTGAACGCCGCCGCAAGTGACGAACTCCTCTTTGAACGCGCCCTTGCCCGTCACGTGCAACGCGCAATGATGAATTTGCGCGGTCAGTTGGTGCAAGGCTGTTTTGGAGACCTCCGCCCAACGTTGTTCAGCCGCGATCCCCGCTCTCTGCGCCAACCATTCCCATAAGCGTTGCGACAAGGGGCCCAGCCCTTCCGCCATGACCCGCCGCCGCGGATGCGCTTGCTTAAGCGCCAAAAGTTGCCGGGTTGATTCAGTTTCGTGCACCTGCGCCCACCAATTCACTTGTAACTCGGCGCGATATTGACCGTCATGCAACGCGCGCGCGCCCCACGCCGAAAGTTTTAAGATCACCGGGCCGCTTAGACCCCAATGAGTGATGAGCAAGGGGCCAGTTTGGGTGAACGACTCAGCGCCTGCTTTCAGCCTGACGCGCGCCTCTGGCACTGAGATCCCGGCTAACGCCTGAAGCGTTTTGTCCGGGATATTGAAAGTGAAGAGCGATGGCACGGGCGCGACGAGGGTATGTCCCAACTGCTTGGCCCACGCCCAGCCTTGCGCGTTACTGCCCGTAGCGATCAACAGGCGATGTGCGGTGAGCGAAGCATGATTTGCCACGGTAAGTTCAAAGCCCACTTCAGTTTTTTGAAGCTGAGTGACCCGCGCACCACATTCCACGCGCACCCCAACGCGCCGCGCGGCGTTTAGCAAACAGTCCACAATCGTCGCCGAGTCATCCGTGACGGGAAACATCCGCCCATCACTCTCGGTCTTGAGTTTGACGCCGCGCCGCTCAAACCACGCCACCGTGTCGCGCGGCTGAAAGCGCGTGAACGGCCCGCGGAGCGCCGCCCCACCGCGGGGATAAAACTGCGTGAGCGTAGCCGGATCAAAACAGGCATGCGTCACGTTGCACCGCCCGCCGCCCGAAATCCGCACTTTGCCCAGTGGTTGTTGCGCGTGTTCCAACACGGTGATTTCCGCGCGCGGGTTCGCCTCCGCCACAGTAATGGCGGCGAACACCCCCGCCGCGCCACCGCCGATGATCACGATTTGCATAAAGCGATCTTAGTGAGGGCGAACGAAATAAGCAATCCTCTCCGCTGGCTAAACGCTTGCCAAAATACACCTTCGGCTCTGGTTGGCGACTATATAATCTGCTATATTGGCTCAAAGGAGGCGAGTATGCACGAATTACCCATCCTCGTTAACATCGCCGCGGCCCTCAGCATGGCCTTTTTGGGGGGTGGGCTAGCCCGCCGCCTGGGGTTGCCCACCATCGTTGGTTATTTATTGGCCGGCGTCGCGATTGGCCCCTTTACTCCCGGCTTTGTGGGCGACATTGAAACCATTCAACAATTAGCCGAGTTGGGCGTGATCTTTTTGATGTTCGGCGTCGGCCTGCACTTCTCCTTTCGAGATTTGTGGAAGGTGCGCGATATCGCCATCCCCGGCGCGCTGGGGCAAATGGGGATCGCGACCGCTTTGGGCTTGGGGCTGAGCCTGTTCTGGGGCTGGTCTTTGCAGGCGGGCTTGGTGTTGGGGTTGGCGATTTCGATTGCCAGCACCGTCGTCTTGTTGCGTAGTCTGATGGATCATGGCTTGCTCAATACGCGCCATGGGCATGTCGCGGTGGGCTGGTTAGTCCTAGAAGATTTGGCGACCGTCATTATCTTGGTGCTATTACCGGCTTTGGCTCCCGCCAGTAGCCAGACCTCTTGGACAACAATTGGTTTTACCTTCTTAAAGGCCATCCTTTTTGTGGGGCTAATGCTTTTCGTCGGCATTCGGCTCTTTCCCTGGTTACTCCTCCGCATCGCGCATACTGGTTCTCGTGAATTGTTTATCTTAGCGATTCTGGTCGTCGCGCTGGGGACAGCGGTTGGCGCCGCCGACCTGTTTGGGGTTTCGCTGGCGCTGGGTGCTTTCTTGGCCGGGGTGGTCATCAGCGAATCGCCTCTCAGCCACCAAGTGGGCGCAGATTTATTGCCGTTCCGGGAAGCGTTCGCGGTCTTGTTTTTCGTTTCGGTGGGCATGTTGGTTAACGTCACCTATTTACTCACCAATGCCGGGCAAGTCCTGGCACTTACTTTTTTAATTGTGATCGGCAAAGCCGTGATCGCGGCGGCGTTGGGGTTCTGCTTTCCTCATCCAGCCCGCACCGCTTTAGTCGTAGCGGCCGGGTTGAGCCAGATTGGAGAATTTTCGTTTATCGTGGGTCAAGCCGGGTTGGCGCTGAACCTGCTGCACCCAGATCAATATTCGCTGATCCTAGCGGGGGCGTTGCTGTCCATCACGCTCAACCCGTTCATGTTTCGCCTGATTGACCCAGTGGAGAAAATCTTACAGGGTTTTCCGGCTCTTTGGCGTCGGCTGAATCTGCATGGCCCAACGCCACTTCCGGCTGGGGAAACCCTCACCGGGCAGGTGGTGGTCGTTGGATGGGGGCGAGTCGGGAAGCATGTCGTGGAAGTGTTGCGGCGGATTGGCGTGCCGCAACTAGTGGTCGAGGGAGACGCTGGACGAGTAGAAGAATTGCGACGCAAGGGGGTGCCAACTTTGTTTGGCGATGTGGCTAATTCTGAAATTTTAACGCACACCGGGCTCGATCAGGCTCGGGCGCTGGTGATCACCCTGCCCGATGAAGCGACGACGGAGGTCGTCGTCGCGGCGGCCCGCGCGCTGGCGGCCGATCTACCTATCATTGTGCGCGCCGCCACGCGGCAGGGCGTCAGCCGTCTCGCGCTCCTCGGGGCACAAGATGTCATTCATCCTGAATTGGAAGGCGGCCTGGAAGTCGTCCGCCATACCCTATTGCGCTTGGACTTTCCTGTGCGTGAAGTGCAAAAATATACGGATGTGGTGCGCCAAGAACATTATGATGTCTCCATCAACACCTTAGAGGAACATCGCCTCCTTGATCAGCTCATTGAAGCGGCGAACGGCATCGAAATTACCTGGTTCCAGTTAAGTGAAGACAGCCCCCTCGTCGGGCAAACGCTGGCCGAAGCCAATCTCCGCGCACTGACAGGCGCTTCGGTCGTCGCCATTTTGCGGGAGAAGCAACTATTCCCTAATCCAAAATCTCAAACTGTTTTTCAAATTGGGGATCGGGTTGGACTGATTGGCGAGCCTTCGCAAATGGAGGCGGCGGAAAAGTTGATGGCGACCTCCCCTCTCCTGTTGGACGATCAGGCGCCTGAAGATTCATCCGCTTGATCGTTCTGGACTTACGCAAGCGCGCAGGCTGAGCCTGTCGAAGCCCGCGCGTTGCGGCAGAAACCGCGCCTTTCGACACGCTCAAGGTGCGGTTTCCGCCGCTGGTGCGTAAGTCCAGTCGTTATTAAAGGCACCTCATGAGACACACTGCCGCACGTCTCACGAGGTTAGAAGTCGCCATAACCCGGAAGTCCGCCTTGTCACTCAATGTTTTATAGGTACAATAACTTCATAACCTGTCTTTAAAACATCTTCTCATCGGCTCGCCGGACTTTTATGGAGCTGGCTATCTGCTTGGGAGTGAATCGGCTCCAGTCGCTGCAAAAGAGGTTGGTCAAGGGCGAGCCTCAGAGTCAGATTAAAGATCGCGAACTACAAATCTAATGGGGTAGACACACAGAGTTCATCGGGGCTTTTTTTCTCTGTGAGGGGGCGTCTTATCTTTATATTTCAACTGCGTAAATCCTGTCTAGGTTAAAGTGATCAGGGGAAGCAGGGTTGATGAGTTGAGCTTGCTGGAGCCTACGATGCCTCATTCCATTCAACTTCGCCGCTTGCCCACTCTCCTCATCCCCCTCATTATTGGCGGCCTAGCCCCTCTCTTGCTATCAATATCAAGTCGTGACACCCGTTGGGCCGGGGTGGCGGAAGCGGCTGACGAAGTGTGTTTTGCCACGATTGACGCCGTAACCGTGTTTTCCAGCACGGACTCCCAAGCCGTGCGCGACGTGGTCGCGGCGGCCAGCCCCGGAGACACGGTCAAGTTGGCGGGAACCTGTGCGGGCGTAGCGGCGTTCGGGAATACCACCCAAACGGTAGCGATCACCCAATCGCTCACCCTCGCTGGCGGTTACACCACCACCAACTGGACAACGCAAGACATTGCCAATAATCCCACGACCCTCGATGCACTGGGTGGTGGGCGCGTTATTTCCACCAGCGACACGGCCTTAACTGTGACCTTACAAGGTTTCACGGTCACCAATGGGAACTTGACTACTGTTAATGAGAATGGGGCTGGGATTTATGCCTCTCAGGCCTTGACTTTGACAGATATGATCGTTTATAGCAACACCGTTAGCGGCCTTAACGGTAAAGGGGCTGGGGTCTACGTTAATGATCTGGCTTATATTGCGACCACAAGTTTTGTGAACAATACGGCGAGCCACCAAGGGGGCGGGGGTTGGTTTATGGACAGCGCCTCGGTAGACAACACCACTTTTCTGAACAACATCAGCGGGGGCGCGGGCGGCGGCGCGTATTTCTTTGCGTCGGCTGTTTTAACGAGTACCACTTTTGAGGGCAATACAACGCCCAACTGGGGTGGGGGTGCCTACTTTGGTTGGGACACGTATCTGTACAACGTCATTTTTACGAACAATAACGCGGATAACGGCGGAGGGGGGGCCTATTTTTTTACCGTGGCTGTTTTAACCGATACCTCTTTTGTCGGCAATACAACGCTGGACTTGGGCGGCGGCGCACTTTTTGATGGTGCGACAACTCTGTCGAACATTGCTTTTACGAGTAACAACGCGGGCAACGGTGGCGGGGGCGCTTATTTTGGGGGAACTGCAAGCGTGTTGGATGGCTCTTTTAACGGCAATACGACGGCGCTGTCCGGCGGCGGGGCCTACATTTTCAGGCAAGCGGACATTACGAACACCGTGTTCAATGGCAACACGGCCAGCGTCAACGGCGGCGGCGCTTATTTGATCGCCCCCTACCCGCGCCAATTGACCAATGTATTGCTGGCCGACAACACTGCGGATGCACACGGCGCGGCGCTGTATGTGGACGACGCCGATTCCCTGAGGCTCATTCACACCACTATCGCCAGTCAAACTGTCGCTAGCAATCAGGCGGTTTATGTGGTGAGCGGCACGGTGTCGCTCACCAATACCATTATCTCTAATCATACAGTGGGCATTGAACAGGTCGGCGGAACGGTCAGCGAAGATTACAACCTGTTTGACACCGTGACGACGCCTTATAGTGGGACGCTGACTAGCGGTGGCAACAGCCTGACGGGCACCGCCGACTTTGTCTTTCCCGCCGCTGGCAACTATCGCCTCATGTCGGCGTCGGAGGCGATTGATATAGGCGTAAACTTGGGCGTGACCACCGATTTTGAAGGCGACCCACGACCACTCTATATGGGGCCTGATCTCGGCTACGATGAATCGCCTTTTGTCGCCCCGTTCGCCTGTTATGCCACTGCCGATGATGGCGCGACCATCCTGGGCAGTAACGACGCCAGCGCGGTGCAGAGCGCGGCGGACGCCGCTCCTTTAACCGGCACAGTTAAAATCGCCGGGACCTGCGTGGGCGTGCAGGCGCGGGGCGGCACGACCCAAACGCTATATCTCTCACAAACGCTGACCTTGCAAGGCGGCTACACTGCAACCGATTGGGTCACTTCTGATCCCTTCTTCCAACCCACCTATTTAGATGCGCAAAGCGGCGGGCGTGTGATCACGACCAGCGCCGCCCTGACCATCGAGAACCTGACGATCCAACATGGCTCGGTCAGCGGCGATGGCGGCGGCGTTTATGCGGGAGATGCTTTAACCCTGACGGAGGTCACGATTTATACCAGCACCGCGACGGGGGATGGGGGCGGGCTGTGGGTGGGCGGCGCGGCCCTGTTGACGAACGCACAATTTATCAGCAACACGGCTCAAGGAAGCAGTGGGGCGGCGCATTTCACCAACACAGTTTTTATCTACAGCTCGACCTTCATGCAGAATAGCGCTTTGTCGAGCAGTGTCGGGGGCGGCGCATTGCAGGTAAGCAGTGGTCAAACGGCTTATATCGAAGACACGACCTTCACCTCCAACTCGACCTTGGGTCGCGGCGGCGCGATTGACCAGATTGGTGGCGTGCTGATTGTCCTCGATTCCACGTTCACCAGTAATACTTCCGCTGACGACGGTGGTGGGTATTATCAAAGCGGAGCGACCTCCTATTTTGGTTCGACCACTTTTTCGGGCAACACCTCCACCGGAGCCGCCGGAGGCGGCCTCTATAACGCCAGCGGCTCAGTTAGCCTGGAAGATAGCTTGCTCTATCATAATCAGGCGGCCACCGATGGTGGCGGCGTGGCCAATGCCAATGCTAATCTCTATATCACCAATACCACCGTCTACAGCAACTCGGCAACCGACGATGGCGGCGGGCTTTTCAATACGGGTACCGCCGTTGCGAATGTTTACTTTAATACTTTTGTGAACAACGCCGCCGGCGATCAAGGTGGGGGCCTCTATGACGACAACGCCGTCAACCTCCACAGCAGTATCTTTGTCACCAATACCCAGGCGTCCGGCGGCAGTTGTTTTGGCGTTTATGGCGATAACGACTACAACGTGAGTACGGATTCAGCCTGCGCGACCGGCACCAACTCCCTCTCCAATACCAATCCCTTGCTGAGCGGCTTCATCGGGCCGTTCTTCGAACTGCTCGACGGTAGCCCGGCGATTGACCTGACACCCAACGGGTCAAACGAATGCGGGAACAGCATTGTGCTTGACCAGCGCGGCTTTGGTCGGCCCAACAATAGCGCCTGCGACTCGGGCGCGGTGGAATATAACGGCCCGTTTGCCTGTTTTGCCACGACCGATGACGGCGCAACGCTCTACGTCAGCCTGAACGCCGCCGCTGTGCAGTCGGCAGAGGATGTTGCGGTGGCGGGCGACACGCTGAAAATCGTCGGAACTTGCGCGGGCGTGCAGACGCGGGATGGAACCGACCAGTCGGTTTCCATCTCTCAGATTTTGAGTCTGCAAGGGGGCTACACCACGACTGATTGGCTTACGTCTTATCCTCTGACTCAACCCACGACCCTCGACGCCCAAGCGAATGGACGGGTTATCGTTGCCAGCGCCGACCTGACTCTGACCAATTTGATTATTCAAAATGGCTATGCCTTCAACGACGATGGCGGCGGGGTGTGGGCGGGCTTCGGGCTGACGCTGATGGACACGGACTTTTATTCGAACACCGCCGATTACGGCGGCGGCGCAGTTTTTCAGGATGATGTCACCAGCACGGTGCAAGTGAGCGGCGGCCTGTTCCAAAATAACCAAGCCATCAGCGACTTTGGTGGCGGTTTATTCACCAGCGGCGCGCTCTCTTTGAACACGACAGAGTTTTTCAGCAATACCGCGTTTTTGGGCGGTGGCGGTTTTTTCTTTGGCGTGGCCACCGTGACCGGAACAACTTTCCTGAGTAATACCGCGTTTTTGGGCGGCGGCGCGCTCTTTGCTGACGCGGTGAGCATTACCAACACTATCTTCCAAAGCAACACCGCCGTCGGCGGCGAGGGCGGTGGGGCCTACTTCTTTATCACCTCCACCGTCCAGAGCGCGACTTTCTTGAGCAACACTGCTGATTTCGGCGGCGGTGGCGCTTATTTTGCCGACAGTGTGGATGTGGCCAGCACTACGTTCCAAAGCAACACGGCCAGCTTTGGCGATGGGGGCGGCGCGTATTTCGAGTTTGGCACAGCGACCCTGACCGACACGACCTTTATCAGCAACACGGCTTACGGTGAGGGCGGCGGCGCTAACTTCAATGATGCCGTGCTCACGAACATCACGTTCACCGAGAACTTAGCCGACAGTGGCGGCGGCGCGTTTTTCTATGGAGTCGCCAGCCTGACTGGTACGCTGTTGCTCAGCAACACCGCCACCTTTGGCGATGGCGGCGGCGCGCTCTTCACGTATGTGGCCGCCGTGACCAACACCACCTTCCAGAGCAACACCGCCGATTTTGGCGGCGGCGGCGCGTTCTTCGCCGACCAGACCGAAGTGATTGATACGACGTTTAAGAACAACACGGCGCTTAACGAGAATGGCGGTGGCGCTTATTTCCAATACACCTCTACCCTCACCAGCGCGACCTTCCAAAACAACACGACCGCTTTGGAAGGCGGCGGCGCGTTCTTCGATGAGGTAGTCACGGTGACCGATGCAATGTTTAAGGATAATGTCGCCAGTGGGGAGGAGGGCGGCGGTGCCTATTTCGACGAGTCCGGCCAAGTTAGCATCTCGACCTTCCAAAACAACACGGCGGCTTTGGAGGGCGGCGGCGCGTTCTTTAACTCTGGCTTAGCGATCATCACCGGCTCAACCTTTATCAGCAACACCGGCGATTTCGGCGGCGGCGCAGACTTTAATGAGGCTGTCGTCACCAACACCATCTTCAGCGGCAACACTGCTGTTAGCGACGGCGGTGGCGCGCGCTTCTTTGATGTGAGTAGTGTCACTGACTCGACTTTTACGAGCAACACGGCGGTCAATGGGGGCGGGGCGGCGTTTTTACTTAGCGCCGATGTCACCGGCGCGACCTTCCAGGATAACATCGCCAGTATGGATGGGGGCGGCGCGTATTTCACCAGCACAACCAACCTGACCAGCACCCAATTTCTCAGCAACACCGCCGCTTCTTCGGGCGGCGGCGCGCAAATTGACTCCAGCGCGGTTGTTACCGGCAGTTTGTTCCAGGGCAACAGCGTCACCAGTGGTTTGGGCGGTGGCTTACAATCCTATGACGTAGTCATCACCAATACCCGCTTCCTGCACAACAGCGCCAGTGGCGGCGGCGGCTGGTATCACTTCGACAACCCGGCCAGCATTGTAAATTCACTCTTTGCTGGCAACGAAGGCACAGGCGGCGTGGTGCTGATCGGCAACGGCACCGTGCAAATTTTGCATACGACCATTGCCACGCCTACCACTGGCGCAGGCAAGGCCATTGAAGTTACCGGCGGCGTGGTGGGAATTACGAATACCATTGTGTCTAGCTACACCACTGGTATAGACGAGGTGGGTGGAACAGCCTTTGAAGATCACAATTTGTTTTTCAATGTGACGACTGCGGTGAATGGCGCGACCAGTGGCGGACATTCTTTCACCAGCGACCCGGCTTTTACCCAACCCTCCAGCGATGACTATCATCTAACGGCGACCTCCCTAGCCGTGGATGCGGGCTTGGAGATCGGGGTGACGGATGACTTTGAAGGCGACGGACGCCCACAATCTATTGCGCCAGACATTGGGTATGACGAAACGACGTTCACCAGCGCGCGCACCGTGGAGTTTAGCGCGGCTACGTTTAGCGTAAGCGAAGACGTTGGCCCCGGGCAAATCACCCTTGAGCTTGACGCGCCTTATGGCTACACCGTCACCGTTGTCCTTTCCACCACCGACGGCACTGCTGACCACCTTTTGGATTACGCCGCGCTTTCGACGACCGTAACCCTAGCGCCTTATGCCGCCAGCGCCATTGTTTCCGTGCCGATCACGGATGAGGCTTTGATTGAAGGCGATGAGACCCTCACCCTCACGCTCTCGAACCCGGTGAGTGCTACGCTTGGCTCAGTCACGACCGCCGTATTAACGATTGTGAACGATGATCAACTTTGCACCGCCACGCCGGATGACGGCGCGACAACCTTTATCAGCGTGAACGGTGACGCGGTGCAAGACGCGATCGATGTGTCGGCCTCTGGCGGCACAGTGAAAATCGCGGGCCGGTGCGCGGGGACAAGCGGCTTCGAGGTGGCGTCTGTCACCTTCCCACTGACTTTAAACGGCGGCTATACCACCAGCGATTGGGTCAATGCCTACCCACTGACCCGACCCACCTACTTAGATGCCCAAAACACACGCCAGGTCATCAACGCCAGCGCCGACCTGACTGTGACAAACCTGATCGTGCGGAATGGCAATGCGACGTTCAGCAATGGCGGCGGCATTTACGCCGGGAGCGCGTTGGTCTTAAGTAACGTCAATGTGATGACGAACACCTCCTCTGGCGAAGGCGGCGGGGTATACGCCGTTGGCGCGGTCACACTCACGGGCGGCCTGTTCCAGAACAATCAATGTACTGGGGCAAATTGCCCCGGCGGCGGGCTAAACGCGCAGAGCACGCTTGCCTTAAGCGGCACACAATTTATTAGCAACACGGCGATTGGCGACAACATCCCCCATGGCGGCGGCGGCGCTTACGTGGGCGGCGCGGCTACGCTTATCGGCGGCCTGTTCCAAAACAACAACGTTATCTCAGGTAGCGGCGGCGGACTCTTTAGCAACGCTCTGGCGACGTTTACCGACACGCAATTCCTAAGTAACACCGCCAACATTCATGGCGGCGGGGCTTACGTCGTTGGCGCGGCTACGTTGACGGGCGGCTTGTTCCAGGCGAACATTGCCACCAACGCCGACGGCGGCGGGATTAACACCGAGGCTACGTTGACCTTGAGCGGCACACAGTTTTTGAGCAACACGGCCAGCTATGGCGGTGGGGCGCGGGCCAACGGCGACGCAACGACGTTGGGCGGTTTGTTCCAGAATAATCAATGCACCGGGGCGGGTTGTACTGGCGGTGGGTTGAATACGCAGGGGACGCTCACCTTAACCGATACGCAATTCCTCAACAATAGCGCGACTGGTTCTAGCGCCAGTGGCGGCGGCGCTTACGCGGGTGGCGCGGTGACGCTGACGGGTGGTCTGTTCCAAAACAACAGCGCCACGAACAGCGGCGGCGGATTGCAGACACAGACATTTGCCTCGCTGACGATGAGTGGTACGCAGTTTTTGAGTAACACTTCCTCATTTGGTGGTGGTGCTTACATCGGTGGCGACGCCACGCTGACGGGCGGCTTGTTCCAAAACAACAGCACCACAAACGGCGATGGCGGCGGGCTTTACGGTAGCACGCTCATTCTCAGCGGCACTCAATTTATCAGCAACACCGCCCTTAACAGTGGGGGTGGCGCTTATGTCGGCGGCGGGGCTACGCTCACCGACACCCAATTCATCAGCAACACGAACGCTGGCAATGGGATAGGCGGGGGCGGCTTGCTCGTTTTTGGTGGTGCGACTGTCACGGGTGGGTTGTTCCAGGGAAATGTGGATAACACCGCGAGCGGGGGCGGCGGCGGGATGTATGTGGACTCTAGCGATTTGGTCATCACTGGCACGCTCTTTGAAAACAATTCTTCCGTCAACCATGGCGGCGGCCTGCTGGCTATCAATGGAACGACCAGCCTCACCAACGTCGTTTTCCTCAGCAATACGACGGTCGCTTATGGCGGCGGCGTCTATCAAGCTGGGACGACCCTGACGGTGATTAATAGCCTGTTTGCCCGCAATACCTCGACCGGTGGGGATGGCGAGGCCATATCGGTGGTCAACGGTGATGCACAAATCGTCAATGTGACCGTGGTCGGGCCGACGGGCGGGACCGGCTTCGGCGCGGCGCTGATGCTCGCCTCTCCAGGGACGTTTGGGGTGACCAACACCATCGTCGCCAGTCACTCACTGGGCATTACCTATGATGAGTTCGCGACTTCTTTTAGTGACTATAACCTCTTCTTTAACAACAGCGTTGGAGATTTATTCAATGTCACCGATGGCGGCCACAGCCTCTTTGGCTTTGACCCGGAGTTTGTTGACCCAGCCAACGACGATTACCATTTGACGACCAAGAGCGCGGCGCTGGACTTTGGGACGACGGCTGGCGCGACGGATGACTTTGAAGGCGACGCCCGCCCGCAAGGCAATGGCGTTGACATTGGTTATGATGAGTCGCCTTATACTGCGCAAGTGGGCGCGGCCCTGGTCAAATCCGCCTTGGCCTTCAGCGCCGTGCCAGGCGATCTGATCACCTATACTTTGACGTTCAGCAATCCGGGTTTGCAACCGGCGCGTAATGTGGTGATCACCGACCTTGTGCCGATCACCCTCACCAATGTCAGCTTTACGAACAGCGGCCCGTTGATCACCGCCACCGGCAGTATGGATTACGTCTGGCAGGTGGCCGACTTAGTGGCGAATGATGGCGGCATTATCACCATCACCGGGCAAATCAGCCCCTCGGTCGTGGGCGGCTTTACACTGACCAATACGGCGTTCATTACAGCTACAGGCGACCTGACGCCGACCAATAACACCGGGGTGGCAACCGTAGGTATATCTCCTGCGCCGACCTCCACGCCCACACCCACCTCAACCGAGACCGCCACCGCTTCGGCTACGCCTTCGCCGACTGCAACCAGCACGGCAACCCCAACCGAAACTGCTTCGCCGACTGCAACCGAGACGCCCACAGCGACGCCTTCTTCAACGTCAACCGCAACGGCGACCACCACATCAACTGATACTGCAACCCCAACCCCGACTGATACCATAACGCCCACACCAACGCCGACTTCGACCGACACCGCGACCGCAACCGAAACGCCCACATCAACAGCGACCTCAACCCCAACCGCCTCGGTGACCGCCACACCAACACCAACTTCGACTAGCACCGCCACTGCTTCGCAGACTGCAACAGCGACGGCCACCCCATCTGCCTGTGTCGCCTTTAATTTCACCTTAGCTGGGGCTAACGAAGTTCCGGCCAACGGCTCCACGGCCACCGGCACAGGTGTGATGGAACTCAACACCACGACGCGCGTTTTGACTTACACTATTACTTACAGCGGCTTGTCGGGAGCCGAAACCGGCGCGCATATTCATGGCCCGGCGGCGGTCGGCGTGAATGCCGCCGTTTTGATCCCCTTGCCGCTTGGCACACCTAAGACCGGCGTGATCACGTTGACAGTCAGCCAGCAAAACAACATGCTAGCCGAGCTGACCTATGTGAATATCCATAGCACGGTCTTTTCAGGTGGAGAAATTCGCGGGCAAATCGCCCCGGTCTCTGCTTGCCCAACCGCAACGGCAACGCCAACCGCTACTGCCACGGCGACGGTTACACCCACGCCGACTTCAACCAATTCACAAACGTCTACATCAACGCCGACCGCTAGTTCCACCTCCACGGTTACTGACACCCCGACGGGAACGGCGACGCCTTCCTCGACTGCAACAGAGTCTTCGACGCCAACACCGACCGAGACTTTGACCATTACGCCTAGCGCATCGGCGACGGAGACTGACACGCCAACTGCGACAGACACCTCAACCGCGACCTCTACTACGACCGCCTCCCCCACCGAGACGCCCTCAGTTACGGCAACGGCTACGCCGACCTGCGCTTGCCTACCGACCGATACTGCGACCGCCTCCCCCACAACCACTACAACAGCTACGGAGACAGCGACTCCAACCGGAACACTGCCCACCAATACAGCGACGGCGACTGCCACGGCCACCCCGACTGGGACGCTCCCGACCGACACACCTACCGCAACTTCGACAGCGACCCCAACCGGAACATTGCCCACCAATACACCGACGGCTACCGCCACGGCCACCCCGACTGGGACGCTCCCGACCGATACACCTACCGCAACTTCTTCAGCGACCCCAACCGGAACACTGCCCACCAATACAGCGACCGCGACCGACACGGCCACCCCGACTGGGACGCTCCCGACCGACACACCTACTTCAACTTCGACAGCGACCCCAACTGGAACATTGCCCACCAATACAGCGACCGCGACCGCCACGGCCACCCCG
>Ga0315912_10003264_pt1 | contig 16285 bp, 10 predicted proteins | sample VfabasoilMG_FD_204469 | JGI IMG/M metagenome (GOLD analysis project Ga0315912, IMG submission 204469) | Garden soil microbial communities collected in Santa Monica, California, United States - V. faba soil | ecosystem: Environmental > Terrestrial > Soil > Garden | place: USA: California... | reverse complement strand
CGCCGTGCCCGATGACACCGATACGTCCAAGCCCGATCCCTTCGCCGCGCCCGCCGCCGCCCTCGCCCACACCGTCGAGCGCGCCGTAGTAAGACGTGTTCATGTCCTCGTCGACGTTCCACATCGCGTCGGGCGTGGTGCGCATCAGTTGAGGCACGGTCGACAGCGAATTCTCGGGCGTGACGAGCTCGCGACGCGCGTAGCGGGGAGCGGCGAGCGGAAAGAGGAAGCTATCGGGACGACCGTTGACGAGCTCGAGCGTGACGCCACGCCAGACTTCGTCCGTGTCGTTGTGCACGAGCGCCCAACCTTGAAGTGCGGCTTGCTTGTCGGAGCCGAGCACGAGTCGGTAGCTCGCGCGCCAGACGGGCGTCTCGCTCACGTAGCCGAGCGAGATGCTCTGACCCTGCGCGAGCACGCGGAGCTCCTTCAGGAGCCGAGCGCTGCCGCCGGAGAGCGCATCGAGCGCCGCGTTCAGGCGTGAGCCGATCGCGGGGTCGGTGGGACGCACGCCGCGGACGTCGCCCGTGGGTATGCGGCGGAGCTCGTTCGTCTTCGTCATCACGACCAGGGACGGGACCTTCGTGGGCACGCACGGCTCGGCGGGACCGTTCCCCGCGTCGCCCGAGCGCACGCACGTTTCGAGATCGCTCGTCGCTGCATCGAGCACCTCCACCAGGCGGCCCTCGAGCGTTCCGCTCCCGAGGGTGATGGCGACGCTCGCGCCCTTCAGGCTCTGGAGCAGCGCGGCGAGGCTGAGTGGCCCACCGCCCGCCGGCACCCCCGCGAGCGCCAGTCCCATGCCCGGGCTCACGCTGCTCGCGAACTCGACGCCGCCGACGCGCGACGTGCCGGCCTTCGAGTACACGACCAGCGTTTTCAGGGCGTCGTCGAGGTGGCTCGCCGGGACCGGCAGCGTGACGGCGCTCGTGCCGAGCGTGCCGCTGCGCTCGAAGTAGGCAATGCCCGTCTCGTAGAGCCGCACGCGCTTGAGGGGCAGAAGCTGGGGTCTGGCGAGCGCCGCGGGCGCCCACGACAGAACGCAACCCACGAGCACACCTTGTCGTACCCAAGCCATGGCTTTGACCTCGCGCAAGAACGGGAGCACGAGCGCTCCGCCTTCGACCGACAGCGCGGCGCGCTCAACGTTCCCGAGAGCAGGGAATCAGTGTGGGTCGCGCTCGAGCTCGGAGCGGTGGACGCGCTCTTCGGTGCCGAGCTTTCCGATGGCCTCGAGTGTGCGGTCGGCGATCGCCTGGTGGATCTTGGGCGTCCCGGGCTCCGCATAGAGGTCGGAGAAGTCGATGGGCGCGCCGAAGACGACGACGATCTTGCGGCCGGTGCCGTCGAAGTTGCTGCCGACCTGGCGGGGCAGATCGTTCGGGAGGAGGCCATTGATGAACACCGGAATGACCGGAACCTTGGCTTCGTGGATCACACGGCCCACGCCGCGCTGGGCGGGGAGGAAGGTGTAGGGGTCGTCGTCCTTCTTGCGGGTGCCTTCGGGATGAAGGCCGCAGAAGTACCCGCCGCGGCGCAAGAGCCAGGCGAGCTCGCCCAGGCTCGCGGGGTTCAAGGCGAGCTTCTTTCTGTCCCGGAAGAGCGGCGGGTACATGGCGAAGAAGCTCATGACGCCGTTGACGAAGAGGCCGACGAGGCTCGTGTAGAAGAAATCGGCGCGCACCGGGAAGACGAGGCGGTGCTTCATGCGCAGTCGCACGAGGTGCCCGGTGACCACGTAGAGATCGAAGAAGCTCCGGTGGTTCGAGACGAGGACGTAGCTTTGCGAGCGCTCGAGCCGCGGTAGGCGCTCGAGGCCGTACACGTGGCGGAGGTGCTTGGTGAAATGGTGGATCCAGGTCGAGCCGATCGCGCGCTGCAGGAAGCGCACGAGCCGATCGATCGGGCCGGGCTCGAACGTGCGCCGGACGAAGCGAATGGTGAAGCGCTCGAGCCACGAGAGACGCGCACGACCCGCGAGCAAGTCGGGTCGCTCGGCGGCGTCTGCGAGGCTCGCCTCAGGCATCGTCGAACAGGATGTCGAGGTAGCCCGGCGGCGGGACGAGCTCGCCCACGGCTTCGATCGCTTGCTGAGCGAGCGCGCGCGGATCGGCGCTTTCCGGGGCCGTCAGCCGCAGCGTGAGGTGCGGCTCGAGATCGCGCTCGGGGTTGAAGGTGCGCTCGAGACGGTGGCTCGTCACCTCGGGGTGCTCGGCGAGGAAGCGCTCGAGCGCGCTCACGAGCGCGGGCGGCGGCGGGTCGCTCGGCTCGGCCAGGAGCACCTGCTCGTCCTCGAGCGGCGGCAGGTCGGTCAGGTAGCCGACGAGCGGGAGCGCCTGGCCCGCGACGATGCTCGCGAGCTCCGTGCGCCGCAGCATGAGCTCGCTCTCTTGCCCGGCGTCGATCACGAGGCCCAGGACCGACTTGTCGTCGATGACCCCGAGCGCGAGCTCGAGCGCCACGCGGGCAGGCAGCGAGCACACGCTGAGCTCGCGTCCGTCCGTCGTCCAGCCAAGCGCCTCGGCGATCGGCTCCGCGAGCTCGGGACTCGTGAAGAGCGCGGCGTAGCCGTGGCCCTCCTCGTCGGCGAGCAGGTGCGGCACGATCTCGAGCTCGCGATCGAGCGCCATGGCCTCGCCCTCGGGTGCGCCCTCGACGTGCTGCCGGAGCGCGACGAAGAGCTCCCCCCCGTCGAGGCCGGCCTCGAGGGACCGCACGTCGCGGCGCAGGCCGCGCCGCGCCTGTTTCACGAGCTCGGTGAGCTCCTGCCGCGGCTCTGCTGCGTCATCGGCGGGCACGTTTCGAGAGGCGGCCGTAACACGATGCGGCCCTCGACGCACGGCCGCTCGTCTGGCACGCTCGCGGGCCCCATGAGCGAAGGCCGCCGCGGCTTGTACGAAGAGGTGCAACCGTACCGCACCGGATACCTGACCGTGAGCCCCGAGCACTCGCTCTATTTCGAGGAGTCGGGTAATCCGCAGGGCAAGCCGGCCGTGTTCCTGCACGGCGGCCCGGGCGGCGGGACGAGCCCGCGCCAGCGACGCTTCTTCGATCCGGCGCGCTACCGCATCGTCCTTTTCGATCAGCGGGGCTGCGGGAAGAGTCGCCCGCACGCGTCGCTCGTCGACAACACGACCTGGCACCTCGTTTCCGACATCGAGGCCTTGCGCGAGCACCTCGGCATCGAGCGCTGGCTGGTCTTCGGCGGCTCCTGGGGCAGCACCCTCGCGCTCGCGTACGCCGAGAAACATCCCGAGCGTGTCAGCGCGCTCGTCTTGCGCGGCATCTTCCTGCTGCGCCGCTGGGAGCTCGACTGGTTTTACCAGGCAGGGGCGAGCCGCTTCTTCCCGGAAGCCTGGGAGCAGTACCTGGCGCCGATTCCCGAGGCCGAGCGCGGGGATCTGGTTCACGCCTACCACCGCCGGCTGACGAGCGAGAACGCGGTCGTGCGGCAGGAGGCGGCGCGCGCCTGGAGCGTTTGGGAGGCGAGCACCGCGCACCTCCATCAGGATCGCGAGTACATCGCGAGCTGCGCCGGCAACGATTTCAGCCTCGCGTTTGCGCGCATCGAATGCCACTACTTCGTCAACCACGGCTTTCTCGCGCGTGACAATCAGCTGATCGAGGACGTGCCGCGCATCCGGCACATTCCGAGCGTGATCGTGCAGGGTCGCTACGACGTCATCTGCCCGGTGCAGAGCGCCTGGGAGCTCTCCCGTGCCTGGCCGGAGGCGAGCTTGCGCATCGTGCCGGATGCCGGGCACTCCGCCTTCGAGCCCGGCATCGTGCACGAGCTCGTCGCTGCGACGGCGCGCTTCGCTGCGGGATGAGCGGCATGGCGGCACTATCTGACGCATTCTCCAAGGTTCGCGCTGGCGTCGCCGGCGTGCGGCGGCAGTTCGCGCCGCGGGCGCGGCGGAGCTGGCTCGGTGCGACGCGCGCGCACGTGGAGCTGCGCGACGTGCGGGGGGCGGAGCGTGCCGCGCTCGAGCGTTCGGTAGGACAAGACGTGGGAGCGCTCACGGGCGTGCGCGCGGTGCGCTTCAACGCCGCGACCGGTCGCGTGGTGGTCGATATCGACGCGGGTGGCCCCTCGCTCGACGAGATCGTGGCTGCGGTCGAGCAGGGGGAAGCGAGCGCGGGCTTCTCGGCAGCACGCTTTCGCGACACGGCGTGGGAGCATCCCGCCGATCGCGAGGCCGGCGAGCGGCTCGTGGTCGCACTCTGCGCCGACGCCGTGGGCGTCATCAGCGGCACCGCGCTGCGCTTCTCGCTCGTGCCCGCTTCGCGGCTCTCGGGAACGCTCGCGTCTCTGCTCCAGATCTTGCAGACGTCGCCGCGCCTGCGGCGGGGGCTCGACGAGCGCTTCGGTCCGCTGCGCGCGGATCTGGCGCTCGAGGTCGGCGCCGCACTTGCGCATGGGGTGGCGCAGCGGCCGGGTAGCGCGCTGGTCGAGCTCGCCCATCGCGCCCTGCAGCTCGGTGAGACGAGCGCGCGGCGCCGCAGCTGGGAAGCGAGGGAAGGCGATCTGTTCGACCCGGCGCTGCCCGCCGAGCCGCCGCACGCCGAGCCCGACGCGCGCCCGTGCCCGCTGCCTCGCGGGCCGATCGAGGAGTACTCGGATCGAGCCGTCTGGGTCTCGCTCGCCGGCTTCGGCGTGTCGTTCGTCGCGACGCGCAGCCTGCAGCGCGCCGTGGCCGCCCTGTTCGGGGGGCTCCCGAAGCCCGCGGAGCTCGGGCGCGACGTGTTCGCGTGCGAGCTCGGCCGCTTGCTCGCCGGGCGGGGCGTGCTCGTGCTCGACCCCGCCGTCCTGCGCAGGCTGGACCGTATCGATTGCCTCGTGCTGCCCCACGACCTGGTTGCCCGGCACCGCTGGGAGGTGCGCGCGCTCGTGCGCGAGCCGGATATCGAGGAAGCCGCCGTTCGCGCGCTCGTGGCCGATCTGTTCGATCCCGATCAGCCGGTGCGGAGGCAGGAGCGTGCCGACGCAGCGCTCGAGCCGCTCGGCGCGCATCCGCTCGAGCTTTCGGCGACGCTGAGCGCGGGCGCGGCCGAGCTCGGCACGCAGGGCGGCCTGGTGCTCGCGCTCAGCCGTGCGGGGTCCGTGCGCGCCCTGGTCGAGATCGAGATCGTCTCGCGCACGGGCATCGACGAGCTGATGGCCGCCGCGCACGAGTCGGGGATGCGCGTGGTCGTGGCGGCGGCGTCCGACGCGGCGCTCGACGGGTTCCCCGCCGACGACATCATTCCCGGTGGCGAAGGCATGGTGCTCGGGATTCGCCGCTTGCAGCGCGAGGGGCGCGGGGTGTGCGTGATCGGCGGCGGGGCGGCGGCGGCGGCGCTCTCGGCGGCTGACTGCGGCATCGGCCTCTTGCGTCCGGGCGAGCCGGCGCCGTGGGGCGCCCACCTCGTCTGCGAGGAGGATCTCTCCGAGCCGCGTTTCTTGATTCACGCTTGTCGCACCGCGCGCCAGGTCTCCAAGCAGAGCGTCAACATGGCGCTCGGTGCGGCGACGCTCGGCGCGCTCGTCTCCGCCGGAGGCGTCTTGCCCACGACCGGACGCCGGGTGATCGCGGTGGTGAACGCCGCTTCGCTGCTCTCGATGCTGAACGGCGCTCGCACGACGTTCAAGCTCGCCCGGCAGAAGCTGCCCCCGCCGCGCGATCGCACGCCGTGGCACGCCCTCGACGTGCGCGCCGTGCTCACGCGCCTCGGCACGAGCGGCGCCACGGGTCTCGAGCGCAAGGAGGCGCTGGCTCGCCGTCGTCCGGATCTCGTGCAGCGGGGCGCCGTGGTCGAGCTCGTCGAGGCCATCGGGGACGAGCTCTTCAATCCCCTCGCGCCGCTGCTCGCCGCGGGCGCCGGTCTTTCGGCCGCGGTCGGCTCGTTCGGTGACGCGACGATGGTGGGCGGTGTCGTGGCGCTGAATGCCGTGATTGGTGGTGTGCAGCGCCACCGCACGGAGCGCGCCATCCGCGATCTTTCACGGGCGGCGCGGCGGCGCGCCATGGTGCGCCGCGCCGGGCAGCTCTTCGAGGTCGACGCCGACCAGCTCGTGCACGGCGACATGATCCTGCTCGCCGCGGGCGACGTGGTGCCGGCCGACTGTCGTATCGTCGAATCCGAATCACTCGAGATCGACGCTTCGAGCATGACGGGCGAGTCGATGCCCGTGAAGAAGCAGGCGGCGCCGTCGTTCGAGGTCGACGTGCCGGACCGCAGCTCGATGCTCTACGCGGGCACCGCCGTCGCAGCGGGCCGCGTGACGGCGGTGGCCGTCGCGGTCGGGGACGAAACGGAGGCGCGGCGCGGCTCCCTCCTGAGCAAGCGCGACGACACGCGCGGTGGCGTCGAGCGGCGCCTGCGCTCGCTGATTCAGCTCACCGGCCCCGTCGCGCTGGGCGCGGGCGTGGGCCTCGTGGGCGCAGGCCTCTTGCGCGGCCGCAAGCTCGAGGACCTGGTCGGCACCGGCGTGAGCCTGGCAGTGGCGTCGGTGCCCGAGGGCCTTCCGCTGCTCGCCACGGCGGCGCAGCTCGCCGCCGCGGAGCGCCTGGCCAAGCGCGGAGCGCTGGTCCGCAACGCGCGCAGCATCGAAGCGCTCGGCCGGGTCGACGTGCTCTGCCTGGACAAGACGGGCACGCTCACCGAGGGCCGCATCGAGCTCGTCGAGGTGAGCGACGGGCAGTCGCTCCAGGTGCTGCCGGAGCTCGATGCCGTCACGCTGCCGATCCTGGCCGCCGCGCTGCGCGCCTCGGCCGACCGCGGGGGCCGCTCGTTCGACCCGACCGAGCAGGCGCTCTACCGCGCGGCCGACCGCATGGAGGTTCGCACCGAGTACGCGTGCGCGGGCTTCGCGCGGGCGTTCGAGAGCTCGTTCGAGGCGGGGCGCGGCTACCACGCGACGGTTGGCAACTGCGAGGCGGGGATCGTGCTCGACGTGAAGGGCGCGCCGGAAGTGGTTCTCGCGCGTTGCACCGGTCTCCGGCGGGGCGGGCAGCGCGTCGTCCTCGACGAGGGGACGAGCGCCGCGCTCGCGCGGGCCGCGGGCGACCTGGCCGTGCGCGGGCTGCGCGTGCTTGCCGTGGCCGAGCGCATCGTGCCGCAGGGCGACAGCCTCGACCCGCGCCGCCTGGTCGGCCTCACGTTCCTCGGGTTCCTGGCGTTCAGCGATCCGGTGCGCGCTACGGCCGCGCAGGCCGTGAAGGAGCTGCGTGAAGCGGGCGTGCGCACCGTGATGATCACCGGCGACCATGCGCGCACCGCCGAGGCGGTGGCGCGCGAGGTCGGCTTGCCGAACCCGGCGCACGTCCTCACCGGCGCGGAGCTCGCCGAGGTCGACGACGAGCTGCTCGACCGGCGCATGCGCGGCGTGTCCGTCTTTGCCCGCGTGACCCCGGCGCAGAAGGTGCGCATCGTCCGCGCGCTGCAGCGCGCCGGGCGCGTCGTGGCCATGGTCGGCGACGGCGCCAACGACGCTGCCGCGATTCGCCTGGCGCACGTCGGCATCGCGGTGGGGGAGCAGAGCACGTCCGCGGCACGCGCCGCCGCCGACATCGTGCTCATCGACGCGCGCCTCGAAACTCTGGTCGATGCCGTGCTCGAAGGGCGAGCGATGTGGGTCTCCGTGCGTGACGCCGTGTCGATCCTCGTCGGTGGCAACCTGGGCGAGATCGGCTTCATGCTCGGCGCGGGACTCATCGACGGGCGCCCGCCGCTCAATGCGCGCCAGCTCCTGCTCGTGAACCTGCTGACCGACGTGGCCCCGGCGATGGCCATCGCCCTGCGCCCGCCCGCCCAGCGCTCGCTACGGAGTCTCGCCCACGAGGGGCCCGATATCTCGCTCGGCTCCCCCTTGAACCGGCAAATTGCCGCTCGCGCCGGCATCACGGCGGCCGGCGCGAGCCTCGCCTGGACCGTCGCGCGCTTCACGGGGACCCGCGCGCGAGCCAATACCGTGGGGTTGATCGCGCTGGTCGGGACGCAGCTCGGGCAGACGCTCTTGAGCGGCCGCATGAGCCGACCGGTGATCGTGACGGGCGTCGCATCGGCAGCCGTCCTCGGGGCGATCGTGCAGACGCCCGGCTTGAGCCATGCCTTCGGCTGCCGTCCGCTCGGCCCCGTCGGCTGGCTCACCGCGGTCGGCGCGTCTGCCGCCGCGACGGCCGGTGCCGCGTACCTGCCTGAGCTCTGGACGCGTTTCATGGGCGTTCCGGCGCCCGAGGTGGTCGTGTTCGAGGAAGCGCCGACGCTCATCGCGTGAGCGTGCGTTTCGCGGGCGTTTCGTCGTCCACAGGATGTGCGCTGTACTGTCCACAGCGTGGTGCGGGGCGTCGACCTGCGCTACGCCAAGGTCATCATTCGTTCCGAGAAGTGAAGGTCATCCGTCACTTCCGCACCGGCCACCATGGATTCGGACCTCTCGAACGGCACCGAGCGCTCGATCGGCGGGCGACTTCGCGTCTACTACGACGGCTACTGGATCAAGGCCTATCCGGTCCCTGCCGACACGCTGCTCGAGAAGCGCCGGTTGATCGCCGGCCTCACCCAGCGCCTCTTCAAGCACGTCGAGCACGGGCTCAACGTCCCGGGTGAACGCCTCGACGAAGCGCGCCGCGCCTTCGACACCGAAAGCGACCCCGAGCGCCGGCGCGTCAAGGGCGGAATGCTCGCCGGCGCGCTCTTCAATCGCGCCGCCGACATCTTCAAGAAGCTCGTCGAGCTTCAACGGCTCGGCGTCGTCGTGAAGTCCGACAACGCCCTCATGCGCGAGTGCGGCCGGCACCTGAACGAAGCGCTCGAGCTCGGGAGGATGGTGCGCCACCGCAGCGGCGACGAGGGCATCGACGAGCTGTGGGGTGAGCCGTTCAAAGCGTTCGCCTACCCCATCGAGGAGTTTTACAAGAGCCGCTACGTGAAGATCGCGCTCACCATGCGCGCCATCGATCGGGTGGCGGACGAGCTCCAGGGCACGTTCAATGGCGTCGCGGCGTTTGCCGGGCTCGGGCCGCTGGTGGAGGATTTCGCGGCTGCTGCCAAGACGAAATGCGAGACCTTGCGGACGGACGACGACGTGTTCGAAACGTGGACGTCGTTCGTCGTCCTGGGCGAACGGCTGCTGGCGTTCGAGGCGCGGCTCGACCGAGGGCTCGAGGAGGATCTGGTGCAGGCAGGCTGGGCCCTCGTCGCGCGTGCGCGCAGCCTGATGGGGGACATGGCCCGCGCGCGTGTCCCGATGCCGAAGAGCACCGCCGACCTTTGCGAAGCGCTCGCGCGCTACCGAGCCCGGCTCGAAGCCGGCTCCCGAACGTACCTGGACGCTCACTGAACAGGGCCGGGGCTCCCGGCCTATTCGCTCGGGCGTTCGGCGCGTGACGACTGACGCCGGGCTCGACTCACCATGTCCCGGAGCAGGGTCCGCACCTGCTCGAGGTTGAACGGCTTCTCGAGGACGGGCTGCGAGCCGGTGGGGGACGGCTCGCCCGGCGCCCAGTAACCCCCCGACATGAAGATGAAGCGCGGCGCCATTTGGGGCAGCTCGCGCCGGGCGAGCGTGAACAGCTCGGCGCCGGTCATGCCGGGCATGAGCAAGTCGCAGAGCACGGCGTCGAAGTCGCCTCCGCCTTCGGCGGCATGCAGCGCGCGCAGGGCTTCGGCGGCGTTCGTCGCCACGGTGACCTCGTGCTCTTCCTCGAGCGCGAGGCGCAAGGTACGCCCGACCGCCACGTCGTCGTCGATGATGAGCACGCGCCCCCGCGTGATACCCGGGGTGGATGGTGTCTGCTCGCGCGAGCGAAAATCGCCGCGGTAGCGCTTGAGCTTCACGGTGAACGTGCTGCCGAGACCAGGTGTGGTGACGACCTCGAGCGTTCCGCCGTGCGCCGTGACGATGCCCAGGCAGATCGGCAAGCCGAGCCCCGTGCCGACGCCCGCCGGTTTGGTCGTGAAGAACGGGTCGAAGATGCGCTTCTTCACCTCGTCCGTCATGCCTGCGCCCGTGTCGGAGATCGTGACGTGCACGAAATCGGCGTCGTGCGCGGTCGAGAGGCTCACCTCGTGCTCGTGGATGGCGCCTTCGGGTAGCGCCTGGGCGGCATTCAAGAGCAGATTGACGAACACCTGCTCGAGCCGGGCAGCGATGCCTTCGACGGGGGGAACGTGCGTGAAGCGGCGCGCGACTCGGCCGCGCTTGGCGATCTCGCTCCCGACGACGTTGAGCGCCGATTCGAGCACGGTGCCGAGCTCGACGGGCCAGCGCACGTTGTCGTCCTCGCGCGCGAACGATTTGAGGTCGCGCACGATCGTCGCGACGCGCTCGCCGCCATGCCGCGCCTCGTGCAGCCGCGCGAGCAGCTGCGCGCGGTCGATGGGGTCGCCCTTCTCCAGATCGCGCACGACGAGCTCGAGGTTCAGGAGCGCGTAGGCAAGGGGGTTGTTGATCTCGTGCGCCACGCCCGCCGAGAGCATCCCGAGCGCGGCGAGGCGGTCGGCCTGCGCGAGCCGGGTCTGCATGGCCTTCCTGTCGGTCACGTCGCGCGCGAAGGCGAGCACCGCGCGCCCGCCGTCGAAATCGATGAGAATGGAGCTGATTTCCACGATCAGCTCGCGGCCGTCGAGCGCGCGCGAGCGATACTCGAAGGCACCGTCGAGCGGCTCGCCCGTGCGCATCAGCTTTCCGATGCGCTCACCGGCGAGGGCGATGTCGTCGGGATGGAGGAACTCCGTGATCGGTCGGCCGTAGCCGTCCTCCGGCTGCTTCAGGCCGAGCAGGCGCGCCGCGCGCGGGTTCAGGTAGAGGATGGCGGGGCCGCGCAGGATCGCGACCCCGTCGGGCGCGCCTTGCACGACGGTACGGAAGCGCTGCTCGGACTCGCGCAGCGCCGTCTCGGCGCGCGCTACGTCTTCGCGAAGGGCTCGATCGCCTTGCCCGTCCTGCGGTCCACCCATGGGAGGAACACCGATCCTACATCCAATCCCAGCTTAGACGAATGATTTCGGCCCGGAGCGCGTCAGATCAGCGCTCGTCGCCCGTTGTCCTGCCCGGTCCTGCCTGCGCACACAAGGTGTGAGCGTTGCGCCTTAGTTGGCCGCTCTTGCGCCGGCGTGAGAAGCCCTCGTTTATGCGAAAGATCAGCACTGCCGCCATCGTTTCCACGGCTTTCGCGCTCGCCGCCTGCGGGGCTCAGCGCGCGGGAGCCCCCGCTGCCACGGCGTCCGACGCGACGCTGGTGCACACCTCCTTCCCGCCTCCCGCGCCCGCCTCGAGCGCGCGGCACGTCGGCGACTTCTCCGTCCACGAGATCAGCGGGAGCTTCCGTAAGCACCCGGCGCTGCTCACCGAGCGCGTCGTGGCCCAGGAGGGCGACGAGGCCTGGATCATGGACTATCGCCTCGAGGACAGCGACGGCGTGAAGGCCGTGCGCGTTCGCATGGAAGCGAGCGGGCAAATCACCAAGGTGAGCCGCCTCTTGGACGGCGCCGAGAAGCCCGGGACCGTCGCCGACTACGAGGCGCTGATGGCGTCCGCGAGCCTCACTCCCGACGAGAACGAGGGCCTGACCGCGACGACGAAGGGCACCTGCACCGTCGGCCCGTCCGAGCTCGACTGCGAGACGAAGAGCTACCGCGTGCTGATCGGCGACAGGGAGGCGAGCCTCGGCATCACCGAGAGTCGCTCGCTGCCCGGGCGCGACCTCGGCGGGGAAATCACGGCCTCCGACGGCACCGTCATCTACCGCTCCGTCCTCGTCGAGCACGGCAACGAAGCCAACAACTCGAACGACTCCCTGGCGATGCACCTGCCGCCGCTGTGACCGGCTGCCGGCGCTAGCGCACGACGACTTTGATCGGGGGCACGGGCGGGGCCTGGAATTCGTCCCACGCCGGCGTGACGTTGTTCTGGACGAAATCCGCGATCGTCGAATTGGCCGGATCGGCGGCGTTGGGCGTGACGAGGTAGCGCTGGTTCCACAGGTACGCCGAGCCGTACGACGTGAGCGAGCCGCCTTCGTCGACGAGCGCGGTCATGTAGAGCTGTGACATGGGCGAGCTCGTGTCGTTGCCCGACTTGTCCTTGACCTTGGCCGGTGATTCCCGCGCGGACGAGAACAGCATGAAGTAGTACTTCTTCCCGCCCGCCTCGCGGACGATGGGGGACCACTTCGGCCAGCTGTTGTACACGCCGGGGCTCGACTCGCCGCTGCACACGGGCGGAGTGTTCGCCTCGAGCCGGAGCGCCTCGCCGCCGCTCGCCCGGGTGACGTAGACCTCGCCTTCCGGCCGGTAGTAGATCTTGCGCCCGTCGTCGCTCGACGCCGCCTGGAAGAGTTGCTTGAAGTTCGAGACGCGCGTGAAGGCGATGAGCGCGTCGTCGGCCGAAAAGTCGGGATAGTACTCGGCGTGCGCCGGGTCGCTCGCGCCCGCCACGGGGGCCGCCGTGCCGCCCATTCCGGAGTTGAACGGCACCGTGAAGAGGTCGACGGTGGTCGGCGGCGGGACGTTCTTACCCGGCTGCACGCCCACGTGCCCGTCGGCCGTGGAATCCGTCGACGTGTACACGATGCGTTGCCCGTCGTGGCTCCAATCGGGCAGGACGGCGCCGTTCGGATCGCCCGTGCGCGGGATGATGTCCCAGCCCGTACCCTGGGCGGCGATGGCGGCTTTCGGGCGGGCGTTGTCGTTGTTGTCCGCGGGGGGCGTGCCGGTGGCGGCAAGATCGAGCCAGATCAGATCGTCCTTGCCCGTGTACGCGCACTCAACGCCGCCACAGCTCACGGCCCAGAACGTCCACGGCTCGGTCGCGGCGGTGGCGGGTCGCTTGGCGAACGAGGTCACGTAGCGGTGATTGCCCGCCGCCCAGTCCGTCCTCGAATAGGTCGTGACGCCCTGCCAAGGCATCTGCATCAGGAAATCGCCCATCGGGGTCACGTAGTCCGGCGCGCGGCCCTTTTGAGCGCCCGACAGGTTCACGAGCCGTGTGTTCCACGGCCAGTGATCGGTGATGTGGACCGCCGCGCCGTCGGGCGTGGACGTGTGGCATCCGACGCAGCGGACGCGGCCCGCGGGTACCGCGCCGACGTCCGCATCCGTGATGGCTCGCTTGCCCATGGCGCCGGCCTCGTCGTCGAGGATCGTCTCGAGGACGTCGAGCGGCTTCAGCGCGACGACGATGCCTTCGTCGCCCGGCGCGAACCCGTAGAGCGCGTTGGTGTTTGCGCCCGGGTCCGTGGTGAGCGCGCTCCAGAAGACCATCGAGCCACCCGCCTTCACGGGCGCGATGCGGAACTTCACGCTGCTCTCGCCGCCGCCGCTCGCGCGCACCGTCACGGTGATGTCCTCGTCGAAGACGTTGTACGTGAGGCCCTTCGGGGCGGTGGCGTCACCGTTGTCCCAGAACTCCTGCGGGAGGATCCAGGTGTCCTTGTTGGTGTAGGCGACGAGCACGTCGCTCTCACGCGGTGTCGACACCTTGATCTGGTAGACGGTGCCCGCCTGGTGCCCGCTGATGTGCACGCGTGGCCGGAGCCAGTTGTACGGCACGAGCGTGTTGTCGCCTGGCTCGAGGAGGCACGGCCCCGTGCCGGACGGGCTCCCCGAAAACATGCTCTCGACGCTCGCCGTGACGCCCGCGTCGAGCAGCGGGCCGCTCGAGGCGAGGTCCGAGCACGCCCCCTCGCACGTTGCCGTGCGGACGTCCGGATCGTCCATCGGTCCGGTGCCGCTCGTGGCGCCGACGGAAATGGAGCCGCCGTTCGGATTCACGACCGCACCGGTGCCGCCGCTTCCGCCGCCCGCCTTGATCCCGCCCGTACCGCTCGTTCCGCCCTGATCCCCGCTGCCGACCGCCCCGGTTCCGGGGGCCCCTGCGGAGCACGCGGCAGCGAGAGCGATCAGCCAGGGTGAAAAAGTGGGTAAGTCGAGGCGCATAGGTTCCTCTCAGCGTAGCTCACGGCCAAAGTGCGGCAATCGCGCGACGTCGCGCGAACAATCAAGTCGATAGGGCAGCTTGGAGTTTTTCGAACTGCTCCCGTTCTTCCGGGTCGACACGGCCGTCGGCGTAGATGACCCCGCGTATCGACTCGACGAACGCGCGCCGATGTTCGACGGGAATGGCGCTCGGGCTCACCGAGCCGGGCGCCGGCGCGACATGTAGGTAGCCCGCGACTTCTTCCGCGTCGTCGCCTTCGAGCCTCAGGCGCTTGACGAGCCGCTCGACGAACGCGCGCTCGCGCGGCGTGACCTCGAGATCCGTCCACGCGAACGCGCACACGAAGCGCAGGAGCAAGAGCCGCTCCTCGCGCGACAGGGCGTCGAACATCCGACTGAATCTAGTGCTCGAGAATACACCGAACAAGCGCGCCGAAAGGCGCCGAGGGTCTAGAGTCCACCCGTACTGGAACCGATGCCACATCGTGGCGCGCCGAGCGCCCGCTCGCGTTGCCTCTGGAGCATGTCTTGCTCTGTCGAAGCAGGAGGTAGGTTGGGTTGTCCCGAACCACGCCGCACGTGCGTTCTGCCGTTGGAGAGACTGGTGGGCGGCGTGGTGCTCGGCAGCGGGGCTATGCGCTCACCGGATGCGTCGCTATTTCACCTTGTCGACCACCGCCCCGCCGCCCGAGCCGTTGGGGCCTTCCGAGCCTGGCACGAGCTCGCGGAGCGTTAGCCGCATGAGTTGCCCGAGACTTGCGGTCGAGCTGTCAGGCACCCGCGCGAGCGCCCGCTTGGCCTGCGTCTCGCGGAAGCCCATCAGAGTCAGCGCGCGAAACACTTTCGCAGAATTCTCGACGCTGTGCGGAGCGGGCAAAGCCCCGTACGGCGTTCCGTCCGCGTGTCGGAAAGTGAGGACTCCCGACGCCGACCCTTCTACGACGAGCTCTCCGTGATGGGTGGCCCGATGATGCGCCGCGCACAGCGTCACGAGATTCTCGAGCGTGTTCCCTCCGCCCCCGGAGCGAAGCTCCAAGTGATGCACATCGACGAAGACCGCCTGCTGGCACCCCGGCACCCGGCAACACCCGCCGTCCCTGCGTAACACCCGCCGCCGGAGCGCCGGCGGGACGGCCTGTTTCGCACGGGGCAATCTCGCGCCCACGTGGGCGTGTCCGGCTTCCCCCACGTGGGCGTGCTCAGCTTCCCCCACGTGCCCCACGTTCTGGCCATCGCATTCGGCCATCTCGACGATCTCGGCAGACACCTCGACGAGCTCGCCCCGCCCCTGTTGCATCCCGCGCCGGCAGTGCTCGCAGACGGTGAGCGCCACCTGATAGCTCGACCGCCCGTCGTCCCGCGGCCCTTCGAGCGCTCGCCGACAGAGCAGCAAGACGGCCGCGTCGTCGTCGAGCGCCTCGCCCGCCTCGCGCCGCATTTTTGCCATCGCTTCTCGAAACGTCGCCAGCGCTTCCCCCGACACCTCGAGCCGGAGCACGTGCCGTTTGGCGCCTGCGTCTGGAGCATCGTCCGGCAGGTTCCCTGGCTTCTGGCCGGAGACCAGCTCTTCGATTTCCCGGATGCTTCGGCCGCGAGCTGCCTCGAGCCACGCCTGCTCGGTCGTCGCGGTCGCCACGCGACTGAGCTCCCGCACCGCGGAGAAGCTCATTCTCCCGCGCTCGAGCTCCGCCGAAAGCACCGGCAGCTCCTCGAGCGCGTCTGCGACCCGGAGCTTCTCCTGGACGAGCCGTGGGCTGTAGCCGAACAGCCTTTCGACGTACTCGCGAAACGACCCATACCCGAGCCGCAGGTGAACGCCCGACCGCTCGGCCCGCAAGAGCCAACGCCCCTCCTCGTAGTCGAGCCCGGCGCGCGTCGCCGCCAGCCGCACTAGCTCTTCGTGCGCTCGGCGCCACGGCGCCGTGGCGCCCCACGCTTTCTCCTCCCCGAGCTGTTTTTCGAGCTCTTCCTCAAACCCAGCGACTGCCGCCTCGCCCATCTCGACCTCCCTCGAACCGCGAATCACTCGATTCGCATCCCCTCTCCTAACATGCACATTTTCGTCTTCACCCTCGCCACGCAGAGCGTGTTCTCAACACATCTGCGACTTTCAAATCCTCCGGGCTACGAAAGCCGCGCTCGCTCGCCGTGCTGAGCAGGACAGCGGCATCTTGCGCGCGACTCCACACCTGTTCGCCGGTCAGACAAAAAAGCTGCCCATCAAATTCGACGTCTCTCTCAAGATTCGAACGCACCCATCCTTCCGCCAAACCCCTTCAGTCTTGGCTATGCGCCTACGGCTCGGGCGGCGGGGCGGTGGTCAACAATGGGCCGCGGCGACGTCTCCATCGAGCCCATAGCC
>Ga0315912_10003263_pt1 | contig 16301 bp, 11 predicted proteins | sample VfabasoilMG_FD_204469 | JGI IMG/M metagenome (GOLD analysis project Ga0315912, IMG submission 204469) | Garden soil microbial communities collected in Santa Monica, California, United States - V. faba soil | ecosystem: Environmental > Terrestrial > Soil > Garden | place: USA: California... | reverse complement strand
AGCGATGCGCGGCGGATGACGGGCATGACGTCATTGTCCAGCTGCCTGCTGCAATTCCTACTCATTTTTCTGGTGATGAGTTCTTTCTAAGAAGACTCGAACATGAAGAAGGCACCTAACTTTGTCCACTATCTCTGACGCACTCTCCACTCTGTCCGACCGCGGCTTGCGGCGCCTCTTGGGCGCTCGCACCTTCCTGCGCGGACTCGACTACGAAAAACGCAAAGTCGTCGAGGACGTAACCATCGAGGAGACGAAGGCCAATTGCACCGTGCGCGGCTCGGACGCACAACCTTACGACGTATGCATTCGCCTCGGCGGTGAAGGAATCACGTCTAGCTGCAGCTGCCCGGCGTTTGTGAAGACCGGCCAACACTGCAAGCACGTGGCCGCGCTGCTTATCCACGTGCGCAATCGTTCCCGCAACAAGGCCCCACGGCCGGCCACCCCCGCCGCCCACCTTCCACCACCGCGACAAGAGCAAAGCAAAGCCAGTCGCCGGCGGGAACGACGCCGGCGCAACCAGACCCCTCAAAATGTGGTTCCGCCCGGCTTGCGCCCACCGCCCACCATGGACGCCACCGCACGCCCCACGGGCATCGGAGCGTGGATGGCTCCCTCGGACGTCACCAAGGGCCTGCGCCTGGAATACCGGGTGCACGTCCGCGCGGGTGGCTTGACCGTGACCGTCCTGGACACCGATGCACGCGTGCCCTTGTTGCCCAGCGTCGCCCTCAATTGGCTAGCGCTGTCGCCCACCGATGATCGCGCCCCGTTGCGGCTCCTCAATCGCTTTGAATCAGGAAATCCGCGACATCCTGCGGTGGACGTGCGCGGCGAAGACGTGGCCGAGTTGTTGCCGATGCTCAGCTCACGACGCGTCTTGCTCGAACCAGCGCTCATGCAATTGCGGTTTTCCGACGAGGTACTCAAGCCACGTTTTGACCTGGAAATGGTGGGCTCAGACACCATCATCGCCAAGTGCACATTTGTCCGCGAAAACGACAACCGCATATTTCCGCTCACGTCAGGCGGATGGTTCGAGGGTTGGCCGGGCTGGCACATCGACACCAATGAGGGCATCGCGCGGCTGATCGACAAAGGCGTTTCTCCCTCGGCCTTGCGACGCCTGCTCAACAGCCCGACCATCGCCGAACCGGCAAGCGAACTCATTTCCGTCATCACCTCGGACTTACCGCGGGTGGCGTTGCAGCTCGGCGCTCAGCTCCCCGAGCTCTCACAAGTCGCTGATGTCATCGATCTGACGCCTAAGTTTATTTTCCGGGCTGGCGGCTCGATCTCCGAAGCGGAAGCGACGTTGCGCGCGCGCTACGGGGACCTAGAAATTGAAGTGCGCGCCGACGGTATTTCCCCACCCATCATTGTCCTGCCGCCCATCGAAGGTCAAAAACGTGCGCGCTGCATTCGCACCGACATCGTGGCCCAACAAAAGGCGGTGCAGATCTTACTCACTAGCGGCCTTTCACCCACAGAGAGTGGTGAAAGCTTTGAGGCCTTCGCAGCAGATGCCATTCACTTTTGGTCGGAGGGTGTAGCTTCGTTCCCCAGCGACTGGGAAATGTACCTGCCGCAGGAGCTCACTGGAGCCAAGATGCGCGCCACGCCCTTGGCGATGAAGGCGCGCGTCAACAGCGGAGTAGACTGGCTGAGCGTCAACATCACCTGGGAATCAGGTGGGGTGAGCGTTGATCGCGATGAAATCCAGCGCTGCCTGCGTGAGGGCCGCAAGTACGTCAAGCTGTCCGACAGTAGCTATGCGGCTCTCGACGCGGAGAAGGTCCAGGCCCTCATTGACCGCGAAGTCGAGCTGATGGTCTCGGCCAACAAGGGAAAGTTGTCGCTGAGTCATGCCGGTCGAGTTCAGGAGTTGCTCGAGCATGTGGATTCCAAGACGGTCACCTTGGCCACCAAGGGTCTGTTTGAGAAATTGGCCTCGGTTGACGAGATCAAGAAGACCAAAAAGCCGCGGGGACTGAAGGCAACGCTCCGCCCCTACCAGGAGCAAGGTCTTTCGTGGCTCAAGTTCATCCATGACATCGGCTCGGGTGGCGTCCTCGCGGACGATATGGGTCTCGGCAAAACGGTGCAGACCATTGCTCTATTGCTCACGTTGCACGGGTCCAAAGAGACCGGCCCAGTCAAAGCCTTGATTGTTGCGCCCACCTCGGTGGTCACCAATTGGCAACGTGAAATCGAACGTTTCGCGCCCACGCTCAACGTGTCGCTCTGGCACGGTGCGGGCCGCAAGGTCAATGAGGACGCGCTCGAGGACGCGCATGTGATCATCACAAGCTACGCACTTTTGCGGCGAGATCTGCCGCTGCTCAAGAGCCTCAATCTGGACTATGCGATCTTGGATGAGGCTCAGGCCATCAAGAACCCCAGTAGTGCCACCGCCCAGGCCGCCAAAGAGCTCAACGCAAAGCGCCGCTTGGCACTCACCGGCACGCCCATTGAAAACCGGCTCAGCGAGATCTGGTCCATTTTCGACTTCGTCAGCCCCGGCCTGCTCGGTCCACTCCCCAAGTTCGAAGAGCGTTACGCCCGTCCCATTGACCAGGGCGATTCAAAGACTGCAGCTCGCCTCCGCGCAGTGATCCATCCGTTCATTCTGCGCCGCACCAAGCTCGAGGTCGCCAAGGATTTGCCTGAAAAATTGGAGTTCAACAAGATCGTTGACCTCATGCCCGAGCAGCGGGCCATCTACCTCCAGGTGCTGCGCGAAGTCCGGGCCCACGTCATGGGCGAGGTCGAGCGCGTGGGCGTCGCCAAAAGCCAGCTGCACATCCTGGCGGGCCTCACCAAGCTACGACAGGCGGCGTGCGACCCAAGGTTGCTCGGTCTTCCCAAAGAACTTGGGCCTGAGGACAGCGGCAAACTGTCTGCCTTGCGCGAGCTGGTGAACGAGGTGGACGAAGGCGGGCACAAGGTGCTCATCTTCAGCCAGTTCGTGTCCATGTTGAAGCTCATCACGCAGGTGCTCGATCAGGACAAGATCCGCTACGAGTACTTGGACGGCAGCACCACGGATCGCGCGGAGCGCATCGATCGCTTCCAGCTGGATCCCACCATCCCCGTGTTCTTGATCAGTCTCAAGGCCGGCGGCAGCGGCCTCAACCTGACCGCCGCGGACACCGTCATTCACTTCGACCCCTGGTGGAACCCCGCCGTGGAAGATCAAGCCACCGACCGCGCCCATCGCATCGGGCAAAAGAAGGTTGTCTCGGTGTACCGCTTGGTGGCAGCTGGAACCATCGAGGAGAAAATTTTGCAGCTCAAGCAAAAGAAAAAGGACCTGGTCTCATCGGTGCTCGAGGAGGATCACGGCGGTGGCAAGCAACTCACCAAGGCTGATCTGGAAGATCTGTTCAACTACGACGAAACTTGATCCGCGTCGGCGAAGGCTGCGCACCCCTTACGCTCATGAACACCACCTCCCCCCGAAGTGTCGGACAATGGCTGTGGCAAAGCCAGGAGATGAAGCGTCATCGCACACAGCTCCAGGCCACTCCCGCAGCCCACCGTGAATTTCTCGAGCGAGCGCGCGTCGCCTTTGCGCAGGCAGAGCGCCTTGGCAACGAACCACCGTACAATCAGCGCCCCCAGCTGCCTGCTCTTGCCCTGCGCTTGTATGGCGAAGCCATCTACTGGTCGCTCACAGCGCTGGTGCATCGCCAAGAAGGACTGAACGTTGACTTTCTTCCGCCCCAGGACCTCGCAGCTGCGCTCGAGAGGACAAGCCTGAGCGACGGACAGAGCCCACAACCGCCGCTCAGCCCTGAGCTCAGCACCTGGCTTACGCAGCTCGTTCCGGGGGCGCTCAGCGCACCTACGTCCCTCGATGAAACCGCGCAGGCGGAGCTTGCACGCGTCGCTCGACAATTCCTCAGCCAGGCCGACAGCGCGGCGCGCGGCGTCGAAAGGATCTGGTTCGAGCGAGCTCAACGCATTTTCTTTCCCCTCCTCGTGAGCGTGGTCTTGGCGCTCGGCGTGCGCACCTACCTCGACTGGAACCGCATTTCCGTGGAGACCACGTTCCCTTGGCGTGCGAGCTCGAGCAGTGGGGAACCAGGATGCCGCTCGCCTCGCCAAGGCTGTGAGCAAGATCATTTCTTCTTCCACACGCGCTTTGAAAACGAGCCATGGATCGAGTTTGACGTGTCGTCCATCAAGACCGTCTCTCACGTGATCGTGACCAATCGCACTGATTGTTTTGAATGCTCGACCCGAGCGGTGCCGTTGGTACTCGAGGTGGCAGGCAGGGACCGCAAGTTTCAGCGGGTTGCCACACGAAACGACGATTTTGCTGTGTGGGACGCCGCATTTGCCCGCACAAACGCCCAGTACCTCCGTCTGCGCTCGACCCGACGGACGCACCTGCACTTGAAACAGGTACGCATTCAACCGTGAGCCCAAGCTGCGCACATGAACGCTCCCCGCACGACCAAACCTAAACCCATGGGCAGAAAGTTTCTCCTGCTCTTGGTCGCAGCGTTCTTGATCGGTGCGCTGAGCACGGGGCATTGGCTCGCTAGCGTGCAGTTCCCTGCGCTGAGCGCACGGCTATTTTCTGTGCCTGCGCTGCTTGCTGGGTTCTGCTGCGTGGCCCTCACCTCGGTCAATTTATTGCTGCGCTGGTCGCGCTGGCACTTCTTGATCCGGCGGTTTTCACCACATCTGGTGACGCGCGACAGCCTGGCGGTGTACCTGGCCACGTTGCCGGCGCTGCTCAGTCCGTTTTTCGTGGCGGAGCTGGGTCGGGTGTTTCTGATCCGCCGTCGCTTCCAGACCCCGGCCTCGTACCTGGTGCGCATTTGGTTCATCGAGCGCTACCTCGATTTTTGCGTCGTGTCCTTGGCTCTCTTGTGTGCACTCACGCAAACGGGTGCTGCGAGACTGGCGTTTTTACCGTTCTCCATCAGCGGCACGCTCGCGCTCGGGCTCGCGGTTCCGCTGGTCGCCGCCGCGTTCCTGTTGTTCCTCTTGACGCTCCGCCGTCGCCAAGCGCTGCTCGTTGCGACGAGTTCGCTGCTCCTCACGGCCTTTGCCTGGGCCCTGCCCATCGCTGCCCTGCATTTCACGTTCGGCGTTTTAGGTGCTCCTCTCACCTGGGCCGGAGCAACTCAAAGCTTTGCACAGGGGACGCTCCTGGGGAGCCTCACTGGGTTGCCCCTGGGTGTATTCGTCACGGGCTCCACGATGATCGAAGTATTGGTCGATCTGGGAGTGCAGGAAGACACTGGGGTGCTCGGGGTGCTCGTCTATCGTAGCGGTACCGCTTATTACGCGGTATTCTTGGGGATTTTGTCGCTGGTGTTGTTCCGCAAGCGCTTGCTCGCCCTACTGCGAGGGGTAGCCGATGCTCACTTCGACGAGATCGCAAGTGAGTACGAGGGCGAGATCCCTGACCACGTACGAGAGCGCTTGCTCGGTAAAAAGATCGCCCTCATCGGGCGAACGCTCGATTGTCACGGCATCGGCAAACAGAGCAAGGGGCTTGATTTGGGGTGTGGCCAGGGCTGGTATTTGGCTGAGCTGCGCCAACTTGGCTATGCCGTCACGGGCACAGACTACTCACAGGGGCAGCTCGATCGAGCTCAACTCCACCTGCGCTCCAAGAGCCTGGATCCTGGGGAGTTGATCCGTGCTGACGCCCAACAACTGCCCTTTGCCGACGACAGCTTTGACTTCGTCTACAGCGTCAACGCGATACACCACATCCTGGAAGACGGCGCTCAGCACCGCGCGCTGCGGGAGATCGTGCGCGTCTTACGGCCAGGGGGAGTATTTCTGCTCCACGAGATCAACACCGAAAACCCCGTGTTTCGTTGGTACATGGGCTACCTGTTTCCCCTGCTCACGAAGATCGATGAGGGCAACGAGGAGTGGGTCCTCCCCACTGCTCTGCCCTTCGTCCCGGGTGCCAGCTGGGAGCGGGATCGCGTCGAGTACTTCACGTTTCTTCCAGACTTTGTTCCCAAGCTGCTGCTGCGCGCGTTTGCGCCACTCGAAACCTGGTTGGAGCGCTCGCGGATGCGGCGCATGAGCGCTCACTATCAGGCCTGCTTGGTCAAACTCCCTCCCCCCCAGCGTTCGGTTGAATCATGAGCCAATCCGTCGCCTCCCCTGATCAAGAGCTGCGTGCTGAACAAAAACTACACCGGGTATTTGTGGTCACGGCCCTGGCCGTGTTCTTCATCACCTGGCTCAAAGGCTTTCGGTTTCCCAACTTGTGGGGGGCCACCCACTTTGCCTTCAATTACAGCCAAGGCTTCGTACGCCGGGGGTTGGTGGGCGAAATTGCTCGACGGCTGGGGGGGGATTCCGTCTTTCGCTACAGCACGTTCGTCGTCTTTGCTTTCGTCATCTTCGTCATCGTCGCGGCCTGTTTTGCCCTCGCCATCCGGCGCGCACTCCTGGCCGACCCGCGTGATCTTGGCTTGAAGGTGGCGGTCCTCGTGTTCGGCTCGTCACCTGGCTTGGTATTTTTCATCCATTCGGTCGGCTACAACGACTACATCGGGATCTTGCTGGTGTTGATTGCCTTGCTCGCGCTGTCCCAATTGCGCTCCTACTACGCGCTGTTTTATTGGGTGGCCGCCACCAGCATTGTCTCCGCCTTGGTCCATGAGGGCCTAGCCATCATGTTTGGGCCTATCCTCATCTTTGCCATGGCCTGCCACATCGTGCGCCTTGCGACGTCGTCCCCGCTGTCGCTCCGCACTTGGCTCGTGCTGCTGCTGCACGCGGCGGTGACTTCAGGCTTCTTGCTCTCGCTCTCGAGCATCATCAGCACCATCGGCGTGGAGGACCTGGACCGCGTGCAGGCTCTGGAACGCTACGTCGCCGCCCACGCTGATTACCCGACCCGCACCCACGCCTTCATCGCATTGCAACGTTCCTCAAAGGAAAACCTGCTCAGGCTCATGCCCTGGTACTGGAGTGAGCGGGGACACTGGCCCGGCGCTTTCCAATCCTGGCAGGCCTTCGCTCCCAGCTTCATTTGGATGCTAGTCTACGGAGTCAGCGCCGTACGGCGCGCCCCCTTGCTCAGGCCAGCACGTTGGGTCCTCGTGCTCTTGTTCTTGGTCGCGTCCGCAGCTCCGCTTGCGTTCAACTTCATCGGTTGGGATTGGGGACGCTGGAACGGGCTTGCCTTGCTGGCCAGTTTCTCCACGCTGGTTGCGCTCAAGCTCTATTTCCCTTCACGCGCAACGGACAAGAGTTCGCCCGTCGTGCTCGGTTTGGGTTTGGCGGTGGCAGCCCTCGGCTTGGCCAGCACCACTCCGCTCTTCGACGGCTTCGACGTGCAATTCTTTCCCTTCACCGCCCATCAGCAGCTCATCGAGCGTTTGATTGAAGATGGGTTCCAGTACCGCCCGCGCTCCTGAGTGCCGCAGGGGCTCGAGCGCCACTGGGGCGCGCTATCTGCGCATCGAGATGCTCATCATGATCCCCAAGCACACCATCATGGTCAGCACGCTACTGCCCCCGTAGGAAAAGAGCGGCAAGGTGATGCCGACGACTGGCAACAGGCCCATCGACATGCCCATATTACAGGCTGCATGCCAGAAAATGATGGATCCACAGCCAATCGCCAGCGCTGCGCCAAAACGATCCTTGGCCTGAGAGGCAATGTGGATGCACCAAATGCTCAAGAAGCAATACAGCGCCAAGAGCACCATGCAGCCGACGAAACCAAACTCTTCAGCGAATACGCTGAACGGAAAATCGGAGTGCTGGTCCGGCAAGAATCCGAATTGATTCTGCGTGCCTTGCATGAAGCCCTCGCCCGTGAGGCCCCCGTTGCCAATGGCGGTTTGGGACTGGAGCGCATGCCAACCGGTGTCATCCGCGTCGGCGCGCGGGTTCATGAAGCTGGTGATGCGTGCGCGCTGATACTCTTTGAGACCAAACAGCCACATCGCCCAGCCTCCGCCAAAGGTCAGCGCAAGCCCCAGGAGCACACTCGTGCCTCGAATGCGCAGGATCCCCACCATGGAAATCGTGGTGAACAGATAGATGAGGGACGTCCCCAAATCAGGCTGGAGCATCACCGCAACCATGGGGATCCCGCTGATGACGAAAGGCACCACCAGGTCGAGCAGCCCGCGCGCGTCAGTGCGTGAGTCGTTCTGGATGTGACGCGCAATCATGAGCGCCACCAAGGGTTTCATGGTGTCGCTGGGCTGAAAGGAGAAGCTGCCCAACTTGAGCCAGCGATTGGCGCCGCGGATCCCTTCACCGCCCACCACGAACAACAAGGCCAAGCTCAAGAGGCCACCCACGTACAGTACCGGCGCGACGCGCTCCAGGTGCCGGTAGTCGATGGCGGCGAGCAGCATGGCCACCAAGAATCCGATCACGATCCAGTAGATCTGGGTCACATACACGTCAGCCAGCGCTGCATGGCGCGAAGCCCCCACGTAGGCGCTGGTGGCACTGTATAAATTGACCAAACCGATGGACGTGATGAGCACCACCACCAACAGCAAGGTCATGTCCACTTGTGGACCGGAGCGAAAGGACACCTTTTCTCGAGCCATCAGTCCGTTTCCTTCTGGATCCGCTCAGCCCGCTTCTGCAAGCGCTCAGCCTTGAGCTTTTGCCAATCGCGCACCACTTGCATCGCGACAGGCACGGCATTCTTACCACCACCCCCGCCGTGTTCGACCAGCACGACCACGGCAATTTCTGGTGAAATGCTCGGTGCGTAACCAGAAAACCAAGCGTGGTCGCGGTTGAAGTACTGAATGTCGGTCTGTTCGAGGCCCTTGTGCACGACCTGGCTGACCTGCGCGGTACCCGTCTTGCCGGCAAGATCCACGCCTTCAATCCATTCGGCGTGAGCGGTACCGGTGCGATCCGTGACCACACCCGCCAGGCCGCGCGTAAGGATGCCCAAGCGTTGCGGATCGATTTCCACCAAGCGGCGTACGCGTGGAGGAAAGTCCTGCACTACGGTGCCATCGCTGGTCTCAATGCTGCGCACGATCTGCGGCCGGTAGAGCGTGCCCCCGTTGGCCAGGGCTGAGTAGGCCAGGGCGAGTTGCAACACATTGACCGTCGTCGCACCCTGACCGATGGCAGCGAGCAAGGTGAAGCCGCCGCGGAACGCGCCACGGTAGCGGCGCGTGTACCAGGCGCGCGTGGGCATACGACCGCGGGCCTCCGGATTGACGCCGATGCCCGTCTTTGCCCCAAAACCAAAGCGTCCCCCCACCTGCGCCAAATCATCGATGTTGGTACGGGTACCTAGATCGTAAAAATACGTGTTGCAGGATTGGACGATGGCCTCATGCAAGTTGACGTGTTTGTGCACGCCCGTGCAGCGGAAGTAACGTTTGCCGTACTCGAGTCCGCCCCGGCAGTCGACCTCTTGATAGGGATCGATGAGCCCGGACTCCAAACCTGACAGAGCCGAAAATGGCTTGTAGGTTGAACCCGGCGGATACGCGGCAGAGATGGTCCGGTCCAGCGTCGGCTTGAGCGGATCCGAGTAGTACCTGGTAAATGCCTCACGCACCGCAGCTGTGCCCCCGCCCCCCGACACGATGTTGGGGTCGAAGCTGGGCTTGGACAGGGCCGCGAGCACTCGACCTGTGCGGATATCAATCACCACCACCGCGCCGGCCAGGTGACCACGCATGGCCTTCTCCGCTGAGCGCACCAAATCGATATCCAAGGTGAGCGAGATGTCGCGACCAGGAGCAGGATCTTGCTGACGGTCCTCGCCCAAATAGCGTTCCTCGAGATCCTCGATGCGCTCACGCTTGGTCTTCTTGCGAATGAAGCGTCGAAACCCGCGCTGTCCGCGCAAGTAGCTTTCCCAGCGCCGTTCCACACCCACGGCGCCAAACCGGTCTCCCGCGCGATAATCCACCTCCGGATGCTCCGCCAGGGTCTCGGCATCCACCTCACGCATGTAGCCGATCATGTGCGCGCCGAGCGTCCCGTAGGGGTAGGAACGCACCGGTGCAGGGACGACTCGAACACCGGGAAGTTCGCTGCGGTACGTCTCGATCGCGGCCACGACGTCCCGACTGACGTCCATTTGCAGCAAGGTTTGTTGCTCCGCGCGCGCGCCGCCCCGCTCGATGATGGCGCTGACCTTTTCACGCAGCGCGCTCGCATCGGCGTCGGTGAGTTCCATCAATTCCACCAACCTGGGCCAGGTCGTTTTCATGTCGACCAGTTGTGGGACGACATGCACGTTGTACGATGGGCGATTCGCGGCCAGCACGCGACCGAAGGCGTCACGGATCACCCCGCGCGTCGTGGCCAAACGGGTCTCCCCGATGATGTTCTTGCGCGCCTCCGCGTCATGCAGGTCACCCTGCAGCACTTGCAACACGAACAAGCGCACCGCACAGGCAAAAAATGCCACAAGCACAACGAGCACCAACCAGCGATACCTGCGCCGGAACTCCCCCACATCGGAGCGCTGAACGAGGATGGCCACGTGTGCTTAGCCACTCCCAGAGCCAGCCCCCGCCGTCTTCGTCGCCCTAGGCTCCAGGCTGAGGCGATGCGCGAGGGGAAAGAGCGGAAGGGAGAAAAGTGCCGTCGATACGGCGCGCGGCAACATCTGCGAGGACAGCTCGAGCGGCCGGCGATTGTCTTCGCCAAAAATCGCCAAGAGGGCCAGGATGATCAGGCTCTCTGCAAGCGACGCGGCAAAGGCGAGTGGGATGCGGCTGAGCGCGGTTTGTGTGCTCACGCGGGTACTGACACCACGGCACAGCCACCACACAGCTACCATCGTCAGGCGAAACAAGAAGGCCGGGCCGCCGCCGACGATGTCCACCACCCAACCGAGCGCAAAGGCCATGCTGGCCCCACGCGCCATCGATTGCTCGTGGATCCCCAAATAAATCACAAACGGCAAGACCAGGTGGGGCGTGCAACCGTTGATGAATCGCCCGTACCAGGGCGCCTGGATAAAACTGCCGAGCAGCGCGAAATAGCGGTGCATGGTCCCTTGAAGCAGGACGAGCGCAAACCCGACTAACAAATACGCGGCGGTGCGCATCGTCTAACGGGCCTTCTCCCCGACGGAACAGTCTTTGACCTTGCCGACGACGATGAGCACTTCCTCAAGCCGTGAAAAATCGACGGTTGGCTCGGCGCTAACCTGTTGGTACTCGCCAAAATCGCGCTTGATCACTTCCGTGACCCGGGCCACGGGTATTCCCGCGGGGAACCTGCAGCCAACACCGCTGGTCACGAACAGATCTCCGACGTTCACTTCGTCCGAGCGCTGCGCGTACTCTACCTTGATGGTGTAGGTCGACTCGTCGCCCGTCCCTCGAACATAGCCGCGAGCACCTGTGCGAGGCAGCACCACGTCCACGCCAAATCCTGCGTCAGGGACCAAAAACACCGTCGCGCTGTCGCCCGACACGCGTTTGACCAGACCGACTGCCCCATCTGGGGCGATGACAGGCATATTTTCCCGCACGGGCGTGCCCGCCACGTCGAGCACCACGTGAGCCACGCGAAAGAACTCGGTCGGTGTCTTTGTGGTGACCACGGCACTGACCGTCTCTACCGGCAGCGATTCACGGAGACCCAAAAGCTTGCGGAGTCGGTCATTTTCCTGCTCGGCGCGCGCGAGTTCACGCGCCTCTTGCTCGAGCCGCGCCACCTTGCGCACGAGCAAATTGTTGTCGCGTTTGACGTCCACCAAATACACGTATTCGCTCACGACGCCGGACACCAAACGCGCCGCGGCGGCCGCCGCGTACTGTACCAAGGCAGAACTGCGCACCAAAATGCGATCCAGACCACTCAAGTTCTCAGGTTGCCGGATGGACGTTCGCAAGTAAAAAAACGGAACGACCAGAAGCAACGCAACAAGGAAGATGTCTCGGTAGCGCTTGTAAAAACCCAAGGCCGACCTCCTGACTCAGGGCCTCAGCCGATGGTCACTTCCTTGAGCAAATCGATGTGGTCCAGTGTCTTTCCACTGCCGAGCACCACGGCGCTGATCGGATCGTCGCTCACCATCACGGGCAGGCCAGTTTCTTCACGCAGGAGCACGTCGATGTTCTTGAGCAGTGAACCGCCGCCGGTCAGCACTACGCCCTTGTCCACGATGTCGGCGGCCAACTCAGGAGGCGTTCGCTCGAGCGCAAGTAGGACGGCTTCCACGATGGCGTTGATGGGTTCGGCCAAGGCCTCGCGCATTTCATCCGAATTGACGACCACGGTCTTGGGCACACCCGCCACCATGTCGCGCCCCTTCACTTCCATGGTCAATTGCTCATCCGGCGGGTAGGCGTTGGCCACGCTCACCTTGATGCGCTCGGCGGTCTGCTCGCCGATGGCCAGGTTGTACTTGCGCTTCATGTACGCGACGATCGCCTCGTCCATCTTGTCGCCACCCACGCGCACCGACTGCGAATAAACAATGCCAGCCAGGGAGATCACGGCCACCTCGGTGGTGCCGCCTCCAATGTCGACCACCATGTTCCCGCTCGGCTCAGTGATGGGCAGCCCAGCTCCGATGGCGGCGGCCATGGGCTCTTCAATCAGAAACACTTCACGGGCCCCAGCGCTCATCGCGCTCTCCCGCACGGCGCGCTTTTCCACCTCAGTGATGCCAAACGGAACACAGATGATGATGCGCGGCTTGACCCAGCTGCGGCGGTTGTGCGCCCGGCTAATGAAGTAGCGCAGCATGGCTTCAGTGATCTCAAAATCAGCGATCACGCCATCGCGGAGCGGCCGGATGGCTTCAATATTGCCCGGCGTCCTGCCGAGCATCTCTTTCGCCTCGCGTCCGACAGCCAAAACACGCTTGTCGCCACGGGCGTCCCGCGCAACCGCGACCACAGAAGGTTCACAGGACACGATGCCCTTGCCCTTCACGTAAATGAGGGTCGTGGCTGTACCTAGGTCAATCGCTAGGTCGTTCGAGAACAGGCCATAGAGCCAGTCGAAGATCATGCTGGAAACTCGGGGGTGAACCGGCCGGGACCGGCGCGGGCGTCCTTGTTAGCACGCGAAAGAGAACTCTTGCAACGCCAGAAGTCAGCTTGACAAGTTATGGAATTTAATTCGATTTTTCAGGCTGCACCGGGGTTGCTTCCGACAGCAGTCGATTCTGGTCGGACCAGCAGTGCCGATCAGTCGTCGTCGTCTTCCCAACGGTGCCAGTTGCCACCACCGCCGCGCTGCCCCTTGGGAGCCCTGGGAACCGAGTCGCTCGCGCCACGCTTCTTGTCGCCGCGTTTCTCCTTCTTCCCGTCGCGGCGCCGCATCGCGCCCTTGCCCTCATGGGCGGCGAAGATCGGCATCTCGGGCGAAAATGTGGGTTCAAAACTCTCGCCCTCACCCGCACTGCGTTCAAACCGTCCCGTGGGGCGTCGGGGCCCATCGTCACCACCGCCACTCCACGCCGGGCGTGGACCACCGCCGCCACTACCCGGGCCAGGACCGCCGCTGCCTTTGGCCTGGGCCGGGCTGACCACGATTTGGCGTCCCATCAAGGTTGCGCCATTGAGTTTGCTGACCGCAAGGCGGACGTGGTCGTCCGATTCAAGCGAAGCAAACCCAAAGCCGCGCGGACGACCGTCTGGCCCCGAGGGCAGGACGAGCTTGGTGATCTGACCGATCCCAGCTTCAGCGAATAAACGCTGAATGTCCGCCAAATTGGCTTCAAACGGCAACTTGCCCAAAAACACTGTGGGCAACTCCTGCTTGGGTGGACGTTCGGTGCGCTCAGGGCGTTCGCCCGGAGCACCAGGCCCACGCTTGGGGGGTTCCTGAGAAAATTCACGAATGTTGAGGGACCTCCCCCCACACTCTGCCCCTTGAAGTTTGGCGCGCGCGGCGTTGGCCTCAGCCTCGGTCGACAACGTCACAAACGCGAAGCCGCGCAAGCGACCCGACTCGCGATCCCTAGGCAAAGCCAAGTGAGTTACGTTGAAACCACCGCGCTCGAACACAGCCCGCAGCTCTTGCTCCGTGACTGTCTCCGAAATCCCACCGACAAATAACTTTCGTGCGCCTTCCGCACTCATGACATGTTTTCCAAAAAAATACCTGATTACAACTCTCGTTGGTCGGGATCTTCGGCTGGCTCCGATGGATCTTGGCGAACGAGGGTTGGACAACCCAGACTTGACGAAACTCTAGATGCGATGTCCTACTGACAAACCACTCAACTCTCGACCGCACCGACACGATATAAAGGGCTTGCTCAGGCATCAAGCGCCCACTGTGGGAAAAAAGCAGAAAAATTTGAGAAATGCATCCGCCCCGGGGCGCCCACACCGCACCTCATCGCCGAGACGCCGCGCCCAAGGCGCCCCCGCCCCACACCTGACCCTGACCGCTGGTTCACCAGTTTTGCACGCTCGAGGTGGAGCAAAGCGGGCGTTTCGGCAAACTTACGATGGTCAGACGAGTGCATCGATGGAAGCATCCGGCCCGTGAAGATTTGGGTGTTGGTGAATCCCCGCGCGGGGAGCGGACGTTCGAAATCGCGCGCCCTGGCATTTTTGGAGCGCGTCCCTGAAGCGGAACTCGTGGAGACGGAGCGGCCCGGAGGCGCCATCGACGTCGCGCGCCAGGCACACCGCGAAAATGTCGACGTTCTGGTCGCAGTGGGTGGCGACGGCACGCTCCAACAATGTGCCACCGGTCTGTGCATCGACGAGCAGGGACAACCCACGCACCCTTCGACCAGGCTATTGATCCTCCCAGCTGGAACGGGCGGCGACTACCGACGTAGTTTGTCCTTCACCGAGTCTGTGGACCAAGCTGTGGCACGCCTTGCACAGCCGCAGCTCAAGGCGGTGGACATTGGTCGCTTGGAAGTGCAGCTGGAAGGACGGCGGCACGTCGCTGCCTTCATCAACGTGGTCAGCTTCGGCATCGGCGGGCTCACCGACCGCCTGGTTGAGAGCAGTCCCAAGTGGCTGGGCGGGAAAATGACCTATCTGTGGGGAGCCGCGCGGGCCACCCTGCTGCACCAACCCACTGCCGTCGAGTTGTGGGTCGACGATCAGTTGGTAGAGACCGCGCCGTTTTCCAACGTCGCGATTTGCTTAGGCCGGTACTTTGGCGGCGGCATGCGCATTGCTCCTCGAGCGGAGCTGAGCGACGGTCTGTTTGACATCGTGACGATCGAAATGGGCAAGCTGCGCACATTGAGTCTCTCCGCCTTCATCTACCAAGGAACTCACCTCACCCAACCTGGGGTGCAAAGCTACCAAGGCCGGACGCTTGTTGCACGAGCCGTACAGCCTGAACGCTGCTTGATCGACGCTGACGGAGAGCCCATGGGCACCCTACCGCTACGCGTGGAACTACTCCCGCAAGCTCTCACGCTGTACACCTAGGGGTACTAGATACTGAGGGCTACTCAGCCGCGGTCTGACACATGGCCTCAACCGCTTGGAGCGTCTTGGGTACCTGATCTGAAAGAACCCGTGGACCGTGTTCGGTCACCAGCACGTCGTCCTCGATACGAATGCCAATGCCGCGGTATTCCGCTGGAACGGACTCGTCATCAACGGCAAAGTACAGCCCTGGCTCCACCGTGACCACGTTCCCGCGGCTCAGCGGACGCGGAGATTTTCCGTCGTAATATGCCCCCACGTCGTGGACATCCATGCCCAGGTAGTGGCTAGTACGATGCATGTAAAAATGATTCACGCGCTTCTTGAGTTGTTCAGGATCAGCCTGTTGCTCCGCGGTCACGAGCCCTTCGGCAATGAGCCCGTCGCGCAGAACGTTCCACGCGACGTCGTGGATCTGATCCAAAGTCGCACCTTCCACCGTACTGTCGATGGCGCGTAGCTGGGCATCCAAGACGATTTGGTAAATGCGGGCCTGAACAGCGCTGAACTTTCCGCTTACCGGAAACGTGCGGGTGATGTCTGCCGCAAAATAATCCTTTTCTGCGCCGGCATCGATCAGAACCAAGTCGCCCTCCTGCATGCGGCGGTTGTTCTCGCGATAATGGAGGATGGTTGAATTCTCACCGCTGCCGACGATCGAATCGTAAGCCAAGCGGAGGGCCCCCTGGCGGCGAAACTCGAGTTCGATCACGTTCTGCAGCTCCCACTCCATCATGCCGGGCCGGCATGCTTGCATGGCACGCGCATGGGCTTGGGCCGACAGCGCGCCCACGTCCAACATTTTGCTCTGTTCGAAACTCGACTTGTGCAGGCGCAGCTGATGGACGATGAGCCGAGCGTCGACGATCACGGGCGGAGGCGCGACGCGCTTGCGTCGGCGCGAGCGGATCGCGCTCATGGCATCCAAGA
>Ga0315912_10003262_pt1 | contig 16304 bp, 11 predicted proteins | sample VfabasoilMG_FD_204469 | JGI IMG/M metagenome (GOLD analysis project Ga0315912, IMG submission 204469) | Garden soil microbial communities collected in Santa Monica, California, United States - V. faba soil | ecosystem: Environmental > Terrestrial > Soil > Garden | place: USA: California... | reverse complement strand
CTTCGACGGTACGGGCGGGCCGCCGGATGGCCAGTTCGACTACGAGGTCGGCAGCTCGATCCCGGGAACGCAGCCGGAGAGTCCGATCCTGGACACGGTCTATACGAACGTCACCGACACGACATCGACGCGCCACCAGGCGGTCATCAATGGCGTGTTTGATGTGCGCAACTTCACGATCAACGAAGGCTCGACGCTGACGGTGCTCGGACCGAACACGCTCAAGATCTTTGTCTCCGGCACCTTGCGCATCAACGGTTCGCTGCTGCTCAGGGGCACCAACAACCACGGCGTCGCGACGCTGGGCACAGCATGCCAGCCGGAAGCGGGTGCGACCGGCAACGCCGGTGGAGGCCGCGGGGGCATGGCGAGCTACCTCACGACCCAGTCGACACCGAAAGGCGAGGACGGCTACGGTGCCTTCGATCAGGCCGGCGGCGGCGGCGGCGGTGGCCACACGGCCTACAAGTATCCTCCGGGTGAGAGCATCATCGGCGAAAAGCGTCGCCCCGGCGGCGGCGGTGGAGGCCGGTTCGGCGCGGACGTCATGGAGACCGCGCGCCCGACGTGCCCCGACCAGAGCGCGGGCGGCCTCGACGTCGAGGCGGGATTCCCGGGTACGCCGGGAGCCAACGACGCGATTCTGGGCGCGAACGTCAAGCCCGTCGGCGGTCCCAAGGGCCCAGGCCCGTTCATCGACGAAGATCCGACCAACAACTTCTACGGGCTCAAGGTGATCACCGGGTCCGGTGTCAGCATCAAGGGCGAGCTCTTCTCGCTCCTGGCCGGATCGGGCGGAGGCGCGGGCGGGAACACCTGCGAGTCCTTCGTGTTCCCCGCCGTGCCGTTCACCTGCCAGGGTGACGAGAAGGGTTGCGGCGGCGGCGGTGCCGGTGGCGGGCTCATGATCATGGCCCTCGGCGACATCATCCTGGGCCCCAAGGGCAGGATCGACGCGAACGGCGGCACGGGCGGCGGCGGCGAGAACTCCGCCTCCGGCGTCGGCATCCAGCGCATCGGCGGCGGTTCGGGCGGCGGCTCGGGCGGCCACATCATTTTGCAGTCCGCCTCGCAGATCAACCTCTCGGCCTGCGTGGCTCCCAACGCGGGGATCTTCGCGCGCGGCGGCCAGGGCGGGGGCGGGAAGAACGACGCAGGCGGCGCGCACGCGCCCGGGACTCCCGTCGCTCCCCAGCTCGATGCGTTCCCGCCGAATTCGTACCCGAGCACCCTGAGCACGACCGAGTGCAGGGTGACCAATACGACCAACGCCGGCACCTTCGTCTACAGCTTCACGAACACCGTGGGCAACGGCACCGCCACCGGCGGGACCAACGACGGCGACCCGCAGAACGTCGTGACCTGTGCCGGTGGTGACGGTGGTCCGGGGATCATCCAGCTGCACGTGCAGCGTCTCAGCAACACGCAAGCCGACAGCGACATCATCCTGCCGGTGGGCGCCACCAACCCGATGCGGCTGATCGTCTCGCCGACGCCCATCGGCGCGACGCCCGCGAACATCCAGACGCCGGGCGCTTGGGACCAGATGCTGCCGCAGTTCGGCCGCTTCTCGACCGGCCTCTCGAAGTGGATCCCGCTCGGGGCAGCCGGCGTCACGCCGGGCTCCTCGACCCCGCACGCGGTGCAGTTCAGCTTCGGCGGCACCGACACCACCTCGGGCCCGCTCGGGACCGGAACGGGCTTCGTGAAGACCGCGTCCGGGACGGTGACCCAGCTGGCTCCGATCCTGACCGGGGCCCTGACCACCGCGCCGACGATGCCGTACGTGACGGCCGACTATCGCACGATCGTGTTCGATCCCACCGGGCTCGACCCGATCTACACGCAGAACCCGAACCTGATGCTGCGCTTCGGCGTGAACGTGACGCAAGGCACGACCAGCAAGTTCGAAGTCGTCGCCGCGAGCTACGAGGCGGGTCAGCTGCGGCTGTCGGTCGCCACGACCGGCGCGCCCCTGCAATCGCTCCTCGCCGGAAACGTGGAGGTCCTCCCGCGCTTCTTCCGCGTCATCACCAACGGCGTCAACGACGCGCTCCCGGCCTCGGCCACCGTCCGCGTGCGCTTCCAGGCGGCTCCGGCGGATGTCGCGGGCAACCCGACGCTCACGGGCGCGACCGCCTTCGTCCACGATCCGGCCCTGATCCAGACCGATCCCAACGCCGTGAACTTCAAGTTCGTGCGCTTCCGCGTCGACTTCGACATCCTCGCCGACGGCTCGGCCCTGACTTTCTCGACGCCGCGGCCCACGGTCGATTTCCTGCGCCTGCCGTTCAAGTTCTAAGGCAGGTTCCGAGCGCCGCAACCTGAGTGGGGAGGCCTGCGCTTGCACCGAGCGAGCGCAGGCGCTTCCATGCGCGGGTGTCGTGCCCCTCTTTCCGGCCGCTGGTGCGGGTTCCGCTCGCGCTCCTGCTGACCGCCTGCACGGGATCCGAGGGCGGCCCACAGCGCACCCTGCGCCTCGAGCGCATGGATCCGACCATCAAGGAAGGCGTGTTCCTCAACGAGCCGCTGACCTTCCACTTCTCGGCCGACGTGGACCCGCTCTCGATCAGCCGCGAGAGCGTCGTGATCGAGACCGAGCAGCACGAGCGCGCGCGCGGTCGACTGAGCGTCGAGGGGCGCAGGGTCGTCTTCCGGCCAGATGTGCCGCACGCACAGGATCTCTCGGACGGGGGCTTCCGTCCGGGCGCGCAGTACCGCGTCTGGCTCGCGGGCTTCCCGCGCCCCGACGGGATCCGCGGCGCGGGCGGCGAGCCGCTGGCCGAGACCCTGTGCCGGGAGTTCACTGCGGTGGCCGTCGACGCGCCCCGGCGCAAGCGGCTCTTCGACGATCCGCACCAGGAGCGCCGCAAGCCGCCCGATCTGTTCCCGGGTGCGCCCGGAAACTGCCAGGTCGACGTGGGCGAGGCGCTTTATCTCGCCTGCGAGAAGCAGATCGATCCGACGAGCGTGCGCCCGGACGACTTCGTGCTCTGGCGCGAGCCCACACGCGACGAACCCGGACGCAACTTCGATTTGTTCGCGCGCATCGTCGAGAACGAGCCCGACTCCCTGCGCGAGCCGCCGCGCGGCATGCGCAAGCCCTACGGCGACGAGTCCTGGCGCACGGAGCGTCGTGCGGCGTTGATCGAGCTCACGCCCGTGCGGCCGCTCGCGCCGGGCAAGTACGTCCTGTACTACAGTCCGCCCGAGCCGCTCGCGGGCGAGGAGCCCTGGCTGCTGTGCGACTTCAGCCTGCGCCCGTTGTTCCCCGGGCCGCACAGGTTCGGGCGCACGATCCAGGTCGTGCAGGCCCGTGGCTCCGCGAAGCTCGGCGCGTTCGTCGAGGACTTCGTCGACGAGGAACTGCGCGCGCCGATCGCCGTACCCGACTGCGACGGAACGGCCGCGTGGGATGGCACTGGGCGAGTCGAGGTGCACTACCCGCTCGCGGCGGGCGACGGCTCGGCCGATGCCGTGTCGCTGGGCAGCACGGAGTCGCGTACGGATCTGCAAGCGACGCGCATCGACCTCGCCGAAGGCACGACCTGCCGGCTCCCGGGCGCGCCCGGACTCGTGGTCCTGCGCGCCCAGGGTCGCATCAGCCTGCACGGCATCCTCGAGCGCGACAGCCCCTTCAAGGATGTGCTCGATTGCGGGGAGCCGGTCCGCGGACTTCCGCTCAGCCAGTGGCTCGCGCGCGCGCAAGCCGCCAATCCAAGTTGGACGGTCATCATCGCCGGCGGCGACATCGTGATCGACAAAGGCGAGATCCGTTCCAAGGTGCCGGTGCTGCTCGTGGCGGGTGGCCAGGTGCGCGACTCCGGCAGGTGCAACCTCCCGGAAGGGAACTACTGGTTCCAGTCCGGCGTCGGGAGCGTGTACACGCCGGGCCCGCAGAAGGAGGCCCTCTTCGAACTCGACCCGCCGCTGGTCAAGAATCCGCTGCGTGTGCCGCTGCGCTTTGCCGTCGTTTCGGGGCCCTTGCCACGGACGGGGCGCGTCGCGCGCTGGATTTCGGCCAATTCGAGCGGCGGCTTCGAGCCGTTGAACAGCTTCCAGCACGTCGAGAACGTCAAGAGCGATAGGACCCTCTCGAGCTTCAGCGTGCACTACTTCCCGGCCGACGCGCCGCAAGTGCCGGACTTCTCGACGGGCCCGACGAGTCCGGTCTTCCTGCAGCAGCCCGACTCGGTCCGATTCGTCGTCGAACTGGTGGTGGGGAACTGCCCGTATTGGGAGGCTCCCTTCGTCGATCGGGTGCAGCTCGAGTTCGAACAGGCGCCGCAATGAACCCGCTCGAGATCCCGCTCCCGGTCTTCCTCGCCTGGTGGTGCCTGGTCGGGCTGCTCGTCGGCTCGTTCCTCAACGTGGCCATCCACCGGCACGGCATCGAAGGCGAGAGCGTCTCGAAGCCCCGCCGCTCGCGCTGCCCGAGCTGCAAGACGACGCTCACCTGGCGCGAGAACATCCCGCTGCTCTCCTGGCTCGTACAGCGCGGGCGCTGTCGCACCTGCGGCTGGCGCATTCCGCTGCGCTACCCGCTGGTCGAGGCGCTCAATGCCGGCCTGTGGGTCTACGTGGCCGCGCACACCTTCCCGGAGCACTGGGCCGTCGGCCTGGTGCAGTGCCTGGTGATCTCGGGCCTGATCGTCGCGACCTTCGTGGACTTCGACTGCTTCGAGATCCCCGACGAGGTCTCGATCGGGGGGCTGGTCGCAGCGCCGATCCTCTCGTTCGCGGTGCCCGAGCTGCACCGCGGAGGACTGGTCGTCGCCTGGCTCGATGGTCCGAGCCAGATCGAGCCGTCGCGCATGGCCGCCCTCTCGAGCGCGCTGGCCGGGATGGCGCTGGGGGCAGGGATCCTGTGGCTGATCGGCTGGGTCGGGAGCCGGCTCTACGGCCGCGACGCCATGGGCTTCGGCGACGTGAAGCTGCTCGGCGCGGGTGGGGGGTTCGTCGGGCCGGGGGCCGTCCTGGTGGCCCTGATGATCGGGGCGCTGACCGCCTCGGTCTTCGGCCTGGTGAACATCCTGCGCTTCGCGTGCGTGGTGCGCGGCCGCAACCGCGGGCGCCGGCGCTCGAGCGGAGTCGGCCACGCCCTGCGCGTCGGGCGCGTCGCCGGCCGCTACTTGCCCTTCGGACCGTTCCTCGCGCTCGGGATCGCCGCCGTGCTGCTGGTCTGGCGCGAAATCGCGCCCTGGTTGCCCCTCGGACGCTAGCGAGTGCCGGCGGAAGCCTCTTGGAATCCGGTGCGCGGCTTGCTTCGATGGGCACCGATCGCCGCAGCCCCGCGCGGGCGCGGCGCCCACGAGGACGAACACCAACCGCAACCTGGCGCAGCGATGCTGCGCCGCGCACGAGGGGATAGACAACGATGCACCGACACTCGACACGGCTCGCGCTGGCCGGACTGCTCCTGCTCACACCCGGATTGACCAGCTGCGTTTCCCAGAGACTCCATCAGCAGGCGCTGGAGACGAAAGACGCGGAGATCCGCCAGCTGCGCGAGGAGCGCAGCGCGCTGAAGATCCAGAACCAGCAGCTCAAGGCCAACTACGAGGGCGTGCACGGCCAGTTGACGGAGGCCACCACGGCCCTGGTCGTCGATCCGCCCGCGAAGCCCGAACCGCAGGCCAAGATCCCGGCCCTCGACGAGGCGGGCATCGGCTACGGGATGCGCGACGGGAACATGGTGATCAGCATCCCCTCGTCGATCACCTTCGCTTCGGGCCAGGCGACGCTCTCCAAGGAGGGCCAGGGCGCGCTGAAGAAGGTCGCCGGACTGCTCAAGAAGGACTACGGCTCCTCGAGCTACTCGATCGAGGGTCACACGGACGACGTGCCGATCGCCAAGTCGAAGTTCGAGAACAATCGCCAGCTCAGCTACGCGCGCGCGATGGCCGTGCTGGAGTACCTCGTCACGGAGTGCAACATCAAGGACGACGATTGCATCGTCGTCGCGCACGGCCAGTACGAGCCGCTGGTCACGAAGGGCGACAAGGCCAAGAACCGGCGCGTCGAGATCGTCGTCCACAAGCACTGATCGCGCGCGAGGTCGATTCGCTCGCAGGCAGCGTGGCGCGGCGCATGAGCCGGGCCACGCTCCAATTTACGACCCTGGCGCGGCAAGCTAGGATGGGCCGACTGCTGCAGCATCACCCCACCCGACCGAGGAGTCAGCCCTCATGACCTTCGCCGCTTCCAGCATCCGCAACATTGCCTTCGTGGGCCATCCGTCCGCGGGGAAGACCACCCTCGTCGACGCGCTGGCCCATCTGACGGGCGCTTCCCCGCGCAAGGGCTCGGTGGCGGACAAGTCCAGCATCTGCGATACGGAACCCGAGGAGCAGGAGAAACAGCACACGCTGACGCTCGCCGTCGTCTCGGCCAATTGGCACGGCGAGCTCTGGACCTTCCTCGATTCGCCGGGGTATCCCGACTTCCACTCGGAGGCCAGCGGGGCGCTCTTCGGGGCCGACCTGGTGGTGGGCGTGGTCAGCGCCGGAAGCGGCGTGACCTACAACCTGCGCAAGAAGATGGAGCTGGCCAAGGCGCTCGGCCGCGGGCGCGCGCTGATCGTGACGCACCTCGACGACGCCAACGCCGACTACGACGCGCTGGTCGACAAGCTGCGCGCCGCGCTGGGCGAGACCTGCGTGCCCTACCTCCTGCCCGACCATTCCGGCCCGGGCTTCTCGCGCGTGCGCCGCACGATCCAGGACGTGGAGAGCCCCTGGCGCCAGAAGCTCATGGACGAGGTGATGGACTCGTGCGAGGACGAGCAGCTGCTGCTGCAGTACCTCGACAAGCAGGAGATCAGCGACGCGGAGCTCAAGAAACTGCTGCCGCACGCGCTGGTCAAGGGCACCGTGGTGCCGATCCTGGTCTGCAATCCGAACAGCGGCTTGGGACTGCCCGAGGTGGTCGAGTTCCTCGAACACTACGCGCCCGGCGCCGACGAGATCGTCTTCCGCGACCGCGCGGGCGAGCCGGTCAAGCCCGATCCGGCCGGACCGCTGGTGGCCACGGTGTTCAACGTCAAGTCCGACCCGCACGTGGGTCGCGTGTGCCTGGCGCGCATCTTCCGCGGACAGATCGGCGCCACCACCGCGCTCATCGGGCCCAAGAGCCACGAGAAGGGCGAGAAGATCGGCGGATTGTTCCGCCTGGTAGGCAAGAAGCGCGAGCCGATCGAATCGGCCGGCCCGGGCGAGATCGTGGGCTTCTCGAAGGTCGAGCAGATCGGATTCGGCCAGAGCTTCAGCAGCGCCGGCGCGAAGATCGTCGAGGTGCCGATGGTCGCCCAGCCCGAACCGACCGTGGCGCTGGCGGTGCAGCCCAAGAGCCGCGCCGACGAGCAGAAGATCGGCGAGGCGCTGCACAAGCTCGAGGCCGAGGATCCGACCTTCCGCATCCAGCACGTGGCCGCCACGCACGAGATGGTGATGCACGGCATGAGCGACCTGCACCTGCAGGTGATGGAGGCGCGCCTCAAGCGCCGCTTCGGCGTCGAGATCACCAGCGCCCTGCCGCGCATCGCCTACAAGGAGACCGTCACGCGCCCCTCGGAGGGCCACCACCGCCACAAGAAGCAGTCCGGCGGCCGCGGACAGTTCGGCGAGTGCTTCCTGCGCGTGCGCCCGCGTCAGGAGGGCTCAGGCTTCCTGTTCACCGACGGCATCGTGGGCGGCTCGATCCCGCGCAACCTGATCCCGGCCGTCGAGAAGGGCGTGCGCGAGTCGATCGCGCAGGGCGTGCTGACGCACGGCGAGGTCGTCGACGTCGAGGTCGAGGTCTACGACGGCAAGTTCCACGAGGTCGACTCGGACGAGGCCAGCTTCAAGATCGCCGGTTCGCGCGCCTTCCGCGACGGCTTCATGAAGTCGCACCCGGTGCTGCTCGAGCCGATCATGGAGCTCGACATCCACGTGCCGACGCACGCCGCCGGCGCGATCTTCTCCGACGTCACCAGCCACCGCCGCGGACAGGTGCTCGACCAGCAGACCGAGGGCGACGGCAGCGTGACGCTGATCAAGGCCCAGGCGCCGCTCTCGACGGTGATGACCTACCACCGCGACCTGAAGTCGCAGACGGCGGGCGAGGGCAGCTTCTCGATGCGCTTCGCGCGCTACTCGCAGGTGCCGGCCAACGAGCAGCCGAAGGTGCTGCAGGTCTACGGCCGCAAGCACGAAGAGGACTGACGCAGCCTGCGAGTGCGCCGGGCTGAATTTTTTTCCGCCCGGGAGCCGAGTGGGGTAGCCGGGGCATTTTCCGGCGCAAGTCTGCGCGTCCGGGCTTGAGTCCGTGGCCGTCGGGCACCGATGCAGGGGAGCCGGATTCTGCCTGCGCCTTCCGGCGCGCCCCAGAGGAACTACCCCCATGATCACGATGGAAGAGCTCTTGTCGCTGATGGTGCGACAAGGTGGATCCGACCTGCACATTTCGGTCAACTCGGCCCCGCGCATCCGCATCGACGGCGAGCTGCTGCCGGTCGATCACCCGCCGCTGACGGCCGACGATTCGCGGCGTCTGGCGACGAGCGTGCTGACCTCGGACCAGATCGCCAAGCTCGACCGCGACTGGGAGCTCGACTGCTCCTTCGGTCTCGAGGGCTCGGGCCGCTTCCGTGCCAACGTCTTCTACCAGCAGGGCGCGGTGGCCGCGGTGATGCGCGCCATCCCGCACCTCGTGCCGGACTTCGAGAGCCTGGGCATGCCGCGCGCTGTCTGCGAGCGCATCTGCAACCTGCCCTCGGGTCTGGTGCTCGTGACGGGCGCCACCGGCTCGGGCAAGTCGACCTCGCTGGCCGCGATGATCGACTACATCAACCAGAACCAGCAGGGTCACATCGTCACGATCGAGGACCCGATCGAGTTCACGCACCGCCACAACAAGTGCTCGGTCACGCAGCGCGAGATCGGCGTCGACACGCGCGGCTTCCACGAGGCGTTGCGCAGCACGCTGCGCCAGGACCCGGACTTCGTGCTGGTGGGCGAGTTGCGCGACCAGGAAACGATCGAGGCCGCGCTGACGCTGGCTGAGACGGGCCACCTGACCTTCGGCACGCTGCACACCTCCGACTGCGTCCAGACGATCAACCGCGTGATCGACGTGTTCCCGGCGCACCAGCAGGCGCAGATCCGCGCCCAGCTCTCGTTCACACTCGAGGCCGTCTTCTGCCAGCAGCTGCTGCCGCATGCCTCCGGCAAGGGGCGCGTGCTCTCGGCCGAAGTCATGCTGGCCAACTCCGCCGTGCGCGCGCTGATCCGCGACGGCAAGGGACACCAGATCTACTCGCAGATCCAGACCGGCGTGCGCATGGGCATGCGCACGATGTCCCAGTCGCTGGCCGAGCTGGTCAAGGCCAACAAGATCACCGTCGCGGCGGCCGAACGCATCGTCGCGGACCCCAACGAGCTTCGGGCTCTGCTGCGCGGCGCGGCCTGATCGGCCATGGTGCGCGTTTCAGCCAAGATCAAGCGGCTGCTGGTCGACGCGGGGCTCGTCTCCGACGTCGAGTGGAACAACGCCAAGGACAAGGGCGGCAGCATCCTCGAGGCGCTGCTCAGCTCCGGCGTGCTGCACGAAGACGGCCTGCTCGAGGCCCTCGGACGCGCCAGCTCGATGCCGCCCGTGGACCTGATGCGCTTCACGCCGGACCCGAAGGCGCTCGAGTCCCTGCCCCAGGAGAGCTGCAACGAGTACGGCATCCTGCCGCTGACGCGCAACGGCGAGATCCTGACCATCGCAGTCACCGATCCCTTCGACGTGCTGCTGCTCGACGACCTCAAGCGCCGCACGGGCTGCCAGATCCGCCAGGTCGTGAGCCAGCCCGTGGCGCTCAAGCGCGCCATCGACAAGGCCTTCCGCACCGGCGAGCAGCAGGTGGAGTCGTTGCTGGGCGAGGTGAAGGCCGGCGGCGAACTCGAGGTCAAGGTCGATCACGAGAAGGTCCAGGACCTGGTCGAGGCCACCGCGGACGTGCGCAGCGAGGACGCGCCGGCGGTCAAGCTGGTGAACCTGATCCTGCTGCACGCCCTCAAGGACAAGGCCAGCGACGTGCACATCGAGCCGGGCGAGAAACAGCTGCGCGTGCGCGTGCGCATCGACGGCTCGCTGAAGCTGGTGATGACGCCGCCCAAGTCGATCCTCAACGCGCTGGTCTCGCGCCTCAAGATCATGGCGCAGCTCGACATCGCCGAGCGCTTCTCGCCCCAGGACGGCAAGTTCCAGATCCGCTACGAGGGCCGGACGATCGACTTCCGCCTCTCGATCCTGCCCGTGGTCGGCGGCGAGAAGGCGGTCATGCGCATCCTCGACGGCGGCAACCTGGCGCTCAAGCTCGAGACGATGGGCTACGAGCCGCGCGCGCTCGAGGACATCCGCAAGGCGATCAGCGCCGCCTACGGGATGATGCTCGTCACCGGCCCGACGGGCTCCGGCAAGTCGACCACGCTCTACTCCTGCGTGCACGAGGTCGCGCTGCCGGACGTGAACGTGGTCACCGTCGAGGACCCGGTCGAGTACCGCATGGACGGCATCAACCAGGTGCCCGTCAACCCCAAGCGCGGCATCACCTTCGCCGGCGCGTTGCGTTCGATCCTGCGTCAGGACCCGGACGTGATCCTGGTCGGCGAAATCCGCGACACGGAGACGGCCGACATCGCGATCAAGGCCGCGCTCACGGGCCACCTGGTGCTCTCGACCCTGCACACCAACGACGCCGCCTCGACGATCATGCGACTCCTGGACATGAAGATCGACCCCTTCATGGTCTCCAGCGCGCTCCTCTGCATCGGTGCCCAGCGCCTGGCACGCAAGCTCTGCGAGGGCTGCCGCCAGCCGCTCGAGCTGCCCGAGAAAGAACTTCTGCATGTCGGCTACCTGCCCGAGGAGATCGCGGGCCTGAAGCTGATGAAACCCAACCCGGCCGGCTGCGCGCGCTGCAACCAGGGCTACCGCGGCCGGTTCGCGATCCTCGAGACGCTCTACCTGGACGACACCCTCAAGCGAATGGTCGTCGAAGGCCGATCCGTCCAGGACATGAAGAACCACGCGGTGGAGCAGGGAATGATCACCCTGCGCCGCGTGGGCCTGCTGAACGCGATGCGCGGCCGGACCTCGCTCGAGGAAGTCCTGCGCGTGACGCTCGAAGACTGAAACGCCTTCCCGAACCACCCCACGGACTGAGCACCACGTGAGCACCTTCAAGTACGCAGCCAAAGGCCCGGGCGGCAAGACCGTCGAGGGCACGATCGACGCCGCGGACCGCAGCAAGGCCGTGGCCGAACTGCGCAAGCAGAACCTCGTGGTCATGAGCGTCGAGCAGTCCGGAGCGACCAGCAAGACGCCGCGCGCCCCGGGCGAGAAGCCCTCCCTGTTCCGCGTCGGGCCCTCGGCTTCGAAGGTGGAACTGGTGCTGTTCACGCGCCAGCTCTCGACCATGGTCGGCGCCGGCCTGGCGCTGCTGGAAGCACTGGACGTGCTGCACGACCAGGCCGATTCGCCCGGTCTGAAGAAGGCCACGGCGATCCTGGTCAACGAGGTCCGCAGCGGCGTCGACCTCTCGACCGCCATGGAGAAGTGCCCCAAGGCCTTCGATCCGCTGTACATCAGCATGGTGCGCGCGGGCGAGGTCTCGGGCCAGATGGACGTGATCCTCGAGCGTCTGGCCGACTACCAGGAGGCCAGCGAGCACCTGCGGCGCGAGATCCGTTCGGCCATGACCTACCCGTGCATCTCGATGGTGCTGGTGCTCGGCATCACGACCTTCCTGATGCTGGGCGTCGTGCCCGGCTTCCGCGCGGTGTTCGACTCGATGGACGCGGAACTGCCCGGCATCACGCAGTTGACGCTCAACACGGCCGAGTTCATGAAGGCCCACTGGGCCGTGTGCTTCGGCGGCTTCTTCGCCGCGTGCGCAGCGCTGTTCATGTACTGGCGCACCGAGAGCGGCGGCTGGTTCTTCGACCGGCTGTTCCTGCGCCTGCCGGTCTTCGGCCCGTTGATCCGCAAGGTCTGCCTGGCGCGCTTCTCGCGCACGTTCGCGACCCTGATCCGCTCGGGTGTGCCGATCATGGCCACGCTCGACATCGTGGCCGAGACCGCCGGCAACCGCATCGTCGCCAAGGCGGTGCTCGACAGCCGCGAGAGCGTGCGCGCGGGCAACCTGCTGAGCGAGCCGCTCACGCGGGCCCCGGTCTTCCCGCCCATGGTCGTGCGCATGATCGCGATCGGCGAGCGCACGGGCTCCCTGGAGACGCTCCTGGAAAAGATTGCCGAGTTCTACGACGCCCAGGTCGCGGCCGCGGTCAAGTCGCTGACCAGCATGATCGAGCCCATCCTGATCACCGTCATGGGCGTGATCGTGGGCGGCGTCGTGATGTCGGTCTTCCTGCCGATCCTCGACATCGTCGGGAAACTGGGCGAGAGCCACGGCTGAACCGATGGTCCCCCAAGGACTTCCGTCGCTGCGGATTCATGGGGAAGCGCCTCAAGTGGCGCCTCCCCGGGGGCCGATAGTCGGCGGGTAACGAACACCTGCCGTCCCAGTGGGGGGCGGATGGGGAGGGGCGCTCCGCCTTGGACGCCAGGACAAGGATGTCGATCCAGAGGACCGACGAGGGAAAAAAGAAGAACCAACATGATTCGTAGTCGCAAGAACGCGGGTTTCACCCTGATCGAGTTGATGATCGTCGTGGCGATCATCGCCATCATCGCCTCGATCGCCATTCCGAAGCTGATGAGCGCTCGTCTCGCTGCCAATGAAGCAGCGGCGATCGCCACGCTCCGGTCCGTCTCATCCGCCCAGGCGCAGATCCAGAGCTCCGGCGCGATCGACACCGACGCCGACGGCGCTGGTGAGTTCGGCTACTTCGCCGAGCTCGCGGGCAGCGTCGCGATGCGCATCTCGGACAACGCCGCGCCGCCCGCGATCCCGGCCGGTCAGGCTGGTACGGCTGCGGACATCCTCAGCCCCGCGATCCTGCCCAGCGCCTTCGGCAACGTCGCCGGTGGTCTCGTCAGCCGCTCGGGCTACTTCTTCGAGCTGTTCATGCCCGACAGCACGTTCCAGGGCGTTCCGGAAGACGCGGCCGGTGGTGGCGCCGCCAACGCCGGTGGTGCAGCGACCGACATCAACGCGAACAACAGCGAGATCATGTGGTGCTGCTACGCCTGGCCGATGGACGTCGGTGCCACGGGCAACCGCGCGTTCTTCGTGAACCAGGAAGGCGACCTGATGCAGTGCCAGAACCGCCAGGCCGCTCCCTTCACGGGCGCCGCTGGTGGTCCGGCCTTCCAGGATGCCTACCTCCTGACGGACATGTCCTCGGGTCTGCGCGTCGGTGTGGCTGGCCCCACCGGCTCGATCTGGGTGCCCGTCCAGTGATCTAGCGCGGTCTGCCAGCGCCCTCGAAAGGCGCCGGACAGCCGCGGAAAACAAAGCGCCGTTCCTTCGGGGACGGCGCTTTTCTCATTGGAGCGGGCCCCCGAATCGGCTCAACAGGAGTCGTGGGGGCTGCCGATACGGGGGGTGGAAAAATGGGCCCAGCAGTCGAGCATTCGAGAGCGAAGGTCGGGGAAGCAGGGGACACGAGCATGCAAGCGCACGGCGAGGCGAAGCAGTACGGCAAGGCCGGATTCACGTTGATCGAGCTGATGATCGTGGTCGCGATCATCGCCATCATCGCCTCCGTGGCGATCCCGAAGCTGCTCAGCGCGCGGCTCTCCGCGAACGAGGCGGCCGCGATCTCGAACATGCGCGCGATCTGCACGAGCGAGGCCAACTTCCGCGCGCTCTCGGCGCTCGACACCGACGGCGACGGGGCCGGTGAGCACGGCTACCTGGCCGAACTCACCGGGCAGGCGCCCATGCGCATCTGCGTCGCCGGTGCGCCGTTCGGCGGCGGGGCCAACGACTACCTCAAGCCCTCGGTCCTGTCCCCCGACATGGGGCGCGTGAAGAACGGGATCCTCGCGCGTTCGGGCTACTACTACCAGCTCTGGCTCCCCGACGCGACCTACGGCGGGGTCGCAGAACAGACCAACGGCGGTTGCGTCGTGGCCCCCTTCCCGGACCCGAACTGCTCGGAGGTCGCGTGGTGCTGCTATGCCTGGCCGATCGAGGCCGGCAGCTCGGGCACGCGCGCCTTCTTCGTCAACCAGGAGGGCGACCTGCTGGGCTGCAACAACCGGCAGGCGTCGCAGTACTCGGGCGATCCTTCCTCCGGCGGACGCGCTCCCAACTACGACGAGGCGCTGCTGAGCGCGAACGACATGTCCGCCCACTACCGGGCGAGCATCATGGGCGGGAGCGACAACAGCGTCTGGACCGTGATCGACTGAGCGCGACCCGCGCTCACAGCGGCGCAAGGCCGAAGAGCCGCTCCGCGTTGGCGCTCGTCGCGCGCGCCAGCTGCTCCAGCTCGCAACCGCGCAGGCGCGCGACCTCGGCCAGCGTCTCGCGCACGTAGGCCGGCTCGTTGCGCTGCCCGCGCCGTCCCTGAGGCGCCAGGAAGGGGCAGTCGGTCTCCACCAGCAGCAGCTCCTCGGGCACTGCGCGCGCGGCGGCGCGGATGTGCTCGTTGCGCGCGTAGGTGACGACGCCCGAGAAGGAGATGCACAAGCCGAGCGCGACGTAGGCCGGCAGCTCCTCGACGCCCATCGTGTAGCAGTGCATCACGCCGCGCAGGCCCGGGACCTCGCGCAAGAGCTCCAGCACGTCGGCATGCGCGTCGCGGCAGTGCACGATCACCGGCTTGTCGAGCGCGCGCGCCAGGCGCAGCTGCCAGCGGAAGCTGTCGAGCTGCGCGGCGCGCGGGGAGTACTCCTTGAACCAGTCCAGTCCCGTCTCGCCCACGGCGACGCACTCGCGACGCGCGCAGAGCTCCTCGATCGCGCTGCGCTCGGCCGGACCCGCCTGCTGAGCGTCGTGCGGGTGGATCCCCGCGCTGGGGTGGACCCCCGCGCGTCCGCGCGCGCACTCGATGGCCGCGCGCGAGCTCGCGAGGTTCGTTCCGACGAGCACGATGCGCGTGACCCCGGCCTCGCGCGCGCGCGCGAAAACCTGCTCGCGGTCGGCGTCGAAGCTCTCCCAGGTGACGTGCGCGTGCGTGTCGGTGATCAATGGCTGCAGTTCTTGTCGAGCACGTCGCGCAGGAAGAAGGCCATGTTGATGTCGGCCTCCTTGTCGAAGACCTGCTTCAGCAGGGTGCAGGCGCTCTCGCGCGGCAGGATCGCCAGCAGGCCCTGCGCCGCCATGCGCCGCAGGTAGCCGTCGCCCGTCGATTCGACCAGGATCGCGGCGAGCGCCTTCTCCGCGAGCTGGTTCCCGGGATGGCGCCCGAGTTCCTTGACCGCGCGCACGCGCGCAGCCTCGTCCATGAAGAGGTTCGCGGCCGCGTCGGCCAGTGCCGGGACCGGATCGGTATTCGACTTCTCGCAGGCCGTGACCCAGGCGCGCACGATGAACTCCTGCGGCGGGAGCGTCTGGCTCTGCCGCGTGCGGCGCACGAAAGGCTCGAGGATCTCCCGCGCGCGTGCGGGGTGCATCTCCGCGAGGAGCAGCGTCGCCTCGGTGCGCAGCGAGAGGGCCGTCCCGTACTGCGTGACGAGGTTCTCGATCAGGACCTTGGAGTCTTCCGGCGCCGCGCGCGCCGAGACGATCAGCAGCGCGCGCTCGACCTGCTCCGGCCGCGGCTCCTTCGGCGTCTCGCGCAGGCGCGCCATCGCTTCGCGCCCGACCAGCGGACCTGCCTTCGAAAGTTCCGCCAGCAGCCGCTCGCCCTCGATGAACTGCTGGTCGGTCTTGTCGCTCGTGACCGTCTTCGGGAGCGGCGTGAACAGTTCGACCAGACGCGTGATCTTGGCCTTTGCCCCCGCGGCATCCGAGGCGGCGACCGGGGCTTCGGTTCCCCCCCGGTCACAGCAGGGCAGGGCCAGGATGAGGACCACGGACAGGCTGTGCCAAATCGCACGGCCGGCGGGCGATCCTGACCAAGGGCGGCCCCCTGCCTGCACCTTGGGGCGCGCGGAAGGGTCGTGGTGTAGGGCTTGCATGCGGCGTCGCGCTCCCGCGGGACGCCGCAGGTGCGCAGGCGAGGGGCAAACCCCGGGCCGCCACGAGCCTAGCGCAGTCGCAGGCAGGGGGCCAGACGGGGTGGCGGAGTCGAAAAAGTTGGCAACCCTGGAAGGGCAGCACTTATAGTTCCTGGCCCTGCATTTGCCGGAGCCCCCCCTCCTGCCCGCGCGTTCGTCCGCGCATTCGTACCACGACCTGCACTCCAGCCCCCTCACCTCCA
>Ga0315912_10003261_pt1 | contig 16304 bp, 13 predicted proteins | sample VfabasoilMG_FD_204469 | JGI IMG/M metagenome (GOLD analysis project Ga0315912, IMG submission 204469) | Garden soil microbial communities collected in Santa Monica, California, United States - V. faba soil | ecosystem: Environmental > Terrestrial > Soil > Garden | place: USA: California... | reverse complement strand
TGTCCCCCGACAGCACAGTCAGGTCGGGCCGCCGGACCTGCGCGAGGCGGCGGGGATGGTGGCGATCGCGGGGTCGGAGGCGGGACGGTTTCGGGCGAGGAGCTGACATGGAGCGGCGGCTAGGGCTCGGCGCCCGGTAGTGATCACGTTTGGCTTGGCGGCCCCATCAAGTACTTCTTGATAGTCTCGGCGACGTTCTTGCCTACGGCATCGCCCACCTCGGCCCCGAGCTCTTCGCAGGCCCCGTCGATCGCCATGTCGATGGATCCCGCGCGCGCCCCGTCGATCTGGATCGGTTCCTCGTCGAAATGTCTCGTGAAGTCGATGTCGACTACGAAGCCGCCATCCTCCACGCGAAGACTGAAGTGCAGAGCCGACTCGGGAACGACCATGATCGGCTTGCCATCGCTCTGGGCCTCGCCGCCCGGCGCGCTCGTGTCGAGGGGTAGCGTCAGGATTCGGCCCCGATAGGGGTGCTGCGACAGGTCCGGCATCTCGGCCTCCATTGCGCCCTCCAGGCAAGCGTACCCGGCCTGCCCCGTCGCCGCAGGCCAGCGTGCAATGATGCCGGATGGAGACACAAGAGCCCATCTCTGAGTGCCACATCTGCGGGACCCCCTTCCCTCCGGGAGTTCACAGACGTTGTGCGGAAACCATGGCAACCCTCCTCGCGCGCCAGACACTCCGTGCGGAGGAGGCGCTGTCGGTGGAGGGGATGAAGACGAAGGCGGCGCAGGATGCCGGCCTCCGGATGGGGTTGTTCATCGGCCTCATCGTTGGGCTGACCATCGGCGTCCTAGCTGCGCACTGATGCCAGCCCATCAAGGGCACGCGTGATCGCACCCTCGACCCAGCTCGAAGCCACTGCGCCGGCCTCCTCCGCTGCCGCATCCATCGCGCGGCGCTGTTCCGCCGTGAGCCACACGGAAAGCACGCGCTCCCGCTTGGCCTCGGGCGCGACACCCAGGGGCCTCCTCGTTCCGCTCCCGGCGGCGCCACACTCCGGCCGCCCCGGCGGTCCGGTGACGTGGCTCCTCCCTCCACCATGTCCCGCGCTGGGGCAACCTTATCGGCCATCGCTGATCCGGATGCTCGATCTCGGCAACGGCGGTGCAGCAGTCAGTCGGCGACGAGGCTTCGCACGACTCGTGTCCCCCTCGATGAAGCAGGGTGGTCACCGCCTGGAGCTGCTCGATCTTGCGAACCGCCTCGTCCTCGCCGCGCTGCGCGTGCCAGGGGTCCGCAGCTTGAGCCTGCTCGGCTCGATCGCGACGCCGAAGCCCGACCCCAAGGACATCGACCTGCTCGTGGTCATCAGCGACGACGCCGACGTCGAAGCGCTCGCGCTGCACGGCCGGCGGCTCAAGGGAGCTGCGCAGGGACTGAACCGCGGCGCTGACATCTTCCTGGCAGACGAGCGCAACGAGTACCTCGGACGGACGTGCTCCTGGAAGGAGTGCCGGCCTGGCGTCAGGCGTTGCGACGCGCGTCACTGCGGCCGCCGACCGTTCCTCCACGACGATCTCGACGACGTTCAGCTCCGACCAGAGCTGATCGCTGCGCCGCCCGTGACGCTCTGGCCCGAGATCATCCGACGCTGTCCGCTGCCGCCTGACGTCGAGGCCGCCATCGAGCGGCTGAGTGCGCGCCTCGCCGGACCGGAGGGCCGGTAGGCGGCCGACGGCTGGGGCCCGTGTTGGGGGGACAGGCGCCCGGGCGCGGCGCGGGGGCGACGCCTGGGCCGCCAACGGATGCGACGTGGGCCGGGGCGCTGGAGAAGAAGGGCCCGGCTGACGGCTGGCCGAAGCCGGACAGGCCCACGCGAACGACGAAGTAGAGTCGGACGGACCGAGGCCGGGCACGGGGGGGTCGCGGTAGCCACCCCGCGGCGTTGCCTGTGGTAGCCAATCCCTGGCAATACGCCCCCGGCGTCATCCTGACGTGACGTGCAGGGCCCGCAGGTGGGGCGGGTCACCACATCGATCGGAGGGGGGTCTTGGCTCGCGCCTCGGTCACCTGAGATGCAGGCCGATCCGATGTGAGGCTGGTGCGAGCGCCCTTGCGACCCATCGCGCCCGCCGGGCAGGAAGCGGCCGTCCGGGCGCAACGGCGGCTCGTGTTGGCGCCGTGCTCCTGGAGCCGGGCGTGTGCCGGGGTCGCGGCACTCCTCGCCGCGTCCGCGGGCCGCCGCGCACGCGACCGGCAACCGGTCGAACGGTCAGCGAACGAGATCCCGCGGATCTGGGATCCGCAGCGTTCGTGTCGCGCGTGAGGAAGCCGCATGCCCGACAAGGGCGTCGTTTCAAACACTTGCGCATGCGGCAGGCCGACCGGAATCACGTCGCTGGGCGCCGGTGGTGCCAGATGTGGTGCCAACCGCACGGCTGCAGTGGGGGCGGCGTGATTTGAGCGCGACCGATGCCAGGACATCGACGGGGACGATGACGGCCAGGGCATCAAAGATCGCTGTCCCGCTCATTACCCCCTAAAGAGGCGAGCTGACCGTTTCGCGGAGGATGTCGTCGGCCTGCTTGAGACGCGCGAGCCAGACGCGGCGGCGGGATTGGTGCCAAGCGGAACGACGGGATGGCGTGACATCAGAGAGAGTTACCGAAGTTACCTGCCGGTCGGTAACTTCGGTAACATTGGGGGATATGGATCCAACCGAGAACCCGTTTACCCCCGGAGCCGGATCGCAGCCACCAGAGCTGGCTGGCCGTGAACCGATCCTCGAAGACGCCCGCGTCCAGGTCGTCCGTGCGCACAACGGCCTCCAGGCGCGAGGACTAGTGCTCCTGGGGCTCAGGGGTGTCGGCAAGACGGTGCTCCTGAGGCGCATCAGCGACGCCGCCGAGCACCGCGGGCTCAACGCGCTGTTTCTGGAGGCGCCAGAAGGCAGACGGATTGGGGAGATGCTGGTTCCCGGCCTGCGGCAGGTACTACTTCAACTGAGCACGAAGGAGGCAGCGAAAGATCTGGCGAGACAGGGCCTGGGAATCCTGAGGGCGTTCGCATCGGCGTTCCAGATCAAGGTGAACGAGACGCAGTTCCGCGTGTTGCCAATCGAGGGCAAGGCTGACTCGGGCAACATCGAGGCGGATCTTCCGGAGCTTTTCATCGCCGTCGGTAGGGCCGCCCGCGCTTCAAGCACTGTCGTCGTGCTCTTGATAGACGAAATCCAGTACCTCCAGCCCGAAGATCTGTCCGCGCTCATCGTCGGTTTTCATCAGATCTCACAGAGGAACCTCCCGCTCTTGATGTTTGGCGCAGGGCTGCCACAGTCAGCCGCGATGGCTGGCGACACGAAGTCATACGCCGAGCGGCTTTTTGAATATCGGCGAGTAGGACAACTCGTTCGGGCAGATGCCGAGCTGGCGATTCGCAAGCCGTTGAGCCGGAGGGATGTCGCGATCGAGCCTGCCGCTCTCGCCGAAATTCTTCGCCGCACCGCGCGCTACCCATACTTCCTCCAGGAATGGGGCGCGCAGTCCTGGAACGTCGCTGCGCGGTCGCCCATCACGCACGACGATGTCCGTGTGGCCGAGGCCGAGACGTTGCGGCACTTGGACGAGGGATTCTTCGACATGCGCTTCGACCGGATGACGCCGCGCGAGAAGAAGTACGTGCGCGCTATGGCTGAGCTTGGGCCTGGACCACATCGGGCAGGCGAGGTCGCAAGGGCGATGGGCGTCTCCGTCCAAAGCGCTGCGCCCTTGAAGCATGATCTCATCGAGAAGGGGATGATCTACAGCCCGCAGCACGGCGATACCGCGTTCACGGTGCCGATGTTCGACGAGTTCATGAAGCGAAAGATGCCCGAATGGACGTCGCCGCGCAGGGGGCGACAGCCAGGCCATCCCGCCGACCGTCGAGGTCGGTGAATTGAAACTGACCCACTACCGACTCTTGCAGTCCCGAGCGGAACTCTGATATCAAGAACTCAATTGACCGACTTCGATGGTCTCGGTCGCGGGCGATATTGCCTCCCGCTGGGATCCTCCGAGGTTGCGTCCCCATTGCGCCGGAAGGTCGTCCATGGACCGCCCGATGGTGCAAGGAGAGACCATGAACTCGAGATCGAGTCAGACGGACCCACTCACCGTTGACAACACGGGCTTCCTTCTCGATCGCCTTGGTGTTGATTGTGCGCCTCTCCAGTTCCTGCGCGAACTGACGCAGAATGCGATAGAGGCGATCGGCCGGACACCTGAGAAGCAGGGCCACATCATCTGGGATGTGGATTGGATTGAGTACGACCTGCGCGGCGTCTGCAAGCTGTGTATCACCGACGACGGCGACGGGATGACCGGCAGTGAGATGGCGAAGCATATCAACAGCCTCTCGTCGTCGCGGTCGACACAGTCTTTTCAGGGCAACTTCGGAGTCGGGGCCAAAATTGCGGCAGCCACGCGTAACCATGCGGGCCTCGTCTATCTGTCGTGGAAGGATGGCCGTGGATCGATGATCCATCTGTGGCGCGACCCGACGAACGGAGCATATGGGCTGCGCCGCCTCCGCGATGCTGAGGGTGCTTACGGCGGCTACGGCGAGGTCGAGGACACGGTGAGGCCTGACCTCATCCGCGAACATGGAACACGCGTCACCTTGATGGGCATGGAGCCGGACGCGAATACCATGGCAGCACCGGACGGCACTGCGTCACCGTCACGGTGGATCGCGAAATATCTCAACTCCCGTTATCTACGCTTCCCAGGTGGAGTTACCATCCGAGCCCGAGAGGGGTGGGACCATCCGCGCGAGGACAAGGACCGGAATCTGCTGCGCGAGATCGAAGGACAAGAGGCGTACCTCCGGAAGCACGCGCGGGCGTCCGGACAGGTGCGGCTTTCTGACGCGACTGTCCACTGGTGGGTGCTCAAGGACGAGTCCGCACTGACGCAGAACTCTGGCTACGTAGAATCGAGCGGGCATGTCGCGGCGCTCTACCAGGACGAGTTGTACGAACTGGCGTCTGCTCGCAAGGGCTGGGCTCGGCTGCAGCAGTTCGGCGTGATCTTCGGCCAGAAGTTCGTCGTTCTCTATGTCGAGCCGGATGTCACTGACGCCAGTCGCCTCATGCCAAACACGGCCAGGACGCAGTTGCTGATAGCCGGTGAGTCCTTGCCGTGGACGGATTGGGCCGCGGAGTTCCGCGAGAAGATGCCGGAGGAGATCCAGACTCTCATCGACGAAATCGCCGCGCGCGGCTCCGAAGACGACCACTCGAAGTCGATCCGCGATCGATTGAAGAACATGCTCGATCTTTTCAAGGTCAGCCGTTACCGCCAGACCCCGGAGGGTCGGCTGAAGATCGCAGAGCCTCAACAGAATGCGGGCGGGGTTCCCGTTTCGGAGGGCAAGCGCGGAGGGCGGGGAGGCGGAGGAACACGCGATAGCAAGACCGGCCCCGTTGGGGGAGCCTATTCCGTATTTCTCAAGCAGGATGGGATCGCTGGCGCGCAGGTGAAGCCCGACCCCTTCCCCAAGGTGCAGTGGGTATCCGTGGAAGACGGCACGCGTGAACCGGAGGACCTAGACGATCGCGCTGCGCGTTACCTCGTCGAGCAGCACCTGCTGATCGTGAATGCGGACTTCCGTGGCTTTACCGATATGCGAAAGCACTGGGAAGATCGGTACGCGAAGGACATGAACGTGGGCCGCGCCACGTTTCGCGCAACCATCAAGAGCGAGGTTCACAACTGGTACGAGCAGGCGTTGGTCGAGACGGTCATCGGACTGCAGGCTCTTAGAGGGGGCCGGCAGTGGGACGAGAGCCAACTCGCCACGGCGCTCTCCGAGGAGGCACTAACGGCGGTGGTCATGCAACGATACCATCCGTACAACAGCGTCAGCCGAGGCCTCGGCACCAAGTTGAAGTCATTGAAGGACGATGGGCCGCCGCGGCGTGCGCTCGAGGCGCAGGGGACATAGCAGACTCCTTCGTTCCAGGCGCCGGCTCGTACATGCGACAGATCTGACTGGCTGCCGCTCCTCCCGCGCCTTCATGTCTTCCGGCATGGAGGCGCGGGACGCCGCCGGGTGTGCGCAGGACTTCAGGACATCGCGACACGCGAGGAGCGCGCGATCGTTGTGGCGTGGACGCCGTTCGCCGCGATCACCGCGGTTGCAGGCTTGGGAGGCGATCACATCGAGGGCTCGCCGACGTCTCCGCCGTTCGCCACGCCCGAGATGTTGGCGCGGTGGTGCGTCGAGAACCCGTTCGGCGCAGATGACGCCAGCTACGAGGACTCACCGCGCCGACGTTCGTGGTGACGCGGGAGTAGCGCTGCACCGCGCCGTGCTGCGAGACTCGTCCTCTGCCCAGACTCGTCACGCTTCGGTGACGCGGCTCATGGCGGCTGGTCGCGCGGGAGGAGGAACATGGGGACGGACAGTCTCTTCGGCCATCTCGCGCTCCGATTCGGAACGCATCCGGAAGACCTCGCGACCGAGGGGCTGGCCTACGTCCTGGGCGCATCTCCGGTCGCCCGTGCGGCGCTGTTGCGGTTCCTGCGACCCGCGTCGAGCACGCTTCCACGTGATCTACGCTTCGCGACCCAGGTGAGTGGACAGGAAGCTGAGCGGCCGGATCTGGTGGGGTCTGACGAGCAAGGACGCAAGCTCCTTATCGTCGAAGCAAAGTTCTGGGCGGGGCTCCAAGAGACGCAGCCGGTGGCCTATCTCGAAGGTGTGGCAGGCGGCCCCGGCCCCGTCCTTCTCTTCATCGCTCCGGCGCTCCGCGTCGAACCGCTCTGGCGCGAGCTGCGCGCGCGCGCAAGTCATCTCACGAGCGGCGCGGTGCCCGAGGTTGCGGGCGAACTGCGATGGCAGCCGTGCGGACCCGGACGCGTCCTGGCTCTCACGAGCTGGCGAGCGCTCCTGAACGTGCTTCACCACGATCTCGTCGCAGCGTCCGAGGTCCTCCTGGCGGGCGACGTGGCGCAGCTCAACGGACTGTGTGAACGGATGGACAGCGACGCGTTCATCCCGCTGACATCGGACGAGATCACCGGCTCCCAGCCCCGCCGCGTTCTCGACTACTGCCGGCTCGTCACCGACCTGACCGCCTGGGCAGTCGAGGCAGGTCTGGCTGACGTCACGGGTCTTCGCCCGTCGGCAACGGCCAGCTACTACGGGCGCTTCTTGCGGATTCATGGTTGGGGCTGTTTCCTCGGAGCCAAGGAGGACCACTGGGCGCGCTTCGGCATCACTCCGATCTGGGTGGAGGTTCAGGACGAGCAGTTCAAGAGCACCTCACGAGTGCGGGAGGCCCTCGCGCAGTTCGAGCACGCCGATCCTCCGCGGATGATCTTCGAGAGCGGGTGGGTCCGCGTTCCCCTTCGCCTGCCGCTGGGCGTCGAGCGCGATGCCGTCATGGCGGATCTGAAGCGGCAACTCGCAGATCTCGCAATGGCGATCAGAGACTGCATTTCGCGGACGGGCGAGCAACCGTTGGCTCCAGCACCCGCAGCGGAACTCGAGGCCACCGGACCGGATGGCAGCACGCGAGGCTGATAGGCATGCCGATAGACCTACCGACGGATCTCGACGCGCTGTTCGGACCGTTGCCTCCCATGGGCGCCGGCGATGATCCATTTCTGGAACTCTGCATCTTGGAGTGCCTGGACCCGAAGAAGGGCGACATCCAGACGGGCAGTCGGCTGTTCGAGGATGTCATCGAGCGCAGAGCGGAGTCCGGACAGCAGGCGGCGACGGCATTCGTCGCGCAGTGCCCGACCAGCGCCCATCTCGGAAAGACGTTGGGAGCTATTCAACATCGCACGCGCTCGGGCGCGGTCGTGCCAGTCATCGTGATCGAGGCGCACGGCTTCTGGGACGACGCTGGCGGCGGGTTCACGCTGCCGGATGGGCACGAGGAGCGGTGGCCGCAGTTCTTCGCGCGGCTCGTGCCCATCAACGTCGGCTGCAGGAATCGCCTCAATCTGTTCCTCGCGACCTGCGAGGGGGCGTCCGGCCTCTTGGCTGTACATCCAAATCGCGGGCGCGCGCCCCTTCGGCTGGCCATCGCGCCGCAGCGCACCATCACGCAAGCCGAGGTCGAACACGCAACGACGACGTTCTTCGATGCCTTCCTCGCGTCGCATTCGTTCGCCGCGAGCTTCGAATCCATGCAGCAGGCCCTGCGTGACGATGTAGCCGACCCTCAAAGCCCAGCGTTCCTGATGCGCACCTGCGACTGGCTTTACGACTACCACGTCGGGCGCCTGCCCTGGTCGTCACGCTCCAAGATTGAGGGGCGGGCGGGTGCGTTGCTCGACACCATGCGAGGCAGCGGACAGGTCACCGACGCCAACGTCAACGCCGAACGCCGAAGGGTGAAGGAGGGACTCGCCAGGATGTACCGCGCGCTCACCACGTCGCGGCGCGACTTCTTCCTCATGATCGATCTCTACCCGGAACTCGAAAAAGACTTCGGCCGCAAGGTCCAGCCAAGGGACTGAGGTGCCCATGCGGATCGATCCAAGCGATGAGATACCGACCCCGACGAGGGTCCAGATCCAAGGGCTGTATCACGAACTCGGAGTGGTGCCGGCACCGATCGGATTCCGCTGTTCAAACCTCGAAAGCTGCTCGGAGGGTGGTGCGCGCGACCTCATCACAGGTAACTGGGCGTTCGTTGGTGCGGAGTACGGCAGGGCGCCAGTTGGGAGTCGTAGCGCGCGGATACTCTTCATCGCGATGGACCGCGGCGGAGGTGGCCGCGCGGACGAGGAGTCGTTCGCCGAGACGCAGGCGTCGTTCCGCAGCTCGATCGAGGCCCCCTCGAATCCTCATATGGGAGGGGTGGCGCTGATCCTTGCGCGGCTGCTGGGCGTCGAGGATCGGGAGCGTCTCGCGCGCTGGTGTGCTCTCACGAATGCGATCAAGTGCGCGCGGAGGACCGGAAGCCAATCGACCAGCCCGACTGCGACGATGATCCGCCAGTGCAGGTCGCATCTGCTCTTCGAGACCGGGTTGCTCCGGCCTCACCTGATCGTCACGCAGGGAGACCATCCCCGTGCCACGCTGCGCCAACTCCTGCCTGGACCGGAGGCAGTAGGCACCTGGCGGGGACGCGTGAAGGGTACCGCCGCGGTACGCATCGTTCCATCGGCTGTCATTCTTGAAACACCGCACCCAGCGCGACAACCCGACTTCAAGTGGAGCAGGGGACAGGTGCCCCTCTTCCTGGAGAAGGCGATCGCTCTGGCGCGGAAGATGCTCTCGGAGCGACTCGCCGACGCTGCCGCCCAGGCGACGCCGCCTCCGGTGAGGCGTCGCTGATCCGGCTGACGGCGCGCAGCCGCGCTGCGGGCGCGTGTGCGCCCGCGGCGGGCAACACGATCGCGCGCTGCGCCGTCGGCCCGAGGGCGCGGCATCGCCCTGTCATCGCCGCCGTGTCGCGGGCACGAGGGCGAGGTCCGGCCCGCGTGGGCGGACAGCGGCACCGGACCGCGCGGCGCGGGATCGAGTGGGTGCGCCAGCGCGTTTCCGTGAATCGCGACGGAAACCTGGCACCACTGTTGGCACCACGGGCTCTTTTCGCGCTCGCGGCGAAAACCGCGCGTCGCCGCAAGTCTTTGACGCGTCGGCACTTGAAGATGGCGCGCCCGGAGGGATTCGAACCCCCGACCGACGGATTCGAAGTCCGACGCACCGCCAACCGAGCAACCGGTCCGGAGGAGGGCGCAGAAGCCATTCTGGGCTGGATTCCCCGTGAACTGGCCCGATTCTGCCGACCGCGGAGTTCGTCCAGCGTTTCCACGCAGCGCGGTCCCTTCTGTCCAAGCGTGCACAGTCTTGGCAGCACGGATGGCACCACGGGCGCGCGACGGGGGCCGAAAATCGACGCCGAACTGGGCTCGCCACCGCCCCGACCAGCGGGTGGGAATGCCTGCCGGGCGAGGCGATGCCTGGCGAATGGCAGGCGAGCTAGGTCACACTCGTTACCAGGCGGAGCGGCTTCGGGAGTGGGTGCCTTCGGGGCGGCGATGTTGGCCAACGCCGCGAGCGTTGCGTTCGTGCACAACCACCCGTCGGGAGATCCGGAGCCCTTGCGCGACGACGCGGAGCTGACTCGCCGGCTGGTGCGCGCGGACAAGATCCTCGGCACTCCCGTGCTCTATCACGCGGTCGTCGGCGCGGGGGGCCGTTACGCGAGCCTCGCGGAACGCGGAGGGTGATGAGACACAAGGTTGAGGGGGTCGGAGCTGTGCCGCTTCAACCGCTGGTCAATCCGCTCTTGCCGCTCACCCACTGTCGGCGTCTGCTGGTGCTCACTCGAATTGCACCTTGGGTTCCGCGGTGAAGGAGTTTCGCCACTCTGCTCGACGCGACAACGCAGGGCATTTCCAGTGATCCCCGCTCAGGAGTCGATCCTCTCAGGGTTGGCCTTCCTGAGCTGCGCGAAGGATAGACTTCCAGGTCCGGTAGTCCTCACTCCTTTCCGGACAGTCGGCAACAGCCTCGCAAGCATCGATCGCGCGTTGATAGAGACGGTAGGCCTCCTCGTCGCGACCGAGGCCTCGGAGCAGGTCCGCCTCCTCGCCCAGCCAGACGCGGTTGTCGCGATCAATCCGTGCGAGGCGCCCGAGGGCATCGCGCTCCTCATCGATGAGTCCGAGGCGGCGTGCGCGGTGGAGGTGCATCAGCGCATCGTCCCGCCCCTGCCGCTTCATGTCACGGCTGCGGTACTCGATCCGGTAAGGCTGCGAGAGCAACTCGATCCTCCGATCTTCGTCCTGCGGCCGATTGGCATCGTCGACCGGTGGTGCAGCGCCACCGTCGAGCGACTGGATTCCAGCCACGACGAGATACGTACCGTCTTCCACCTCACCGGCCGCCGATAGGCAGACCTTCCCGAACCACCAGTCGGCCTCGTCGTAGTGGGTTCGAACATCCGCCGCGAGCCCGTTGTCGTTCCTGGCGTTGGTCCAGTCCGCGCGCAGCCCCTCGACGGAGGCCGGGAGCTCCGCACGATCGGAGATGTCGGGCGCGAATTGCGGGTCCGGTGTCGGAGGGAGATTGCGCTCCGCGACGACATGCAGCGTCGCGCCAAAGGCAGAGGCTTCCAACACCTCGGGTGATTCAAGGAGCGTCGGCCCGACGGCGGCGTCGAAGCAGAGAGGAGGATCCCCCTTCTCGATCAGGAGGGCTGGCGTATTGAGCCGTCCTCCGGACGCGCCCGAGGACGGGGAGATGTAGACACCTTGGTGACGCGCCTCGGTGCCGACGGGCGACGAGTGCGAGCCGAATGCGATGAGCAGGAAGCACAGCAGCATGGGACACCTCACTTCAACCGAATGCGTTCCTTGTCGTAACTGTCGAACGTAGGATGGTCATGAGGACGCACATGGAAAGTTCGGACCGGCAGGTTATCCCAGTAGGAAAGGAGATTTGGACACTGGCCGGCCGGCGACGCGTCCTTGACACCCAGATCGCCCACCGGATCGCTCACTTGATCCGGGAGCTTGCAGCCAGCGCGTGCCCAGCCAAAGTTAAGCACCATCACGCTCGAGGGCCCACACCGATCCGGGACTCGCCAGGGCTCCGGGGGAAGGAGATCGGTGTACGCCGGGAAGCAATCAGGGTGGGGGTCAGGTTGGGGTCCGATGGAGGTGTAGATGTAGTCGCGCAGGCCGACCGCATGACCAAGCTCGTGCAGCGCAACCATCCGCTCTGCCACCTCGTCAACAACATCAGTAGTCGTTGTTGATATTTTAGTTGGTGGTGTCGCCGCTCGGATCGTGAAGGGATTCACATAGAGCGCATACGTTTCAGCGGGCAGCCGCCACGGTCCATCGGAACAGTCTTCTCCGCGTATCTCCACCTCAGGGTTCCCCGGGCTACGCTTGGTGACACAACCGAGCGTAGTCGTCGAACCGCACGGACACGGCTCATATATGTAGCGCAAGGCACGTTGATCCATGCCTTGTCCGTTGACGCGGTTGAAGTTAATCCGCTGCGAATTGTCCGTCTCGTTCAGAGGGTGGTCCGCCTCGATGAAGCGGATCTCATGCAGCGCCAGGTCGAGCTTCGAGAGCGACTCGCGATGCGGCTGGTTCCGCAGATTGATGACGAACAGGTCGCGATGCAACGGATCGGTGCGACGATGCAGGCCCTTCACGAAAAAGCCTCGATACTCGTCGGAGGCAGCAAGGCCATCGCCTGCGGGGATCGTGGGCAACATCACGCCAAGGTCGTCGGCGTCTGAACCAGCGTCAAGCAGATCCTCGGCGCCATCACTGACCACACCAGAGGCCACGTCGTCGCTCCATGACCAGCCAGCATCGGGTAAGAGATTGTCATCGGCGTCGACAGGGACTTCAAGGGGAGCGAGGAGCTTGTCTGTTGCGCCACTAGCTCGGAGCAGCTTGCCCTTGACCACAACCTGGCCGCCCCAGTCCGTCACGGCGATCTTGGCTGCCGCTAGCGATCGATTGCTACCCGGCTCCGGATCCACGAAGAAAGGAGTGGTGCAGATGGACCCGCTGCCCTCTTCGCACGGTCGTGCCTCGAGCGCCTGCTCCGGATCCGAGAAATCGTACAGGTAGTCAGGTTCCTCGGCCAGTCGATCGGGCCTGGAGGCGTTCGTGGCGATGCCAGGGATCGCCGTCGCTTCCCACAGTGTGAAGCGGGCTCGCATTCCTGGAGCGAAGTCTGGAGGACCTTGCGTGACAATCCAAACCGCCCCGCACGGATCGTTTTCGTGCGGCCCGCAACCAGTAGGGAGGAATCCAGGCGTGATGTCCTCCCAATGCGGCGGGCCGCTTGAGAGGAAGATCTGCTCGCCGCAGGCCCCGACCATCGCCGGCGCGAACTGGCCGTCGGACTCGCCCAAGAACAAGTTGGCCTGTCCCTCCGGCGGGTACCCGGGGTCGTCATCGTAGAGAGGCTCGCCGACGAGAATGTCGTCGATGCAGTCGCAGTTGACGTCCTTGGCACCGCTCAGGGCGTGACCCCACCACTCGAAGCCCGCGCCCTGTTTCGTCCAGCCCGCTGTCAGCGTCCCCGATGACGAGCCCTCGTACACGCGAGCCACGCCGTCAGCGGCTCCCACGAGGATGTCTCCGAACCCGTCGGCGTTGACGTCGCCCGCGGCCGCGATCGATAGCGGGATCGTGAGCGAGACCGACCAGGATGGCGAGGCTGCGGGTCCGGTCGCCGAACCAAGGTACACGCGGACGCTCCCCGGAACGAGCCAGTTGCCCTGGACGGCGACTAGCAGGTCCGCGAAGCCGTCGGCGTTGATGTCGCCCGCGGTGCTCACCAAGCTTCCAAGGCGTCGGTTGTCCATGTCGCCCCAAACACTCCATGCAGGTGTCGTGGCGAGTCCCGAGGTCGTCCCGAGGTAGAGTTCGACGAGCCCCGGGTAGTCCGGTGCATCGGGATCCCACCAAGCGCTGGGGGAGCCGGCGATCACGTCATCGTAGCCATCCGCATTCACGTCGCCTGCGAAAGCCACGGCTTCGAACCGGCGGGAATCGGGATCGCTGCCGTAGGTGGGAAGCACTATCTGGCTCGGGACCGCAGGGAGCCCCGAAGCTCCCCCCGTGAATACCAGGATCTCCCCACGCGGGAACTGCGAACATTGCTCGATGGAGCCGTTGACCGAGTCGCGGCTGATCAGCAAATCCGAGTAACCGTCACCATTGATGTCCCCCCCGCCTGCGATGTCGAGCATCATGTTCGAGGGCACGCACTGGTCCTCGAAGAAGCTCCACTGCGGCAGGTGGCTAGGAACAGGCTCAGCGCCGTGCCAGACAAGGACGCGGCCCTGCGGCTCCTGCTCGGCGAGACAGTCACCGATTTCTGCGTACGGGCAGTCGGGCACGTTGGGGCCGCTGCTGTGGTACGCCGCAAAGAAGTCGGCGAAGCCGTCGCCATTGACGTCGCCTGCTTCGCCGATGCTCCAGCCGAGCCAGGAGCCGGAGGCATAGTCCGCCTCGAACGACCAGACAGGCTCGCTGCTCAGCTCGGAGCACGAGCCCTGGAAGAAGTGCACGCGTCCAGCGCTGCAACCAGCGGGCGGAGTGCAGTCCAGCCATTCACTCTCGGCTACCAATAGGTCGGACGCATCGTCGCCGTTCGTGTCGCCGACCAGTGCGACGCCGTCGCCGAACCCGAGCGTTGCGATGCTCGCTGGCGGACCGGTCCATGCGGGAACCGCCTGTTGGGCGGACGCCAGGCGAGTTGCCAGGGCCCATGGGAGCACAAGAGCGATGCCGAGCCGCTGACGATTGTTCATCGGCAGGGGGTGCATCGTGGCCTCACTCGGTTGGTCCGGACCTTCGCGGTGGCGCGACGAAGGGCGAGCCGGGCCAGACGGATCCCAACAGGACGGGCGCTGCGCACGGATTCCTCCTCAGGCGGCTGCTGCCGAGCCCTCCCGGCACCGCACTCCCTCGAACGCAACAAGCTCGGTCCTGGCGGTCCGGTTGTCAAGCGTGTGGCTTGCTTTCCGCACGGATTGCACGAGCCGTTTCCGGCGGACGCGGACTCCGCACCGAACGCCGGTCCGTAGAGGGGCGTTCGAAGATCGTGCGTTCCTGTGGACAGGCGAACGACAGAGCGCCGCGGTAAGAGGCACGCGAGCGAGGTCCCGAACGCGCCACCGGTAACGTCGCGTTCTGTCCACACGGACGCGCCGCCTGCGCCGTCGTGCTGGAGGCGGACGCCCATCGACAGCCCGGCGTGCGCGGGGGACGGCCACGGGTGCGAGATGTGCGGCGCTGCCGATGGCGCGAGCGAGCGCCTCCTCTATTCCAACTTCTTCCCGAGGACCTGGATGAGTTCTTTCAGCAGCTCCTTGTCGCGCTCTGCGGCCTCCTTCAACGCTTCCTCCGCCATCGGCCCAGAGGCGGCGCCCGCACCTGCGGCAAACCTCCGGACGATCCCGTCGCGGACTGGACCTTCGCTCGTCGATGCCAAGGCGACGCACACCCGCCGCACTTTCAGCTCTTGTTCGACGAGGTCTGAAACGAGTGCGCGTGCCTCACGATAGAGACCTGCGAGGTAGCGCAGGATCGCCAGCAGGAAGCTCGACACCACGAAGCCGACCGTCACGCGCTTGACGAGTTCCGCTATTCGGCTCGGCCCCTCACTTGCCGAATCGGCCGCTCGCTTCGCCACCGCGTCAACGCGGTCGAGCCTGGCGCTGACCTCGGCCTGTTCGCGCGACACCGTCTCAGCAAGCTTGCCCACTTCGGCTGCAGCCGAGACGTACCTCGCGATGGCTTCGCCCAGGCCGTCCGGGTCAGCGGCGCTGCCCGTGACGGCGGTGACATCAGTAGCGTGCGCCGTCAAGAACTTGTCGAGCTCGAGGAGAGCGCTGGGTCCAGCCTGCCGGGAACCTGCCTCCCGTACCTTGGACTGCAGCTCGTCGCTCCATGGGAACTTCTCAGTGACAGTCTGGTCGAGGCGCGCCAGGGCGTCCATCGCAGCCTTCGCGTCAGGCCTCTCGGGGATGGCCTGACCCTTGGTTGCCAGTGCGACCCGCACCTCCTCGGTTGCTGTCCGAAGGTCCGAGATCGCTGCCGGGAATCCCGCAGCCGTCTCGTTGACGAGGATGTACCCATAGTAGATGACAACGCTCGCAAACACGCATCCAGCGCCCACCGTGAGCGCGAGAAAGCGGCGTGTTTCCCTCTGCGCAACCTCGCGGCGGTCGTTGATCGTCTTGAGGATGTAGGGGACCTGAGCCAAGTGGGCCTGCCCCCCAGCTTCCGAGCCAGGGAGCGCGTCACGTAGAGCAGTGAGGAAGTGCTCCGAGTCCAGCAACGACCGCACAGCCGTTGCCAGCACCTCTCGCTCGGGCGGTGGTGGGATTCCGATGTTGCCGTCGGCGTCGGCGCGGCGGCGCCCTCCCCAGAACGTCCAAAGCACGAAGTACATGACGATTGAGGTCTGGACGAAAACGAGAGGCTCGACGAGAAGGGCGCGCAGTGGGAAGAAGAGGGGCAATCCCATGCCAGGGAAGCCTAGTAGCGAGTAAGCCGCCGAAACTAGGATTCCAACGGCGACGTAGCGAACCAGCGGGCGGTCGCGCCAGCGGCCGGAGCCGACCCAACGAAACGGTTCCTTGTGCTTGGACATCCAGCTTCACCGCTGTGGGCTACGAGTGCCCAGTGCGTGGGTCTTGATGAACGCCCGGCCCTTCCGGGCGTCGTCATGACCTCGTCTGTCGTTAGTGACCGCTTTCGATCGGCGGAACCACCAGCAACTCCCTGCTCGGATTCGCCCCCTTGCCTTCTCAGCCGAGCACCCCGGGGCCCTCGAGCATCGCCATGTCAGTAGGACAGCAC
>Ga0315912_10003260_pt1 | contig 16304 bp, 14 predicted proteins | sample VfabasoilMG_FD_204469 | JGI IMG/M metagenome (GOLD analysis project Ga0315912, IMG submission 204469) | Garden soil microbial communities collected in Santa Monica, California, United States - V. faba soil | ecosystem: Environmental > Terrestrial > Soil > Garden | place: USA: California... | reverse complement strand
GCCACCACGGCAAGATGCACGCCTGCGGCCACGACGGCCACACCGCCACGCTGCTGGCCGCAGCGCGCCATCTGGCCGAGACGCGGCGCTTCAACGGCACGCTGAACCTGATCTTCCAGCCGGCCGAAGAAGGCGCCGGCGGCGCCAAGCGCATGGTCGACGAGAGCCTGTTCGAGCGTTTTCCCTGCGACGCCATCTTCGCGCTGCACAACGCGCCTGGCCAGGCGCTGGGCACGCTGGGCTTTCGCAGCGGGCCGGCGCTGGCCTCGGCCGACCGCGTCATCATCGAACTGCGCGGCAAGGGCGGGCATGCAGCGATGCCGCACTTCAGCTGCGACCCGATCGTCGCCGGCGCCAGCATCGTGATGGCGCTGCAGTCGATCGTGGCGCGCAATGTCGACCCGCTGGCCTCGGCGGTGGTTACGGTCGGCATGTTCCAGGCCGGCACGGTGAACAACGTCATCCCGTCGACCGCGCGGCTGGAGCTGAGCGTGCGCGCACTCGACCGCGAGGTGCGCAAGCTGCTGCGCCAGCGCATCCAGGAAGTGGCCGTCGCGCAGGCCACGAGCCTGGGCGTGGTGGCCGAGGTCGACTACCAGGAAGGTTATCCGGTGCTGGTCAATACCGACGCGGAAACCGCCTTCGCCGCGCGCGTGGCCACCGAGCTGCTGGGACCGGATCGCGTGCTGCTGGACCGGCCGGCGGTGATGGGCAGCGAGGACTTCGCCTTCATGCTCGAGCACCGCCCCGGCTGCTACCTGTTCCTGGGCAACGGCGACGGCGCCGGCTCGTGCATGGTGCACAACCCGGGCTACGACTTCAATGACGCAGCCATGGAAACCGGCGCGGCCTACTGGTCGCTGCTGGTGCAGCGCTACCTGGAATAGGCGCACACTGCACGACGACAACACGGAGACGAGGATGGAAAAGATGCACCACCTGAGCGCGATGGACAGCGCCTTCCTGCACCTGGAAACCGCGGAGATGCCGATGCACGTCGGCTCGCTGCACCGCTACCAGCTGCCCGAGGGCTACCAGGGCACCTGGTACGAGGACGTCAAGGAACATCTGTCCAGGCGGCTGCATCTGGCGCCGGTGTTCACGCGCAAGCTGGCGCTGATGCCCTTCGACTTGGCCAACCCGGTATGGATCGAGGACGACGATATCGACCTCGACTACCACATCCGCCGCACCGTGCTGCCCAAGCCGGGCACGCAGGAGCAGCTGGAGGCGCTGGCCGCGCGGCTGCATTCAAGCCTGCTCGACCGCAGCCGGCCGCTGTGGGAGTTCTACGTCATCGAGGGCTTGGCCGACGGCACGATGGGCTTCTACACCAAGGTGCACCATGCGGCCATCGACGGCCAGGCCGGCGTCGCGCTGGGCAACGCCATGCTCGACATCACGCCGGTGCCGCGCAGCGTCAAGCCGCCGCGCACGCGCCGCACGCACCGCTACCAGCTGGGCGTGGCCGAGCTGCTGGGCGCGGCGCTGTCGAACACGCTGCAGCAGGTGCGCATGATCGGCAAGCTGGTGCTGCCGCTGGGCAAGGCGCTGCTCGATAGCGCGCGCGAATCGATCGCCGAACGCAACCTGGGCCTGGGCCGGCTGCGCAGCCTGCTGAAGATGCCGCCGCGCACGCCTTTCAACGTGTCCATCACCAACCAGCGTGTCTTCGCCGCGCTGTCGCTGCCGCTGGATGAAGCCAAGCGCATGGGCAAGGCGCACGGCGCGTCGATCAACGACCTGGTGCTGTGGCTGTGCTCGACGGCGCTGCGCGAGTATCTGAAGGAATCGCGCGAGCTGCCCGAGGCCTCGCTGGTGGCCGGCGTGCCGGTGTCGCTGCGCGCCGAGGGCGACACCAGCATGAACAACCAGGTGACGATGAGCCTGGTGGAGCTGGCCACGAACGAGAAGGACCCGCTGCAGCGGCTGCGCCTGATCCGCAGCGCCACCGCGTCGATGAAGAACACCATGGGCGCCTTCGGCGAGCTGATCCCCACCGATTTCCCGTCGCCGGGTGCGCCCTGGCTGCTCAGCGGGCTGGCCTCGCTGTACGGTCGCTCGGGCCTGGCCGACCGTTTCCGCATGGCCAATGTCGCCATCTCCAACGTGCCCGGCTCGCCGCTGCCGCTGTACATGGCCGGCGCGAAGATGCTCGACTACTACCCGGTGTCGATCGCCGCGCACGGCGTGGCGCTGAACATCACCGTGCAGAGCTACATGGGCCAGCTGTGCTTCGGCCTGATCGCCTGCCGCCGCGCGGTGCCGGACGTGCGCGACATCGCTGCGCAGATGCGGCGTGCCTTCGACACCTTCAGGCAGCTGCCGCTGCCTGAAGCCGCAGCGCCGGCCGCCGAGGTGAAGGCGGTCGCGGCGCCCGCAGCGACGAAGGCTCGCCGTGCCGCTGCACCGGCCAAACCCGCACCCAAACCCCGGCCGAAGCTGCGCGTGGTGGCCAAGACGCCGGCACGCACGCGTGCTGCACGTGCCGCCAAGGTGGCCGGATGATGCGCCGCCGCCGGCTGCTGGCCGCCACGCTGGCCCTGAGTACCGTTGGCGCCTGGGCGCAGGCCGACTGGCCGAGCAAACCGGTGAAGATCGTCGTGCCCTTCGCACCGGGCGGCACCACCGACCTGACGGCGCGCATCGTCGCCGAACAACTGGGCCAGACCTTCAAGCAGAACTTCATCATCGAGAACAAGGCCGGCGCCGGCGGCAACCTCGGCGCCAACGAGGTGGCCAAGGCCGCGCCCGACGGCTACACCTTCCTGATGGGCACGCCGGGCACGCAGGCCATCAATCAGTTCCTGTACCCGAAGATGCCCTACGACACGGCCAAGGACCTGGTGCCGGTGTCCTTCGTGGTGCGCGTGCCCAACGTGCTGATGGTCAACCCGCAGCTGCCGGCGAAGAACATCAAGGAGTTGATCGCGCTGCTGAAGGCGCAGCCGGGCAAGCTGTCCTACGGCACGCCGGGCAACGGCTCCACCGGCCACCTGTCGACCGAACTGTTCAAGACCCAGGCCGGCGTCTTCGTCACGCACATCCCCTACCGTGGCAGCGGGCCGATGCTGCAGGACCTGATGGCCGGCCAGGTGCAGCTGTCGATCGACAACCTGCCGTCGGCGCTGCCGTTGATCCAGTCGGGCAAGCTCGTCGCCATCGGCGTCACCTCGGAGCAGCCGGTGGCCACGCTGCCCGGCGTGCCGCCCATCGCCAGCCTGCTGCCCGGCTACGTGGCCGAGTCCTGGTTCGTGCTGGTGGCGCCGGCCGGCACGCCGCAGCCGATCATCGACAAGCTCTCGGTCGAGGTCGACCGCATCCTGAAGAAGCCCGAGGTCGCCGAGCGCTTCGCCAAGCTCGGCGCCACGCCGGTGGGCGGCACACCGAAGCAGCTGGGCGACTTCATCGCCGCCGAGACGCGCAAGTGGCAGAAGGTGGTGAAGGACTCGGGCGCGAAGGTGGACTGACAGGCCTTCAGCGCGCCCCGGCCGCACCTACTTCGGCACGCGTTCAGCCGCCGCCTGCGCCATCGCCTGCAGCGCCTCGGGCGTGAGGCCCAGCGCCTCCTGCACCGGCTTGGGCGCGCTCGGATCCCACGACGCGCGCGTGCCCACCGTCATGCCGCCGTCGACCACCAGATGCGTGCCGGTGACGAAGCCGGCCGCGTCGCTGGCCAGGTAGAGCACCGCCTCGGCGATGTCGTCGGGCCAGCCGACGCGGCCGGCGGGCTGCAGGCTGCCGCCGCGTTCGGCCAACGTGGCCGCCATCTGCTGCGACGCATGGCGATCCAGGCCGAAGCCGGCGCCGAAGATGGCCGTGGCGATGAAGCCGGGCAGCACCGCGTTGACGCGGATGCGATGCCGCGCCAGGTCGGCGGCCGTGACCTTGCTGAAATGCAGCACCGCCGCCTTGGCGGTGGAATAGGCCACCGGCGCATAACCCGAGGCCAGCGCAGAAATCGACGCGGTGTTGACGATGGCACCACCGCCGCGCGCCTTCAGGTGCGGCAGCGCGTACATCGTGCCGGCCATCACCGAGCGCAGCAGCAGGTTCATCGTGTGGTCCCAGCCCTCCAGCGTCATCTCCTCCATGCCGCCGCGCTGGCCGCCGGCGCCGGCGTTGTTGAAGACGATGTCCAGGCCGCCGAACTCGGCCACCGCGCATTCGATCGCCGCCTGGATCTGCGCCGGTTGCGTCACGTCGCAATGCGCGTAGAGCAGCTTGCCGGCCAGGCGTTGCTGCAGCGCCGCGCCGGCCTCGTCCTGAATGTCGGCGGCGAGCACGCGCGCGCCTTCGGCGACGAAACGTTCGGCGGTGGCCAGTCCGATGCCGGAACAGGCGCCGGTGATGAACGCGATCTTGTGCTGCAACCTGGGGCTCATGGGCTCTCCTGTCTGTCCAGTGTGGCACAGTGCCGCCTTTTGCCCAGGCGCCCATGGCCCTCAAATCGACCATCTACAAGGCGTCGCTGCAGATCGCCGACATGGACCGGCAGCTCTATGCCGACCATGCGCTGACGCTGGCACTGCACCCGTCGGAAACCGAGGAGCGGCTGCTGGTGCGGCTGCTCGCCTTCGCGTTGAACGTGCCGCACGACACCGAGCGCGGCGCGCTGCAGTTCGCGCGCGGCCTGTCCGACAGCGACGAACCCGATATCTGGCAGCACGACCTGACCGGCCAGCTGGTGCAGTGGATCGAGGTCGGCCAGCCCGACGATCGCCGCCTGAGCAAGGCCTGCGCGCGCGCCGAACGCGTCACGATCTACTGCTTCGGCAGTGCAGCGGACATCTGGTGGGCCGGCATCCGCAACAAGCTGACGCGTTTGTCGAACCTGAACGTGTGGCAGATTCCTGCCGCACAGGCGCAGGCGCTGGCGCAGCTGGCGTCGCGCAGCATGCAGTGGCAGCTGACCATTCAGGATGGCCACGTGTGGCTGAGCAGTGGCGACCACTCGCTGGAACTGACTCCCCAACGGCTGCTGGGCTGAGCATGAACGATCAAGATCCCTGGCTGTGGCTGGAAGAGGTGCAGGGCGACAAGGCCCTGGCCTGGGTGCGCGAGCACAACGCACGCACGCGCCAGCAACTCGAAGCCTGGCCCGGCTTCGCGGACACGCGCCAGCGCATCCTGGACGTGCTGGACTCGCGCGACCGCATCCCCGCCATCGCGCGCCGCGGCGGCTTCGTCTACAACTTCTGGCAGGACGCCGAACACCCGCGCGGCCTGTGGCGCCGCTGCACGCTGGACGACTACCGCCAGCCGCAGCCGGCCTGGGACATCGTGCTCGACCTCGACGCACTGGGTCGCGCCGAAGGCGAGAACTGGGTCTGGGGAGGTGCGGTGTGCCTGGGGCCGGACTACCAGCGCTGCCTGCTGCGGCTGTCGCGCGGCGGTGCCGATGCGCAGGTGATCCGCGAGTTCGACATCGGCACGCGCAGCTTCGTCGCCGGCGGCTTCCATCTGCCCGAGGCCAAGTCCGAAGTTGCCTGGGCCGATGGCGACACGCTCTACGTCGGCACCGATTTCGGCGAAGGCTCGCTCACCGATTCGGGCTACCCGCGCATCATCAAGCGCTGGACGCGCGGCCAGCCGCTGGGCGAGGCCGTCACCGTGTTCGAGGCGCAGCGCAGCGACGTCGCCGCCGGTGTCAGCGTCGACCTCACGCCCGGCTACGAACGCACGCTGTTCACGCGCGCACCCGACTTCTTCAGCAGCGAGGACACGCTGCTCGTCGCCGGCCAGTTGCAGAAGCTCGACAAACCGGCCGACGCGCAGCTGAGCTTCTGGTACGGCCAGGTGCTGCTGGCGCTGCGCAGTGACTGGGGGCGCTGGCCCAGCGGCGCGCTGCTGGCCAGCGATGCGCAGGCCTACCTGGCCGGCCGGGCGCAGTGGCACGCGCTGTTCACGCCCACGGCCACGCGCTCGCTGGCCGGCACCACGCTGCTGCGCCACACGGTGCTGCTGGAACTGCTGGACAACGTCGCCGGGCGGCTGGAAGAACAGCGCCTGGACGGCCGCACTTGGCAGCGACGCGAGGTGCAGGCACCCTTCCCCGGCACGCTGCATGCGCAAAGCCTGCACGACCCTTGGGTGCGCTACGATCCGTTGGGCGAGAGCTACCTGCTCAGCTACACCGACTTCCTCACGCCGGAATCGCTGCTGCTGGGCCGCGCCGGCAGCGACGCGCGCGAGCCGCTGAAATCGCGCCCGGCCTTCTTCGATGCCACCGGCATGCGCGTCGAGCAGCGTTTTGCCACCTCCAAGGACGGCACGCGAGTGCCCTACTTCGTGGTCTGGCCCAAGGGCGCGACGGCCGACGGCGACAACCCGACGCTGCTGTACGGCTATGGCGGCTTCGAGGTGCCGCTGCAGCCCAGCTACTCGGGCGGTTTCGGCAGCGCCTGGTACGGCCGCGGCGGCGTGCAGGTGGTGGCCAACATCCGCGGCGGTGGCGAGTTCGGCCCGGCCTGGCATCAGGCGGCGCTGAAGGGCAAGCGCCAGAACGCCTACGACGACTTCATCGCCGTGGCCGAGGACCTGGTGGCGCAAGCCATCACCAACCCACAGCGCCTGGCCATCCAGGGCGGCAGCAACGGCGGCCTGCTGGTCGGCGCGGTGATGCTGCAGCGGCCGGATCTGTTCCGCGCCGTGGTCTGCCAGGTGCCGCTGCTGGACATGCGCCGCTACCACCGGCTGCTGGCCGGCGCCAGCTGGATGGGCGAATACGGCGACCCCGACAAGCCCGACCAATGGGCCTGGATCTCCAGGTACAGCCCCTACCAGAACGTGCCGCCGGCGGGCACGCGGCTGCCCGCGGTGCTGTTCACCACCAGCACCCGCGACGACCGCGTGCACCCCGGCCATGCGCGCAAGATGGCGGCGCGGCTGCGCGAACTGGGCCACGAGGCCTGGCTGTACGAGAACATCGAAGGCGGCCACGGCGGCGCCGCCGACAACAAGCAGCGTGCCGACATGCTGGCGTTGGAGTTCGCATTTTTGTGGCAGCAACTGGGCCGATGAACACTCTGCAGATCCACCATGACGCCGCAGCGTTCCGCTTCGAGGCCCACGTCGACGGTGGCATTGCCGAATGTGTCTACCGGCTGCACGACGGCTTGATGAACATCGTGCACACCGAAGTGCCGCCGCCCTCCGAAGGCCTTGGCATCGCCGCCGCGCTGGTGCACGCCGCGCTGGCTCATGCGCGCGCCCAGGGCTGGCGCGTGCGGCCTTCGTGCAGCTACGTGCGCCGCTACATGCGCCGCCACCCCGAGACGCAGGACCTGCTGGAATGAACCTACCCGGCCCCGAAGAAGTGCTGGACTTCTGGTTCGGCCGCCCCGGCGACGCCCACCACCTGCAGACGCGGCCGGAGTGGTTCCGCAAGGATGCGGCCTTCGACGCGTTGATCGCGCAGCGTTTCGGTGACCTCATCGAGGCCGCGCTGCGCGGCGAGCTGGCAGGCTGGGCCGCGCAGCCGCGCTCGGCGCTGGCCGAAGTGCTCGTGCTCGACCAGTTCCCGCGCAACGCGCGGCGCGATAGCGCCGGCATGTTCGACGGCGATGCGCGGGCGCTGGCTGCGGCGCGTGCGCTGGTGGCCAGCGGGGCCGACCGCAGGCTGCCCGGCGTGATGCGCCAGTTCGCCTACCTGCCCTTCGAACATTCCGAACGGCTGGCCGACCAGATCGAATGCCTGCGCCTGTTCGCGCAGCTCGGCCGCGACGAGCCGACGCTGGCCGGCCTGCTGGAATGGGCGCAGAAGCACCACGACATCGTCGCGCGCTTCGGCCGCTTTCCGCACCGCAATGCCGCGCTGGGCCGCGCCTCCACGCCCGAGGAAGTCGAATTCCTCAAGCAGCCGGGTTCGGGCTTCTGAAGATGGACGAGCAGGCCGCGCTGCAGGCCACGCGCGCCTGGGTCGACCATGCGGTAATCGGCCTGAACCTGTGCCCCTTTGCCAAGGCGGTGCAGGCGAAGGAGCTGCTGCGCTACGTGTGCAGCGACGCGCGCGACACCAGCGCCTTGCTCGCCGTGCTGCGCATCGAGCTGCAGTTGCTGGCCGACACGCCGATCGATCGGATCGAGACCACGCTGCTGGTGCACCCGCAAGTCCTGCAGGACTTCCTCGACTACAACGACTTCCTCGACGAAGCCGACGCGCTGCTGCAGCAGATGGGCCTGGAAGGCACGCTGCAGATCGCCAGCTTCCACCCGCAGTACCAGTTTGCCGGCACGATGGCCGATGACATCGAGAACGCCACCAACCGCTCGCCCTACCCCACGCTGCACCTGCTGCGCGAAGCCAGCATCGAACGTGCGCTGGCCGCCTTCCCCGAGGCCGAATCCATCTACGAAGCCAACCAGCGCAGGCTGCGCGCGCTGGGGCCCGTCGGCTGGGCGGCATTGCGCGCGCACTGGCAACGCTGACCCTGCGCCGGCAAGGCCAGCGCAGCCGAGGCACACTGCCACGATGCACATCGCCTTCGACAACACCTACGCCCGCGAGTTACCCGGCACCTACGTCGCCTGGAAGCCGGCCGTGGCGCCGGCCCCCGAACTGCTGTACCTGAACCGCGCGCTGGCCGACGAACTGGGCCTGGACGCCGCCGCGCTGGCCGGCGCCGAAGGCGCCGCGCTCTTTGCCGGCAATGCGCTGCCCGAGGGCGCCGAGCCCATCGCCCAGGCCTATGCGGGCCACCAGTTCGGCGGCTTCTCGCCGCAACTCGGCGACGGCCGTGCGCTGCTGCTCGGCGAGGTAGTCGACAGGAACGGCCGGCGCCGCGACATCGCGCTCAAGGGCTCGGGGCGCACGCCCTTCTCACGCGGCGGCGACGGCAAGGCCGCCGTCGGGCCGATGCTGCGCGAGGTGCTGATCGGCGAGGCGATGCACGCGCTGGGCATCCCGACCACGCGCGCGCTGGCCGTGGTGGCCACCGGCGAGCCGGTGATGCGCGAAGGCGCGCTGCCCGGCGCCGTGCTCACGCGCGTGGCCGCCAGCCATCTGCGCGTGGGCACCTTCCAGTACTTCGCCGCGCGCGGCGAGGTGGACAAGCTGCGCCAGCTGGCCGACTACGCCATCGCGCGCCACGACCCGGCGCTGGCCGGCAGGCCCGACCGCCATCTGGCGCTGCTGCGCGCCGTGGCCGAGCGCCAGGCGCGGCTGATCGCACAGTGGATGAACGTGGGCTTCATCCACGGCGTGATGAACACCGACAACATGACGATCTCCGGCGAGACCATCGACTACGGCCCCTGCGCCTTCATGGAAGCCTACGACCCGGCCACGGTGTTCAGCAGCATCGACCACGGCGGCCGTTATGCCTATGGCAACCAGCCGCCGATCGCACGCTGGAACCTGGCGCGCCTGGCCGAAGCGCTGCTGCCGCTGATGGCCGATGCCGACGACGCGGCCGCGGTGCAGCAAGCGGTGGCCCAGGTGACGGCGGTGATCGACGACTTCCCGGCGCTGTATGCGCAGGCGCTGCTGCTGGGCCAGCGCGCCAAGCTCGGGCTGCAGCAGGCCGACGACGGAGACGCCGCGCTGGCCCAGGACTGGCTGGCGCTGCTGCAGCAGCACGGCGTGGACTTCACGCTGGCCTGGCGCCGCCTGGCCGACGCCGCCGCGGGCGACGCCAACCCCCTGCGCGCGCTCTTCGCCGAAGCCGCGGCCATGAACCCATGGCTGCAGCGCTGGCAGGCACGCTGCGCGCTCGAAGGCAGCGACGCCGCGCAACGCGCCGCGCGCATGCGGCAGCTGAACCCGTGGCTCATCCCGCGCAACCACCGCGTCGAAGAGGCACTTGCCGCCGCGTCGACCCAAGGCGACCTGCAACCCTTCAAGGCACTGCTGGCCGCGCTGCAGTGGCCCTATGACGAAGACAGCGTGCTGGCGCGTTATGCGCAGCCGGCACCTGCCGAAGTGACGGCGGGCTACCGCACCTTCTGCGGCACCTGAGAAGGCGATCCGCCGCGCACGCAGATCTCGCCGGCTTCGCCCTCGGACACCGCGTTCCCGTCATCGTGATGGGCGTCAGCGCCAGCAAGCGCAACTCGCGCGGCCAGTCCCAGTCGGCCATCTCGGTGAGGATCATCGTCACGTGCACGCGGTGCGTGTGCGCCAGGCCCTTGGGCCGGCCGGTGGTGCCACCGATGTAGACCAGCACGCACACGTCGTCGGGGCGATGGCGCTGATGCCTCGCCGACGGAACAGCCGTCGTACTCCGGAATCAGGCAGCAATGCGTTGCAGCGTGGCCGACAGCCGCGGCGGCGTGCGCAACGTCTGCAAGATGACGCAGTAGCGCTCGGTCAACTTCAGCAGCGCGGTCAGCTGCTCGTCGCTGGCGTCGCTGTCCACGTCGAAGCGCAAGCGGATGTCGGTGATGCCCACCGGCACGTCCTTGGCCAGACCCAGTGTGCCGCGGAAATCGCCGTCGCCTTCCACCACCACCTGCACCGCGCGGAAAGGCACGCCCATCGCCGTGGCCACCACATTGAAGGTGACACCGGCGCAGGCCACCAACGATTCCAGCAGCAGGTCGCCCGAGCAGGCCTCGCTGCCGTCGCCGCCGGCCTTTTCATGCAGGCCGGCGTCGTAGCGCGCGAAGGGCGTGTCGATGCGCACCGACGGCCGGTCGGGCAGCAGCATGCCGCTGGCACGGAAGGCGTGCTTGGCGGTTTCGGGTCGCTCCTTGTAGCGGGCCTTGATCGGGGCCTGGAGCTGGCGCAGTTGGTCGGGGTTCATCAGCGGATGGCGGCCTCTTGATCCTGCAGCAGCCGCCACATCACCTTGCCCGAACCCGACTTGGGCAACGCATCGACGAACTCCACGATCTTCGGCACCTTGTAGGCGGCCATGTGCTCGCGCGCCCAGGCAACGATGTCCTCGGGCCGGGCCGTGGCCCTGGCCTCGGCGCGCAGCACGACCACGGCCTTGACGGTCTCGCCGCGGTATTCGTCCTTGGCGGCGATGATGCAGGCCTCCTGCACCAGCGGGCATTTGAAGAGCAGCAGTTCCACCTCGCTGGGCCAGACCTTGAAGCCGCTGGCGTTGATCATGCGCTTCAGCCGGTCGGTGATGAAGAAGTAGCCCTCCTCGTCCATGCGACCCAGGTCGCCGCTGCGGAAAAAGCGCCTGCCTTCGAAGTCGATGAAGGCGGCTGCGGTGGCCTCGGGGTGACGCCAGTAGCCCTGGAAGACCTGCGGGCCGTGAATGATGATCTCGCCGTCCTGCCCCGGCGGCAGCTCCTCGAAGGTGACGGGGTCGACGATGCGCGCGTCGGTGCTGAAGTACGGAATGCCCAGGCACTGCAGCTTGGCACGCTCCACCGGGTTGCTGTGGCTGGGCGCGGCGGTCTCGGTGAGGCCATAACCTTCCGCAAACGTCAAGCCGAACTCGTCCAGCAGCCGCTGCGCCACCGCCTGCGGCATGGCCGCGCCACCGCCGCCGATGTAGCGCAGACTGCTCAGGTCGAAGCTCTTGTAGTTGGGGCTGCCGAACAGGTCGATGACCATCGTCGGGATGCAGGTCCAGTGCGTGATGCCGTGGCGCGCGAAGAGGCGCCCGGCGAGTTCGCGGTCCCAGCGCGGCATCAGCACCAGCGTCGCGCCGGCGTACACCGAGCCCAGTGCGCACAGCATCATGCCGGTGATGTGGAACATCGGCACCACGCCCAGGCCCGCGGTCTCGGCGCCGCTGTTCGTCCACTGCCCCGACACCGCGTTGTGCATCAGCGTGCGGTGCGTGTGCATGCAGCCCTTGGGCAAGCCGGTGGTGCCCGAGGTGTAGGGCAGCAGCGCCAGGTCGTCGGGGCCGGCGCTGTGCGGCCCGGGTGCGTGGCCCGCAGCGAGCGCATCGGTCCAACGCTGGTAGCCGGCCGGCAGCGGCGGGTCGGCACGCAGCCATTGTTCGATGGCCGGGTTCGGTGCCTCGGCGAGGTCCAGCGCGCCTTCGGGCATGGCATCGCTGTAGCGCGTGACCAGCACCGCCTTCAGCCGCTGCGCCGGGGGCAGCGCGGCATCGGCCTCGGCCACGAAGCCGGCCAGGTCGGCGGCGCAGATCACCACCTTGGTTTCGGGGTCGCTGATGTAGTGGCCGAACTCGTCGGCGCGGTTCATCGGGTTCACCGGTACCGCCACCGCATTGGCGCGGAACACCGCGTACAGCGCGATCACGAACTGCGGGCAGTTCTGCTGGTACAGCGCAACGCGGTCGCCGGCGCCCACACCCTGCGCCTGCAGCCAGCCCGCCAGGGCTTCAGCCTGCGCCTTCAGCTCGGCATAACACAGGCGCCGGCCGAAGAACAGGAAGGCCGTCTTGTCCGGGTAGCGCGCAGCGGACACCTCCAGGTTGAACCACAACGAGGTCTGCGGTACCACCAGTGCGCGCGGCAAGCGCTTCGGCCAGATGCGGTGGTGGGGGCGTTCGCTCACGCAGTCTCCAGTCACGCGCGGCGGCTACATCACCGCGCCCAGCTGCCAGGGCACGAACTCGCTCTGGCCGTAGCCGTGGCGCTCGCTCTTCGTCGTCTGGCCCGAGGCGGTGGCGAGCATCAGGCGGAAGATGCGCTCGCCCATCTCGTCGATGCTGCAGCTGCCGTCGACGATCTCGCCGCAGTTGATGTCGATGTCCTCTTCCTGCTTGCGCCACAACTCGGTGTTGGTGGCGAGCTTCAGCGACGGCGACGGCGCGCAGCCGTAGGCCGAGCCGCGGCCGGTGGTGAAGCAGATCAGGTTGGCGCCACCGGCCACCTGGCCGGTGGCCGACACCGGGTCGTAGCCCGGCGTGTCCATGAACACCAGGCCCTTGGCCGTGACCGGCTGCGCGTATTCGTAGACGTCCACCAGGTTGGTGGTACCGCTCTTGGCCACCGCGCCCAGGCTCTTCTCCAGGATGGTGGTCAGCCCCCCGGCCTTGTTGCCGGCCGAAGGGTTGTTATCCATCTGGCCGCCGTTGCGCGCGCAGTAGTCCTCCCACCAGCGCAGCCGGGCCAGCAGCTTGTCGGCCACTTGCTGCGACACCGCGCGCCGCGTCAGCAGGTGTTCGCCACCGTAGACCTCGGGCGATTCGGACAGGATCGCCGTGCCGCCGTGGCGCACCAGCCGGTCCACCGCCGCGCCCAGCGCCGGGTTGGCGCTGATGCCGCTGTAGCCGTCGGAACCGCCGCATTGCAGGCCCACGGTGATGTGGCTGGCCGGCACGGTCTGGCGCTGCACGCGGTTGGCTTCTTCGAGCATCCATTCGACGAGTTCGATGCCGCGCGCCACGGTCTTGGCCGTACCGCCGGTGTCCTGGATGCTGAAGGTCTGCAGCCGGTGGCTTTCCTGCAGGCCTTCTTGCTGCATCAGGCCGCTGATCTGGTTGGTCTCGCAGCCCAGGCCCACCATCAGCAGCGCGCCGAAGTTGGCATGGCGCGCATAGCCGCCGAGTGTGCGGCGCAGGATCTGCAGCGGCTCGCCCTCGCTGTCGGTGGCGCAGCCGGCACCGTGTGTCAGCGCGACCACGCCGTCGACGTTCGGAGAGCGCGCCAGCGCCTCGGGATGGATGTCGCGGCGGAAGTGGTCGGCGATGGCCCGCGCCACCGTGGCCGAACAGTTGACGCTGGTGAGCACGCCGATGTAGTTGCGCGTCGCCACGCGCCCGTCGGGGCGCACGATGCCCTGGAAGGTGGCCGGCTCGGCCACGTAGGCGGTGGGCGCAACGCCCTCGCCGACCGCGTAGTCGCGCGCGAAGTTGCCGAACTCCAGGTTGTGGCTGTGCACGTGCTGGCCGGGCGCGATGTCGACCTTGGCGATGCCGATCACCTGGTTGTAGCGCCGCACCGGCTGCCCCGCGGCGATGGCACGCACCGCCAGCTTGTGGCCCGGAGGCACCAGGCCGACGACGCTGATGCCTTCGCTTTCGATGCGTGCGCCGCCGAGCAGTTGCACGCGCGCGATGATCACATCGTCCGCCGGGTGGATGCGGATCACCGGCGAAGCCATGGGGGTCATGGTGATGCTCAGCCGTCGATCAGCGCCGGATCCCAGGCGTGCACCGTCTGCTGCTGCTCGCCCAGGCCCTCGATGCCCAGCCGCATCACGTCGCCCGGCTTCAGGTACACCGGGTTCGGCTTCGCGCCCATGCCCACGCCCGGCGGCGTGCCGGTGGTGATGCAGTCGCCCGGCTCCAGCGTCATGAAGCGGCTCAGATAGGACACCAGCGTGGCCACGCCGAAGATCATCGTCCTGGTGCTGCCGTTCTGCCAGCGGTGGCCGTTGACCTCGAGGAACATCCCCAGGTTCTGCGGGTCGGGGATCTCGTCGGCCGTCACCAGCCACGGGCCTACGGGTCCGAAGGTGTCGCAGCCCTTGCCCTTGTCCCAGGTGCCGCCGCGCTCGATCTGGTATTCACGTTCGGACACGTCGTTGACCACGCAGTAGCCGGCCACGTACTTCAGCGCATCGGCCTCGGACACGTAGCGCGCGCGGCTGCCGATGACGATGCCCAGTTCGACCTCCCAGTCGCTCTTCACGCTGCCCTGCGGCAGCACCACCGGGTGGTTGGGGCCGACGGCGCAGCTGGTGGCCTTCATGAAGACGATCGGCTCCTTCGGCACCGGCAGGTTCGACTCGGCCGCATGGTCGGCGTAGTTCAGCCCGATGGCGACGAACTTGCCCATGCCAGCCCAGGGCACCGCCAGGCGTCCGGGTTGGCTGATCAGCGGCAGCGTGTGCGGTTCCAGATCGCGCAGCCGCTGCAGGCCCTTGGGCGTCAGCGTCGCCGGGCTGATATCCGGCAGCACCTTCGACAGATCACGCACCTGCCCCTGGGCATCCAGCAGGGCGGGCTTCTCGGCGCCCTTGGGGCCGTGGCGTAGCAGTTTCATGGTCTGATTTCCTCTCGTTAGTTGGACCAGCCACCGTCGATGATCTGATTGGTGCCGGTGGTGAAAGCCGATTCGTCGCTGCCCAGGTACACGGCCAGCGCGGCGATCTCGGCCGGCGTGCCCAGCCGCCCCATCGGCTGGCGCGCCACGAACGCGGCTTCGACCTGCGCCAGCGTCTGGCCGCTGGCCTGGGCCTGCGCGGCTATGCGCTGACGCAGCGAGGGCGATTCCACCGTGCCCGGGCAGATGGCATTGCAGCGGATGCCGCGGGTGATGAAGTCCGCCGCCACCGACTTGGTCAGGCCGATAACCGCGGCCTTGCTGGTGGCGTAGACGAAGCGGTTGGGCACGCCCTTGATGCTGGACGCGGCCGAGGCGACATTGATGATCGACGCGCCGCCCTTGCCGGCGTCATGCTGCGCTAGCATCGCCGGCAGCAGCGCGCGGATCAGCCGGTACATCGAGCGCACGTTCAGCGTGAAGGCGAACTCCCAGTCTTCCTCGCTGCAATCGAGCACGCTGCCGGCATGCACGAAGCCGGCGCCGTTGAACAGCACCTGCACCGCGCCCAGCTCGCCGGCCAGCGCGCGGATCGCGGCCGCGTCGGTGACGTCGAGCACGCGCGTCTCGACGCCAGACACGCGGCCCAGTTCGGCGAGCGCATCGCGGTTGATGTCGGTGGCGATGACGCTGGCGCCTTCACGCGCAAAGGCTTCGGCCACGGCGCGGCCGATACCCTGCCCGGCCGCGGTGACCAAGGCCTTCTTGCCGGCCAGTCTTGCACTCATCGTTCGCTCTCCTGCGGTGTCGCAGCACGCACTGTATGCCAGCCGGCAGGGTGCGGCACTCGGGGCTTCACCCCACCCGGTGCGCCCGTAAAATCGCGCGCTTTTCTCTCAGGGATGGAACATGAAGATCGCGATCATCGGCGCTGGCGCCATCGGCGGCCTGGTCGGCGCGAAGCTCGCGCTGGCCGGAGAGGAGGTCACGTTCATCGTGCGCGGCGCCAACCTCGACGCCATCGGCAAGCACGGCATCAAGCTGATGTTGCAGGACGGCAGCGATCAGGTGGCGCGCAACGTGGCGGCGACCCACGACTACACGGAAGCCGGCGTGCAGGACATGGTGGTCCTGGCGATGAAGGCGCACCAACTGGAAGCCGTGGTCGACGAATTGCCCAAACTGCTCGGCCCACACACGTTGATCGTGACGATGCAGAACGGCCTGCCCTTTTGGTACTTCCACGAGCATGGCGGCGCGCTCGCCGGCTCGCAGCTGAGAAGCGTGGACCCGAGCGGGCGCATCGGCGCGGCGATTCCGGCGCGGCAGATCATCGGCTGCGTGGTCTATCCGGCGTCGGAACTGGTGGCACCGGGTGTGATCAAGCATATCGAAGGTGACCGCTTCCCGCTGGGTGAGCTCGACGGCAGCCTCAG
>Ga0315912_10003259_pt1 | contig 16307 bp, 7 predicted proteins | sample VfabasoilMG_FD_204469 | JGI IMG/M metagenome (GOLD analysis project Ga0315912, IMG submission 204469) | Garden soil microbial communities collected in Santa Monica, California, United States - V. faba soil | ecosystem: Environmental > Terrestrial > Soil > Garden | place: USA: California... | reverse complement strand
GCAAAAGTTGAGACATTTTTTAATGGTATTTTAGATAAAAAAGCAACTTTAGAGCCAACACAAATTGCCAAAATTGAAGAAATTACGGCAGCATTTGCAACTTGGGCGGCTGAGCTAAGAGCAAATAATCAAGTTTACGTCAATCAAGCACACTGGATTGCAAAAATAGAAGCTCTGTCTCAACCTGCTGATGTGGCTGAATCAAAAGAAAAATCTGCTAAGAAGAAACCAGAGTCGCATGTACTTATTGGCGGTACACGTAAGTTAAGTCGCCAATTATATGAGATTTTCATTAATGAAAGCATGCAGAACATTACGATTCTTGAGCAAGATGTTGCCAAAATTTCTGAGAATAAAGCGCCACAGCCGGCAAAGGCTGCTCGCCATGCGGTACACACGCTTGCCAGTAATGCGCTGGCGGCTGAGTTTACTCCGATGGGAGAGCTTTGCCGCGCTCTAGAGCATTGGCTTGATGAAATGAATGGTAATTGGTCGCCGCAGCATTTAACGCTTTACTCTAATGTTGTTAAAACGGTTGCGGGTATGTGGCAAAAAGCTTCCGAACTGAAAAATCCAAAGCCAGCAAAAGCGCTTGTTAAAGTGTTGAATGACGCGACTGAGCAAGCAAAACAAAATAAAGAATTAACCGTTGAGATTGATGAAGAGCCATTGATAGCCGATGAAGTGGTAGCAGAAGAAATAACAGTAGAAGGAATAGTAGTAGAAGAAGTAATAGCAGAAGAAGCCGAAAATACGGATATTGAGCTAAAACTGGTCACTGAATCTAGGCCACTTAATACGAAGTCTGAACTAGATAAAACTGCTGTCGACCAAGAGCTATTGACAATGTTTATCGATGAAGCACACGAGATATTGCCAGAAATTGGTTCGGAATTACGTGCTTGGCGCGCAAATCCCAAAGCAAAAGAACATCCTGAAGCATTACAGCGCTCACTACATACGCTAAAAGGAAGTGCGCGTATGGCTGGTCAGGCGGTGATAGGTGATATTGCGCATGGTTTTGAAGAACGTGTGATACGCTCGCTTAAGCGTGCACCAACGCCGGATGACTATGAAAGTATGTTCGTTGATTTGGATAGAATCGGCGCTTTCTTCGAAACAACCGTTGAAGACGCGCCCGAGGAAACAGTTAATTTATTAAATAATGACGATGCGCAACCTGCTGGTCGCACCACAGATCGTAAAGCGCAATATTTGCGTATGCGTGCCGATACGCTGGATAGGTTAATTAATGAAGCGGGAGAAATTTCTATTATCCGCTCGCGGATGGATAGAGAGCTAATAGGCTTTAAACATTATTCACAAGACCTAACCGATAGCTTGGTGCGTTTGCGTGGCTATCTGCGCGAGCTGGAGATTGAAGCGGAAACGCAAATGCAATCACGCATGAGTATTTTGCAAGAAGCTAACGAAACTTTCGACCCCCTAGAGTTTGACCGATTCACACGTCTGCAAGAGTTGACTCGGATGATTGCCGAGAGCGTGAACGACGTGAGCACGATACAAAGCGGCTTGCTTTCTAATTTGGATCAAACCGAAGCGGCGCTACAACAGCAAAACCGTATGAATCGCGATTTGCAACAAGGCCTGCTAGGCGTGCGTATGTTACCGTTCAGGCAAATTGCAGACCGTATGCAGCGAATTGTTAGACAAACTGCGCGTGAGCTTAAGAAATCGATTGATTTGGTAATTGAGGGTGAAGAAACCGAAATCGACCGTAGCGTACTGGACAAGCTGGGGGCGCCATTGGAACACTTGCTGCGAAATGCAGTTGCGCATGGTATTGAATCGAAAGCAGAACGTAAAGCGCAAGGCAAGCCTGAAATGGGTACCATACGCTTAAATGTACGCACCCAGAATGACGAAATTCAGCTTAAAGTTAGTGATGATGGTGCTGGTGTTAATTTGGCTAAGGTGAAAGAAAAAGCCATTAAAAACAATTTGTTAAGCGAAGATGCAGAAGCAACAGAACAGGCTTTGCTGTCAGTTATTTTTGAACCGGGTTTTTCCACTGCTGAAAAAGTTTCACAGATTGCCGGACGTGGTGTGGGCTTGGACGTAGTGCGAAATGATATCAGTGGGTTGGGTGGCCGCGTAGACTTAGCCAGTGAATATGGTAAAGGCACCATTTTTAATATTTACCTACCTGTGACGCAATCTGTAGCACAAGTGCTGTTGGTGCGCGCTGGAACGGGTATTTATGCCTTACCTGTAGCCATGATTGAGCAGGCTCAAAAAATTAAACGAAATGATTTACTTGCTGCTTACAGCGCAGGCGAAATCAATTGGTCGGACACGAAATATCCGTTGCATCATCTCGCTAAATTGCTTGATCACCAAGACCATCAGATAGAGGATTCCGTCTATGCCTCGGTGCTGCTACTGCGTAGTGGTGCCTATACAGTAGCATTGCACATTGATGAGGTGATTGGTAACCATGAGGTAGTAATGAAGCCAATTGGGGTGCAGCTCGCACGTGTGCCCGGTATTGTGGGTGCGACTGTGGCTGGTGACGGTAATATTGTGCTGATTATCAATCCGGTACAAATCGCCAATCGCGAAATACTGTCTGCGGGCAATGTGTCGGTTAAATCAGTTAAACGCGCTGCTAAGGTCATAGCGAAAATACGAGCTTTGGTGGTGGACGACTCGCTCACGATGCGTAAAGTGCTTGGTCGCTTGCTTGAGCGCGAAGGTTACGAAGTGTTAGTGGCTAAAGATGGTATGGATGCGATGCAGTTGTTACAAGATACCGTACCAGATATTATCCTTACCGACATCGAAATGCCGCGTATGGATGGCTTCGGGCTATCGCGTAACATTCGTGACGATGCTCGCACAGCGAATACTCCACTAATAATGATTAGCTCACGCACTGCAGATAAACATCAAAATTTGGCGAAAGAAATTGGGGTAGACGCCTTCTTTGGTAAGCCTGTGCAAGATGAAGAATTAATTAGCAAAATGAAAGAGTTATTGGCTGCTAAAAAATAATTAAAAATGAATAACTTAAAAAAACCGCTAAATTTTTTAGCGGTTTTTTTATTTTAAGGCGCATCATACTCTGCTATCGCGGGTAAAATATCTGCATGCAAGATTCCAGCAAGATTCCATCATTTATTCATTTACGCTGTCATAGCGAATATTCGATTGTGGATGGCATCGTACGTATTGACGACTATGTGGCCGCAGCCAAGCAAGATAGTATGCCCGCGTTGGCGCTGACTGATCTAAGCAACTTATTTGGCGCGATTAAATTTTACAAAGAAGCGCGTGAACGAGGTTTGAAGCCAGTAATTGGTTGTGATGTCTGGATAGAAAATAAAAAAAATCGCGATCTAGCAACTCGTGCTTTACTCTTGGTGCAATCATCCACAGGCTATCACACACTTTGTGAGTTGCTGAGCCGAGCTTATCTTGAGAATCAATACCGCGGCCGCGCAGAACTTAAAACCGAGTGGTTAAAGCAAACTACAGATGGTTTGATTTTACTTTCCGGCAGTAGTCAAAGCGACATTGGTATTGCGTTGAGTCAGAATAATCAAGTGCTGGCAAATAAGCTGGCAAAAGAGTGGGCAGAGTTATTTCCAAGTCGTTTTTATATTGAGTTGCAGCGTGTGGCTAACCCGGTGCAAAAGTCTCAACTAGTGCAGCAGCAAGAATCACTCATACAAAAGGCCTTGTATCTTGCAGCCGACCTTGATTTGCCTGTGGTTGCGACGCATCCGATACAATTTATTCAGTCTGATGATTTTAAGGCGCATGAAGCACGCACTTGCATTGCCGAGGGCTATATGCTGGCAGATAGTCGTCGCCCTAAAAACTTTACCGAGCAACAGTATTTTAAATCGCAAGCGCAAATGGCAGAACTATTTGCCGACATCCCCGAGGCGTTGGCGAACACGGTACAAATCGCTAAACGTTGCAATTTAACGCTAACCTTAGGTAAGAATTATTTGCCTGATTTCCCCACACCGAATCAAGAAAGCCTAGATACTTATCTTATTCAACAATCGCAAAGTGGTTTAGATGCGCGCTTGATACGGCTTTATCCAAATGAGACGATACGTGAAAAGAAACGCTCGGAATACGAGAATCGTTTAGCTTTTGAGTGTCAGATTATCAATCAAATGGGTTTTGCTGGCTATTTCTTGATTGTGGCTGATTTTATTAATTGGGCAAAAAATAACGGTGTGCCGGTAGGTCCTGGGCGTGGCTCTGGTGCAGGGTCATTAGTTGCCTATAGTTTGAATATCACGGATTTAGATCCACTTGAATACAACTTATTGTTTGAGCGTTTTTTGAATCCAGACCGCGTCTCGATGCCCGATTTCGACATCGATTTTTGTCAAGAAGGACGTGACCGTGTTATTGATTATGTGAAGCAGAAATATGGGCTGAGCTCTGTCTCGCAGATTGCTACATTCGGTACCATGGCGGCAAAAGCAGTAATTCGCGATGTGGGCCGTGTGCTTGATTTGCCATTTAATTTTGTCGATAGCATCGCCAAGCTTATTCCGCTTGAGCTTGGTATTACCTTAGAAAGTGCGTTGGAAAAAGAACCACAATTACAAGAGCGTCGCGATAAGGAAGAGGAAGTTGCGGAGCTACTAGAGTTAGCACTGCGTTTGGAAGGTTTGGTGCGCAATGTTGGAATGCACGCTGGAGGTGTGTTGATTGCGCCAGGAAAAATTTCGGACTTTTCTCCGATTTATTGCCAGCCGGATGGTGCGAGCTTGGTGAGTCAATTTGATAAAGATGATGTTGAAGCGGTCGGGCTAGTCAAGTTTGACTTCTTGGGCTTGCGAACGCTTACGATTCTAGACTTGGCGGTTAACAATACCAATGCACAACGTGTCGCTGAAACTCTCCCTGCATTGAGCTTAGAGACATTACCTTTGGATGACAAAGCGACATTTGCTTTGCTGAAGAAATCAAATACGACGGCTGTGTTTCAATTAGAGTCGCGCGGCATGAAAGATATGCTGAAGCAGGCAAAGCCTGACTGCTTTGAAGATATTATCGCGCTGGTGGCTTTATATAGACCTGGTCCGATGGATTTGATCCCCGATTTTTGCCGTCGCAAGCATGGCCAACAGCGCGTTGAATATCCGCATCCTTCTACTGAAAGTATCCTAAAAGAAACTTACGGTATTGCGGTGTATCAAGAGCAGGTGATGCAAATTGCGCAAGTAGTGGCAGGCTATAGCCTAGGCGCTGCTGATTTATTGCGCCGCGCTATGGGTAAAAAGAAGGTTGAAGAAATGGACGCACAGCGCGCAGTCTTTACTGATGGTGCGCAAAAAAATGGCTTAAATGAGCGTCAAGCCAAAGAATTATTTGATTTGTTAGAAAAGTTTGCAGGCTATGGGTTTAATAAATCGCACGCTGCGGCTTATGCATTGGTAGCGTATCAAACTGCCTATTTAAAAGCGCATTATCCAGCCGCGTTTCTAGCGGCAACTATGTCGGCGGATATGAACAACACTGATAACGTACATATCTTTTTTGACGATTGTGTATCGAACCAAATCGAAGTGTTGTCTCCCGATGTTAACCAGAGCGAATTTCAGTTTAAGCCACTGAATAGTAAGCAAATATTATACGGTTTAGGCGCGATAAAAGGCACAGGTTTGGCAGCAATTGAAGTAATAATTGCTGCACGTGAGAAAGATGGTCCTTTTACCGATTTATTTGATTTTTGCAGTCGCTTAGACTTGCGCAAAGTGAATAGGCGCGTGATTGAGTCCCTGATTCGCGCTGGTGCTTTTGATAAGCTAGAGCCTAATCGTGCCAAGCTTCTTGCTGGCGTAGGCATGGCAATATCGGCTGCTGAACACTCCAATAATCACGCAGGGCAAAATAGCTTGTTTGGTGAGGTTACCGCTACACAGCACGAATTGCCAAAAATTGCTGCTTGGACGCCAGAGCAAACTTTGCTGGAAGAAAAAGCAGCTTTGGGTTTTTATTTTAGTGGACACCCTTATTTGAACAGCAAGGATGAGTTGGTACAGTTTATTCGTGGCACATTAGCTGATCTGGTACCGCAAGAGCAGCCCAAACTTATCGCAGGTGTTGTGATGGGGGTGCGTATTCGCATGACGCAGCGCGGGAAAATGGCGATAGTGAGCTTGGATGACGCAGTCGCGCGCGTTGAAGTGGTGGTGGGTAGCGAATTATTGAGTCAACATGGCAATTTGATCAAAGAAGATCAGTTGCTGATAATTGAAGGCCGTGTGAGCCATGATGAATTCTCCGGCGGGAATCGTGTCAGTGCTCGTAAATTATTCGATTTACCATCTGCGCGAAGCGCTTATGCCAGTATGCTAAAAATATCGTGCAATGGTCAATCTGATGCGAGCAAGCTCACCACGATTTTGAGTCCCTATCGCACAAAAAATGGCGACAAAAAACTGTGTCCTGTTAAAATTGAATACCATAACGCGCAAAGCCAAGCGAGCTTAATGCTGGGCGAAAATTGGCGCGTAGAGCTGCAAGATGATTTAATCCATCATTTACAGGCTTGGCTTTCAAAAGAAAATGTAAAAATCCTTTATAATTAGTGTAGTGAATCATTGAGAATTTGGCATGAAAGTTAGCTATCTAGATTTTGAGCAATCCATTGCAGAGCTTGAGAAGCGTATTGATGCATTGCAGATATCGCATGATGAGCATGATGCATTGGATATTTCCAAAGAGTTAGAGCAGTTACAAAAAAAGAACAAAAAACTGCTAGAAGATACTTACCAAAATTTAACCGCATGGCAGATTTCGCAAGTAGCACGTCACCCACAACGCCCATACACGCTCGATTATATTCAGGCACTATTCACTGATTTTGAAGAGCTGCATGGTGATCGTGCTTTTGCCGATGATCCAGCAATTGTGGGTGGTATTGGGCGCTTAGACAATATTCCAGTCATGGTGATTGGACACCAAAAAGGACGTGATGTAAAAGAGCGGCAATACCGGAATTTTGGTATGCCCCGCCCAGAGGGCTATCGTAAAGCTTTGCGTCTGTTTAGGCTCGCTGAAAAATTTCATTTGCCTATCATCACACTTATCGATACGCCGGGTGCTTACCCCGGTATTGGTGCGGAAGAGCGCGGACAATCGGAAGCAATTGCGAAGAATCTATATGTGATGAGTGAACTAAAGACGCCGATTATTGGCGTGATTATCGGTGAAGGTGGGTCTGGAGGAGCACTGGCATTGGGTGTGGTCGATCAACTCATTATGTTGCAGTATTCGACTTATTCTGTGATTTCACCGGAAGGTTGCGCCTCAATCTTGTGGAAAAGCGCCAGCAAAGCGCCTGAAGCCGCAGAAACTCTAGCAATCACTGCCGAGAGGTTAAAACTATTAGGCTTGGTTGACCAAATCGTCTCAGAGCCACTGGGGGGCGCACATCGCAGCCCTGAACTGATGAAACAAGCCTTGCTGCGGATACTTAAAACACAGCTACATGCATTGCAGAAGAAAAGCCTCGATAAATTGTTGGAGACAAGGTACGAGCGCTTGATGAGTTATGGAAAATTCAAGGAAGCCGCCAGTAAGTAGATTGGTGGCAAGCAAGCAAGCTTCAATTTTAAATCACATCAAGCTTTTTCTAGCGGATGTATTTCTCGAGCAGCAACTTAGTAATCCACTCCTCTTGGTTGCTTATAGCGGTGGTTTGGATTCCACCGTTTTATTACATACATTTACCCAATTACAAGTCCAATTATCATTTGAAATCAGTGTGATGCACGTGCATCATGGGCTGAGTGAGAATGCAGACCAATGGGCAAATTTTTGTACTGAAACGTGTGCAGGGTTAAATGTTCCACTCGCGGTTACCAGAGTTAACATTGATAAAAAAAGTGGTTTAGGTATCGAAGCGACCGCACGAAGTATGCGTTATCAAGCTTTAAATTCTGTAGATGCGGATTTTATTTGTCTAGCGCATCATCAGGATGATCAAGCGGAAACTTTGTTATTGCAATTGGCGCGCGGGGCTGGCGTGAAGGGCTTGGCAGGTATGGCGCAGGTGGATGTAGAGAGAAAATTGCTAAGACCTTTGCTGGGTTTCAGTCGAGCTGAACTGGAGATTTACGCCAAACAAAATCACATGCGCTGGATTAATGATGAAAGTAATGACAATACACAGTTTGATCGTAATTTTGTGCGACATCAGGTGTTGCCGACGCTTCGTGAAAGATACCCTGCGATTGAGCAAACGCTGAGTCGTTCTGCAGAGCATCTGGCAGAAGCAAGTATGCTTCTAGATGACTTAGCACAAATTGATGCGGTTAAGGTTTTAGATAAAACGGTGCAATATCAGCGTGTTAATCTAGAGGCGCTTAAAATGTTGAGTGAAGCTAGACTGGCAAATTTGATTCGATGGTGGCTTGCTCAAAATCAATTGAGCATGCCGAGTGCTCAACAACTACAGCAAATTTTGCAACAACTCTTACATGCTAAATCGGATGCTTCCATCAAAATTAAAGTAAGCGAGAAGCTTAACATTAGACGCTATCAAGATTGGGCGTACTTGGTTGGCGAACCTGTCGTACCAGCCCCAATAAACTTGCTGTGGCGTGGTGAAGAAGTTATTCGCTTGCCTGATCATTCGCGCTTGATTTTCATAGAAAAAATGGGTGAGGGCTTGGCATTCAAACGCGATGGCGGCAACATCAAACTGCGTATCAAAAATCGCGAAGGTGGTGAGCGCTTTAAGCCTGAACTGGGACGTCCCAGTCGCACCCTAAAGCAGATTCTGCAAGCGAATGAAATTCCGCCTTGGCAACGTGAGCAGCTACCACTTGTTTTCATGGACGAAACGCTGGTAATCATTCCAAATATCGGCGTTGATGCAAACCTCAAGGCAGAAAGCCATGAGATGGGCTTGCAAATCACTTGGTCGAGCGATTAATATTGGCTATAAACAGCCAATTATGGTGGTTGTAAACAGCCATATTATTCTGCTAGAATGACCTGTAATCAGCCGTAACAACAATTACTTATTGAACTGATTGAATATTTTACTTTTTTCAATCTCGGGAATAATTCTTGCAGCTAGTGCTTTGATGTACTGAATTTATCCTGGGGAAATGATATGCAATATTATAATTATAAACTGACGCAACCAAAGTTAATTGCACTTGCAATTTTAGCGACTTACGGGTTCTCATCTGCTACGGTTGCAGAAGAAAAGGAACTTACAACTAGTAAAATTGAAGTAATCAGCACCACGCCATTGCAAGGCTTTGGTTTGGCGAGGGAACTGATTCCAGCCAATATCCAAACCGTAAAAGGTGAGGAAATGCAAAATCAACTTAACCTTTCTGTTGTAGATTATTTGAATAGTGGGATGCTGGGTGTCAATATTAACGAGGTGCAAAACAATCCGTATCAACCCAATGTAAATTACCGTGGATTCTCGGCTTCGCCTTTGCTAGGTACTCCGCAGGGCTTGTCGGTGTTTGTCGATGGCGTGCGTGTGAACGAGCCTTTTGGCGATGTGGTGAACTGGGATCTGATCCCGGTTAATGCAATTTCCAGTGTGAATTTAATACCAGGCTCTAACCCAGTTTTCGGCTTGAATACCTTTGGCGGTGCACTTTCCGTTCAGACAAAGAGTGGTCGCACAGATTCAGGCGGTGCTGTTGAGTTGATGGGCGGTTCATGGGGCCGTGCTGCAGGCAATGCGGAGTTTGGCGGTGTGGCGGCTAACGGCGTTGACTTTTTTGTGGCGGGCAATGTCTTTCACGAACAAGGTTGGCGTGACTTTTCACCTTCTGACGTTCGCCAGATATTCAGCAAGATAGGCTGGCAGGGCGAAAAAACAGACGCAAACTTGAGCCTTACTTTAGCTGACAACGAGCTGGTAGGTAATGGTTTCGTACAAAAAGAATTTTTGGATAATATTGATTACGAAGCCATCAACACCAAGCCTGATCGCACTGAGAACGAAATGGCTTTTTTGAACTTTAACGCCAATCACTATTTTAGTGATGTTACGCTACTGAGTTTCAATACCTATTATCGTAATGCGCATACCAAAACTTTGAACGGTGATGTGAATGATGACGTAGATGACACTGTCTTCCTTGCGGATTGTACCGGTGGAGCTGATCCCGAAGCAGAATGCGGTGGCGCACTTAATCGTAGTAAATCGAAAAGAGACGGTATGGGTTTTACGACTCAAATGACTTTCAATGAAGACTTTTTGGGTAAAAAGAATCAGTTTATTACCGGCTTGGGTTATGACTACGACAAAACTAAATTCAGACAAAGTTCTGAATTCGGAAACTTGACCTCAAGCCGTGGTGTGACAGGGATTGGGGAGGAAAATGATGAAGCAGAGGTTAAGCTGAAAGCGGTTAGCAAGACCTTCAGTCTTTTTGCTACCGATACACTGTCGCTTAGTGACGTTTACCATTTAACACTTTCCGGCCGTTACAACTATACCAAAATTGATAATGAGGATGGCTTGGAAGATGACCCACCAGAGACTTTAACTGAGAAACGATCATTCAATCGTTTCAACCCGGCAATTGGTTTGAGCGTAACTCCGACTAAGGATTTTTCTTTCTATGGTAGTTACAATGAAGGTAGCCGTGCACCAACAGCAATTGAATTAGGTTGTGCATTCCAAGATTTGGATAATGATGGTATTGGCGATACTGGATGTAAGCTACCTAATGCGATGGCAGGCGATCCGCCATTGAAAAAAGTAGTTTCCAAAACCTTCGAGGCTGGCGTTCGTGGCAAACTGGCAGGCGAGTTGGGCTATAGTGCAAGTGTCTATCGCACACAAAACACGGACGATATTCAGTTTATATCGTCAAATCCAGTGAATGGAGAAGGTAACTTCCAAAACGTAGGTAAAACACGTCGAGAGGGCTTAGATTTTGGTGTTGACGGTAACCTTGGCCCTGACTTCCGATGGAATGCCGGCTATAGCTATGTGCGTGCAACCTATCAGTCACCATTCAGGATAGCGAATGAAGTAAACTCCAGTGCAGTAGGCGATGAAATTCAGGTTTCAAGCGGTGATTATTTGGCAGGTATCCCCAAGCATCAATTTAAATTCCGCGGAGAGTGGCAAGCGTTACCTAATTGGACGATTGGCGCGAATGTCATTGGCTTCTCTGATCAATACTCATTTGGTAACGAGAATAATGACCACGAGGGTGAAGGCGCTAAAGTAAGTGGTTATACCATTTTGAACTTAGATTCTCGTTATAGATTTGGCAATAGTGGTTGGGAGTTGTTTGGCCGAGTGAATAACGTCTTCGATAAAGAATATTATAGCGCCGGCTTGCTAGGCGAAACATTCTTTGACGAAGACGGGGGTGGTTTTACTGGCGAAGATGAAAGTGCGTTCTTGGTTTCGCCAGGTGCACCACTTGCGGGCTGGATAGGAGTCAGATACGAGTTTGGCGGTAAAAAATCATCCTCTGGTTTTGATAACGACTAATTGAAAGGCAAAATTGCTCGCTCAAGAACAACAATCTAATGCTCATCAGTTAAATGACAGCCGCACCAAAGTGCTTATCGTTGAAGACGAGGTGTTGTTTGCACGTGCGGTTGCCAAACGATTGCAGAAAGCCAATTATGAGTGCGAGCATGCCGAGAACCTAGGTGATGCTCGCTTACTTGCTAAGCAGTTTTTGCCCGATTTGGTATTGCTGGACATGCGCTTACCTGATGGCAATGGTTTAGATTTAATCGAAGAGTTTATCGCTAAGAATATTAAAGTGATTGTGATGACTGCACATGGTGAGATAAGCGATGCGGTGAGTGCGATTAAGCTTGGTGCGAGTGATTATCTGAAGAAGCCTATTGATTTAGAAGAGCTTTTACTCATTATTCAGAAAAATGAGAAAACGTTCGAGCTACAAACTAGTCTAGATTATTCACGTCAACGTAACGCCCACGCAAGTGAGGGTGTTGAGTTGATTGGCGATAGCCCTGCCATGCAAAGTGTGCGCATGCAAATTGCGCGCATTGCACAACTTGGTCACTTAATAGATGCAATCCCACCTACAGTATTAATTACAGGTGAAACAGGTACTGGAAAAGATGTTGCAGCTCGTTTGCTGCATCTGTCTTGTGCAATTAAAGATAAGCCATTCGTGCATGTGGATTGCGCCTCATTACCGGCTGATCTTATCGAGAGTGAGTTATTCGGTCACGAAAAAGGTGCGTTCACTAATGCCATCAATGCTCGTCCGGGTTTAATTGAAGCAGCAGAGGACGGCACGCTCTTTCTGGATGAAATCGGTGAGATGCCACTAACTTTGCAAGCGAAGTTGCTAAATGTGCTGGAGCGGCGCAAAGTGCGCAGGTTGGGTTCCACTAAGGAGCGCCATGTACCTGCAAGAATCATCGCCGCAACCAACCGTGATTTACATGAGATGGTAACGGCGGGGCATTTCCGCTCAGACTTATATTATCGACTCAATGTGATTAGTATGGAGATGCCGCCGTTGCGTGAGCGTGGTGATGATATTTTGCAACTGGCAAAGTATTTTATGCGGGCAACCGAAAAGCGCTATGGCCTTACTAGTCATCACTTTAGTGCAAATGCAGTAGATGCGATTAACCACTATGTTTGGCCGGGCAATGTACGCGAGTTGCGACATCAAATTAGCCGCGCGGTATTGCTGAGCAATCAGACACAAATTGTGGCGAGCTCTATTTCGCTACCTAACCATACACCACTTAATACCAAACAAGTTGCTGCCGCGGCAAATGAGCCACAGTTAACACTTGATGCAGCAGAGAAATCCATGCTTATGGCAGCGCTGGAAGCTTCGCACAACAACGTTTCCAAAGCAGCTCGCCAGCTCGGTATTACGCGCATGACTATGCGTTATCGTATGGAAAAACACGGCATTAGCTTTTAGCAACTTACACTCCTCGTGTTATCATTTCAGTCTTCATCACTGGAGTTCTGCATGCGCACACCTGTCATTTTGGGTACACCTTTAACACCATCTGCTACCAAAGTGATGCTATTGGGTAGCGGAGAATTAGGCAAAGAAGTAATCATAGCGTTGCAACGTCTCGGGGTTGAGGTTATTGCAGTTGACCGCTACGAAAATGCGCCTGGCCATCAGGTAGCACATCGCGCTTACACAATTGATATGACAGATGCGGCAGCCTTAAAAGCATTGGTAAATCAAGAAAAGCCGCATCTAATAGTACCGGAAATTGAAGCGCTGAATACAGATGCGCTAGCTGATATTGAGCGCGAGGGTGTTGCCACAGTTATTCCTACCGTTAAAGCGGTGCAACTTACTATGAACCGCGAAGGCATTCGCAGACTAGCGGCGGAAGAATTGAAACTCCCCACTTCACCCTATGCATTCGCACGCAGTGAGCATGCTCTGCAAGCCAGTATTGACGCGGGTATTGGCTACCCCTGTTTTGTTAAACCAACCATGTCATCTTCAGGTAAAGGACAATCGCGCGTTACAAAACAATCCGAAGTTAAAGCTGCGTGGGATTACGCTGCTACAGGCGGGCGAGTGAATCAAGGTGTAGTGATTGTTGAAGGTCAAATTGATTTTGACTATGAAATTACTTTGCTTACGGTGCGCGCCAAAAATGCACAAGGCGATATTCAAACTTATTTTTGTGAACCGATTGGCCATGTGCAGGAAAAAGGGGATTATGTCGAGAGCTGGCAACCTCAAGCGATGACATCAGGCGCGATTAAAGCTGCGCAGCATGTGGCTAAAACTATCACTGACGCGCTTGGAGGTTTAGGCTTGTTCGGCGTGGAATTGTTCGTGAAAGGTGATCAGGTTTGGTTCTCTGAAGTTAGCCCGCGCCCACATGATACGGGTATGGTGACAATGTGTAGCCAGCGCTTGAGCGAGTTTGAGCTACATGCACGAGCTATTCTGGGTTTGCCGGTAGATGTATCCAGAACTAATGTAGGTGCCAGTGCTGTGATATATGGTGGCACAGAAAGCAAAAATCTAAAATATACCGGCTTGGAATCCGCTCTGGACGTTCCTTGCAGCGATGTGCGTTTATTTGGAAAACCACAATCCTTTATGCGTCGTCGCATGGGTGTTGCGTTGGCAACTGGTAATGATACAGATGAGGCCAGAAGCCGTGCGAAGCTTGCCGCTAGTCTCGTAAAGCCAAACTAATTTATCTAAATGCTCAACAAAATAGAAGAGGCCGGCAGTAACAAGGCTACGTTTTACGAATTGCTTGGTGGCGCTGAAACGGGCACAGCTAAAATTCGTGATTTGGTCGAGACCTTTTATGACATTATGGAAAGCGACCCAAAAGCACAAGGAATTCGCGCCTTACATCCTGCAGATTTAACTGTAGCACGTGAAAAACTTTTTATGTTTCTTACCGGCTGGACAGGTGGGCCGCAACTATATATAGAGCGATATGGTCACCCAATGCTACGCAAAAGACATCTACCGTTTACCATAGGGGAGAGTGAGCGCGATCAATGGATGTATTGCATGATAAAAGCCATGCAGCAGCTTAAACTGGAAGAAAATCTCATGAAAAAACTTGCCGAACAGTTGTACGGAGTTGCTGATTTTATGCGCAATAAAAATGCTTAAGTAATTGTTTTTACTGCATAGCTAGTGCTATAGTGGTTTTAAGCACATTAATGCACCAATAAAAACTAATAACAGTTATGCAACATAGGGGGTTATGCTTGGTTAGAAGCAATTTCTATCTTGAGGCATTCTATCTGCTTGCCATCTATTCAACTATCTCTCGCTAGGAGCATTCAAATTCTTAGCAAAAGAGTCTTTGTTATTAAAAATCTCATCATAGGCATGATGGCCTTGTTTGTTGGTTATTTGTTAGTGGTCTATTTTACGCCCTCAAGCCAAGTATTAACGCGTCTCTACGTACTAGGGGCCTTCCTGTTTGCAGTTGGCGGCGGCTATATACTGGGTAGCTTAAGGCGCGAAAAGCGCGTTTGGCAATTAGTTAATAACCTTAAGTTACAAATTCAAAATAAAGAATCGGCACATGAAAGGTTATTGCAAGGAGAGCTGCGACTAGAGCGTCAAAAAGCCAGCCTAGCACGCCTCTCAGCGATGCGCACAAGCACCACTGTACCTATTGAATATTTCAAGCAGCTAATTGCAGAATCAGCAAATACGTTAAATGTAGCGCGCGTTAGCATTTGGTTATTTTCCTCAGACAGGCAGTCATTGGTGTGTGAGGCAATGTATCACTTAGATAGCATGTACTACAGTACCGGGCAGAAGATTGATACCTTGCAGTTGCCGCAATATTTTGCAGCGTTATCGCAGGAAAGAGTTATCGCGGCAAATGATGCCTATCAGCACCCTGTTTTTGCGGAGTTAGTAGCTGGGTACTTGCCCAATAACCGGATAGGCGCAGTGCTAGATGCCACAATCTGGTTGGGAAGTGAAGTTACAGGGGTTTTATGTCATGAGCATGTGGGTGGTAGACGAGAATGGACGTTAGATGAGCAAAATTTTGTAGGTTCGTTAGCTGATTTGGTAAGGGTGGCGCTTGAATCACAAGAAAGACAGAAAGTCGAAACCGATCTATTGCATCAGCAAACCAATCTTGAGACTATTGTCAAAACACGCATTCAATCGATAGAAAGTAACGCAAAATTATTCAGGTTTTTAGTAGGGCGTGCACCTATTAATATTTTGTATATGAATAGGGCTACAGAAGTGATTGAAATGAATCCCGAGGTGGAGTTAGAGTCAGGCTACACAAGAGAATACGCCATTGGGAAAACTTTTTATGAGTTGTTTTCAACCAAAAAAATAAGGGTACAACATTTAGAGGTTTTCAAAAAGATTCTTTCTGGCGAAAAACTACAGGGGCAAGAATTATTGATGCGTCGTGCGGATGGCGCGGTTGGAGAGTATTCAATTTCCGCGAGTATGGAACAAGACTCAAATGGAAACGATGTGATAATTGCCATTGCTCAAGATATTACTCAGCAAAAAATGGTGGAACAGGCTTTGCAAAAAGCGCGTGAATCTGCGGAATCTGCTGATCGTATTAAATCGATGTTCGTGGCCTCCATGTCACACGAGTTGCGCACACCGCTCAATTCAATTATTGGTTTCTTGGGTGTAGTGTTGCATGGGATGTCGGGTGAAGTTAATGCTAAACAAAAGGATCAGCTTGGACGCGCATATCAATCGGCCAAGCATCTACTATCACTGATTTCCGATGTAATTGATATTTCAAAAATTGAAGCTGGCTTCTTACAGGTGCACATAGAAAAATTTGAGTTACTACCGTTGTTGTTGGAA
>Ga0315912_10003258_pt1 | contig 16325 bp, 18 predicted proteins | sample VfabasoilMG_FD_204469 | JGI IMG/M metagenome (GOLD analysis project Ga0315912, IMG submission 204469) | Garden soil microbial communities collected in Santa Monica, California, United States - V. faba soil | ecosystem: Environmental > Terrestrial > Soil > Garden | place: USA: California... | reverse complement strand
GCCTGCAGGGATCGGGTAAGACCACAACCTCAGGCAAGCTCGGGCTGTGGCTACGGAAGCAGGGAAAGCATCCCCTGATGGTCTCGACCGACGTGCGTCGGCCCGCGGCGATTCAGCAGCTCTCAGTTGTCGGCGAGAAAGCCGAAGTCAAAGTCTACGCGCCCGAGACGATGGACCCGGTGGCGAGAGCGTCTGGCGCGCTCAGCGAAGCCAAAGCCAAGGGTTTCGATACGGTCATCGTTGACACTGCCGGTCGTCTGCATATCGACGACGACCTGATGAACGAGCTGCAGGCGATCAAGGACGTGGTCAAGCCGACGGATTTGCTCTACGTCGCTGACTCGATGACCGGTCAGGACGCCATCAAGAGCGCGGGCGAGTTCAACCGCCGTATCGGCGTCACCGGCGTCGTGCTCACCAAGCTCGACGGCGACGCGCGTGGCGGTGCAGCGCTCTCAGTCGTGTCAGTCGTCGGCGTGCCGGTGGCCTTCATCGGCAGCGGCGAGCGGCTCGAGGATCTCGAGCTCTTTCACCCCGATCGCATCGTGTCGCGCATCCTCGGGATGGGCGACGTCCTCTCGCTCATTGAGAAGGCTGAAGCGGCGATCGGCGAGGACGAGGCCGAGCAACTCGAAGAGAAGCTTCGCAAGAACCAGTTCTCGCTCGACGACTTCAGGACGCAGCTTCGAACGCTCAAGCGTATGGGCCCGCTCGAAAGCATCATGGGCATGATCCCCGGCCTGGGGAATCTGAAAGAGCTTGCGGCGAACAAGCCTGACGAAAAACAGCTCGCGCGCATCGAAGCGATCATCTCGTCGATGACGCCGGCCGAGCGAAAGAACGATCAACTCCTCAACGGCAGCCGCCGCAAGCGCATTGCAGCGGGCAGCGGCACGTCGGTCGAAGACGTGAACCGGCTGCTCAAGCAGTTCACGGAGATGAAGCGCGTGCTGCAGATGTTCAGCCGCGGCGGATCGGCGGCCGTGCGCAGCATGAAGGGCATGCCGAAGATTCAGCAGCACGAAGGATTCGCGACGCCACATGGCGGCGGGAAGAAGCGTAAGAAGGGCGGCCCCTGGGGCCTCATGAAGTCACGATAGAGCGGAGCAAACATGTTAGCGATTCGAATGAGACGAGTGGGCTCGAAGAAGAAGCCCTACTTTCGCGTGGTGGTAACGGAAGCGAAGTCGGCGCGCGAGAGCAGCTTCGTCGAGAACGTGGGGACGTATAACCCGCGCTCGAAGCCGGCCCTTGTGGAGATCAACAAGGAGCGGATTCAGCACTGGATCAAGTTGGGCGCGCAGCCGTCTGACTCGGTGCGCACGCTGCTGGCGAAGCACCTGACGAAGGACATGTCGAAGCCGGTCGAGGCTCCCGCGCAGTAATGTCGAACCAGGACGGCGGGCAGAGCAGCCCACTGCGCGCAGTTGTCGAAGTGGTCGTCAAGACGCTGGTCGATCAGCCCGACGCGGTGAAAGTCACCGAGTCGGTGCGTCGCGGGATGACCGTCGTGGAGTTGTCAACGGCGCCGGGTGACATGGGAAAGATCATCGGGCGGCAGGGAAGAACGGCGGCGGCGATTCGCACGTTGGTCGCGTTGACGGCCGAGCGCCATGGAGTACGGGCGCAACTCGACATCCGGGACTGACGTGTCCGGGATCTCTGATCCCGAGTGGGACCGAATGGTTCTCGTCGGCCGGATCGCGAGGCCACACGGGATTCGCGGCCAGGTGATCGTGACGCCCGAGACAGACTTCGTCGAGGAACGGTTTCAAGCGGGTGCGACCTTCTGGACGCGCTCGGCTCGCGGTCACGAGGCCCTGACGGTCAGCTCGGCGCGAGTGCAGAACGGTCGTCCAGTGCTTGGGTTCGAAGGGTTCGCAACGATCGAGGACGTGGAGCGGCTCGCAGGCCTCGATCTGAGGATCCCTGAGGACTCGCTGCAGCCCCTTGATGCGGGCGCCTATTACGTGCACGACCTCGTGGGGTGCGCCGTCGAGACGATCTCCGGCGAGCCGGTGGGCGAGGTCAAGCGCGTCGAGGGTGGCGCCGGGGCCAGTGTGTTGAGTGTGCAGGGACGACGGGGTGAAGTGCTGGTGCCTCTTGCTGCCGATATTTGCGTAGAGGTGGACATCGCGGCGCGGCGGATTCGGATCAACCCGCCCGAGGGACTGCTCGAGCTGAATCAGAAGTAGGCAGTAGGCAGTAGGCGGCAGATGAAGTTCGACATCGTCACCATCTTTCCCTCGATGATCCAAGCGGGTCTTGGCGAGGGCGTGGTGAGCCGGGGCGTCGAGCGCGGTCTGCTGAACGTGGCAGTGCATGACCTCCGCCGCTGGACAACGGATCGCCATCGGACGGTTGACGATATGCCGTACGGCGGTGGGCCCGGCATGGTCATGAAGGCCGAGCCGTTGATGAAGGCGGTCGGCGAGATTCGCGAAACACGCGGAACACCGAACTCTGTAGTGTTGCTGTCACCGCAGGGTCGAACGTTCACCCAGGGAGAGGCCGAGCGTCTCGCCCGTCTCGAGCACATCGTGCTTCTGTGCGGTCGCTACGAGGGGATGGACGAGCGAGTGAGGGATACGGTCGCCACCGAGGAGATCTCGATCGGCGACTACGTGTTGAGTGGTGGGGAACTGGCGGCGCTCGTCATCGTGGATGCGGTGAGCCGCCTGGTACCTGGTGTGGTGGGGGATGAGCAGTCAGTCGCAGAGGATTCGTTCTCGCGCGGCTTGCTCGACTACCCGCACTACACGCGACCGGCAGAGATCGCCGGTCATCGCGTGCCGGAGGTGCTTCTGTCCGGACATCACGCGGACGTTCGCCGGTGGCGCCGGAAGGCGGCACTGGTGCGAACGCTGGAGCGGCGGCCGGATCTGATTGCAACGGCGACGCTGGATGAAGAAGACCGAGCGTTGCTCGCACAGATTCGACGCGAGCGAGAGAAGTAGAGGAGAGAGCAATGAGCGCGATTGAGTTGACGGAAAAGTCCCAGATGACCGAGCGGCCGGACATGAAGTCTGGAGACACCGTCCGCGTGCACGTGAAAGTGCGCGAGGGCGACAAGGAACGCATCCAGATCTTCGAAGGCATCGTCATCGGGCTGCACCGTGGCGGCTTGAGAGCCTCCTTCACCGTTCGCAAGGTGTCGTTCGGCCAGGGTGTCGAGCGCATCTTCCCGCTGCACTCGCCGACGATTGCCAAAGTAGACGTCGTGCGGTCAGCGCGCGTGAGACGTGCGAAGCTGTACTTCCTCCGCAACCTGAAGGGGAAGGCAGCGCGTATGAAGGAAACCAAGCGCGCCTAGTGTCGGCACCATGGTCCGGGTCCGCGCGACGAGAACCATCGAGAACGCGCTGCGACGCTGGGGGTTCTACCGCATCGCCGGGTGCGACGAAGTGGGCCGGGGATGCCTGGCAGGCCCCGTTGTCGCCGGCGCGGTGGTGCTCGATCCGGACGCCCACATTCCCGGGCTCGCCGACTCGAAGATGCTGACGGCGGACGAACGCGAGCGCTTGAACGACGTGATCCAGAAGCGAGCGCTCGCCTGGTCCGTGTGCTTCGTCGAGCCTGCCGAGATCGACGCGTTGAACATCCATCGCGCATCGCTTCAGGCGATGCGCCGCGCGGTGCTGGCCATGGCGCCGCTGCCTGATGCCGTCCTCGTGGACGCGTTTCGTATTCCAGATCTCCACATCGCTCAACGCGGCGTGCTGCATGGCGACCGGCGCTGTGCCGCGATCGCTGCCGCGTCGATCGTCGCCAAGGTGTCGCGCGATCGCCACATGATGGCCGAGCATACGAACGACCCGCGCTACGGCTACGATCGACACAAGGGGTACGCCACCGCCGAACATCGAGCCGCCGTCGAGCGGTTCGGATACTCGTCACTGCATCGCCGCTCCTTCAAGCCTCAGGGGAGCCTGTTTGATAGGATCGATTGAGTGCCAGTCAATCGAGAAGAAACACTCAAGACAGCGGAGAAGCTTCTCAAGCAGGGCAAGACGGCCGCGGCCGTCGAGGAGTACGTGCGCGTCCTCGAAGCGTACCCCGAAGACTGGAACCTTGCGAACACCGTCGGCGACGTTTTCGCCAAAGCCGGGCAAGCGGATCGCGCGGCAGAGCAGTTCAACCGCGCCGCTGACCATCTCTACGGAGAGGGGTTCTTTCCGCGCGCTTCTGCCGTCTATAAGAAAGTGCTCAAGGTCCGGAGTAACGACGATCACGCGCTCTGGCAACTGGCAGATATCGCCGGCCGGAACGGTCTGTCGCTCGACGCACGCTCGCACTACAACCGGCTGATCCAGGATCGACGGGCGGCAGGTAACGAGCGGGGCGCTGTTGACTGCGTCATTCGGCTCGGACAGCTCGCGGACGCCAGCGTCGAGGCGAAGACAGTGGCAGCCAGGGCGCTGCTCGATCGCGGCGATAAGAAGCCTGCGGCTCGACTGATTATGGGTGTCGGGGATCTTCACACGAAGGAGGGCCGTGGCCCCGAGGCGCTCGTCGCGTTGCGTGAAGCCGCTCAACTCGATCCAGACGATGTGGAGATCGAGGAGAAACTGGCCGCCGTCGCCTTCATCGAGGAGCCCGAGGCGATGGACCCCGTGGCTGTGGACTCTGTTACAGAGCCCGAACCGATAGTGACACCGGAGCCGGTCGTCGCAGCACCAGTGCTGGAACCGGCAGCAGCCTCGACACCGGCGCCAGACCCGACACCGGTGCCGGAGCCGGAGCCGGTCGAGTCGTTGGGAGACGCGCTTCCACTCGAGTCGTTCTTCGAGGAGCTCAGAGGCAAAGTCGCGCGCGATCAGGAAGCACGTGCGCGCGAGCAACTCGATCGCGAGAAGTCTTGATGCGTTTGCTCCTGACGGCGTTCTTCCTGGAAACTGGAGCCGTCCTGGTGCTGGCACCGTGGTCGCAGTTCTGGGACCGCAACTATTTCGCGCAGGCGCTCCCGCTCGTCCACGCGTTGATGATCAACAACTTCGTACGTGGCGCCGTCTCCGGTCTTGGCATCGTCAACATGCTCGCCGCCGTGGCCGAGATGCACTCCTTCTTTACCGACCGCCGCGTCGAGCACGTCATCTCACTCAACAACCGCGCGACCGAGGAGTAGGTCCTCGCGTGCATCCTGTCGTCTGCATGATCACCGACCGCCGGCGCCTGGGTGAGCGCGCCGAGGCGGCATTGATTCAACGCGTGGCGGCAGCCGCGCGCGCCGGCATTCATCTGGTTCAAATACGCGAGCGCGACATGGCCGACGGCGAGTTGTTGACGCTGGTCGTGCACGCCGTCGAGGCCGTCCGCGGCACGCGCACGCGCATCCTGGTGAACGACCGTGTCGACGTGGCTATCGCTGCCGGCGCTCATGGGGTGCACCTTCGCAGCGATTCGGCGCCGGCTCGTCGCGTACGTCACGTAGCGCCGCCAGCGTTTCTGATCGGCCGCTCCGTGCACGCGCGCGACGAGATCGTGCAGGTCTGCGCCGAAGGCGATGTGGACTATTTGCTGTTCGGAACGGTGTTCGAGACGGCATCGAAGCCGGACCGCCCACAGGCCGGTGTAGCGGGCCTTGCCGCTGCTGTCGATGCTGCGAAGGGTGTGCCGGTGCTTGGCATCGGCGGGATGACGCTCGATACTGTCGGTCAATTGCATCACACTGGGTGCGCGGGATTCGCCGCGATTGGTCAGTTCGCCGACGTGCCAGAGAGTGACGTCGCGCGCACGGTGACCGCAGCGCTCAGTGCGTGGGACAATCAGAGGTAACAGATGGACGCTGGCGTCAAATCTTCGCTCATCGAGTTCTTCAGCCGTGGAGAGGTCGCACGAGAGGTGCGGCTGCAAGCCGCGCAGGGCGCGTTGGCGACTCGCGCGCACGAGCAGATGGCGATCCTGGTGTTGCTCTCGAGCGATGCCGATGCCGAGATCGCCGCTGCCGCCAACGCAACTATCGGGATGATTCCTCCCTCAGCGCTGGCAGCGTTCCTCGCGCGTCCCGACGTGACCGAGGACGTACGCAATTTCTTCGCAGCGCGAGGCGTCGCACCAGCCGAGCAGGCAGCGACCGAAGTCGATCAGCCGCTCGTGGACACGGACGAGGGCCCGCAAATCGCCGATGAGGAAGACGATGAGAAGTCGGCAATGCAGCGCCTGCAGGAGATGACCGTTCCGCAGAAAATGTCGCGCGCGATGAAGGGGACGCGTGAGGAACGGGCCATCCTGGTACGCGATCCCAACAAGCTGATCTCCGCTGCGGTCATGAGCAGCCCGAAACTGACGGACTCAGAAGTCGAAGCGATCGCCAAGATGTCCAGCGTGTCCGAAGATATCCTGCGGATAGTTTCGAGAAACCGGAACTGGATGAAGAACTACGTCGTCGTGTCGGCGTTGGCGAAAAATCCCAAGACGCCGCTGCCGATTTCGATGAATCTGCTCAACCGGCTCAATGAAAAGGATCTGAAGATACTGTCGACCAATCGCAACGTCCCGGAGGTCCTGCGGACGACAGCCCGCAAGAAGATCGTCATCGAGAAGTAGGTTTCTTCACTTTCTTTCGCGGGCTCCATTCCTTCCGTAACTCAGAGAGGCCGTGCATGTAGGCGGTTGCCTTCTCACGCTCGTCCTCGGTCTCGAGACTTTTCAGCAATTCAATCGCGTGGGCGAAGTCGTGTTCGATGGTCTGCTTCGTCGTCTTGAAGTAGATGCGTCGAAGCAGCGCGAGCGTGTCGCGCGGAGAGGAAGGGCCCTGCTTCAGCGATTTCAATGAGACGAACCCGTCCGGGGTCTTCGCCACGTCACGTCCTCCGATTCCGCCGTAGCCCGGCGCGCATCTCGCCAAGCGGACGGGTATTGATCACATCGCCAGACTGCACCCACGCGCGACGGGCCACTTGCACACCCCACTCCAGTCGTGACAACGCATCGACGCTGTGCGCGTCGGTGGAGATGACGAGCGGAATGCCACGCTCGCGTGCCGCACGCGCGTGCGAGTCGTTGAGGTCGAGGCGTTGGGGTTGACAGTTGATTTCCATCGTCACGCCGTGCCGGGACACCGAGTCCATCACCGCGGTCATGTCGAACTTGATCGATTCCCGCTGGAGTAGCCGGCGCCCGGTTGGATGTCCGAGCACATCGACCCACGGGTTCTCAATCGCGCGCAGGACCCTGTCGGTCATCTGCTGCGACTCCTGCGAGAAGTTCGAATGGATCGAGGCGACGACGATGTCGAGCTGGGCAAGACAGTCGTCGGAGAGATCGAGGCGGCCATCGGAGAGGATGTCGCATTCGATGCCGGCGAGCAGTGTCAGGTTCTCGAAGCGTCCGTTCAGCGCGCGCACGCGAGCGGCATGTGCGAGGGCGCGTTTCTCGTCGAGCCCATTGGCCATGGCAAGCGCCTGACTGTGATCGGTAATCGCGATGTACTCGCGACCGAGCCGATGCGCGGCAGCTGCCATCGTGCCCAGGTCGTCCTTGCCGTCGGTTTCCGTCGTGTGCATGTGCAGGTCGCCGCGGAGGTCGGCGAGTGTGATCAGAGCCGGCAGTGCTCCAGCTCGAGCCGCTTCCACCTCGCCGCGGTTCTCGCGCAGCTCGGGGGCGATCCAGTCCATGCCGAGGGCGCGGTAAATCCCTTCCTCCGTCTCACCGGCAATACGGCTGTCATCGTCCACGCGGAAAAGGCCGTACTCATTGAGCTTGAAGCCGAGCTGCACGGCGCGGTCGCGCACGTTGATGTTGTGTGCCTTGGAGCCCGTGAAGTACTGCATCGCGGCACCGCGGCTCTCGAGAGGCACCAGCCGCAGGTCGGCCTGGTATCCGCCGCGGAGCAACACACTCGACTTCGTATCGCCTTGACCGAGTACGCGCTCGACATGCGGATGCGAGATGAGGGCATCCATCAGGCCCGGTTGACCGCCGACGGCGAGGATGTCGATGTCGCCACACGTTTCGCGCCCGCGTCGCAGGCTGCCGACGGGAATCAGCTCCACTTCGCGGTCGTGGACATGGAGGAAGTCCACCAGCGCTGTCGCAGTGGTGGCGGTATCGCTGAGGAGATGGCGTCCGCTGTCTTTGGCTCGCTCCTCGATCGACGCGAGGATCTGCGCCTCCTTCTTGGCACCCATGCCTTTGAGGCCTTTGAGCCTTCCGCCCTTTGCGGCGGCAGCGAGGTCGTCGATGCTCTTGATGTTCAGCGTGGCATGGAGCATCGCCACGGTCTTCGGCCCTACACCCTGAAGACGCAGCAGGTCGAGAATCGTGGGGGGGAACTGCTCGAGCAACTCCTTGTGATACGCGCTCGTGCCAGTCTCTGCCAACTCGCGCACGCGGGCAGCGAGATCTTTGCCGATGCCGGGAATCGAGCGGAGCTGCTGTTCATCGAGTTGCGCGACGGCTTGCGGCCAGGTGGCCAGTGTGTCCGCTGCGGTCCTGTATGCCCTGATTTTGAAGGCGTTGTCGCCTCTGATCTCGAGGAGGTCCGCGATCTCGCCCAGTACCTGTGACAGGGCGCGATTATCCACGCCCGAGCCCGTGACGCTCGAAGGTGTAGTCGAGGATACGTGCCCCACCTGCGGCCAACGCACCTCGAATCGCCTCGCGGGCGCTCGGTGGGCCGTAGCAAAAGAGGCAGCCTCCGCCGCCGGCACCGCAGACTTTCGCAGCCGTCGCGCCAGCAGCCGTCGCGCGCGAAATGAGATCGTCGATCGCGGGCGTCGTGACGCCGGGAGCAAGACGCTTGCGGTTGTCCCATTCCTGCGCGATCGCCTGGCCCACCGCGTCCCAGTTGCCGGCCGTGAGCGCAGTTCTCATCGTCGCAGCAGTGTCGCGAATGCGTTCGAAGCAGTCGAAGATGAACTGATCGCCGTCGATGTGCCGCTTGGTGATCTCCCAGTTGTTCGTGCCCGAGTTACGCGGCTCGCCCGTGTAGCAGAGCACGATGCGCTGTTGCAGTTCGCCGAGATCGACATCGAGCGGTACGCGCCGGACGCCGTCGGCCTCGAGCTCGATGGCCGCGATGCCGCCATAGAGCGCCGGCCGGTAGTCCTGCAGCCCGGTCGGGACGGCAATGGCCTGCGCCTCGACGTTCATGGCGATCTGAAGGAGCGCTTCTGGCTCATAGTGCGTGCGTTTCCACTCAGCGAGCGCCGCACACACCGCGACATTCAGCGCTGACGAGCCTGCGATGCCCGCACCCGCGGGCGACTGCGACGTCGTCGTCAGGGTCAGGCCTCTGACTTCGAAGAAGTGCACGAGCAAGGAGAGCAGCCGCAGGTCGCGAACGTGTCTGAGCTCACGCCAATCGTCGGCCTCCACGGTGGCGCCGGTGTCGAGCGACTTGATCGTGATGCGTGAGTCGGACCGCGGCTCGATCTGAGCACTGGCGCGGAGGCTGATGGCGGCATTGAGCGTCTGTGCGCCTGGGTGAAAGAGATAGAGCGGCCAGATATCGATCGTGCCTCCAGCCAGATCGATGCGCGTCGGTGCTGATGTCCGAATGATCACAGACAGGATTATAGAACCTCGAAGATGGGCAGACGTTCAACGCTTCTCTGTTCTCACTTCTCTGTGCGTGTTCACGTTCGGTTCGATACTTCCGCGTTCAACAGAACTTCGAACCCCGAACCCCGAACTCAGAACCGAACCTGAACACGAACCGAGCATCGAGAAGAGCGAAGTTCGAACGGCACGGTTCTATAATGCTTCCGTGCCCAGCACCATCCGTCGCGACATCGGCCAACTTCTGATTGGGAGTCTTCCCGGAACGACCATCACTCCGGAGATGCGATCGTTGGCGAAGGAGTTCTCGCTCGGCGGAGTCATCCTCTTCGCGCGCAATATCGAGGCGCCGGAGCAGGTGGCCGAGATGTCGGTGGATGTCCAGGGGCTGGCGACCGATTTGCCTCTCTGGGTCAGCGTGGACCAGGAGGGCGGACGCGTAGCCCGACTCAAGGCGCCCTTCACCGAGTGGCCTCCCATGGCGGTGCTCGGCAGGAGCGGTGATGTTCAACTCGCGGAGCGCTTTGCAACTGCGCTGGCCGCGGAGCTCAAGGCTGTCGGCATCACGCTGGACTACGCGCCCGTTCTGGACATTCACACGAACCCGAAGAACCCTGTGATTGGCGACCGCGCGCTGGCAGAGGATGCCGACGGCGTGGCGAAGCTCGGCGCGGCGATCATCAGGGGCCTGCAAGACAATGGCGTTGCTGCGTGTGGCAAGCATTTCCCGGGTCACGGCGATACGTCGGTCGATTCGCACCTGGAGCTGCCGCTCGTCGAGCATCCGCCCGATCGCATTAGACGGGTCGAGTGTGTTCCGTTCCGCGAGGCGATTCGCAACGACGTTGCGTTCATCATGACGGCCCATGTGCTCGTGCCGTCGTTCGACGAGGAGAGACCGGCCACGCTGTCTCCTCGGATCGTGCAGGCGTTGTTGCGTGACGAGCTGAAGTTTCAGGGCGTCATCCTCAGCGATGATCTCGAGATGAAGGCGATTGCGAAGACATACACGGTTCCCGACGCGGCCGTGGGGGCGGTTGCCGCAGGCTGTGACGGGTTGTTGATCTGCAGCGGGAACGTGGAGATCCAGGCGGAAACGCTCGAAGCGCTCGTCTATGCCGTCGAGCAGGAGAGGATTCCCTACAAGCGGCTCGAGGACGCACTCACGCGTCTTCGTCGCGCGAAAGAGCGCTTCCTCGCCGCACCGGTCTCATCACAGAGAGTCAGTCGCATCAGGCAGGTGCTCGGTTGCGACGCGCATCGGCGCATCGTTGACGAAATGGCCAGGTATCTCTAGGCGTCGTGCGCAAACCTCGAGCTCTGAAGCCAGGCGATCGCATCGCAGTCGTGGCTCCGGCCAGCCCCTTCAGCCGAGACGAGTTCACACGCGGCGTTGAGGAAATCAAGCGGCTCGGGTTCGTTCCGGTCTTTGACGACTCCGTTTTCGCGCGCGAGTCCGGTTATCTCGCTGGTTCACCTGAAGTCCGGGCCAACGCATTCACCAAGCACTGGACCGACCCCAATGTAGCGGCGCTGATCGCGGTGAGGGGTGGCTATGGCAGCGTGCAGATGCTTCCGCTGCTCGATCGCGCGCGCGTCGTAGCAGGCCCCAAATTGTTCATCGGCTACAGTGACAACACGTCACTGCTGTCCTGGCTCAACTGCCAATGCGGCATTGCCGCTCTTCATGGCCCGATGCTGGAAGGGCGTCTTGCCGGCGGTGCCGGTTACGACGAGCGTTCGTTTCTCGCGCTTCTGTCTGGCGGCCGTGGACTCGAGCTCGCACCGGAAGGGCTCACGATCCTGCAGGAAGGGGAGGCGCGGGGCCCGTTGTTCGGGGGTACCATCACGCAGATCGTGGCGTCACTTGGGACGCCGTTCGCGTTCGACCCGCCAGATGGGTGCGTGCTGTTTCTCGAGGAAGTCAACGAGCGGCCCTATCGCATCGATCGCATGCTGACGCAGCTGGAGTTGAGCGGTCTTCTGTCACGCGCGCGTGCGCTTGTGTTCGGCGAGATGCGTGGATGCGACGAGCCGGGCGGGGGCGTGACGGCGCTCGATGCCATCCTGCGTACGACACGCCGATGCGCCGTTCCGATCATCGTTGGCTTTCCATCGGGACACACGACGGGGCCAGTGTGGACGTTGCCGTTCGGCGTGAACGTGGCCGTCTCGACGCGCCCGAAAGCGACTCTTGTCATTGAGGAAGCGCCCGTTGAGTGATTCGAAACGGATTCATCTGATCGGTGTCTGCGGCACGGCGATGGCCACGCTTGCCGCGTTGCTCAAGAGCCGCGGGCACGTCGTGCAGGGATCGGACCAGAACGTCTACCCGCCGATGAGCGACTTCCTCGTCGAGCAGGGCATCAAGACATTCAGCGGGTACTCCGCCGAGCACATCACGCCGGATATCGATCTCGTGGTGGTGGGGAACGCGATCTCGCGCGGGAACGCGGAGCTCGAGTCGGTGCTCGAGCGCAAGGTTCGATATTGCTCGCTGCCTGAAGCGGTTCGTGATTACTTCCTCTGGGGCTCACGGTCGATCGTCCTCGCCGGCACGCATGGAAAGACGACGACAACATCGCTGACGGCGTGGCTGCTCACGAGCGGGCAACTCGATCCGTCCCTGTTGGTGGGAGGCATCGCTCTCAACTTCGGACAGCATGGCTCGAGCTATCGGGTGGGGCACGGCCGCGACTTCGTGATCGAGGGCGACGAGTACGACAGCGCGTTCTTCGACAGGACAGCCAAGTTCCTGAAGTACCTGCCCGACATCGCAGTCATCGGCAACATCGAGTTCGACCACGCGGATATCTACGCCGATCTCGATGCGGTGCTGCTGGCGTTTCGCCGGCTGGCGAATCTCGTCCCGAAGAACGGCCTGCTGCTGCTCGGCGCCGACAGCCCGCACGCACATGCGCTTGGCCGGCTGGCGGTGAGCCCGGTCGAGACCTTTGGCCTCGGCAGTGACGCGACCTGGAGAGCGGAAGACATCAGGCACCATGATGGGCTGACGCAGTTCAATGTCCTGCGAAAGAACGAGGTCTTCGGGCGATTCGAGTCGCCGCTCCTCGGTGAGCACAACGTGCGGAATGCCCTGGCGGCGATCGCCGTCGGTGCGAACGTCGGGCTGTCCGCGTCGGTGCTTGCGGAGGGCCTGAAGTCATTCAAAGGGATCAAACGTCGTCTCGAGACGGTTGGCGTGGCCGATGGCGTCACAGTGCTCGACGATTTTGCGCATCACCCAACCGCTGTGCACGAAACGCTCTCAGCATTGAGATCGGGTTACCCGGGCCGGCGCGTGTGGGCGGTCTTCGAGCCGCGGTCGGCCTCGTCCTGCCGTCGCGTCTTTCAGGACGATTTCGCCCGCGCGTTTGGGCAGGCCGACCAGGTGATTCTGGCGGCCGTCTTTCGATCCAGCTTGCCGGAGGCCGAACGTCTCGACGCGGTGCAACTCGTCGCCGATCTGCAGGCGGGCGGGAAGCAGGCCCGTCACATCCCCGATATCGACACCATCGTGGACACCGTCGTGCGTGAGCATCGCTCTGGCGACGTCGTGGTGTTGATGTCGAACGGCGGCTTCGGTGGCATCCACGGAAAGCTGCTCAACGCGTTGAATGAATTCGCACGCACCGCGCATTCGTGACGCGGGCGACTCCGCGTTACTGATCGAGTGGGACGAAGCGATCGACCCGGAGATCAACTCGCGGGCGATCGCCACGGCGGCGGCGATTCGGGAAGCGGCGATTCCTGGCCTCCGGGACATCGTCTCCACCTACCGATCGGTGGCGGTCTTCTTCAATCCTCTACAGATCGAACCAGACGGGTTGAGTGCCGTTCTCTCGCGGTTGAGCGGTGAGCCACGCCAGGCCGCTGGAGGGAACACGATAGAGGTCCCGGTGGTGTACGGCGGCGAGGCAGGTCCCGATCTCGCGGCGGTCGCCGATTGGGCGGGGTTGAGTGCGGATGCCGTGATCGCACGCCATTCGGGAACCGAGTACCGCGTGTTCATGCTGGGGTTTCTGCCCGGCTTTGCTTATCTCGGACCGGTCGATACGGCGATCGCGGCGCCCCGTAGAAGCACGCCTCGTGTGCGAGTTCCAACAGGCTCCGTCGGCATCGCTGGACGTTTCACGGGGGTCTACCCGCGCGAGTCGCCAGGAGGATGGCAGCTCATTGGGCGGAGTGCCGCAAAGGTCTTCGATGTGACCCGCATGCGGCCCTCGCTTTTTGCCCCGGGCGATGTCGTGCGTTTCAAGCCGGTGACTTCGCAAGAGATCGACGCCGGCATGAACGTGCGGCAGTCGAGTGAGCCGCGCGCCAGCAGCTCTCGCGTGGTCACCGTACTACGGCCGGGGCTCTTCACGACTATTCAGGATCGCGGCCGGTGGGGACAGCAAGCGAGTGGCGTCCCAGTCAGTGGCGCGATGGATCTCGTGTCGCATCGAGAGGCGAATCTCGTCGTCGGAAACAGAGACGATGCCGCGACGCTCGAGGTGACGCTGCTCGGTCCTGAGTTGCGTGTGGAACAGGAGACGCGCGTTGCGATCGCCGGCGCCGATCTGCAGCCACGTGTCGACGGCATCGCGGTGCCGCTCCGGGTCGCGACCCGATGCGGTCCTGGAAGCGTGTTGCGATTCGGCGAACGACAGTCTGGTGCTCGCGCCTACGTCGCGTTCGACGGTGGCATCGATGTGCCGGGGACGTTTGGTAGTCGCGCAACGCACGTGGGTGCGGCGCTCGGTGGAATCGAGGGTCGTGCGCTGGCCGCGGGAGATCGACTTCCGCTGGGCCCATCTGGCGAGAACAGGCCTGTGGGTTCGATTGGGCCACGAGAGATCCAGAGTGGCGGCGCGCGTTTGCGGATTCTCCCAGGACCTCAGGATGAGTGGTTCCCCGAACCTGCGTTCTCGTTGCTCGAGCGCACGCGATTTGTCGTGACGCCACAGTCGAACCGGATGGGCTACCGCCTGTCTGGCGCCCATATTCCCCGTGCCACCGATCGCGAGATGATCTCTGACGTGACGTTCGTGGGCGCCATCCAGGTTCCTCCGTCGGGAGAGCCGATCCTGCTCATGAGCGATCGGCAGACGACCGGGGGCTATCCGCAAATGGCGACCGTCATCACCGCGGATCTTCCGCTGGCAGGACAACTGGCTCCAGGTGACTGGGTGGAGTTCGCGCGCTGCACGCGAGCCGAGGCGATCGCGGCCCTTCGCGATCAGGAAGCGATGCTCGGTGGTCTCATCTAGGCGCCCCTTCGTCTTGCGCGAGCACGTACCGCTCGAGTCGTTCTGCACGCTGGGCGTTGGCGGCCCGGCCCGCTGGTTTGCCCGGGCCAACACGACTGACGATGTCCGCGCGATCCATCAGTGGTGCGCCGAGCATGGCATCGGGCTGTTTGTGTTGGGCGGCGGCAGTAATCTTGTCGTCTCTGACGACGGCTTCGACGGTCTGGTGTTGTCGATGGCCGTGACCGGCGTGACGATGACAAAAGGGCAGGGCCGCACGCTCGTGAATGCGGGGGCGGGCGAGTCGTGGGACCAGTTGGTCGAAACGGTCGTCGCACAGGGATTGAGCGGCGTTGAGTGCTTGTCCGGTATTCCCGGCACAGTGGGTGGCACGCCGATCCAGAACGTGGGAGCGTACGGGCAGGAAGTGTCGAGCGTGATCGATCGCGTTGTCGTGTTCGATCGCACGCAGGGCGAGTTGGCCGAACTGACTGCCGCAGACTGCCACTTTTCGTATCGCATGAGTCGCTTCAAGGCAAACGATGCGAGTCGTTTCATTGTGTGTGGTGTGTCATTTCGCCTCGCTCCGGCGACGCCGGCTGTGAGCTACCCAGATCTCGTCAAAGAGCTCGAGAAGCGAGCGGTAGACAGCCCATTTCCGATCGACGTTCGCGACGCGGTGCTGACGATCCGGCGTCGCAAGGGGATGGTGCTCGACGCAAGCGATCCGGATACCCGCAGCGTGGGATCGTTCTTCATGAACCCTATAGTGACGCTGGACGATCGCGAACGGATTGCCTCGCTGGCTGGCGAGCCCGTGCCTGGCTTTACCACGGCCGACAGCCGGGTGAAGATACCTGCAGCGTGGCTCATCGAGCGATCGGGTATGCGTAAGGCCTCGGGTGAGCGGACCGTTGGTCTTTCGACGAAGCATCCGCTGGCGATCGTCAATCGCGGTGGCGCCACGTCAAGTGATGTGCTCGAGTTTGCGGTGAGGGTCAAACGTGCCGTCCTCGAGTGGTGTGGCGTCTGGTTGCGCCCCGAGCCGGTGTTTGTCGGATTGGATGAGAACGAGGACGTAAAGTTCCTGCAGAAAGCGCGCGGCTGATGTCGACACTACTCATCGAAGGGGGACACCGGCTGGAAGGCCGTGTGGCCGTGGAAGGAAACAAGAACGCAGCGCTGCCGCTGCTGGCGGCATGTCTTCTCACCGAGGAAGAGTGCGTCCTGACCAACGTGCCGCGCATCGGCGACGTCGAGGTCATGGCGCGTCTGCTGCTCGATATCGGCGCCGAGGTCGAGGGCATCGGCACAACGACGCTGAAGATTAAGACCCCGCGGATCAATACCGATGAACCGGATCGCGCGCTCGTTGGCCGCTTGCGAGGATCGGTGCTCCTGCTCGGGCCGTTGCTCGCGCGCACCGGCCGTGCGCACATCGCGCCGCCCGGTGGTGACTTCCCGGCCCGCCGTACGATCTCCACGCACACCGAAGCACTGCAGGCCCTGGGCGCACGCGAACGTCGCGGCCCCGATCACGTGCTCGAGGCGCCTGATGGTCTGAAGCCGGCCTCGATGTATCTCTACGAAGCT
>Ga0315912_10003257_pt1 | contig 16331 bp, 15 predicted proteins | sample VfabasoilMG_FD_204469 | JGI IMG/M metagenome (GOLD analysis project Ga0315912, IMG submission 204469) | Garden soil microbial communities collected in Santa Monica, California, United States - V. faba soil | ecosystem: Environmental > Terrestrial > Soil > Garden | place: USA: California... | reverse complement strand
AGCCGCGATCCCCTTCGACGACGGCCTCCGGCAGCGCCGGCGGAGCGAGCAGGCCGGGCTGCGAGAAGTCGAAGAGGTCGAGCAGCGCGAGCGCGTTGGCGTCGCGCGCGGTGAGCGCGGGGAGATCGAAGCGCGCCTCGACGAAGCGCAGGAGGCTCGTGAGATCGCTCGCGCGATGCGACACGTGTCCGGGCCTCGCCCACGGCGAGACGACGACGAGCGGCACGCGGAAGCCCAGCACGTCGTAGGCGCCGGGCTCGTCGTCCTGGCCGAGCTCGGGCGGGATGGCGTCGGGCACGCACGCGGGCGGCGGCGCCACGTGATCGAAGTAGCCGCCATGCTCGTCGTACGTGAGGAAGAGCGCCGACGAGGGCCAGTCCGGGCTCGCGACGAGCGCGTTCACGATCGCGGCGACGTGGGCCTGCCCGCGCTGGATGTTGCTCGGCGGATGCTCGTCGGTGGGATCCTCTGCGACGTCGGTGAACGCGGGATCGACGAGCGCGACGTCAGGCAGCGTGCCGGCTGCCGCGTCGGCGAAGTACCCCGAGAGCGGCTTGACGTTCGGCGAGCCGCGCACGTGCTGGAACACGAGCCCGAACGGGAGATCGTCGGCGTAGATGCGCCACGTGCGTCCGTGCGCGGTGAGCTCCTGGAGGATCGTGCGCTGCGTCCAGCCGAACAGCGGCACGTCGTTGCCGATCTTCCCGAAGGCGGTGGCGCAGAGCGAGAAGTAGCGGTTGGGGTACGTCGGCCCGAGGACGGAGCAGAAGTGGCGATCCGAGATCGCGAAGGTCTTCGCGAGCGCGTGGTAGAAGGGCAGGTCGCTCGCTTCGTAGAATGCCATCGCGCGCTCGCCACCGGGATCGTTGGTCGTGACGAATCCGTCCATGCGACCGCCGTTCCATTGGCGCTGCGAGGCGCTCCAGGTGTGCGCGACTTCATCGGTGCAGAGATCCGCGTCGTGGAAGGGCTCGACGCGGGATCCCTGCGCGTCGGGATTGGACATGCCCTCGCGGAGGCCGTCCACGCCCTCGTGCTCGAGGTCGCCGAAGTAGTGATCGAACGATCGGTTCTCCTGCATCACGATGACGACGTGATCGACGGGGATGTCGTCGCCCGTGGGCGAGCCCGGCTCGAGCGTGTCGACCGCGAGCGCTCCCGCCGAGAACGCGCAGTCGGCGAGCCGGCAGCCGCGATAGGCGGCGGCGAGGGCGCGCACGAGATCGCGCGCCGTGATGCTCGCGTCACCGCTCGACTCGAGGGCGGCGCACTCCGGGGCGCTGCGGCCGAGCGCCGCATCCACGCCGAGTGCCAGCTCTGCCGCCTCCACGCGCCCCGACGCATCGCAGTCGCCGGGGCAGGCTGCGCGAGCCGCCCCCGCGGCGTGCAACGCGGCGAGCACCACCAGGATTCGGCCTCGATTCATCGCGTCGAAGGCTATCAGGTGAGGTCGCTGCGACGTGCTCTGGGAGAGCGCCCATTCGTGCCGCTTGCCATGATCCGGTGGACCGCCGCTCCCGCTCGACGGGTGAAGGGTTCGCACCACCGCGAGTCTTCGCGTCGAGCGTGTCCGACATCGCCCGTGTTCGTGACCAAGTCGTCACGAACTACGGACGAGTCGGTCGACCTGAACCCGAACCGGAACCACGACCCTCGTCGATTCGGTTGGGCTCGGCAGAACTACGAGGAAACGGGAGGGATCCAGGACGCCGCGCGTGCCATGACTCGGGCGATTGCCAGTGCCGCTCGACGGGCGCAGCTCGCGCCCCGTCAGCAGTTGTAGCGTCGACCGGCCCGACATCGTCCGTGTTCGAGACCAAGGCGTCACGAACTACGGACGAGTCGGTCGACCCGAACCCGAACCACGACAGCACCCGGCGCGCACGACGAAACGCGCGCCCACGAGCTCCCGGCGAAGTGCGGTGCCCGCGGCGCTTCGCCGGATGCCATGATGCGCGTCATGACCGGCCGCGATCTCGTCGCCCTGCTGGGCTCGCATCGCCTCGCGTGGCTCTGCCTTCTCGCCGTCCCGCCGGTGGCGGCCGCCCTGATCGGCCTGCTGCATGGACGCGGTGGGGGAGCCGCGACACCCTGGCGACATCTCTACGCGGTCCTCGTCTACGCGACGTGCATCCCGGGAGTCCTCGCGGCGGTGCTCACGGGCTACGTGCTGTTCTTCTCGGGCGAGAGCCTGCTCGATCTCGACGTGCTCGTCTTCCTCGTCCCGCTCGTCACGATGACGGCGACGCTGCTCGTCATCCGTCGCAGCGTGCGGTTCGCGGACGTGCCCGGCTTCGATCGGCTGACGGGCCTCTTCGTGCTGCTGGCCGCCACCTTCGTCGTCGCGCTCGTCCTTGCGCGGCTGAGGGTGTTCCTCTTCTTCGGCGGCGGCATCGCGTCGTTTCTCGCGATCGCCGCTTTCGTCTTCGGATTGCTCAAGTGGGGGGCGCACCTGCTCACGCGCCGCAGTTCCGAGCCGCGCCAGGAAGCGCCGCGACTCGATCTGGAGTGACCTCAACGGATGCATGGTGCTGCGAAGATTCGGGCAATGGCTCCCGGGGGCCCCAGCGAGATCAGCGCGTCATTAGGCGGCGTACTTGAGCGCGTGGCGCGGTCCGTCGTGCGCCTGTCGCGTCGCGACATTGCGCCAGTAGTACGCCGCGTGGGGTTGCGGGAGAGTCACGTGACTGGGGAAGAGCCGTCGCGCCAGCACGTCGCCGACCGTGAGGGGCCTGTCAGTGAGCTTCAGCACCTGGGCGGGCGTCAGCGAATCGAGTCGGCGCTCCGACCTGCGCTTGATGCGGTTGCGCCAGGTGACCTGGATGGCCATGCGATCGAGCGCGCCCTGGCGCCGCTTCGAGAAGGCGATGGTCTCGCGCTTGTGATTGGCGGAGCCGTGGCGGGTGAGCAGGTCGAAGAGATCCACCGCGAAGAGAGGATTGCGCGCGGTGCGGCAGCGGCGCGAGCTGACCGTCAAGTGCTCGATGGCGTGAGGCACTCCGCGGAAGGCGCGTGGATAGGCCTGATGCTCGTCGGAACGCACGCGCAGCGGCACCGGCTCGGGCACTGCGAGCAGCAGGAGAGCGCGGACCGCCTTCATCGTTGCCTGGGGATCGGGACGGCCGTGGAGTTTCTCGAGCTGTTCGCGGCGGGCCTTCTGCGCCAGCGTCATGCGGCCTGAGCGCCGCAGCTCGGAGTCGGTGAACCCGTACGTGAAGTAGGAGTGCTCGCCGACGAGGACGTTGATCTCGAACGGCCAGTACTGGCTGTACTCGAAGGACACGAGCCCGTCGAGCACGACATCCTCCTGCGGAGCCTCCTTCGGCCGATGCACTTGCTCGTAGAGGAGACAGTGGCGACCGAGCCGGGCCGCCTGTCGCTGCAGGGTCGTCGCCGCCACGCCGAGGCTTCGGCCGATCTGGCGAAAGCCCGAACAGGCCGCGAGCGCGAGGAACAGCGGCTGGAGCAGGTGAGGCTTCTTCAGCCAGTAGCCCGCGTCGAAGGTCTGCGTCGAGAAGCTGCGGCCGCACGCCATGCAGCGGAATCGGGACACGACATGAGGCGGCGCCTTGCGCGCGTGCGTGCCGTCCCGGCGCCATCGCCAGTCGGTGGGATCGCGATGATGACGGCAGGTGGGCTCGGGGCAGAAGGGAGGAAGGAAGCGCGGATCGGAGGTGAGCATGACGCTCCGTGAAGCGACACGCGTGCCAGCGAGCGAGCCACTTGGCGCGTGGCGATAGCGGGAGCCCAGGACCGACCGTCACGCTCGACAGACACCCTGTCAGTCAGGCGCGACATCCCCCGAAAAGTCGCAGCACCATGCAACGGATGCGCAGGATGACGTCCGAGCCCAAGCGCGCGACGGGCTCGCAGTCCTCCGCCAGGAAGCACTCGAACAGCGTGCGCTCGGCGGGGGACCAGGTCCAGAGTCCGTCCCTGACCTGCTGCGGATAGAGCTCGAGGTTCATCGCGAGGTGCGTCAGCCCGACGTTCTTCATGCGGGCGGAGACCTCCTCGATGGAGGTCGATCCCGCGAGCATCACCTCCGCCGCAGGCGGATCCGAGAAGCCGCTGAACACGCAGGGCTTCGTCAGGTGGTAGGGCCCGTGAAGGGCGATGAGCAGCACGCCGCGGCATTGAGGAACGGGGAGAACGGGTTCCTCACCAGCACGGCGTTCTGGATCATCCACAGCGGCGCAACGAACATGACGCCGCCCGCGAATTCCGCGAGATGGCGGAAGCGGAAGCCCCATCGCCGCCACGCGATCAGCAGCAGGGGCGTGAGCGCGAGCGCCACGAAGGCCGGCACGTTCCAGGACGTCGGCTCGATGCGCGGCATGCGCTGCCGGCGTCGCCGCACGTCGTCCAGCGCGGAGAGGATGCCGATGGCTGCCCACGCCACGAGAACGCCGCGCGGGAAGTGACCCGCGACGCCGAGCGACAGCACCAGCACCCAGGTGAGGCCCATGCCGATGGCGGCGGCAGCGAGCCACTGGAGGATGGCGTCCCTTCCCGGCGGGAGCCCGAGCCCGCAGAGAGCGATCAGCACGCCCAGCGCGAAGACGAGCGGGAGGAGATGGATCGCCGCATTCGCGAGCGGCGGAGCGCGACGAGCGCGGCGAGGAGCGCGAGTCCGCTCGCCAGCCAGAGGGCGGCGACGACCGGGCGTGCAACGGGCCGCGCGAGCAAGCGCGCTTTGTCTGACACGCGCGCGCCTGGATCGACCGCCTCGACGATCGATCATGGACTGGCCGGCATGGGTTCCCGGAAGAACCCGGCGTTCGCGCGGCGGCCGCTCGGGGCCGCGGCCGAACGGCGGGTATCGTCGGGCGCGCTACCTCGTGATCGTGCAGGGCAGATCGACCGCCCGACGACGCGAAGCGCCGTTCTTCGAAGGGCTCGGCCGAGCGCCTACTTGCTCGCGTGAGCGCCGTGGGTCCGATGGACGACGATGGAGTACGAGCGAACGGGAGCTCCGGAGAGATCCACGAGCACGGGATCGGACTTCGTGCGCTTCACCGAGGCCTTCGCCTGATAGAGGCCCGAGGGCAGGTCGCCGAGAACCACGCGCCCGGCGGCATCCGTCCGCATCGACCGCTTCCCGCCACCGGCCTGCGGCGCGAGGACGACGCGCACGTCGGGCAACGGCTTGCCCGTCTCGTCGGTCACCCACAGCGTCGCCGGTCCGGCCGCGGGAGGAGTCATGGAGGCGAGCTCGGGATGCATCACGATCGACCGTGTCTTCGCGGGACCCTTCGCCACGTCCACGAGGATCACGTCCGACGTGAAGCCGTCGAGCCTAGCGGTGGCGCGATAGCGGCCCGGGGCGACGTCGGTGAACGTGACGCTGCCGCGCTCGTTCGTCAGGGCGGATCTCTCGCGCGTCTTGTCGAGCGATTCCAGCGTCACGTCGGCGAATTCCTGCGGCGTGCCGGCCTCGTCGATCACCCACAGCGTCGCCTCGCCCGCGTCCTGAGGGGTGGCCGGTGCTGCGTCACGAGGCTGCGCCTTGGCAGTCGAGGGCTCGGATGCCGGCTTGCGCGATGGCGGCGCCGATCGATCCGTGCGCTTCGCCGCGCGCGATGGTGTCACGGCGCAGGTCAGCGCGAGCGCAACGGCCGTGAGCGCCAACTTCCAAGAGGAGCGAGCCCGTCCTCGGATCATGGTGACTCCGTGTCGTGGTGTGCCGAAATGATGCCCCAAGTCAGCGCCATCCGCCCGCCGATCCGAGGAGCGCGCTCACGCCGCGTGTTCGAGCGAGCCCAGGCGCGTGGCCGCGAGGTTCTCCGCCAGCACGGTCGCGAGCACGAGCACGACGACGCCGCCCATCGACATGAGGAGGCCGACGGCGCCCAGCTTCACGACGACGAACTGCATCATCCTCAGCGACACGCTGCTCGCGAGCCCGAGGACGACGGCGAGGCCGAGTCCGGCGACTTCGGGAAACGCACGCTCTCCCGTCGCGAGCGGCATGCCCGGCCGCAGCACCATGCACGCGGCGGAGGCGAGTCGCAGGCCGATCAGGTAGGCGCACGTCGCGACCATCGCCACCGCCGGCGGCGCCCACCAGAACAGGAGGGCGATGGTGAGGGCGGCCGGCAGGAGCAGCGAGCGCATGCCGATGGCGACCTGCATGCCCGTCACGAGATGCCGCGGCTTGAGTGGGCAAGTGAAGAAGATCCATCCCGCCGTCCATCCCGGGCTGCGGCGCACGCCGTCGAGCGACTCGACGAGCGCCGCGAAGCTCATGTAGGCGAGCGCGAACAGTGCCAGGCCCTGCCGGTTGGGGCCGAGCCCGATGAGGAAGAAGACGATCGCCATCGCTCCCTGCGCTATCGATCGCACGCGCGTGAGATCGTCCCTCTCGGCGTGCACGAGCACGGTCTCGGCGACGGCGGCCGAGGGCGGCGCCAGCATCCACGACGTCGCCCGCAGGAGCTTCACGCGCAGGCTCGCGCGCACGTGCACGGGCCGCGCCGACACGCGCTCCATGGAGATCTGAATCGCGTCCACCAGCCGCTGGTTCCTGCGCTCGAGGCTTCCGATCCAGGGCAGCACCAGCGTGAGCGCCATCAGCGCGAGGACGCCGACGCGGTGCGCGTTGGCCAGCGACTCCGTGCCCGCGAGGAAGAACTGCGCAAACGACGTGGAGGGAAGCGCGTCGAGGATCTCGCGTCCTGCCGCGCGAGCGGGCATGCCGAGGACGTGCGTCCTTGCCAGCAGCGGCGACACGAGCCCCGACGAGCCCAGCGAGATCGCGAGGAGCAGCGCGACGGTCAGCACCTGGCTCGCTCGCCGCAACGACTCGATGCTGATCCAGCGCACGGCGATCGCGAAGAACTGCACCCAGAGCATCCCCGCAACGACGGCCTGCACCAGCAGCATGACGAGCTGGAGCAGGGCGACCTGCGTCGGGACGCGGAAGTAGAGCCAGGCGCCGACGAGACCCGGCAGCGCCAGCGGCACGCTCAGGAGGATCCCCATGACGGCGAAGGTCACGAACCTCGCCGCCTGCGTCGTGGCGCCGGAGATCGGACGGCTGCCCAACACGTCGCCACTGCGCTGCCTCGAGTCCGCCGCGTCCGGGGAGATCCCCGCGAGGACGAGCGCGAAGGCGCCCGCGAACACCAGGTTGTAGAAGGTGGCCGCGTCAGGGACTCGCGTGAGGTTGATGCAGGAGAAGCAGCCGAGGAAGCCGAACGACAGCACGATCTGCCGCAGCGGATGGTGCATCGCACCCGTCAGCGGCGAGATGCCGCGGCGGTACTGCTGGGCGAGCGTCAACGAAAGCAGGGGACGCAGCTGCGCCCAGTCCACGCGACCGGCTTCCTGGCGGGATGCGTCGCGGCTCGCGTCGCCGTCCCCGCTCACGCGGGCGTCGCCTCGTGACCGAGATCGAGGAGGACGCGCTCGAGCGACGGCGCGTTGAAGCGGGTCCTCACTTCATCCACGGTGCCCGAGGCGAGGATGCGTCCGCGCTGGACGAGGGCCACCTTCGTGCAGAGCTTCTCGACGATCTCGATGAGGTGCGACGAGTAGAAGACCGTCCTGCCCTCGCTCGCGAACCGCGCCATGAGGTCCTTGGCGAGCCGGACCGCCTCGACGTCGAGGCTGTTGAGCGGCTCGTCGAGCACGAGCACGTCGGGATCGTGCATGAGCGCCGAGATCCAGCAGACCTTCTGCCGCGTGCCCTTGGAGAGGGAGGTCATGGGTCGGTCGCGATCGCCGCTCAGGCCGAACGCCTCGAGCCATCGATTGCGGCGCTCGTCGATCGACGCGGCGGGGATGCCGTAGAGCCGCGCGATGAGCGTGAGGTACTCGGCCGGCGAGAACTTCTCGAACACGGCGCCCGACTCGGGCACGTAGCCGACGCGCGCCTTCACGTCGAGGGGGTTCTCGCGCACGCTGCGGCCGAGGATGCGCGCGTCACCGCTGGTCGGCTTGAGGAGGCCCGCGAGGATCTTGATCGTCGTCGTCTTGCCGGCGCCGTTCGGCCCGATGTAGCCGAAGATCTCGCCGCGTCCGACGGTCAGCGTCGCCTCGACGAGCGCGGGCCGTCCCGCATAGCTCTTGCCGAGCCCGACGAGCTCGATCGCTGGTGCCTCCGCTTCCGTCATGCCGCCCCTGCATCTCCCCACGTGCCGCATCGTCGGGTCGCAGAGGCTAGCATGCGGGCGTCCCGCTCATCCCGGGGGCGACGCTCCGCCCTGCGCGACCTTCATCATCTCGATCTGGCCCTGCCGCGCGAAGTCGATCGCCTCGGACAGCGTGCGGGCCGTCTCCTGATCGGCGTGGAAGCCCATGCTGTTCTCCGCGTTGACGAAGTCCACGCGGAACTGCGCGCGGCGCTGGAGCTGACGCGCCGCCGCGAGGCGCTCGTCCGCCATGCCCGCGTCCTTCGCCGCCTGGATGGCGAGAATCAGCTCGTTGAGGGCGTCCTGCGCGTGGTTCATGATGTCGCGCGTGCGGTCCTGGATGGTGGTGGCGCGCGCCAGGATCTCCGCCTCGTCGGCGCGATGGCAGGTCTGGCAGGCGTTGTTGATGTTCAGCAGCGGGCTGCGGACCTGGTGGTCGCTCACCTTGATCGCGCCCTCGCGCTTGTAGGGCATGTGGCAGTCAGCGCACGCGACGCCGGCGCGCGCGTGGATGCCCTGGCTCCACGTCTCGAACTCGGGATGCTGGGCCTTGAGGACGGGCGCGCCGGTGAGCGCGTGGGTCCAGTCCTTGAATCCCTCGTCGTCGTAGTACTTCTCGATCTGCTGGACCCGCAGCCCGTCGTTCCATGGATAGGTGACGAGCTTGCCGTCGCCCTTGAAGTAGTACTCGACGTGGCACTGCCCGCAGACGAAGGACCGCATCTCCTGCCGCGTAGCGTCGGAGTTCACGTCGTACGGCTTCTTCCTGTCGCTCGCGCGCCAGCGCTCGATGCTCGGCAGGTGCGGCACGGGCGCGTCGCTCTCCGACAGCGCCGCGATGCCGTTGATGAAGCCGGGGCGCGTGACGCGGAGCTGCATGCTCGCGGGATCGTGGCAGTCCATGCACGCCACGGGATGCTGCACGAGCGCGGCGGCCTCCGCGTAGGGCATCGCGCAGACCTTCTCGAAGCCGGCCATCAACTGCGCCATGCCTTCGGCCGACGAGAGCGGCTGGCCGAGATCGCCCGAGGCGCCGCCCTTCAGGCCCTCCTGGCGGTACGCGTTGACGATCGACGCGTGGCAGTGGAGGCAGGCACCGGGCTGCTTGAACTGCTTGACGCGCTCGGTGTCGTGCTGATCGACGAGCATGTACGCGTGGCCGCGCTCCTCGCGGAAATCCACGGCGAAGGCGTAGCCGGCCCACATGGTCTTCAGTCGCGGATCGGCCTCGATGTTGCTCGTCGAAAGACCGGGAGCGTCGGGATCCGCCTCGCTCCCGCCGTAGCGCGTGCGCTGCATGTCCACCGTCCGCCGATAGCCGTCGTACTGGCGCGGAAAGTTGCGGCCCCACTGCTCTGGATCGACGACCGTCTCGTTGATGGCGACGAGACTGAACACGACGGACTCCGCCTCGCGCTTGCGCGTCCAGATGTTCTCGAGGAGGAAGAGCACGCCGACGGTGGCGAGGGCGGCGAGCGCGGCGACGGCCAGGTACGCGAATCGTCCCTTTCGACTCCCGGTCACGGCAGGATCCTCCAGTGATGCGAGCTGCGTGAGGTGTTCAGCGATGAGCCCCGTGGCCGACGGATGCGTGGCAGCGCACGCAGTCGTCGGTGCCGCGCCCCGCCCCATCGTGCTGGACGATGCCGGCGACGAGCGCCTCGTGGCATCGCAGGCAGTTCGCCTGGACGGCCGCGAGGCTCGACGGCTTGATCTGGATCGGCTCGTGGAAGTCCTGGAACGTGAAGCCCCAGGAGTGGCGCATGCCGTGATCCGCCTTGGTCGCGTACTTGCCGAGCAGGTCCTGCGGCACGTGGCAGTCGTTGCACGTCGCGACGGCGTGATGCGACGACTTCTGCCATGAGTCGAGCTGCTCGCGCATCACGTGGCAGTTCGCGCATGCCTTGGGATCGTCGGACAGGTACGACCATCCCCGCGCCTCCACGAACGTGAAGCCGCCCGATCCCAGCAGGACGCCCACGAGCGCGGCGAGCACCAGCCCGGCGACGGCCGGCGAGCCGAGGCGACCGAGCGCTGACGACGACATGGCGCGCATCCTACCGCGGCGGGCGGCGTGCGCGCGGTTTTCGGCCCGCGCTTGACACCCTCGCGTGCTCGCCTCTAGAGTCCGCGCGCCATCAAGAGTTCCGGGCAGGCTTACTCGCCCGGACGGCAACCGAGCCCTTGGCCGCGGTGCCGAAGCCAGCCCCATCACGGGGAACGATGCGGTCGTCGGGATGTCCCGGCGACAAAAACAGCGAGGACCCTGTCCTCCCGCGCATTGGCTGTCGTCCTCTTGGTGCGCGGAAGATGACATGTCCTCAGCCGCGCTCCCTCCCGTCTCGCTCGCCCCGAAGGCGCAGTCGCTCTCGCCGCGCGATGCCTTCATCCGATCGCAGGGCCTCTCGACGCGCTCTGTCCGCGCAGGACGCGCACCCGACGAGACGACCGGCGCCGTCGTGCCGCCGATCTGCCAGTCCACCACCTTCGCGCAGCCGGGCTCTCGCCTGCACGATGGGCCGACGTACTCGCGCGTCTCGAATCCGACGGTCTCCGCGCTCGAAGAGGCGCTCGGTGCGCTCGAGGAAACCTCGCCCGCCGTCGCGTTCACCAGCGGCATGGCGGCGATCGCGGCGCTCGTCCTCGCGACGTGCGCCGCGGGCGACGAGCTGATCGTCTCGGAGGTCGCCTACGGCGGAACGATCCGCCTCTGCGAGAGGATCCTCCGGCCGCTCGGCATCACGACGCGCTACGTCGATGCGTCGGATCCCACGTGCATCGGGGCCGCGATCGGACCGCGCACGAAGCTCGTCCTCGTCGAGACGCCCGCGAATCCCACGCTGGATCTCGCCGACGTCGCGGCCATCGCCGCGATCGCGCGGGCGAGGGGCGTGCTGCTCGCGGTGGACAACACGTTCCTCACGCCCGTCGGCCTGCGGCCGCTCGAGCTGGGTGCTGACGTCTCCGTCGTCTCGACGACGAAGTACGTGGACGGTCATGACGCGACGACGGGCGGAGCCGTCACGGCGCGCGACGAGGATCTCCTCGAGCGCCTGCGCATCGTGCGCAAGACTCTCGGCTCGATCCAGTCGCCCTTCGAGGCGTGGCTCACGCTGCAGGGACTCAAGACGCTGCCGTTCCGCTTCCGCCTGCACGCCGCCCATGCGCTCGAGATCGCGCGCGCTCTCGAGGGGCATCCGCGCCTGCGGAGCGTGCGGCATCCCGGCCTGAGGTCCTTCCCGCAGGCCGCGCTCGCATCGAGGCAGCATGCCGACGGACTGCACGGCGGAATCATCACGATCGACATCGATGGCGATCTAGCGGGGACGCGCTCGTTCCTCGCGTCGCTGCGCCTCTGCACGGTCGCGGAGAACCTCGGCGCCACGGAGACGCTCGTGACGCATCCGGCGACCATGACGCACGGCGACGTGCCGGCCGATCTCCGCCATCGCGCGGGGATCTCCGACTCGCTCGTGCGAATCTCGGTGGGGCTCGAGGATCCCGAGGACATCCTCGCCGACATCCTGTCCGCGCTCGAGGGCTCGACGCTCGCACGGGTGGCGTCATGAGCGCGCCGGTGATCGTGCTCAAGCTCGGCGGCTCCGTGCTGTCCTGCGACGAGGCGCTGCCGCAAGCCGTCGCGGAGGTCGCGCGCTTCGTGCGCGGAGGTCATCGCGTGGTCGCCGTCGTGTCGGCGATCGGCGGCACGACGGATGCCCTGCTCGCGAAGGCGCGGCGATGGGGAGGGGCGGCGGACGGCGAGGCGCAGGCCGTCCTCGTCGCGACTGGCGAGACGCAGTCCGCGGCGCTGCTCGCGCTCGCGCTCTCGAAGGCGCGCGTGCCGGCGCAGGTGCTCGATGTCGATCGCGCGGGACTGCGTGCATTGGGAGAAGTCCACGACGCGCGGCCCGTCGCCGTGGACGTAGATGCGATCGAGCGCGGGCTCGCCGCCGTGCCGGTCGTCGTCATCCCCGGCTTCACGGCCCGGGATGCGCAGGGGCGCGTCGTGCTCCTCGGGCGCGGGGGCTCCGATCTCACTGCGGTGTTCGTCGCGGCGGAGCTCGGCGCGCGGCTGCGTCTCGTGAAGGACGTGCCGGGACTCTACGAGCGCGATCCCGCGCTCCCCGGTCCCGCCCCCCGGCGCTTGCGCACCGTCCACTGGGACGAAGCGCTCTGCCTCGACGAGCGCATCGTGCAACACGCGGCCGTACGGCTCGCGCGCTCGCGGCGCATCGAGATCGAGATCGCCGCCGTCGATCGGGATGACGCGACGCGCATCGGCGACGTGCGCGGCGCGTTCTTCGACGAGGACGCCGTCGCGATCGTCGCGCCGCCACTTGCCACCGGGATCGCCACGCGCCTCGTGCGCTTCGACGCGACGCCCGGCGATGTCCATCGGCCGACGAGCCCTCCGCTCCATCAGACGGCGACGTTCGTGCAGGAGTCACCGCTGCGCCCCTCGGGACACGACTACACGCGATCGGGCAACCCGACGCGTGACGCGCTCGAGCGGCAGCTCGCGCAGCTCGAGGATGCGCGACATGCGCTCGCCTACGGCAGCGGCATGGCCGCCATCGCCGCCGTGGTCGGACTCGTCCCCACCGGCGCCGAGATCCTCGCGGGCGACGATCTCTACGGCGGCACGTCGCGGCTCCTCGGGCAGATCCTGCCGCGGAGGGGCGTCGTGGCGCGCCATGCCGATCCGCGCGACATCGACGCGTTCGTCGCATGCGTCTCGAAGCGCACGCGCCTCGTGCACGTCGAGTCGCCATCGAACCCGCGCCTCGCGATCGTGGATGTCCCGCGACTTGCCGCGGCGCTGCGCGAGCGCGCGGAGGCGCTCGGCGTCGTGTGCCCGATCCTGTGCGTGGACGGGACGCTCATGACGCCGTACCTGCAGCGGCCCCTCGAGCTGGGGGCCGACGTCGTGGTCCACTCGGCGACGAAGGCGCTGTGCGGCCATGGCGACGTCACGGCAGGCGTCGTCGCGACGGATCTCGAGAACCTCGCGAGGGAGCTCGCGTTCTCGCGCAACGCGGAGGGGACGGCGCTGGCCCCATTCGAGTCATGGCTGCTGCTGCGCGGGCTCAAGACGCTCGCGCTGCGCCTCGATCGCCAGCAGGCCAGCGCGCAGGTCGTCGCGGGATTCCTCGCGGGGCGCAGCGAGGTGTCGTCGCTCGCGTATCCGGGGCTCGCCGATCATCCGGGCGCGCTGGTGCACGCGCGCCAGTCACGCGGTCCCGGCTTCGTGCTGAGCTTCGAGCTCGAGGACGAGCACGCCGTCGAGCGCTTCGCGCGCGAGCTGAGGCTCTTACCCGTGACGGTGAGCTTCGGCGCCGTCGGCTCGTCGCTCTGCTGTCCCGCCACCATGTCGCATGCGAGCATCCCGCCGGCTCGCCGCGAGGATGCGCCGCCTCCGGGCCTCGTGCGACTTTCGATCGGTCTCGAGGATCCCGAAGACCTCGTCGCCGATCTCTCGCGGGCACTCGACATCGTCGGCCGCACCTGCGTGCGGCAGGCCGTCGCGGCGGGTGGCGCATGAGCGCGGGGCTCGGCGGCGGAGCTCGCGCTCGCCGCGGGCCCAGGCCGACAATCGCCTGCGCGGGAGGGGGGATGCCATCGGATCGGCGGCGATCGCGCCTAGGATGTGAGCGCTTCGCGGGGGGCCGTGAGGCGACAACATGTCGACGATCACGGCTCGCGCGGGGCTCTGCCTCGTGCTGGCGCTCGCTGTTCCCTGCAACGCGTCGGCCGAAGCGGACGAGGCCTCGGCCGACGACGTTTCCGCGCGCAGACGCTTCAGCCGCCTCGTCCCGGCGATCGAGATCGTCGGCTTCGATCTCTGCGTGAACCGCGTCGCGGACGCGGCCGTGGGCGAGAGCGGCGAGTACGACGTGGACCTCTCGTCGCTGCGTCACAACCTCACGCATCGGTGGGTCATCGACAACGATCCCTTCGACACGAACCAGTTCCTGCATCCGTGTCAGGGCGCGATGTACCACGGCTTCGCGCGATCGGCGGGCCTCGACTACTGGAAGTCCACCGTCTACACGTTCGCTGGGAGTGCGATGTGGGAGCTCGCGGGCGAGACCACTTCGCCTTCGAGCAACGATCAGATCGCCACGGGCTTCGGGGGCAGCATCCTCGGCGAGCCGCTGTTCCGCATGGCCAGCCTCGTGCTGGAGCGCGGCAGGGGGCGTCGCGCGTGGCTCGAGCTGGCGGCAGCCGCGATCGATCCACCGCTCGGATTCAACCGCCTCGCGTTCGGGGATCGCTTCGATGCCGTCGAGCCGAGCGGCGAGCCGGCATGCTCGATGCGGCTGCATGCCGGCGGAAGCCTCACGGCGCTCACGCATCGGGGGCTGTCGAAGTCGTTCATCCGCAACGAGGCGCTCCTAGACTTCTCGATGGACTACGGCCTGCCCGGCAAGCCGGGCTACGTGCATCGGCGTCCCTTCGACGCGTTCTCGTTCCAGCTCACCGCGTCGAGCGCGAACGTCTTCGAGAGCATCCTGAGCCGGGGGCTTCTCGTCGGACGCGACTACGAGGCGGGCGCGGCCGTCCGGGGCGCGTGGGGGCTCTACGGCACCTACGACTACATCGCGCCGCAGATCTTCCGCATCTCGAGCACGGGCGTCGGCATCGGCACGACCGGACAGGCATGGCTCTCGCGTACGACAGCGTTGCAAGGCACCGCGCTGATCGGCCTCGGCTACGGCGCTGCGGGGACGATCCGCGGCAGCGGCGAGCGCGACTACCACCAGGGCGCAACACCCGCGGGCCTCCTCGCGCTGCGGCTCATTCTCGGCGAGAGGGCGAGCTTCGACCTCGCCGCGCGCGACTGGTACGTCAGCAAGATCGCGTCGCACGAGAACGGATGGGAGAACGTCGTGCGCGCGGAGGCGTCGGCGACGCTGCGCATCCACGGCCGCCATGGCGTCTCGCTGCGGTACACGTACACGCGGCGGCACGCGGATCAGCCCGAGGACGGCAAGCAGCTCCAGTCGCGCGGAACGATCGGCGTCTTCTACACCTTCCTCGGCGGCGGGCGGCTCGGGGCCGTGCACTGGCCGCGGTGCGAGCCCGCGCTGCGGTAGACTCCGCGGTCATGGCGACCGTCACGATCACCGAGCACGCGAAGGACGGGAAGCACGTCACGACGATGGACGTGACGGATCTTCCTGCGGGGACCGTAAAGGCCTACACGTCGATGACCGCGTTCCATGACGGGCCGCCGGGCCGGCACTGGACGGTCTCGGGCGATCGCAATCCGCGCAACCCCGTCGAGGGGCCGGTGCACCAGCTCCTGAGCTTCGACATCGACTGACGCGGGGTGCCCGTGCGAGTGGCGGGAGCACGCGTCCGCTCTGGCGGCGAATGGCCAGCATGGTGTCGAAGTGCTAGCATGATGGCATGGCGAAGGTCAGGACCCAGATCCAGCTCGAGCCCGATGAACGCGACGCCCTTCGCTCGCTGGCCAGGCGACGCCGCATCTCGTTGTCGCAGGCGATTCGCGAGTTGCTGAGATCGGCTCTGGGGCTGGACGCCAGGCGCTCCGAGCGCGTTGAACGCTTCCTCGCGGCCGCGGGAGTGGGCAAGGAGCCGGATCGCCGCAGGGATGTCGCGCGCCGACATGACGACGTGCTCAACGGTGGCCGGCGGTGATCTACGTCGACACGTCGGCGTTCTACGCCTTCGTCTCACGCGACGATCGAGACCATGCGCGGGTTGCGGCGGCATTCCGCTCGTGCCTCGAGGCAGATGCGATCCTCGCTGCTTCGTCCTACGTCGTGGCCGAGACCATGGGCCTCGTCCAGTACCGCCTCGGCGTCGGCGTCGTCGCGCAATTCGCGGACGAGATGCTGCCGCTCGTCCAGATCGAGTGGATGGGGGCCGGCGAGCATGAGGCGTCATGGCGACTTCTCCGCGAAGTAGGCAAGAGGGCCTTCACGATCGTCGATGCCTCGACGATCGTGCTCATGCGGCGCGACGGCGCCACGCAGGTGCTGGCCCTCGATCCGGAGTTCGAGAGGCTCGGCTGCGAGTCGCTGCCGGCGCGCAGCGGACGACCACCCCACGGTAGGCGATCCGGCAAGCACTGAAGTCACCCTACTCGACGCTGCGAGCGCGCGAAAGCCTCAGCTCCGATCCCTCGCGAACCGCGACAGCAGGAACGGTGCGATCGGGTGCGAGGGC
>Ga0315912_10003256_pt1 | contig 16333 bp, 30 predicted proteins | sample VfabasoilMG_FD_204469 | JGI IMG/M metagenome (GOLD analysis project Ga0315912, IMG submission 204469) | Garden soil microbial communities collected in Santa Monica, California, United States - V. faba soil | ecosystem: Environmental > Terrestrial > Soil > Garden | place: USA: California... | reverse complement strand
GTCAGGCGTCCCAGGGGCTGACGGGGGTTCTGGACCCCCACCCCCCCTGTTACCACGCTCTGCTCTGCGGTTCGGGTCGGTGCGCGTCGCGTGCGGCCCTGTTCGCCTGTGACTTCTTGCCTGCGGCTGACCGGTTGCAGTGGATGCACTCAGGACCGTGGTACTTGGTTCGGTCGTCGTCGTCGTGACCAAGGTCCCAGTCGGTGCCGGTGATGCGGTTGTCGCAGGCGGGGCGCCAGCACGTGATGATCTCGCCCGCGTCGATACGTCGCTGCCATCCGGCGCGGAGCTGCTGATGCCTGTGCCCGTATCCACGTTGCGTTGTGGTGCGTCGACCCATCAGCCTGGGAAGGCTGCGGCAAGCTGGAACACCAGAGCCCAGCCGATGGCCCAGCCTGCGAAGAACGCGGCGACGTGCAGGGCGAGACGGTTCGGCATCAGCGTCCCTCCTCAGTCCTCACCGCGCACGATCGTGGGTTCGTCGTCGAGCTCATCGATCAGCAGGTCACAGCACACGACACCCGGGATCGTCTTCTCACCACACACGTCGCAGACCATGGTCAGACCCGACCTCGGATCACCATGCCCGCGAGGATCTCCGGCATCGACACCAGCCCGAGGCCGGGAGCCTGCGAGTACACGCGAGTCGGACGCTTCGCCGGCTTGTGCGGGAACGGGATGCCGGCACGCTTCCGCGCCTTCCGCGCCGTCGTGGACATCAGACGCGCGCAGGCCACGCGAACCGGCGCGGCCCTTCGCCCATGGTCACCGAAGTCACCCAGAGCGTGTCGTTGCCGTCGAGCAGCACCTGCCCGTTCACCGCCGACTCGGGCGTGGTGCCCCATACGCGGACGATCAGCATCGGGAGGACGTCGCCCTCGCGGGCCACGTTGCCGATGTGCACCTGCTTGCCGGTGGCCTCGGGGTTCTGCTTGTTCGCGTGGGCGGTCGCCACCGCGTCGATGCGGCGCTTGTTGATGCGCTTCGCGTCGTCCTCGGAGAGCGTGTACAGCACGATGCGGCCGACGGTGGGAACGGGGTTCGACATGACGCCTCCTCAGGCGGTTGATGCGGGTGTTACCCAACCCGGCGATCGCGCCGGGAAGCTCTCGGGGTGTCGCCTCTTGCGAACGCCCACGTCACGAACGCGCCGAGATACCGGCGGCAGTACAGGGCGACCCATGCGCCAGCAGCGAAGCCGGCGAGGGTCGCGAGCGTGATCTTCATGGCTCGATGCGGTGGCGAAGGTCGATGATCGCGCACTCCGCGTCGAGCAGCTCCGCGAGCTTCTCCGTGCCATGGTGACCGCAGAACGCGGCAGTCGCACCCGACGGGTACTTCGCGTACAGGTGCGCCGGCGTCCGTGATCCTCGACCACACGCCGAGCAGATGTCCTCTTCGACCTCGATCACGACCGTGGGCTTCACGCGGTCGACGATGTCCTGCGGCGGCTCATCCACGATCGCCCCCGATCCGGTGGGGTGAGCGCCCCGAGGTCTATCCCCCGCTCGAGGCGCCCACCATCTCAGCCGAACACCCCGCCAACACGTCAGCGACATGAGGGCTCGCAGCCCGCGTGGTAGTTCGCGCGGCGACGGGGCATGGTTCCGGTCCAGGGCACGGACACGGACGAATGACGAAGGCCCCGAGGAATCCTCGGGGCCAGTTCTCGCCTACGGCTATCGTACCCGACCGATTGGCCAGGCCGCTAGTTTCGCGGCACGACCAGCAGACGGCGTGTCGCTGGGCTACGGTTCAGTCGGTTGGTGCTGAACGCGCCTGTTCGCTCCCCACGTGTACGCCCGGTAGCGGTGGGTGTCGTGCTTCCCACGCAACTCGCAGAACCAGTGATCGTAGCCGCCTGACCCGCGCGGCGGAACCGCCTGACATGTGAACGGCTTCTTGAGGTAGACGGCTCCGTGCAGCCCGCGGTAGTACAGCCAGCGGCGCAGACCGAACCATTCGGCGCGGACTCGGCACTCCCAGAAGTCCCAGCGTCGGAACAATGCGAGTTCGCGGCGGCTGAACCCGTAGAACGTGATGCGGTCGCCGTACCACCCGAACATCACCGAACCGCCATCGTCCTGGACGTCGAGAATCCTCCACTCGGCGTTCGGCAGCGCTCGCACGTCGGCGTAGCTGTGCGTGGTGATGATGCGCCCGCGGGACTCATTGTCGTCGTCGAAGCGATACCAGAGGTCGCGACCGCGCGGCGCCTCGCTGCCCGAACAGCACCATGAACTTGTGCCCCCAGTCGTACCAGGGATGACGGTCCATCGCGATTGTCAGGACGCGATGCGCCAGACCGCCGTCTCCTACGCGCTTGCGCAACCGGTAAGCCTTCATGATTCGCTCCCATTCGTGTAGTTGGTGGTCTTGTACTGGCCGTCGCGTTCGTTGTCCTGCATGTGCTTGCGTGCGTCGAGCAGCTCCTCGCGGCGGAACAGGCGCGTGCGCACCCCGGCGATGTACACCTCACCGACCACGGTCACCGTCCCTGCCTTGATCCAGCGGCGCAGGGTGCGCGCGGACCCGGCGAGCGCCTCCGCGTCTTCCCGGCCGAGGATCGGGTTCAGCCACTCCGACACCGGTTCGATGATCTCGAGGCGCTCGTCGTCGTCCTCCCACGGCTGCGCTCCCGGGTCACGACGCTCCACACCCCACCGGTCCACCGCATCCTGAACAGACCACGCGTGGCGGAGTCCGTCTACCTCCGGGTGACGGTTCAAGATCAGCGCCGACAGGTAGGTGACCGTGTCGAGATCGTTCGTGTGCGCGGCGAGGTCCACGTACGCCCAGTCGACTGCCTGCTCCACAGCACCGATCGCATCCAACAGATCAGCGGACACCGGGGCCGCCGGCTCCACACTCGACGACGCCACACGCACCTGATCCAGCGGTGTCGCCTTCGACGGATCCGCGATCGCCCGCAGACGCCCCAGCAGATCCCGGGCATCCGACAGCAGCCCACGCATCCGACCGAAGCACCGGTCACAGATCAGCGACCCGTCACGGCACTCGACAGGCGCGCAGCCACCGCATCGCGGCGAGGCACCGGCGCGGCCCGCATCACGTACGCGATCAGCGGTTTCACCGTAGTCAGCGCATGTCGCATAGTGCACGTCACGCTGAGTACACCCTCGAACGCATACCCGCTCGCTCATGCGTGTCCTCCGCTCGCGCACAGGCAGTCCACCTCGAGCACGTCGTGACCCTCGTCGACGAGCGCCATCCCGTTGCAGGCGCCGTGCTTCCCCTCGCTGCACTCACGGCACCGCTGGGGCTGGTTCGCAGGCACGATGTAGCCGCGGTCGCCACAGACAGGGCAGTCCGTGAACCGCCACTTGCCGGTGCCCGGCTCGGGGTTGGGGTGCTCGGTACGGAAGTGGCCGCGACCGTCGCACGCTGCACACTCGACGTTTCCGGGTGCGTGGCGGGGGCAGAACGTCTGCTCGCCGACGGCCGTCCATGTTTCGTCGTGCTGGCCCCGCGGTTCAGCCATCTGCTCGATGACCGTCTCGCGCGGCCAGTGGGTCGCGCCATCGTCGTCATCGTCGGCAGGGAGCGTCCGAGCGCATCCGGGCTGGTCGCACTCAGCGCGGTAGAACGTCTCGCTCGTGATCGGGGTCATGATGCGTCCCTCGCGGCTACGAGAACGGCGACCACGAGGTCTCGGTCCGCGATGTCGGGATCGCCCCAGGACACTCCGTAGAGGGCGGCCCCAGCCGCTTCGACCGCGACGTCGGTGATCGGCCCCTGTCGACGGAGACCAGCATCGATGAAGCCTTGGCGTCGCCCCTGCACGAAAACGACCTGGAACGTATAGTCCGCTGTGGTGGCGTAGTCGACCGGAGCAGGAATCGCGTATCGCCGTATTGCCTCTTCAACCAGCGCCTCGCGCTCGTCGTCGGTGCTCTCAACGGTTGCGAGTACGTGAGAGCCGGGCACCCCTCGGAGCGAGTAGCAATCTTCACCCTCGTCCGGGTGGCAGTAGAAGTCCTCCCGACCGTCGTGCCACACCGACGCGAAGCCACGGACAGATTTCCCACAGCGTGCGCAGATCGGAGTCTCACTTGCAGTTGGAGCGTCGGACTGTAGGTCCAACCCCGAACCGCTTTCAGTTGGAACGTCCTCCATGATGACTTCGAGCGCGTACCAAGCCCTGGGGTCCACGTCGATGCCTCGGTTCTGCTCGAACCACTCCCGGACCCGCTCGATCCTGTTGAGCGCGAGTTGGTACAACGACTGCACTCGCTCTACCTCGGCGATCGCATCGCGGCTGTAGCGCTCGTGCTCGGCGATCAGGGCGCGGAGCACGCTCGCGAGTCGTTCCTCCGAGTAGCCCGGCCCGAAGCGAACGGCTTCGAACTCGGCCAGTGCGGCGCGGGCGTCTTCGATAGTGGTCATCGTTCGTCTCCTCAGAACGGGGTGTCGTCGCCGACACTGGACGGATCCCACGGGGCACTGTCACCGGGGTCAGCGGCCGGCCACTGCTCGGATGCCGGCTTCGCCGCGCCCCCGTTCCCCGCTGCGCGAGTGACCACCGCGGTCGCATACCGGAGGCTCGGGCCGATCTCGTCCACCTCGAGCTCGATCGCCGTGCGGTTGGCGCCCTCACGGTCCTGATACGTCCGCTGCTTCAGCCGCCCGGTCGCGATGACCCGCATGCCCTTCGACAGCGACCCGGCCACATGCTCCGCGAAGTCACGCCAGCACGACGCCCGCAGGAACAGCGCTTCGCCGTCCTTCCACTCGTTCGCCGCCCTGTCGAAGCTCCGCGGGGTCGACGCGATCGTGAAGTTCACCACCGGCAGCCCGCTCTGCGTGTAGGTCAATTCGGGCGTCGCGGTCAGATTGCCGACCACAGTCACCACTACCTCATTCACCACGGACGTACTTCCTTTCGGTCTCGATCGGGCCGGGCGCGCTCTTCCAGCGCAGCCCTCGCACGATCTGGCTGATCAGCCCATTGGTCACGCCGTACTGGTCGGCGAGCGTCTGCTGCTGCGCGCCGAGTGCGCGCCGCTCGCGAATGACGCGCACGATCTCCGGCGTGAGCTTCCCCGGTCCCGCGCGGTGCGTCCCTGCTGCCAGCGCGTCCGCGACGTTCGAGGCCCTCGTGCCGAATCGGAGATGCGCCGGGTTGCAGCACGGCGGGTTGTTGCAGGAGTGGCACGTGTCGAGGTCCGGATGGCGCTTCTCGCCCGTGGTGAACGTCAGCGCCAGCTCGTGCGCCGGCCGCATCCGCCCCTCGAAGAAGAACCGGCCATACCCGTCATCGTCGGCGTACGCAGCCCACGGCCAGCACTCATCCGGAGCGCCGTGATCGACGGAGGCCCAGAACATCGTGACGCGCACGGCGAGCTGCTCAGGCGTCATGCTGTCCTTCTCCCTCGAGCGATGACGCTCATCCGTGCGAGTGCGTTCGCCTGCACCCGCGCCACTTCCCTGTACTCGGCCTGAATCTCACGGGCCTGATGCAACGACCGCACCGGAAACCCCGCGTTCTGGATCTCGGTCAACGCCTTCGCGGCCGCCGCGTCGTAGCGCTCCAGTGCTCCATCGAGGATCGACAGTCGGTCACGCTCAGAACGGTTCATCGTCGTCCCCCGTGTCCTGCTCGGCGAGCTGCTGCGTGTACCGCTCCTGCTGCACCCACTTGTCGTGACGCCTGCGCGCTGTGCCACATGGACCGCAGTCCTCGAATCGTCCGTCTGGGTGGTCGGGGCATCCGATGGGCGGGGCATCCAGCAGCAGAGGCCGGCGGGGCGGTCGTGCGGTGCGCTCGTGCTCGCTCGCCCACGCCGCCCACTCCCCCGCACGCTCGGCCTGCTCGACTCTCACCCGCTCCTCCGCCCGCGCTCTCCCCACAGCCAGGAAGCTTCCGGAAGGATCCGGAGGACACTCCGACGCCAGCGGCCGCGGTGTCTTCAGCGGCCTGCGCAGCTGGATCCACCACGACCCGCCCGACGGGTACATCCGCAGAAACCCGGACTCCTCGAGTGCAAGCAAGTGATCCTCCACCTGTGCGATCACGTCCCGGCCCGGTGCCACGTGCGCCGCGATCAGGTCCGGCCGCATCTCCGCGCGACCCTCGTCGTCCACGTACCCCCACAGCTTCATGCCGGTGGCCTGCGCTTCGTACGGCGCCCTGATCAGCGTCGGATCCTGCCAGAACTCCGGCGGGATCTCCCTCTGCCGTCTCCTCGTTGACACCTTGATCACTCCCTCTTGCGAACCCCTCGAAACACAGGTCGACGGCGAGCTGCAGGTGATGCTCGTCGACCCGGAAGCACTCGGACCAGCCGCGGCCCATGAACAGCAGCCCGGTCGCGTCGGCCTCGTTGCGGAACGCGGCCGGGAACCAACGCCGGAGGATCCGCAGTGCGTTGGCCTCCCACGTCGCGTCGGTGCCGCGCGCGAGCACGAGGATCCGACCGCCCGAGCGGGTCATCATCTGCACCCGCGAGAACCTGTAGGCCCGGCCTACCTTGAGGATCCCCTGCTCTGGCCACCAGGCGACGTACGTCATCGCGAACCGCGGCATGCTCATGAGTCCGCCCGCCGATCGGCGAGATTGTTCGTGTGCAGCTCGTTCCGCTTCGCGATGGCGGCGCGCTCAGCCTCTTCGATCGAGTCGAACGCGGCGCGGTACTTCTCGCCCCCGCTCGCTACCTGCGCGATCCACTTACGCCGGCGCTCAGACCAATGGACGCCCCGGATGCCCGACTTGCTGTCACGGTGCGCTCCGGAGAGGTTCTCCATGTTCTCCTTCTGCGTGCGGGGACGCAGGTGCGCGGGGTTCACGCACGACGTGTTGTGACAGCTGTGGTCCAGCACCATGCCTACGGGGATCGGCCCCACTTCCAGCTCGTACACGACGCGGTGCGCTCGCTCGTCGCGCCCGTTGACGCGGAGCTTCCCGTACCCGAGCTCGTTGCGCGGCCCTGTCCACTCCCAGCACCCATCACTCGGGAGCTTTCGCGTGTACGCCGCGACGCGCTCTGCGAGAGTTCCGCGCGGCGTCTCCGTCAGTGGACGCATAGGCCGGCCGAGGCGCCGCTGCTCGTTGTGCCCGTTGCAGAGTCCGTGCGCCTTGACGGGGCGCCCGCATCCGTCGAATGCGCAGCTCATCGGCTCGCTCCTGCCTTCTCGTCGGCGCGCACGCCAGCACGCCAGTCCAGGTGGCGGCTGCGACACCTTCGAGCAGAGCCCGAACCGGTCGAGCTTCAGCGACCGCTGCCCGCAGAGTGCGCACGTCGGGAGGTGAGCCTGGTTCGCGTCGATCTCAGCGAGCGCGGCCGTCACGCGTGCGCGGGCCGCGTCGTCGAACACCCACTCCTGCTCCGGCACGTCCGGGACCACGATCACCTCGGCGTACTCGGCGTTCGGCATCCCCAGACGCACCGTCTCCGCCTCACCCTCGGTGAGGAAGTGCGGCGGCTGGGAGGCGAGCTTGCCGGCGTGGGGGCCGACGAACCCGGAGGCGTCCTCACGCCAGCGGATCGCGAACGTCATGCCGCACGCTCCGCCCGCTCGGGGTCACGCGTCTTGTGACATCGTGAGCACACGTCCACGGCACCCACGCGGGTCCAGTCGTGATCGTGCTCATGGACTCCCGCGACCGGGAGATTCTGCTTCCACCATCCAGCCGCGCTGCGACCGCACGCCGGGCAGGTGCCGAGCTGATCCCGGTACACGTCATCGAGCCAGACGACGAGCGCGCCACACCATGCGCACTGGTGCGCGACCTGGTGGCCAGCGCGCATCGCGTCGGTCGGCTCGATCCGCAGCCCGAAGTCCTCGAGCTCGAACAGCGCGTCGGTCGTCATGCGCGGGTCCACCCTCCGTCGTCGTCGAGATACACAGCACCGAGCAGTGCGTGCGGGATCGCGATGTCACGGGCACGGGTCGTCTTGGCGAGGCGGGACACCAACCAGCCGAGGTCGCGGGCGTGGCGGCGGTTCGCTTCGATGCGGGCATGGCAGTCGTTGCAGAGCAGCACACCGTTCGCCGCCTGGTTCACCCACGGCGCCCGCTTCCCCACGCCACCGGCGCCGCGCGGGCACCGGTGATGGATCGCCCAGTCGACACCGCGACGCTCGCGCACGAGCCCTCGGCCGCAGCATGCGCAGTAGCCCTTGTCTCGGGTCCAGATCAGCTCGACCACGCGGGGCGGGAACCCGACCGGGGCGCTCATCCGGCATCACCGCTCGCCGGGTCGTCCCACTCGTCGTCCAGGAACAGCTTGTCCGGGTCGTCGCGCTCGTCGTCGACGGCGGCCAGGTTGCGCAGCGCCTGCTCGAAGTAGGACGGCTTCAGCTCTGCACCGATACCGATGCGACCGAGGCGCACGGACTCGTAGACCTCGGAGCCGACGCCCATGTACGGGGTGAGCACACGCTCGCCCGGGAGGGTGCGCATCGAGACGTAGCGGCCGATCACGTCGAGTTGCAGCGGATGGACGTGCTTCTCGTCGTCCTCGTCGCGCGCGTCGCGGAACGGGAGCACCCGGTCGATGCGCACGTCGTCCCAGATGCTCGAGGCGTAGCGGCGCCAGATCCAGTGCGAATAGCGGTTCTGCTTCTGGTCGCCCTCGTGGCCGCGGTAGCGAGCGAGCTCGGCGGGCACGGGCGTGGACCCGTAGTACTCGGTGAGGCCGACGGGGTGATGCACGGGGGTGCCGGCGCCGGGCTTGCGGAACACGAGCAGCTCGTCGGGCGCGGCGTATCCGCCGAACGCGGCGTCGTCGATGATCGTCTTGTGCGCCAGGTTCTTCGCCATGGTGCGCAGCCGGACCGCGAGCGGTTCCTTCCAGATCACGTGCCGGGCGATGAACTCGAACCCGGCGTCCACGTGCAGGCGGATCACGTCGCCCGGGAAGTCGTACAGCGAGTCCTTGCCGGTGTTGCCCGACGGGACGACTGCGGCGTGCACGGCGACCGTGCGGCCCGGGCGGGTGACCCGGAAGGTCTCGGCGATGACGTAGCCGTACGTCGTGCGGAACTCGTCAGCGTTGCGCACGTTGGAGTGGTCGCGGTCGTTCGACGAGTACTGGTACAGGCCCATGAACGGCGGCGAGTAGACCGTCCCGTCGATCGAGCCGTCAGGAAGCGACGCGAGCACATCCATGCAGTCGCCGTTGTACACCGCCCACCGGTCGGTGAGCTCCTGCCTCAGGACGCCAGCCATGACGGCACCTCGATTCTCTGGTCGTAGACGTACGGGTCGACGCTCAGCGCGTCGTTCATGTGCCGCACGAGCTCGGTGAACATCTGGTCGGCCTGCTCGGCCTTGCGGTGCAGGTTCGCCAGGACGTTGGCGCCGCCCTGCGTCGTGATGAGATCGACCTCGACGGGGTGCGCCTGGCCGAAGCGGTGCATCCGCCGCGTCGACTGGTAGTACTGCTCGTACGAGTGAGACGGGAAGTACGTCATCCGGTGGCAGTGCTGCCAGTTCAGGCCCCACGCACCGATCGACGGCTTCGTGACGAGCACGCGGATCTCACCGCGCGAGAACGCCGCGAGCTTCTCCTCCTTCTCGAACGGCGAGTCGGAACCGGTGACCTCCTCGGCGCCATCGATGAGGCGCGCGAGCAGGCTCGACTCGTCGTTCAGCTGACACCACGCCACACCGGACTCGACGTGCTCGAGCGCCGTGGCGGCGGCCTCGCACCGCTCCGCCAGGGTGCGGCGGGTCTCTTCCCGTTCCTCCTGCAGGTTGGCGGCCGGCATGTCGAACAGGGTGTCCTCGCGCGCCATCCGTGCCTCGACGATCGTCACGCGCTCGAGCAGCTCCGGGAGGTCGTACCCGTCATCCGAGAATCCGATGTCGGACGGGCGGCGCACCGCGCGCGCCCACGACGCGACCCACCGCCAGAACGGCTGCTGCGCGTGCCCCTTCAGCCGGAACCCGACACCGCGGCCGCCGGCGGCGAACTTCGACCGCTGCGTCGCCGTGCGGTTGTCGTTCACGAAGAACCGCGTCAGCATGTCCATGTAGCCGAGGACGCCGAGCGCCTCCGACTGCGTGCCCAGCTCCAGCCAGTCGTTCGGCGCGGCCGTCGCCGTCGCGGCGAGCCGGTACGGGCGGCGCCGCATCAGCTCCTTCACGACCGCGGTCGTCACTCCGTCGTAGGCCTTGATCGCTGACGACTCGTCGGCCACCACCGCGCTGAAGTCGTCCGGGTCGAACTTCTCGGCCTGGTCGTAATTCGTGATCGTGATCGGCGCGGCGACCTTCCCGTTGCGGGAGATCGCGGCGTCGTGGCCGAACTTGTGCGCCTCCGCCACGTGCTGGAACGCGACCGCGAGCGGTGTCAGCAGCAGCACGGGCTTACCGGTGTGCTGGAACACGGCATCTGCCCAGGCGAGTTCCATCGGCGTCTTGCCCAGGCCGCAGTCGGCCGCGATCAGCGCGCGGCCCGTGCGCAGCGACCACTCGACCAGCGCCCGCTGGAACGGGAACAGGTGATCGGGCAGGCTCTCCGGCACGAACCCGCCATCGGCCGCGAGCTGCGCACGGCGCGCGAGGTCCTCCTCGTACATCGTCAGTGCGCTCACCTGCGACCCCCCGATCGGGTCTCGCTGTCGACGACCTTGTTCGTGTTCATCAGCTCGTAGTGCCGTCGGTTGACGGATGCCTGTGTGCGCTTGGCGTAGTCGACGATCACGTGGGCCTGCTCGGCTGCGCGCCGGGCCTCACGCGTCTCGTAGGTGGCCCGATCGCGTGCCCGCGTGAGCTGCAGTCCGCCTTCCTGCAGTGCGTCGATGAGGCGGGCGCGCTCGGCGTCCGCGTCGACGGTGAGGTCGGCGGCCCGGGCGGCGAGGTCCGCGATGGTCTTGTTCATCTCGCGCGACAGCATCGACAGGTGGTGCATCGTGCGGGCGATCGTCAGCGGGTCCTCGGCGGACTGATCGACGAGCGCCTCGGCGCGGGCCTCCTGCTCGGCGAATCGCTCCTCGACAGACTGGTCGTCCATCAGCGGCGCCCCTTCCGCTTCGCTGCGGCGCGGCGCTCAGCACGGTTCCCCGGCAGGCGGTCCTGCGGGAGGCGGCCCGGGCGCGGGGTCGGCGCCGGCACCACCTCAGCTTCAGACACCCACTCCCCGAGCTGCCCGTGGTGGGTCTCGATGCTTCGGGCCAGCTCCTCGATGCGCTCGGGCGTCGCGGGACCTTGCGCGTCGGCGCTTGGGCCGGGAGCGGGTTCCCACTCGGTGTCGACGAGTTCGGCGCGGCGGGCACGGTACACGACCTCGCGCGCCGGGGTGCGGGCGCGGTCGGCGCGCATGTCCTTCCACACCAGGTCGAGTGCGGCGACGTCGGGAGCGTCGGCGAGCTGCGTGTCCCAGTCGGTGCGGTCGGCGGGCGGCGCGTCGACGCGGGGGCCGTCCTGGTTCTCGTCGGCGTCGCGGCGGTCGCCGACGACGTCGCGGAACGCGTGGCGGATCGAGTCGCGGCGGACGTACGCGCCGAACAGAGGCATCGGGCGCCGCGTCCACAGGTCGCGCCACTCATCGTCGGCGGGGAGCACGTCGTTCCAGCGGACGACGACCGTCGACGCGGCGCCGTCGCGGCGGGTCGTCGCGCGCGCCGCGACCGGCGGATCCTCCGACAGCCACACCTGCGACCAGGTGACACCGTCGGCAGTGAACTCCGGCGCGTCGAACTCCGCACGTGCGCCCGACCCGATCGCGAGCACCTCGTACTCGGCGACCGTCTTCGCGAAGTCCTCGATCGTGGCGGTCATCACACGCCCTCCATCCCGGGAAGGGCGACGAACTCCGCCGGCGCGACCATCTCCGTCTTCTCGTCGTCGACGGTGATATTCTCGACCCCGGTCCCACCAGGTGACCTCGTGGAGATCCCACGCGGCATCCTCGGCTGTCTCGCCGAGGTACTCGGCGAGCACGTCGTCGTTGATCTCGGCGTCGGATTCGATCCCGAGGGCCTCGCGAACCGCGGAGTCGGAGACCGTCTTGCGGGTCTCGACGATCGCCTCGACCTTGTAGCGCAGCGTGACCACGCGACTCGTCTCACGGTGGACCAATGGCGCGCTCATGCTGTCTTCTCCGGGAGCTTGTCGAGGGTGGTGGCCCACCCGATGCCGTGGTTCGTGGTGTTCGCGGCGACGAGGTACACGGCACCCGTCTTCGCGTTCAGGGCGCGGATCATCCACCGCTTCCCGTCGGCGGTCAGCGCGTCACCCACCGCCCAGCGGGGTGCGCGGCGCAGGTCGCGGGGCGGGAGCGTCCGCAGCGGGGTCGTGATGTCGGTCACTTCGGGTCTCCGTTCGGGTTGACGCGGAACGTCGCCGCGACCGGCTTCGTCGTCTTGTACAGCTCCTGCGCGGCGCAGCGTTGCGCCTCAGCGCGGGCGACCGTCGACACGTACTCCTCGTACGTGTCGGGCTCGGCCTCACGCCACGCGCCCTCGTCGAGCACCTCGATGCCGGGCTTCGGCTGGAAGAACAGCGACGCGCGAGATCCCGACTTGCGGAGCGGTGCGTCGTCGTCCGGCGTGTGGGTGGCGGTGTACGCGTCGATGGTGATGCGGGCGAGCTTCTTGCGCGCCGCGGCGTCAGCCTCGTCCGCGAGGGCGCGGGCGTACTCGGCGAGGGCTTCGTCGACGTCGTCGGGGATGTCGTCGACCTCAGGGGCGCCGCACTCACGCCACGCGATGAACGCATCCGCCTCGCGGACCAGGATGGCGATGCGGCGGTCGTTGCGGGGCACCCACACGTGGCGGATGCCGTCGATGCCCTCCACGGTGACGACGTACAGCCACCACTCGAGACCGGTGACATGCATGCCCCACTGCATCTGATCGAAGTGCTCGGCTGGGATGGCGGACTGGTCCCAGTCCCCCGCCCACACGGCACCGGCCCAGCCGGCGGCGTGCCACTTCGCCTCGATGCCGAAGGGCTGACCGAGCTGCGCGCTCATCCCGAACCCGTCCGGGGTGGCGCGGTGCAGCGGGTTGTCCCAGTTGCCGAACAGCGACCGCGACTCCTGCGCCGACACCACGCCGGGCAGTCCACGGACGGCGGCGATCATGCCCGCCTCAGCGTCGTGCCCGGCCTGCGTCTGCGCGTTGCCCTTGAACGCGGAGCCGTTCAGCTTCCCGTCGAGGATCGACCGGTGCGCCTTCCGCGAACCGACAGCGATCGCGTGGATCTCCGACGCCGTCACCCCCTCGTCGCGGCCGTCGTGCCACTCCTCCTCGGTCGCGTCCTCCCCGACGATGACGAGCAGCCCGCGCTCCTCCTCCTCCACGGTGCTCACGACGTCGCCTCCGGCCAGATCCGGCGGGCCGAGACGATGCGCGGGTCCGTGATTCCGACGTTCGCGAGTCCTCGGACGTACTCGAAGATGACTCGGTCATTCACGTCCGCGACGCGCGCCGCGACCTCGTCTCCGACGTTCTCGGTCGTCAGAACCCACACCTCACCCGGCTTAGCGTCGTGCCACGGCTTCGGCTCAGGGTGAGCATCGAAGTACGCCTGGGCGGCGCGAGCGTAGAACGCCTCTGACGAGTGCCATACGTCCGGCCGGGCCAGATACCGGATCGCGCCTGGGTCTGATTCGCACATGACCCATACGCCGCCGTCGCCGTCAACGACGCTCTCGGGCGGGTACACGACATAGTCAGTGTTCTCCGCCCAGCGCCACCGTCCGAGGCGTGCGTCCTCCTGATGCTGCCAACGCGCCCGGGCTGCGGTCAGATCGGGGTTCTCCTGCTGGAAGTACTCACGGAGCGCCTCGACCTGACCGCGCGTAGTCAGCTCGGCTGCCTTGACGTCGTCGGCGTAAAGGATGGCGAGTACGCCGTTGTTGCCAGCTCGGACGCGGTACGCGTTGCTTGCGGTGAAGTCGCTCATTCGTTGTCGCCGCCCGTCTTGAACTCGACCTTGACGCCCTGCTCCCGCATGGTGCGAAGGGTCTCGGCGAGCGGGTCTTCGACACCGAAGTCGAAGTCGAGCGTCGCGTCGCCGGTGCGCTCGGCACGGTGACGGGCGAGCGCCTCGACGATCGCGGCCTTGTCGTCGCGGTCCGTGATGGGCTCGATGAACAGGACGCCCGCGGTCGGGGTGTACAGCTCCTCGCCGCCGTCGTGGTCGATGGTCGTGCGTGCGCAGTCGATCACCATCACGACCACGTGACGTCGCTCCGGGTTACCGACGAGCTGCGAGTGCAGCTTGTCCATCCCGTTCCGGTCGTACTCCTTCGGCAGGGCGCCGGCGAGCTTCACTCCGCTCATGGGTCAGAGTCCCTTCCGCCGACGGGGTCGGCTGTTGCGCACGTGGAGTGCGACGAATGATGCGGTCGCGGCGGCGGATGCCGTAGCGAGGAACAGCGCGAGCGCGGCCATCAGACGCCGACCGGCTCGGTGAGGATCGCGATCACGTTGCCGCGCATGATCGTGAGCGCCCGGTCGAACGGGGACCACCCGACGTGCAGCTGCTCGGTGACGTGCACCTCGAACTCGTGCGTCGCCCAGGCGCGGGAGGCGAAGTCGATGACGTCGGCCTCGGGCAGGTATGCCGCAATCTCGGCCAGGATCTCGGCCTGCCGGTGGAGGTCGATCGGTTCGATCTCTAGCCGGTTCCTCGCGTACCGGTCGACCGCGGTCTGCCCATCGATGAATTCGAGCCAGATCGCGCGGGCCGCGTCGATGCGGTCGTTTCCTCGCATGAGCCCGGACAGGTTCGACAGGTTCATCAGGCGAGATCGGGTCCAGCCGAAACGCAATGCGTTGTCGACGATGTTCCATGCGCCCAGCGCGGCGCGTTCTACTTCATCCAACGGAGTGCCCTTCCGTTCGTGGTGGGTGTGATTCAGATGTGGGGTGCCGCCGGGGGCCGCGCGTCTGGGGGTCGCGCGCCTGGGGAGGTTGGGATGCCCCCGGCGGTGGTCTCGTACGCGGTCAGCGCCGCGAACAGGAGGAGCGCCAGGCCGAGCCCGGCGAGGATGAGGAACAGACCGTCGATCGTCCAGTCGCGGGCGACCGCCTGGCCGATGCCGACCGCGATCAGTGCGAGGCCGATCAGGATGCCGAGCCCGCGGATCACGACGACACCTCGTCGCAGTACCGGTGCGCGTCGTCGAAGTCGTCGAAGAACCGGTCATCGCCGTCGGTCGTGAACGCGCGTGCACCACACGGGCACATCGCGCAGGCCCGGGCCGACGAGGGGAACGCGCCGCCGGCGAAGAACACGCCGATCTCGCGACGATGGGTGAGCACGCGCTTGCGGCGGTCGTGGCGCGCGCGGCGCTTCATCTTCGCGCTCACGACGCCACCTCCGCTCCGGCCTTGCGCGCCACGAACGGCAGCCCCGACGGGCGCACGCGCGTGGTCTGCGTGGGGTGCACGTTGCCCTCGCGGTCTGTCCACGAGCCCGCAGTGAGCACGAAGTGGTGCATGTGCGTCTGGTACGGGAGCGTCGAACCGGGCTGGATCACTCCGGCTTCACGCAGTCGGCGATAGAACGTGTTCCGGCCGAGGCCGCACATCTTCGCGGCCGACTCCATCGAGTAGTAGCCGTCGGAGTCCATCAGCTGGTCGTACGCTTCGACCTTCGGGGCGTCCTCGGCGACGCGCGCCTCGAGCACCTCGTTCCGCTCGACCGACGCGAGCAGCTCGCGGAGCGCCTCGGCGTACGACTGCGGGAGCGCCGGAGCTGGCGCCGCCATGTACGCGCCGGTGCGCCGGATCGCGGGGATCACGTCGTGTGTCACCCACCGTTTGAATGCGCGAGCACCCTCGGCCTGACTGCCGATCACCGCGACGTACAGGCCCGACTCAGAGATGATCGTTACGTCCTGCGTCCCGCCAGGGGTACGCGCTGAGTGCGTACCCTTCTCGTCGTCGTCGAGTCGCCGGGTGAAGTCAGAGGCCATCCGGTACCCGAGGATGCGCGCCACGTCGCTCGCGACGAACCAAGGATCGCCGTCGATGACGATCACGCGGACATCAGCCCCCTCGTGGCGGAAGATGTTCAGCGCGACGTCGGAGCCGGCGAGGCCGAGCGAGCCGGCGAGGCGGTCGTACGCGCCGTGCTCCGTCGCCGGGATGCCGACCTCGAAGGGCGCCCGGGCGCTCACGCTGCACGCTCCTGCGGCACCGCGGCGGCCACGGCGCGCTCGGTCTCGATGCGGATCTTCGCGTCGACGTAGAGCGCGGCGGCTGAGCGCAGCGCATCCTCGCGAGTGGCGCTCATGCCGCCGTCTCCAGCGGGACGCCGATCTCACCCGAGATCGCGTATGCGATCCGCAGCTTGAGACGCTCGGGATCGGCGAACTGGTAGCGCAGCGTGCCGTCATCGACACCGATGC
>Ga0315912_10003255_pt1 | contig 16335 bp, 12 predicted proteins | sample VfabasoilMG_FD_204469 | JGI IMG/M metagenome (GOLD analysis project Ga0315912, IMG submission 204469) | Garden soil microbial communities collected in Santa Monica, California, United States - V. faba soil | ecosystem: Environmental > Terrestrial > Soil > Garden | place: USA: California... | reverse complement strand
CATCACCTTCTTTGCGATCGCCTTTGGCTTACGAGACATGGGCATTGTCGCGGATCAGGCGACCATGGAACGCGCGCGATCCCTGGCGGATGCATTTGCGCCACGCCTCGAGGCCACCTCACCTTCGACCTGGCCCCAGCTCATGGGTCAGGCGGCCAGCGGCTGTCGCTGTTTGCTCTTGGTCCAAGACGAAGCAAACACGCTCAAATACTCTGCTCCTGAGCGCGCCCTCGGCCCCGAGCGCCTAAGTGCGCTGATGCACGCGCAGGATCGTCTGAACGGCACTCCGCTCTACTTCGTGGCACGCAAGCCGCTGCAGCGGCCCAATGAAGCAGGCACAAGCGCTCTACACCTCGTCGTCTTGGTGCCCCCGGCCGATGTGCAAACACAAAAATCGGCGCTCATGTCCTCAGTCACTACCTTTGCGGTGGTGCTGCTACTCCTCGCGGGGTCACTGGGTTGGACGTTGGCGCGCGACGTCCATGCCGACGTGCTGTTTGTGCGCAATCGCATCGCAGAGATGGCGAAAGACACCGACACACCCAAGACACAGATGATCCCGGTGCGCACCATCGATCAGGTGGGGCAACTGACCGCATCATTCAACGTGCTGCTGGAGCGCTTTCGCGCGGCCGAACGCGCCTACAGGCAGGATCTGGTCCAAGCGCGCAGCTTCGATCAAGACCGCACTGCGTTTTTATCTGCTCTCAGCCATGAACTGCGCACACCGCTGAACGCCGTGCTCGGATTCGCCGATGTGTTGCTGCACGAAATTGACGGTCCTCTGAGCGATGATGCACGGGAAAATCTCACCATCGTGCGCACCGCTGGAGAGCATTTGCGGGCGCTGATTGATGACATCCTTGCGCTCAGCGCGCTGGAGTCGGGCGAATTTCGCCTCAGCCGCGAGACGCTCGACATCCATCAAGTGGCTCACGACGTGGTCATCGAGGCTCGGCTTGCCGCCCATCAGAAGGGCATCGAAGTGCGGCTGTCCCCAGCCAAGGATCACACCACGGCAGCGGCAGATCGCCGACGCATGCGGCAAATCTTGGGCAATGTCATCGGCAACGCGGTCAAGTTCACTAGCGTGGGCCATGTTCAAGTGGAGGTCGATGGTGACGACCAGTGGGTCGTGGTCACCGTCACTGACACTGGGCCGGGTATCCCGGACGAACAGCTCGACGCGATTTTCGAGGAGTTTCAGCAAGCGGACTCCAAGGCTGCGCGGCGCATGGGCACAGGGCTAGGTTTATCCATCACACGCCGATTGACGCAGCTTCACGGCGGTACGGTGCGCGTGCAGAGCCGCATGGGAGAAGGCTCGACCTTTACCATCCGCATCCCCACCAAAGAGACCACGACCCGCGCGTCCCAGGCCTCGATTGTCCCGCATGCGCCGCAACCGGTCATCCTGGAGGGCCCGCCAGGGGAACTGGCTGAAAAGGCCTAAGGGCGGTCGGCTCACCAACCTACCTACATCAGGTGTGAATCAGAACAAGCTCCCCTGTTCGCCATCAGCGGGACCTTTTTGCCCCTGCATGGGACGTCCCAAATGGGCGTAGGCCTTCTTCGTGGCCACTCGACCGCGCGGGGTTCTTCCCAAGTAGCCTTGTTGCAGCAGATACGGTTCGTAGACGTCCTCGACAGTATCGCGTGGCTCGGCCAGGGCCGCCGCCAGTGTCTCCACGCCGACCGGACCCCCGTCGTAATGGTCGACGATGATTTCCAGCAGGCGTCGGTCCATGATGTCCAAACCCGCCGCATCGACTTCCAGCCGATCGCAGGTGATTTCCACGATCCGTCGATCAATGTGGCCCCTGCCCTCCACATCGGCAAAGTCCCGCACCCGACGGATCAAACGGTTGGCCACGCGCGGAGTTCCGCGTGAACGCTCGGCCAGGCTCTGCGCGCCCGCCTCATCACACGGCACGCCCAAAAGGGCAGCGCTGCGCACGACGATTTTGGCCAAGTCCTCAGGTGGATAGAAGTCCAGACGCAGGGTCACACCAAACCGCTCCTGGAGCGGCTTGGTGAGCAGGCCCGTCCGGGTGGTGGCGCCCACAAGGGTGAACGGCTTGAGATCAAGGGGGATGCTCTCGGAAAAAGCACCCTCGCCCATGAGCACGTCAATGCGAAAGTCCTCCATGGCAGGATAAAGCGCCTCTTCCACCGGGGCGCTCAGACGATGAATCTCGTCGATGAACAACACGTCGTTCTTTTCGAGTCGCGTGAGCAACCCCGTCAGCACACCTTTGTGCTCGATGGACGGGCCGCTACTGATGTGGAGATGAACCCCCATCTCGGCGGCCAAGATGTGGGCCAGGGTCGTCTTGCCGAGCCCCGGCGGCCCACACAAAAGGATGTGATCCAGCGGCTCCCCCCGGCGCAGAGCGGCCTTTACAAACACCTTCAAGTTGTCCTTGTGCTTCGCCTGACCGACAAAGTCGGCGAGCGACTGCGGACGAAAAATGCGATCGAAGCGCTGATCCTCCAGCTGGGCTCCGCCCTCGACAAAGCGTTCTGGTGTCTGGTCCTGCGTCGCCATCAACAAGGTGTTACCGAGCCCAGGGACGCCCAACAAGAACGAATCATGAGTCGCTTGAATGCCCGGAGAAAACTGCGCTACGCAGGCTGCGTGAAACGGATGCGTGGAGCGTGGGGACAGCTGGGCTGCGCCTTGTTGTGCCTCTTTTCGTCGCAGGCCCAGGCCCAGCTCGAACGCGCACCCACCGCCGCAGAAACCCAAACCCTCGCACCACGCCTGTACGCCAACGGCTTCTTGCTTTGGATTTACGAACGACCCGAGCAGAGCCCCGCTCCGATCGGCGCGCTGCGCGCCGGGCAATCAGTGGCCTTGCGTGAAGTGCCCGGGCACACGCTGGGAAGCGCAGTGAAGAAAGGCTGTGGAAGGGGTTGGTTTGCAGTGGAGCCCACCGGCTATGTGTGTCTCGACCACAACGCTAGCTTGGACCCCACACGTTACTCACAAAGCATGGCCCTGCTGCTCCCTCGCCCAGGGCCCTATCCCTTCGAGTTTGCTCTATCGATGGGAACGCCCTCCTATCGCCGGGTGCCGCTCCAGCACGAGTGGTTGCGTAAGGAGCGCGTATTTGGTCCAGCCGGTCGTCGACCGCTGCCTCCGCATTGGGCCGGTCATGAACAGTTGGCCCAAAATCCTCAGCTGCCCTCGGCCGAGATGCTTGATTTCTTGGCCCAGCGCGGGTCCATCGCGCGCGCCGATGAAACACGTCTGGTGCGACGGGACGTTCAGTTTGGTTCCATGGTGGCCCTGACCAGGACGTTCCTCGCTCACGGTCGAGAGTTCGGTCAGAGCGCCGACGGTACCCTCATGCCGATGGATCGGCTGGTCGTGTTCCAGAAGTCCAGCTTCAGCGGCGTGGAGCTCCACACGGGAAGGACGTCCGGACCAACATTGCCGTTGGCCTGGCCGCGACGCACCACCATGGTTCATGTGCTCAGCCAGGGACCCGAGTGCCAGCCCCCGATGGCTGCAGAGCCAGGACCTCAGCAGAATGTGTTGGACCCGCCCGTGCATCTGCCGGGCGACTGCACTTTACGTGCGGCCACTGAGCTCATGCCGGGCACGCCTCATCACCTCACCGGCCGCGTCGTTACGGGTGGGGGCAAAACCTGGGCACAGCTCGCAACTGCGGATCCGGCTGGAGGTTGGGTGGAGGCTCACGACCTGCACATAGCCGAAGCCGTACCGTCCCCGCCCCTCAGCGATGCAGCGCACGAAGTCTGGATCTCGTTCACCATCAGCCAAGGCACGTTGGTCGTGTACCGCGGCCAGACACCGGTCTTTGCGACGCTTGCCTCCCCAGGCAGTGGAGGCACACCACGTCCAGGTGATGATCCCCTCGCCACGCGCACCACGCCAGTGGGTAGGTTTCGTATCACGTTCAAATACCGAAGCGACGACATGAGCCCCGAACAGTCCGAACATCGCGACTATTTCATCGCGGATGTCCCGTTTGCGCTGTACTTTCAGCAGCCGTTTGCCATTCACGTCGCCTATTGGCATGAGACGTTTGGGATGCCGATGAGCGGAGGCTGCATCAACGTGTCGCCGCGGGATGGCGAACGTCTCTTCACGATGACCTCACCGCGCGTGCCCGATGACTGGTACGCGGCAGGGCCGTCTCCCGTCTTGGGTCAAGGCACTCAAATTGTCGTGCGTCGTTAGCGAATCCGCGCCACCGTTAGCGAATCCGCGCAGCCAGCTCTAGCGCCGACATGATGACGGCGACCGTGCAGACCGCCATGGCGAAGAAGAGCAACGCCTGCTTCTGCGCTCGCTGCAGCTTGTCCTGCGCGTGAAATACGCGCTGAGCACGGCGCGCGGCCTGGCTGCGGTGGGCGGGGAAAGGGACGATCAGTGCCATACAACCACTATGAGGCCTGCTTCCAATTGTGACAAGCAAGTGACAAGAACAAAGCCCAAATAGGTCCTACCGTATGCGACACCTTCACGTCGCGGCCAAAAACGGCCGCGAACCCTTAAGTCCGGCGGACTTCGCCAGTGTGACAACTACGTGACAGATGACGGGCGTGCGGGGGCGCCAGCTCAAAAACAGACGAGCGGCCCCTCACAGCGCGAGAGACCGCTCGTGGTTACTTGTCGTAGTGGAGGCGCTCCTCGGCTCATTCGGCTGCGGCCGAATGAGCGACAATGGCTCGTCCCGTCTTGCTCCCACTTAGGTCGTAAGCGTGCATGTCGTGCTCCCCAGAGTCGAGCCCGTCGATCTCCTCTTCTTCGCTGACACGCAGGCCCATGGTTGCCTTGATCGAATAGAAGATGAGACCCGAACAGAGCGCGCTGAAGGCGCCGTACACCCCCACACCCGTCAGCTGAGTGATGAAGTTGTGTTCCGGATGGGTGGAGAAGATGCCCACGGCCAGCGTACCCCAGACGCCACACACCAAATGCACCGACGTGGCGCCCACCGGGTCGTCCAGCTTCAGCTTGTCCAGAAGCACAACCGCGCTCACCGCGAGCGTGCCTGCCAGCAGTCCCACCAGGATCGCATTGGACGGCATGATGACATCAGCCCCCGCGTTGATGGCCACCAAACCAGCTAGGATTCCGTTGAGCATCAGCGACAACTCGGGTTTTCGGCTGATGAAATTGTACGCCAACATGGCCCCTGCGCCGCCCGCCGCACCGGCCAAGCAAGTGTTCACGAGGACAAACGAGGTCCGCGCCGGATCCGCCGACAGCACGGAACCACCGCTGAACCCAAACCAGCCAAGCCACAAGACAAGCACACCGATGGTCACCAAGGGCATGTTGGACCCGGGCATGGGGTTCAATTCGCCCCGCTTGCCGTACTTTCCAAGGCGCGGACCCAAGAGCCACACCCCCACCAGCGCGGCCCAACCACCCACCGAGTGCACGAGGGTGGATCCGGAAAAATCATGGAAGCCGAGGTCGGCCATGAACCCGTGGCCCCATGTCCATGAACTTGCGATGGGGAACACAAACGCCACGAACGGCAGCGAGAACAAGATGAACGCCTTGAGCTTGATGCGCTCCGCGACCGCACCCGAAACGATGGTGGCGCAGGTCGCGGCAAACATGGCGCGGAACAAAAATCCGGTCCAATACGTGTAACCGGCCTGGGCATAATCCGCGGTCATGCCATTGTCGGGTGGCGTCAGACCAATGCCCGAAAACCCGAAATAGCCGTTGAAATCGCCCGGGTACATCAGATTGTACCCGCACACGTAGTACGTCAAAATGCCAACGATGACGACGTACACGTTCTTGAACAAGACGTTGACGGTGTTCTTGGCGCGCGTCATGCCCGACTCCAACGCGGCGAAGCCCAGATTCATGATGAAAACGAGCGCGGTGGCGATCATCATCCAAACATTGTTGGCCGTAAACTGTGCGTGGTTGGCGGCCTCGGTAGCTGAAACAGCTGTTGGCGCCGCCTCCGCTGCAATCTCCTCCGCAATGGCGAGCGCCGGCGTCAATAACACCGCGACTGCGAAAGCTGCCCGGGCGACGAGTTTCATCATGACTCTGCTTCCTCCAAGTTGGGCCTGGCGCGCCGCGTGCTGAGTGACTCTCGCTCGCCCTGGCCTAGGTCCACCCCATACGAGTTTGTTTGTTTCAAGTTTGTTTCTGAGCATGAACCTCAACATGAAACCTGTTCACAATCCACATTCATGGAAAGTTTTTTATTCATTTCAAGTACTTGAACACTTTCAGCCTGCGTCGCGTTGTTTAACTGTCGAAACATTGTCATTGCTCACGCAGATTTCGGCGGAAAAATGCCGCGAGCGATCGCTCTGCCAGCGGAAATTTCACAGCTCAGCCCATCCTCACTACGATCCGGAGACGTCATGCGAGTTCGCGCTACCGCCGTGGGCACCCCCAACAGCAACGCCATCGGCCAGGTGGAACTCTGCTGCACTCCCGCCGGGTTGTCCGTGGGCTTGTTTGGGGTGGGCCCCTACAGTGAAGGTTATGCCGTCGGTGCGCTGGCGTCCGGCACTCAGTTCCTGGTTCCCTATCACCGCATCACGGCCGCCCGGGCCTATGGGGACCAACTCCAGCTCGACTTCAACCTCGAAACCTTCCCTCACGATCGTCTCACACTGCGGCGCTTCATAGCCGGGCCGGGCGTACCGCTCGATGAGCTGCGGCGTCGACGCTTGATTTTGCACCTGGGTGTACTGGGCGTGGCCACGTTGGCCAGCTTGGCGGCAGGGTTTTGGGGCGCGTTGCTGGGCAGCGCCAGTGCTGGATGGTCCGCTGTGGGTTACGGAGCGATCGTCGGCACAACGATCGTGGGCTTGGGGTATGCCATCGATCGAACTTTTTTGACCAATCCGCCCGCTGAGGCCACCACGCGCGGTGCCTTCATCGATGATTTGTCTTGTTACGTGCCCAGTCTGATCCGCTCGGACGCGCCCTATCAGTCCCCTGAAAAAAAACAGCCGCTGGACATCACCACCTGGCTACCCCGCACCAGCGCCCTCACCGGCGTGGTGCTCGGCGCACTGCTCTTAACGGGCCTGGTCACCGGGCAGCGGCTGCTCGTCGAGGACCCGAGCGAAATAGCCCGACCAACTGCGCGCCTGGAGCCGCCGGAAGCCCTGGCTCCTCAGGTCGTCGTCGAAGCGCCGCCCCCTACCACCCCGCTTCCAAGCGCTGCCCCGTCCGAGTCAGCGCTACCTTCGGGGCAAGGCGAGCCTGCGTCGCCAGCCCGAGCCGCAGAGGCCGAGGCCAACAGCGCCACAGTGGAGCGACGCTGCATGTGTGATCGCGCGGACTCCGCGTTATGGAAATCGCCCATCCCTAGGCTGAGTGCCCTGTTGATCGAGCGCAGGTCGGTGCCAACACGGACGCATCTACGCACCCAGCTGCACATCGCCATCATCAACAACAGTGACTCACCCATGAATGAGATCACCGTGCACGTGCAATTTCTCGAATCGCGCGGGGGGAAATCACAACCCACCAAAGAACGCCCCCTTTATTTCGAAGGTCCGCTCGCGCCGGGGCACGCCGTCAAATGGTCGACAGAGGCTCGTGGTGACAGCTACGAACTGTTGATCCCTGACATGGGACAGCTGGGTCCAAACGGCGATGGAGCCGCGCCTGCTCAGGCATTTGTCGATCTACTTCACGCAAACAACCGCCCCGTTCGGCTCCACGCGGCGCGCATGCTCAGCTACTTGGGGGACGCACGTGCCCGAGACGCAGCGCTCGAATTGAAAGACGCGCTGCGTGCAGCTGAGGCACCCTTCCTGCGACGGGTCTTGATGGCCACGGGTGACGTGCGCGTGTGCGACACGGAGATCGCGGATCAATCGTCGCGCACCTTGGGAGCGTGCGTCTACAATGCGACCGAGAAGGAGCAAAACCATGTTGGACTCGCGCTCCACAGCCTCAGCGGGAGTCTCGATGTACAACAGCCGCTCGCGGACCCACCCCAGCTGCTCGCCTCGAGCAAGTGGCGCATCGCTCAGCCCATTGCCGCGCAAACAGGAGTATTCGTTCGCATCACACCTCCTGCGGGGCCGTTCAACACACCTGGCAGCAGCCTGGAGTTGTTTGCGGACGACTTTGATCTGCTCGAATGAGCCGCAGGCGATGCCGAAACGGCGTCGTCCGCTCAGCGGCGCGCGGGTGGGTACGAGCTGGGAGGACGCACCAAGGGCAATGGATTGGGGATGAGCTGCCGCAACGCGGACATGAGTCCCTGTAGTGAGCTCGGACCGGAAGCAAGGCACAACACCGTCATGAGGTCGCTCGCCTCACTAGCGACTGAGCCGGTCGTCTGGCGCTCCCAACCGGGACTCAATAGCCAGCCTACCCGCTGCTTGAGACCTAAAGGCAAACGCTCATACCCGGGTCGCTCGAGCAGCGCCAAGAGCAGCGCGCGCTGCATGGCACGGGCGTGGCGCGGAGAACTACAGTTGGGTAGCGAGAGCGAACCGCTCCTGAGCCAACCTGCAGCTTGCTCCCGAATGTGATCCGGAAACTGCAACACCGGCCGCGCCTGCGCAGCCCCGGCACCGCTCGAAGCGTCAGCGGCCTTGGACGGCGCAGCACCGAGCGAGCTGTCAGCAGCTGCGAAATGAGCTAGAGCCGGCGCACCTCCCTCGACCGGTCCACTTGGCTCAAACGGCGGTGGAAAATGAGCGAAAGCGGTGGATGGAGGCGGTGGACCGTCTGACTCTGCGGCGGGTACCGGGCCCGGCACCACCTGCTGCGCAGGTCCCAACAGGTCGGCGGGTAACCCAGGGGGCTTGGGGATGGTCACGGGCGGCGAAACTGACACCGTGGCCTCGTCGGCTTCAGGCTTGGTCGAATAGAAACCGGCACTGGCACTCAAGCGCGTCTTGGACGCACGGCGTGTTTCCGAAGGCCGGCTGCCGCTCAACACCTCAACGGCGGGCTTGCGCGGGGGCGCGTCATCCAAGCCGAGCAGTGACTTCCACGACAAACCAGTCCACGCGGCTGATGCAGCCCCGTTCGACCCCGGAGCGCGAGAATCAGCGCGCGGGCTCGCCTCGGGGGCAACGCCCAACTGAGTAGAAGGCTTCTTTCTATCCGCGTTCACGACGATGTGTAACCCCGAACGCCCGCCGAATGGGCGCACTATGTAGTTACATGTGGCACTAGGGGCGTCAACGAAAATTCGCACCACCTTCTTCTTTCCGTCACCTGCGCCGTGCTTGCTTTCAACCGCGCCGTGCCTGCTTTCAACCGCGCCGTGCCTGCTTTCAACCGCGCCGTGCTTGCTTTCAACCGCGTCGTGCCTGCTTTCAACCGCGTCGTGCCCGCCTTCTTCGACGCCGTGTGGGTCTTCTCTGCGCTGGGGGGTGGGTCCTTTCCCTGGGTGTGCATCTTTTTATGCGCCAGCGTCCGGGCATCCTCCCTCAATCACCTTCTTTTGCCGCTTGTGGTTCAAACAGTGCTTGATGGGTTTCGCTGAGCATCTCACGGAGCGGTACCCCCGGTGGCACGCGTGAAACGTCCAAGCGAGCCAGGTTATCCCAAGTGGCAAACGCACCAGGAAACCAGTGACCCTTGGCCTGGAACATGTTGTAGCGATACTTACCAAAAGCTAACATATCGTAGCATTTGAGCATGCGTCGAAAGCGGAGCACTTCAGGGATGTTGATGCCGCTTGGGTCATTTTCAAATTCGTAGCCGTCGTACGCGCTGTGCGGGTCGACCGCCAGGCGCGCATCGAGCTTGTGCTGAATGTTGAGATCGGAGGGGCTGAGGGGGATGCTAGTGGGGAAAATTCCGTCCATTTCCTCGAAATGCTGCGGCTCTGTCATGCCAAAGGACAAGGTGTGTACGCAGGGCAGGCGCAAGCAGAAGCGGGCGTTCCACTGAATGGGAGAAAGCGGCGCGGTGAGACCCCGGAGCAAGGGCGGTGGATTGAACAAATGCCCGCCCTTGTCGTTGGGCGAAATGATGAAAACCCCCATGTCGAGCGCTTGCGCCAACAATATTGCACCCAAGTTGCGCTGAAAAAAGTAGTAGTAATGGAGGTTGACGAAATCAAAACGATTGCTGAGCAGAGCTCGGTGAATCACCTTGAGCGGGGCATGGGTAGAAAACCCAAGATGGCCGATCACGCCCTGGGCTTGATAGTCGGCGAGCACGTCGAGCGGCCCCCCTTTGGCCAGAGCCTGATCCAAGATCTCGCTGGTGTTGATGCCATGAAACCCATAGAGATCGATGTGGTCGGTGCGCAGTCCCACCAGCTGTTCCTCCACCACGCGCTTCATCTCGTCGCCGGTGACTGCACTGCCCTTGGTCATGAGCGTGAATGAGTCCCGCGCGAGCCCGAGCTCGGCGATTGCCGCGCCGTACGCGTATTCACTCTTGCCGTAGCCGTAGGCGGTCTCGATATGATTGATGCCCCGCGCAAGCGCGATGCTGAGCATGTTCTTGCACTGCTCGATGATCCGGGGATGAGGCTGGTCCCGTGGCTTGGACCAGCCATCGTGGTAGCGCATACCCCCCAGCGTAATGACGCTCAACTTGCGATTGGTTCGACCAAACCTGCGATACTCCATAGCCGATACTCGCTGTATCACGGGCGCGCCGCAGTTTCACGGATAGCCGCAGGTTCAGGGGGGTCGGACCTACGCCGTAGCCGAGAAGGCGATGTTCGCCTGACGGAACATGGTCTGCAGCCCGGTCTTGTCGATGGATTTGCTGAGCGCCTCATCCGCTTCCACTTTGCCGTTCTTCACGAGGTCAAACAAGCTGTCGTTCATCATGCGCATGCCAATGTTCTTGGACGTTTGCATGATCGAGGGGATCTGAAAGATTTTTCCTTCTCGGATCAAGTTGGCAATGGCCGGGACGCCAATCATCACCTCCAGCGCGGCCGCGCGCCCGCCGCCCTTTTTCTTGCACAACATCTGCGCAATCACACCCTTGAGACTGGTCGACAGCATGGTGCGCACTTGGTTCTGCTGATCGGTCGGAAACTGATCGATGATGCGATCAATCGTGCTGGGCGCTGACGAGGTGTGGAGCGTTCCAAACACCAAATGGCCCGTTTCAGCAGTTTCCATCGCAATGGCGATCGTCTCCAGATCACGCATTTCGCCGAGCAACACGATGTCGGGGTCCTCGCGCAGCGCTGCTTTGAGCGCCGATTTGAAGCTTTTGGTATGCACCCCTACCTCGCGTTGATTGATCAGGCTGCGCTTGTTGGGGTGAACGAACTCCACCGGATCTTCGATGGTGATGATGTGCTTCTTCTGATTGGCGTTGATGTAGTCGATGAGGGCAGCGAGCGTGGTCGATTTACCCGACCCCGTCGGGCCCGTCACCACCACCAGGCCCTTGGCGAGGTTGGTCAAACCAAGCAAGTTGGTGGGCAGGCCCAACTGCTCCACGCTCAGGATCTTGGTGGGGATGATACGAAACACCCCGCCTATCCCACCCAGATCGCGAAATACGTTGGAGCGAAACCGCGCCACTCCGGGAATTTCATGGGCAAAATCGGTATCATTCGTTTGATCGAACTGGTCGAGGTTGCGCTGCGGCATCATGGGCCGCAGGAGCTGCTCGGTGTCTGCTTCACGCAAGACGGACGTCTGCGGGATGGGGACAACGTCTCCGTCCAAACGCAAGATGGGCGGCGAGCCCACGGAAATGTGCAAGTCCGATGCGCCCATCTCGACCATCTTGCGAAGCAGAACGTCAATGGCTTCAGTTGAACCCGTTGGACCGTGGCCAACTTTGGGCGAAGGCGGTGGGGACTGAGACTCCACGCGCACCTGTTTCATGGACACTTGAGTCGGATTGTAAGTCACCGCGGGCGGATGAAACTCTGCGCTTGGTACAACTACGGGCGCGGCCACCGCTTGAGCAACTACGGGCGCCGGCGAATGAATGGTTTGCACGACCGGACCAGGTTCTGAAGTCGTCGGCGGAATCATCGCGCCGCCCTTCTTGCTCAGGTCAAAATGAGCGTGCACGAGCCCCATCTTGAGCTCGGCCGTGGCCTCCACCACCCCGTGCCCGGGCAGGTCGAACGACCATGACGCCCAACCGCTGTTGAGTGCACGGCGTGCGTCCCCGGTCAGCACCGGCTCCAGCATGGCGTTGATGCGTTCGGGCGTTTGTGTATCCCCGCGTACCTCATTTTCCCCAGCTGCGGTGATCACGATGGTGCGTCGACCAGGCACCAGGCGCACTTCTACGGCATCGACCATAAGAGCACGCTTGAGCAGATCCTTGAGATTCAGTTTAACCACACGACTAGCAAACTATTGATTTTGCCATGGGGTCAAGGGCAAAGCCGAGCAATCGCCACTCATGTAAGTTGGGGTGGGCGACGCTTGCCCCGCTGTCCTGCCGCTTCAATAGCGCACATGCACCACCGTACCGCGCTGCTTGTTGAGCGCGCTGTGCCAGCCTTGGGGCACCTCTGGGTCCGTCCACTCAAACAACCACGCTGCGTCTTGGGGGGCCAGGTTGATGCAACCGTGGCTGCGTTTCCGGCCAAAATCATCGTGCCAATACGCGCCGTGCAAGGCGAAACCGCGATGAAAATATTGAACGTGGGGCACGTCCTGCAGCTCATAAGAATCCGCCCGGTCCTCATCCCCGTCCATCGTGCTGCTGACAGATTTCTCATAGATCATGAACGTGCCGCGCACTGTCCGTTCGCCGTCCGGATCGGACTCTCCCTCGTCCCCTAAACCGCCACGACCGGTGCTCACCAGGGTGGCAAAGACAGGCCTTTGCCCCTCATAGGCGACGAGGGTTTGCATACCGACCGACACGTCGATCCATTTGCGCGTCCCGGTCGCCACACTTGGATAACTGGAGCGCGGTTCGATGACGCGGACCGATTGAGCGGCCAGCCACAGTCCTTCACTGGTCTCCAGCATTCCGCCCGGCGCGCGCCCCCCCGTCAGGTGGTAACCGCGTCGTTGCCGCTGCTCACCCGCAGCCACGAACATTCCTCGCTCGTTGCGCCGCCACAGGGCGGTGGCGCCTTCGGCGACGAACGCCACGGGAAGCGACTGTTCGGGACTGAAATGCAGCGAGAAGTCCGTAGGCTCTTGCACCAAGTCCAAGCGATCTAGCGCGAGCAGGTCGAGCTCCGAGCTCAAACCAAACACCCGGCCGTTGTGAGAAAAAGTTTCGAGCAGGGCAAATCCGCTGTCGGTGCTCGCCCGACCGGCGTGCACTTGAAAGCGCAGTGGACTCTTGGTGCCATAGGGCTTTTCCAGGCTCTGACCTTGGGCCAAAAACGCCGGAGGATCAGCTGCGATGTCCCAGCGCTGGGCGAGACCGGTACGCTCGGCCCACAGCTGAAATGCCGCCCCGCGGTCGACGACGTCCCTGCCCTCTACCTCGATCATTTGCGCAAGGGTGGGCAAGCGAAAGTAGCGCTCGGGCGGCCGAGACTTGCTCTTGGCGTAGTGATAAGGAAACCCCTTGCCGCGGACCGCGCGTCGCTTGAGCGCCTGCACCAAGGGATGCCTGAGATCGAGCGTGGCGCCCTTGCCCACGCACACGAAGCCACGCGGATTGATGCGCCACCAGCCGCCTTCGCAGCCCTCGTTTTCAATCGCCGGACCTTGAGCGTCGACGATCTGGCCCGCGCGCAAGTAACCCAAGCGGGTGCGTTTAGACCCGACATCCGTGTAGATCCAGGTGCGCCAGGCGATGCTCGCCAGCTGGCTTCCGTCGGGTGCAAACGGCAACTGGTCATCGATGGTTCCTGCGCTGGGCGAGATGACCGACGACATGGATTGACTTGGGTCGAGCTTGATGGAAGTTGGGTCGACGCCGACGGTGAGCGCGAGCTCCGCAGGGCTGTCCGGTGCCGCTGTCCGTGCGAGCGGGGGTTGTCCCTGCTCACAGCCCAGCAACATCAAGCTCAGTAGCCCAAGGGCGGGCTTCGGCCATGGCAAGTGTCCAGACACAGCGCAGCTTCAATAGACGAGCTTGCGGCAAATTGTCGAGGACCCTTTTCAGGTCTTCGCCCGTGCGGCATGGTCCGCCCGTGCTCGCTGTCCCCTCCTCGCTGTTTGCCATCCTCAAAGAAATTCTTCGCCACCTGCTGCGACGGCCCGTCGTGGGTGTTTCAGTGATCGCGCGCACGAAAGCCGGGCAACTGGTGTTGATCAAGCGCGGGGACACACACCTTTGGGCGCTCCCGGGTGGCACCGTCGAGTGGGGTGAGGACCTCCGGACCACCGCCCTACGTGAACTGCTGGAGGAAGCCGGCATCAAGCAAGCCCAACTGGGAAACTTGTGTGGTGTCTACTCCCACCCCGACCGGGATCCGCGATTTCACGCCATAACCATCCTCGTTCATGCAACGGTCGCTGAACCGGAGCAACCCCCTTACAATCCGGCCGAGATAGTGGAGGTTCGACTGTTTGCGATGGATCAGCTCCCGCTCGAGCTATCCCACGGCAACCGGGAGATGCTCGACCGTGCCCTGTCGGGCGCACATTTTTGGGAGTGAAATGAATATCAAAATTGGGATTGCGCTGTTGGCATTGGTGTTGTCCGGATGCGGCATGGGCGGCATTTTTGGATTGGGCGTGCACACACAAAAGACTGTCGTGCGGCCGCCGAGTGACGTCCAAGTCATCCTGACGGTGAGCAATGGCAGTCAGCCTGTAGATCATCTGGCGGAGCACAACTTCAAGATCTACGAAAATGACCTCCTACTCGACCGCAACGAAATCGGGTTGCGGCTGTTGCCCAAGACGTCCATGACCGCAGGCTTCACGGTGCTGCTGGTGGACGTCAGCGGACAACCCGACGAAAGCGCGCTGCGTCGCATTGAACGAGGCGCCACCCACTTGGTCGAGAAAATCAGCGTGACCCAACCCGTGGCTGTCGTTGTCTTCGACGGGAGCGCACGGCCGCGGGAGGTCGCTCGCTTCTCTCAAGTCGAGCGGGCAACTGTACGGCCCGTGCCGTCCCTCAAGCCCTTCCTCAGCGGTGACCAGTCCCGCGACGTGAATGGCGCGCTACTCAGCGTGATCCGCGGCGTACAGCTGGAGCTCACCAAGACCAAAAAAGAAGCCCAGTTTGGTACCATCATCACGTTGTTACAGGGACCGGACTTGGCGGGCCGGACTGACGAGGGCGCGGTGCGCAAAGCCATCTTCGAATCGGGCTACACCTTCATCAGCGTGGCCCCCAAGGGTGCATCCATTGAGGGGTTGTCCTTGATTGGACACACCCGACAGTACGAGTTTGACACCATGGACACCCTCCCCATGCAGCTGAGCGACGTGGGCATGCATGTCCGCGCCCTGTTCAACAGCCACTACGTGCTCTCCTATTGTTCACCAGGCCGAGCGGGTGAACGGAAACTCAAAGTGGTCGTGAAGTCCGAGCGTGACAGTGGCATGAACCAGCGTGGAAGCACCAAGACCAAGTTCAGCGCCCAAGGCTTTGTCGGAGGATGTACTGAGGGCGGCGCTCCCAAGCTGGTAAAACTTACGCCGACGCCTGCGGCGCCCCCGGCGGCAGCGCCACCCGCTTCCACAGACAGTGCACCGACAGCAAGCGACGCGGGGGAGCAAGAGGAGGTGATTGTCCCACCGCCTAGCTCAGGAAAATACGAATAGCCCTTTAGGACCTGCCCGAATGCACCGTTTTGTACGGTCATGATGGACCATCCACAGGAGGCAGGCCCCGCACCTGCTCGGCACAGCACCCGCCCTCGCGAGACTGCGCCTGCGGACGGCGTGACCAGCGACGACGTGCTGAGTTCCGGGCTGCGCAGTGGCCCGGTCAGCATCCTGCTCGTGGACGACGATCACGAGACGGCACGGGCCTTAGCGCGCTCCCTCGCTGCGCTCGGACACCAGGTCAGCACATTTCACGAAGGTGAACTGGCGCTCGCCGCCCTGGACCATCAAAGTTTCGACGTGGTGCTTTCCGACATCGGAATGCCGCACATCACTGGGTTTGAACTGCTCGCCGCCGTGCGCCGGCGCGATGAGCACATCCCCGTAGTTTTGCTCACCGGAGATCCGTCGGTGAGTAGCGCGGCTCAGGCGCTGGAAGTGGGCGCGTTTCGTTACGTCACCAAACCGGTCGAGTTGCCCAAGTTGATGAGCGTCGTGGAGAAGGCCGCCAACATGTATCGGATGGCCATCGCCAAGCAGCAAGCCGCCATTTTTCTCGGCGGACAGGCGGGACACGGCGCGGAGTTCGTGGGCCTGCATCGTGCGTTTGATCGTTGTCTGAGTGGGCTACATCTGGCTTATCAGCCCATCATCAGCGTCACGGAGCGCAGAGTCTTTGGATATGAAGGCCTGATGCGGAGTCGT
>Ga0315912_10003254_pt1 | contig 16339 bp, 14 predicted proteins | sample VfabasoilMG_FD_204469 | JGI IMG/M metagenome (GOLD analysis project Ga0315912, IMG submission 204469) | Garden soil microbial communities collected in Santa Monica, California, United States - V. faba soil | ecosystem: Environmental > Terrestrial > Soil > Garden | place: USA: California... | reverse complement strand
TGACGAGCCGCGCGCGTGAATGCCGCGCAAGGGTTTCATGCCGTGCATGCGGCAGCGGCCGCTATCGCGTTGTGCAGCTGTTGGAGCCCGTCCGTCAGTGCCGCCGGCCCGGGTTGCAGGATGAGCGCCGATTTGATTTCGTAGATCTGGCCGTGCTGGACGGCAGGCACATGCTCCCATCCGGCGCGCGATCGAATCCGTTCGGGCCGCACCGCCTTGCCGCACCACGAGGCGACGATCACGTGAGGCGATCGGCGGACGACCTCGCTGGGTTCGACGATGCGATCCTTGCCCAGCTTCGCGTCGCACAGCTCGGGAAAGATCGGTTCGCCGCCGGCGATGTCGACGAGCTCTTCCACCCAACGGATCCCCGAGATGAGGGGCGTGTCCCACTCCTCGAAGAAGACCCGCGGTCGCCTCGGCAGGCGAGCCGCCTGCTCGCGTACGCGGTCGAGGCCGGTCTCCAGCTCGGCGACGAGCGCCGAGGCCCGCTCGGCGCGGCCGACCAGCCCACCGACGATCAGGATCATCTGCAGGATCTCGGCGACGCTGCGCTGGTTGAACAGCATCACCGGATAGCCGCGCTTGGCGAGATCCGCGGCAATGTCGCCCTGCAGGTCTGAGAAGGCAAGCACGAGATCCGGCGAGAGCGCCTCGATCTTCTCGTAGCGCGCGTGCAGGAACGCCGACACGCGCGGCTTGCGGCGCGCTTCGGGCGGACGCACCGTGTAGCCCGACACGCCCGCGACGCGGTCGCCTTCGCCCAGCAGGTAGAGCGTCTCGGTCGTTTCCTCGGTGAGGCAGACGATGCGCCGCGGATAGCGATCGGTCACACCGGCACGAAATCGCGCCACGAAAACGGTGGACGCGTCACCGCCACGCCGGTCTCGATGTCGAGCGGCCGTTCGAACATCGGGCCGGCATAGACGCACGTGTGAAACTCGCCCTTTTCGCCGCAGGGATCGATTCCGGCGGGGAGGTCCGTCAGCAGCGACGCGTCGAACTCGCGCCCGGCAAACGAGGCGTCGAGAACGCGCGTGTCCACGCAGGCGATCCGCGCCCGCAGGCCGCCGTCGATCATGTCCGCTGCGAGCTGCCGTGTGGGAATCTGCCACAACGGAAAGAGCGGCTCCAGGCCCGTGCCTTCCAGGTTGCGTTCACGGTAGCGGCGAACGTCTTCCAGGAAGAGATCCCCGAACGCCATGTGCGTGAACTCGTCGCGCATCACCTGCTCGACGCACACGCGCATCCGCGCCTCGTATTCGTCGTTCGAGCAGGGGTCGGGAATGGGCACGATGTGGAGCGGCAGACCGGCGGCCGCGGCCTGGGCTTCGAGCACGTCGCGCCGCACCGCGTGCATCGCGACACGTTGAACGGATTCGTTGATGGTCGTCAGCAGCCCGGCCACGGCGCCTGGATGGCGCTGCCGCAACACGTGCAGCGCCCAGGCGCTGTCCTTGCCCGAGCTCCACGACAGGAGGATCTTCACTTGTAGGCGTCGGCGTGCAGCACCCGCGCCATCGCCTCGGCGCCCTGCGCGATGCGCGGGCCGGCGACCACGACGTGATCGCCGATCAGGGCGTGAACCTCACGATTGCGGACCGCCGGAATCGACGCCAGCGTGTTCCACACTTCGAGGTCGGTGCCGGGATAGTTCCCCGCCGGCGCACCGGAGCGCAGCTCGAGCAAGACGTCGGGAGCGACGCGCAGCATCGTTTCCGACGACGGCTGCAGCGACTCGCGCTTCACGTCCTCGAACACGTTCTGCCCGCCGGCAATCTCGAGCATCTCGTTGAGGAAGCCGCTGCCGCCCTGGGCGTAGATGCCCTGCAGCGTGCCGGGCTGGCGGCCGATCACCAGCATCGTGCGCGGCCGGTCGAGCCCGGCGACTTTCTTCCGCACCACGTCGAGCCCGGTCGTGATTCGCACGACCACTTCGCGCGCCTGCGCCTCGTGACCGGTGACCGTGCCAAGCGTCGTGATGGTGTCGAGCGTCCCCAAAACCGCGTCGGTCGGCGCGTGGCGGTAGTTGAACGTCTTGATGCCGGCCTTCTTGAATCGCGCCTCGGCGTCGTTCTGCGAGCCGTACACCACGACGAGGTCGGGCCGCAGCGCCAGGATCCGTTCGGTGTCGGGATCGATGAGCGCGCCGACCTTCGGCAGCGACTCGACCTCGGCCGGGAAGTGGTCGTAGCTGCTGACGCCGACCACCTGCCTCCCCGCGCCGATCGCGAACAGCATCTCGGTGACCGAGGGCACCAGCGACACGATGCGCAGCGCCCCGGCGGCGGGCGCCGGAGCATTCTGCCCGCACGCCACGGCGACCAGCGCAACCGCCACCGCCATCGCGCAAATGCCCGCGCGAAGCGCGGGCCAACAGACACTGGCAGCGAGGCGCAGCCTGAACGGTTCGAGGCGGAGCCTCGCTAACCTTCGCGTACGAGCAGCCACAGGAAGAACGGGCCTCCGATGATAGCGGTGACGATGCCGACGGGGATTTCGACCGGTGCCAGCAGCGTCCTGGCCAGGAGATCGCACGCCACCAGGAACGTCGCGCCGAAAAGCGCCGACGCCGGCAGCACGATGCGGTGATCGGACCCCACGAGGAGACGCACGAGGTGCGGTACCACGATGCCGATGAACCCGATCGGGCCCGCGAGCGCGACGGCGCCGCTCGTGGCCAGCGACGCGCTGAAGAACGCCCAGCGCTGGGTCGCCACCACGTCCACGCCGCGCGCCGATGCCGAGTCCGTGTCGACCCCCATCAGATTCAGCGCTGCCGGCAGGCGGACGAAGATCGCCGCGGCGGCGGCGACCAGCGGCAGGGCGGCCAGAATGGGTCTGAACCCGCCGACATCGAGATCGCCCATCAGCCAGCGCGCGGCCCGGGCCACTTCGGCGAAGTCGGCCAGGTACTGCACGAACACGATGAGCGCCGAGAAGAAGGCGTTGAGCGTGACACCTGCCAGGAGCAGCACCGTGGTGGACATCACGCGGCGCGGGCCGTTGGCCAGCGCATACACGATGGCCGCGGCGAGACCGGCGCCAGCGAGGCTCGCGGCCGGCACCGACGACCACGGGCCGACGGCGAGGGTGCCGCCGAGGATGATCACGAGCATGGCCCCGAGCGAGGCGCCGGCGGACACGCCGAGCGTGAAGGGCGTGGCGAGCGGGTTGCGAAGCAGCGCCTGAAACACGACCCCGGCCGACGCAAGCGCCGCGCCCACGAGCGCGCCCGCCAGCACGCGCGGCAGACGGGCGATGAACAGGATCTGCGCGTCCACGTTGGTGGCAAACGGGATCGACGCGTCGAGCGCGCGCCGCAAGTTGATCGACGAGCTGCCGAGGAGCGGGGCCACCACGCACGTGACGATCGCGAGTGTGCCGAACCCGGCGATCGTCAGCACGAGGCGCGAGCGGATCGGGCGTCCGCTGCCCGCCAGCGGGGCGAGAGCGGTGTGTGTGGTGGCGTCCATCACCCGACCCGCCGCACCGGCGTCACCGTGAGGTGGCCCGCCGACTGATGGAATTGCACGTCCGCGTCCACGTCGTAGAGCCGCCGCACGTTGTCGCTGGTCAGAACCTGCGCCGTGGCACCGTGGCGCACCAGACGCCCGTCGCGCAGGAGCGCGAGCGTGTCGCACATGGATGCGGCCAGGTTGAGATCGTGCGTCGCCATGACCATCGTCACGTCGTGCTCGCGGCTCAAGCGGCGCAGCAGCGCCGCCACTTCGAGCTGATAGCCGAGGTCGAGCGATGCCGTCGGCTCGTCGAGCAGGAGCACGTCGGGCTGCTGGGCGAGCGCGCTGGCGATGACGACGCGCTGGCGTTCACCGCCGCTGAGCGACGTGAACGGGCGATGCGCGAGATGCAGCGTCCCGGTGGACTCGAGCGACTGGTGCGCGATCGCGAGGTCGCCCGGGCCTTCGAGCTGGGTCGGGTGCAGGTGCGGATGGCGGCCCATCAGCACGATTTCGAGCGCTGTGTAGTCGAACGCCGGGTGGGTGTCCTGCGGCACCACCGCCATGTGGCGGGCGGCCGCGCGCCGCGGCATGTCGGCGAGCGAGCGTCCTTCGAGCGTCACGCTCCCCGATACAGGCCGCAGCACGCCGGCCATCAGCTTCAGCAGCGTCGTCTTGCCGCAGCCGTTGGGCCCGAGCAGGCCGGTGAACGAGCCGCGCGCCACCGCCAGGCTGACGTCCGACACGGCGGGCACGACGGCGCCTTTCCCGCGGCGTGGATACGCGTACGAAAGCTCGTGCGCGACGAGATACGTCGATGAACTGGAGCTCATGTCTCCCCCCAGCGTCCTTCGCGCTGGAACAAGGAACGTCAAACCGGGGGAGAGGTCTCCTGGCTCGCGGAGGAATCGAACGGTGCGGCTGGTCTTCCCGCGCGCCTGCCAGCGATACCGGCAAATTCGCGCAGTGACGTGGGGCGCCGAACCTCTCCGCTTACAGTGGCGGGACCGCGTGGGCCTTTCACCCACTTCCCTGTTCACCCGGCGGGTAACTGACCGGAGTATACCTTGGGGGCCGCCCGCCCGGAGGGCGGGCAATCAAACACTGTCCGGCGGATCACGTAAAATTAGGGACCTCGTGCACGCACGCCTCCGCGCGGCCGGACTGGCCGATATCGACGAGAAACTGCAGAATTCCGAGCGCCTGACGCTCGAGGACGGCGTGCGCCTGTTCGAGACGCCGGACCTGCTGGCCGTGGGCTACCTGGCGAACCGCGAGCGCGAGAAGCGGCACGGCGCGCGCACCTACTTCAACTACAACCTGCGGCTCGAACCAACGAACGTGTGCGAGGCCACCTGCCTCTTCTGCTCGTTTTCACGGCTCGAGCAAGGCATGCCCGAGGCGTACACGATGTCGCTCGAGCAGGCCTGGGACAAGCTGCGGCAGCGCGCGAACCAGCCGCTGACCGAGGTGCACGTCGTCAACGGCCTCAACCCGCACCTTCCGTTCAGCTACTACACGGAGCTGCTGCGCGGCTTCAAGCGCATCCGCCCGTCGATTCACTTGAAGTGCTTCACTGCCGTCGAGATCGCGTACTTCTCGCAGCTCTATGGCATGACCGACGAGCAGGTGCTGCATGAGCTGAAGGACGCGGGTCTCGACTCGTTGCCCGGCGGCGGCGCCGAGATCTTCGCCGAGCGCGTGCGCCGGAAGATCTGCCACGACAAGGCCGACGCGGATCGATACCTCTCGATTCACCGCATCGCGCACCGCATGGGTCTGCGCACCAACGTCACGATGCTCTACGGGCACATCGAGACGATGGAAGAGCGCGTCGATCACATGCTGCGCGCCCGCGCGCTGCAGGACGAGACGTCCGGGTTCCAGGCGTTCATCCCGCTCGCGTTCCATCCCGACAACAACCAGATGCGGAAGCTGCCGGCCCCGACTGGCACCGACACGCTGCGCGTGCACGCGGTGTCGCGGCTGATGTGCGACAACATTCCGCACATCAAGGCGTTCTGGATTGCGACCGGGCTCGAGATGGCGCAGGCCGCGCTGTGGTTCGGCGTGGACGACCTGGACGGGACCGTGCAGGAAGAGAAGATTTACCACATGGCCGGATCGCCCACGCCCGAGGGGATGACCACGGCGGGCCTCACGCGCCTCGTGCGCGCGGCGGGGCGCGAGCCCTACGAGCGCGACACGCTCTACAACATCGTCAACGTCCCGCCGGTCGACGCGCCCGAAGCCGCGTATTCCTCGCCGGCATAAGCGATATTCGAGGCGACCTTTTGCACGGACGCGGTTACCATCCGCGTCATGCTCAGCCTTCGCACTCTCGTAGCCCCGACGCTCGCCGTTGCCCTGACGGCGACGGCCGCGTTCGCGCAGCAGCCTGACGCTCCAGGTCCCGGCCGCGGGCCCGGCCGCGGGTTGGGGGGCTTCGTCCAGTCGACCGATCCACGCGTCCAGAATCGGACCTATCACTTCGCCGACACCAACGAGGAGCTGCCCTACTGCGTGTTCGTGTCCTCCAAGGTTTCAAAGGACAAGAAGGCGCCGCTCATCATCTCGTTGCACGGTCTCGGCATCGGCCCGGGTTTCATGTGCCGGGGCAAGGCGCTCGACCTCGCGGAGGAAGGCGGCTACATCCTCGCCGCGCCGATGGGCTACAACGTCGGCGGCTGGTACGGCTCGCCGGTCATCACCCTTGACGGCCGCCGTGGCCGTGGCCCCGCAGGGCCGCCACCGCCGGCCAATCTCGCGGAGCTGAGCGAGAAGGACGTGCTGAACGTGCTAGCGATGATCCGGAAGGAATACAAGGTCGACAACGATCGCACTTACCTGATGGGGCACTCGATGGGCGGCGCGGGCGCGCTCTTCCTGGGGTCGAAGCACGCGAAAGAGTGGGCGGCCATCGCGCCCATCGCGCCGGCGGCGTTCAGGATGAACGACACGCGCGCGGATATCCTCAAGACGATCAAGACGGCCGGTGTGCCGCTGTTCGTCACGACCGGCGATGCCGACGAGGCGGTGCCCGTGTCGAACACCCGACTGTGGGCCGACACCATGAAAGAGCTGAAGTTGAAGGGCGAGTACAAGGAGTACCCGGGCGTCACCCACGGCCCGATCATCGAGGCGGCGATGCCGGACATCTTCGCCTTCTTCAAGGCCCACAAGAAGTAGAGCTAGCCGGATCCGGCCCATCCGGGCCGGATTTCCTCCTTCCGTCACAGGATCGTATAATTCCCTCAGTCCAAATCCTCAGGCGAGAGCCGTCGGGGGTTTGGGCTTTTTCATATCCGGAGATTGCGAAAAGTTTCACAAGGTTCACGAGCACCAACAGGAAGGACACGACCGCCGATGCCGTCCATCATTCCGCTGCTCAACGACTACGAGAAGCAGCATCTCTCCGAGCGCCAGGCGCTGCCCGAGAAGTATCTCGGTCTGTCCGACGCCGAGATGGAGACGCGCATCGCGGCAGCCAGGGCGACGCTCGGGTCGAGGCTCGTCATCCTCGGCCATCACTACCAGCGCGACGAAGTGATCAAGTTCGCCGATTACACCGGCGACTCGTTCCGCCTCGCGCGCCAGATTGCCAACCGTCCCGAGGCCGACTACATCGTCTTCTGCGGCGTGCACTTCATGGCCGAAAGCGCCGACGTGCTCTGCGCGCCGCACCAGCAGGTGATCCTGCCGGACCTCGCGGCCGGCTGCTCGATGGCCGACATGGTCGAGCAGGGGCAGCTCGAGACCGCGTGGGAAGAGCTGCAGCAGATGGGCATCACCGGCGTCGTGCCGGTGACCTACATCAACTCGGCGGCGTCGATTAAGGCGTTCGTGGGCGAGCGCGGCGGCACGGTGTGCACCTCGTCGAACGCGGCGGCCACGCTGAAGTGGGCGTTCAGCCGCGGCGAGCGCGTGCTCTTCCTGCCGGACCAGCACCTGGGGCGGAACACCGCCTACAAGATGGGTATCCCGCTCGACGAGATGCAGGTGTGGGATCCCCACGAGATTTTCGGTGGCCTTACGCCCGAGCAGGCGCAGGGCGCGAAGATGCTGCTGTGGAAGGGCCACTGCTCGGTGCACACCCGCTTCACCGCGGCGCAGATCGCGACGGTGCGGAAGCAGCACCCCGGCATCCGCGTGATCGTGCACCCCGAGGTGCCGTGGGAGGTCGTGCAGGCGGCCGACGACAGCGGCAGCACCGAATACATCATCAAGACGGTGTCGAACAGCCCGAAGGGATCGGTGTGGGCGGTCGGCACCGAGGTACACCTGGTGAACCGTCTCGCGCACGACATGGCGCCGGACCGGACCGTGATCTCGCTCGATCAGTTCGGGTGCCTCTGCTCGACGATGTTCCGCGTGTCGCCCAACCACCTGTTGTGGATCCTCGAGGAGCTCGTCGAGGGGCGGGTGCACAATCGGATCGTCGTGTCCGACGAGCAGAAACACTGGACAAAGGTCGCGCTGGATCGAATGCTGTCGATTACGTAGCCGCCGGTCTTTAGACCGGCCTGTCTGCATTCGAGTACGATTGCGGGCTCAGGAGGAGTCATGGCCCACGAACTTCCGAAGCTCCCGTACGACTTCGCCGCGCTCGAGCCGCACATCGACGCGCAGACGATGCAGATCCATCACGGGAAGCATCACCAGACCTACGTCACGAATCTGAACAACGCACTCGCGAACCATCCCGACCTGCAGAGCAAGAGCGTCGAGGAGCTGTGCAAGGGGTTGAGCAGCCTGCCGCAGGACATCCAGACCGCAGTCCGCAACAACGGTGGCGGGCACTGGAATCACAGCATGTTCTGGACGTGGATGGCACCAGCGTCTTCCCAAAGCGGTGCCGGCGGCGCGCCGACGGGCAAGATTGCCGACGCGATCAACGGCTCGTTCGGCAGCTTCGATGCGTTCAAGGAACAGTGGGGCAAGGCGGGCGCGGGCCGTTTCGGCAGCGGCTGGGTCTGGCTGTTGAAGGATGGCGGCAAGCTGTCGATCTCGAGCTCGCCGAACCAGGACAACCCGTTGATGGAAGGCAAGACGGCGATTCTCGGTCTCGACGTGTGGGAGCACGCCTACTACCTGAAGTATCAGAACCGCCGTCCGGACTACATTGGCGCGTGGTGGAGCGTGGTGAACTGGGCCGAGGTGAACAAGGCTCTCTAGTCGTTCTACCCTTTGAGGTACGGGGCGCCCAGCCCATCCTAAGGATGGGCTGGCCTGCCCTATAATCAGCCGTTGATGCAGCCTACCAACGTCGGGGACCCGAGCTACTTCCACAAAGTCGTCGATTGTCAGTGGGCGTGTCCGGCCCACACCAACGTTCCCCAATACATCAGGCTCATCGCGCAAGGGAAGTTCACCGACGCGTACATGGTGAACCGCGAGTCGAACGTGTTTCCCGGCATTCTCGGGCGCACGTGCGATCGCCCCTGCGAGCCCGCGTGCCGGCGCACGCGCGTGGACGGCAAGCCCGTGGCGATCTGCCGTCTGAAGCGTGTCGCCGCCGACAACCGCGGCGACGTGACGGAGCTGCTGCCGAAGGCTCCAACCAAGAAGAACGGCAAGAAGGTGGCGCTGGTCGGCGCCGGCCCGGCGTCGCTCACCGTCGCCAACGACCTCATGCCGCTCGGCTACGAGGTGACGATCTTCGAGAAGCTGCCGCAGCCCGGCGGCCTGATGCGGATCAACATCCCCTCGTTCCGCCTGCCCGCCGAAGTGCTCGACGAAGAGATCGGCTACATCGTGAACATGGGCGTGGACGTCCGCTACAACACGCCGGTCGAGAGTCTGAAGAAGCTGGCGGACAGCGGCGAGTACGACGCCGTCTTCATCGGCAGCGGCGCGCCCAAGGGCAAGGAGCTCGACATCCCCGGACGTCACGACAGCGATCAAGTGTTCATTGGCATCGAGTGGCTCGAGTCGATCCACTTCGGCCACGTGGAGTCGGTGGGGAAGCGCGTCGTCATCATCGGCGTCGGCAACACGGCGATGGACTGCTGCCGTTCGGCCAAGCGCCTCGGCGCCACCGACGTGAAGGTCATCGCGCGCAAGACGCGCAAGTACTTCAAGGCGTCGCCCTGGGAGCTCGAGGACGCCGAGGAAGAACAGGTCGAGATCCTCGAGAACCTGCAGCCGGTTCGCTTCATCGTGGAGAACGGCAAGCTGACCGGCATGGAGTTCGAGAAGTTCTCGTCGACGGAGATCGACGGCCAGCTCAAACAGGAAACGATCGGCCGCGAGATCATTCCGTGCGACACCGTGGTGCTCGCCATCGGCCAGGACAACGCGTTCCCCTGGATCGAGCGCGACATGGGGATCGAGTTCGGCAAGTGGGACATGCCGGTGGTGGACAAGAAGACGTTCATGTCCACGCGCCCGGGCATCTTCTTCGGCGGCGACGCGGCGTTCGGGCCCGCCAATATCATCTGGGCGGTGGAGCAGGGCCACCAGGCGGCCATCTCCATCCACAACCACTGCCAAGGTGTGCCGGTTACCGACCGTCCGCCGCAGGGGATGACGCTGGCGAGCACCAAGATGGGGCTCCACGAGTGGGCCTACGACAACAACTACGACCCGGTGCAGCGGCAGAAGATGAAGCACGTCGAGCTGCCGGTCCGCTTCGCCAAGATGACGACGGAGGTGGAGGTCGGCTTCACCGACGCGCAGACGGCCGCGGAAGTGCAGCGGTGTCTCAACTGCGACGTGCAAACGCACTTCACCGACTCGCTCTGCATCGAGTGCGACGCCTGCATCGACATCTGCCCCACGGATTGCCTGACCATCACCGTGAACGGCGACGAGCCCGACCTGCGCGATCGGCTGACGGCCCCCACGACCGAGCCGAGCCAGGCGCTCTTCGTATCCGGCGGCCTCAAGCAGACCGGCCGCGTGATGGTGAAGGACGAGAACGTCTGCCTGCACTGCGGCCTGTGCGCCGAGCGCTGTCCCACCTACGCGTGGGACATGCGGAAGTTCGCCGTTGAAATTCCCCTTGCCGGAGCGTTGGAGCCGGCGAAAGCGTAGGTCGGGTCCACGTCGACCCAACGGACACTTGATGGATCGAGTCAACGACTTCGCGTTCAAGATCGCCACCGCCAACGGCACCGGGTCCGCGTCGGCCAACGGCCTCATCATGCAGGCCATCTTCCGGATGGGCGTACCCGTCACCGGCAAGAACGTGTTCCCCTCGAACATCCAGGGCCTTCCCACCTGGTACGAGATCCGGGTCAACAAGAACGGCTACACGGCGCGCACGGCGCAGTTCGATCTGATGGTGGCGCTCAACGCCGCCACCTACGCCAAGGACGTGGCCGAGGTCCGGTCCGGCGGCTGGCTGCTGTACGACTCGTCGTGGCCGCTCGACGAGCGGCTGAAGCGCCCCGACGTCACCTACGTGGGCGTGCCGCTCGCCGAGATGTGCAACGCGTCGTTCAAGGGCGTGCGCGAGCGCATCCTGATGAAGAACATCGCCTACGCCGGAGCCCTGGCGGCGCTGCTCGATTTCGACACCGAGATCATGCGGGCGCTGCTCAAGGAGAAGTTCGGCAGGAAGCCGGCGCTGATGGACTCGAACCAGAAGGCCATCGATCTCGGCTTCAACTACGCGAAGGCGAACTTCGACTGCCCGCTGCCGATCCGGCTCGAAAAGCTGGACAAGACGAAGGACGCGATTCTGATCGACGGCAATACGGCCGCCGCGCTGGGTTGTGTCTACGCCGGCGCCACGGTGGGTGCCTGGTACCCGATCACGCCGTCCACGTCGCTGATGGACGCCTTCAGCGGCTTCTGTCAGAAGTACCGCCGCACCGCCGACGGTAAGAACCGCTTCGCGTTCATTCAGGCGGAAGACGAGCTCGCCGCGATCGGTATGGTCATCGGTGCCGGCTGGGCCGGCGCGCGCGCCTTCACCTCCACCTCCGGCCCCGGGATCTCGCTGATGAACGAATTCATCGGCCTCTCGTACTACACCGAGATCCCGGCGGTGATCTTCGACGTGCAGCGCGCCGGGCCGTCTACCGGCATGCCCACGCGCACGCAGCAGGGCGACATCATGATGTGCGCCTACGCGTCGCACGGCGACACGCGCCACATCTGCCTGTACCCGTCGGACCCGCGCGAGGCGTTCGAGTTCGCCGTCAAGGCGTTCGACCTCGCCGAGCGGTTCCAGACGCCGGTGTTCGTGCTGAGCGATCTCGACATCGGCATGAACGACTGGATGGTGCCGCGTCTCGAGTGGGACGACAGCTACAGGCCCGATCGCGGCAAGGTGCTGTCGGCCGAGGAGCTCGACTCGGCGAAGAGCTTTTCGCGCTATCTCGACGTGGACGGCGACGGCATCCCGTATCGCAGCCTGCCCGGCGTGCACCCGAAGGGCGCGTATTTCACGCGCGGCTCTGGCCATACGAAGCACGCCACCTACACCGAGGACGACGTCGAGTACACGGAAGTGCTCGACCGCATCGACCGCAAAGTGCAGCGCGCGGCGCGCTTCGTGCCGGCGCCCGTCGTCCGGAAGGCGGCCGCGGCCACCAAGATGGGGATTGTCAGCGTTGGCGGCTGCCATGCGGCGTGCATGGAGGCGCTCGACCAGCTCGCCAAGGAAGGCGTGGCGCTCGACTACATGCGCGTGCGCGGGTTCCCCTTCGGCGACGACGTGCGCAAGTTCCTCGAGTCGCACGACATCAACTTCGTCGTCGAGCAGAACCGCGACGGACAGCTGCGCAACCTGCTGACGCTCGACACCGGCTTCCCGATCGACCGCATGGAGTCGGTGCGCTACTACGGCGGGTTCCCGCTGAGCGCGAACCACGTCGTGGACGGCGTGAAGGCCAAGCTGGAAAAGGCAGCGTAGAAGGCGGCCATGACATTCATCCCGAAGCCCAAGGTTCATCACCCCGCGCTGCAGAAGAACGCGCTCGGCCTCACCCGCCGCGACTACGAAGGCGCGATTACGACGCTGTGCGCCGGCTGCGGCCACGACTCGGTGACCGCGGCGGTCGTCCAGGCGTTCTGGGATCTGTCGATCGCGCCGCACCGCGTGGCGAAGATGTCGGGCATCGGCTGCTCGTCGAAGACCCCGGCCTACTTCCTGCGCGACGCCCACGGCTTCAACGGGGTGCACGGCCGCATGCCGGCGCTTGCCACCGGAGCGAACGCCGCCAACGGCGACATCATCTACATCGGCATCTCGGGCGACGGCGACTCGCTGTCGATCGGGATCGGCCAGATGTCGCACGCCATCCGCCGCAACGTGAACCTGCTCTACATCCTCGAGAACAACGGCGTCTACGGGCTGACCAAGGGGCAGTTCTCGGCCGCCGCCGACAAGGGCTCGATGAGCAAGAAGGGGGAGGCGAACCCGATGGAGGCGATCGACGGCGCGCTGCTGGCGCTGACGCTCGGCGCCAGCTTCGTGGCGCGCAGCTTCTCGGGCGACAAGGCGCAGCTCGTGCCGATCCTCAAGGCCGGCCTGACGCACAAGGGGTTCGCGTTCGTGGACGTGATCTCGCCGTGCGTGACGTTCAACGATCACGAGGGCTCGACCAAGAGCTACGCCTACACCCGCGAGCACAACGTCGAGATCGTGCAGGCGGACTTCGTGCCGCCGGCCGCCGCCATCACCGCCGAATACGACGCCGGCACCGTGCGCAACGTGATGATGCACGACGGCAGCTGGGTGCGGCTGCGCAAGGTGGCCGAGGACTACGACCCGACCGACCGCGATCGCGCCTATGCCTACATCCGCGACGCGCAGTCGAAGGGCGAGATCGTGACCGGGCTGCTCTACATCGACGAGGGATCGCAGGACATGCACGGCCACGCGGGCACGACCGCCGAGCCGCTGACCGCGCTGCCGTACGAGTCCCTGTGCCCCGGTAACAACGAACTCCAGAAGCTCCAGCAGCGATTCCGGTGAAGCGGGCCTGAGAGACTCCGTCGAAGGCGGAGGCTCAGTGCGGCCGGACGGCCCTCCGGCCGCGCTCCAGGAACGCTCGTTCCGCGGCGTTCCCGGTCAGCGCAATCGCCGCGTCGTACGCCGAGGCGGCGTCCTGAAACCGGCGGGCGCGCCTCAGCAGATCGGCGCGGATGGCGTGCCACAGGTAGTAGCGATCGAGCGTGAGCGCGTCGACGATGGCCAGGGCCGTCTCGGTCCCGTCGATCTCCGCCACCGCTACGGCGCGATTGAGTGCCACGACCGGGCTCGGCGCCATCGCCATCAACTGATCGTAGAGCTGTAGAATCTGCCGCCAGTCGGTGGCTGCGGCGCTGGCCGCCTCGCTGTGCACGGCATTGATGGCGGCCTGAATCTGATACGGGCCGGGCTGGTTCCGCCGGAGGCAGTGCCGCACCAGGGCCTGTCCTTCCTCGATCAGACGACGGTTCCACAGGCCGCGGTCCTGATCTGGGAGCAGCACCAGGCTGCCGTCGGGCGTCACGCGTGCCGCCCGGCGCGACTCGATGAGCAGCATCAGCGCGAGCAGGCCGACCGCTTCGGGATCGCCGGGCAGCAGGGCTACAACGAGCCGGCCGAGACGTACGGCTTCGGCACACAGATCCTCGCGCACGAGCCGTTCCCCTTCGCTCGGCGTGTAGCCTTCGTTGAAGATCAGATAGATCACCGCGAGCACGGCCCGCAGCCGCTGCGGCAGATCCTCCGCGCCGGGGACTCGATACGGAATGCGGGCGTCACGAATCTTGCCCTTTGCCCGCACCAGCCGCTGTGCCATCGTCGCCTCTGGAACGAGGAAGGCATGGGCGATCTCGGCCGTCGTGAGGCCGCCCAGCAGCCGGAGGGTCAGCGCCACCTGCGCCGCCGGCGCGAGCGCCGGGTGGCAGCACGTGAACATCAACCTCAAACGTTCGTCCGGCACGGCGTCCTCCTGGTCGGGCGCGACCTCGCTGGTCAGCAGGAAGGCCGCGTGCGCGTGGCGCTCGCTGCGCGACGACTCGCGGCGCAGCCGATCGGTCGCGCGGTTGCGCGCGGTGGTGATGATCCAGCCTGCCGGACTCGGTGGAATCCCGACGGCGGGCCACCGCTGCACCGCGGCAGTGAACGCGTCCTGCACCGCCTCCTCGGCGAGGTCGATGTCGCCGCAGTAGCGGACCAGCACCGCCACCGCGCGTCCGTATTCCTCGCGGAAGATCCGTTCGATGTCCGCCTCGACAACCGGCGGCTGCGACATCAACGCTGGTCCATGAACGGCCTCACTTCGATGGGAAGCGTGATGGCCTGCGCCGACTTGCGGGCCCATTCGAGCGCCGCGTCGAGGTCCGGCGCCTTGATCACGGTGAAGCCGCCGATGTGCTCCTTCCCCTCGATGTAAGGGCCGTCGGTGGTGACGACCTGGCCGTCCTTCACGCGCACCACGGTCGCGGTGCTGGCCTCGTGCAGACCGCCGGAGAACACCCAGGCCCCGGCGGCCTTGAGCTCCTCGCGCAGCTCCTGCACCTTCTGCATGATGGGGCCGAGCATCTCAGGTACGGGTGGTGGACCGTCGGGCTGGTAGATGCTGAGCAGATACATTTGCATGGACCGTCTCCTTCAACGTCTAGACGAACGGCGGCACGGGATATCGACATCACGGGACCAGGATGAAGCGCATGACGACGCGCCGCACGGCCTCACCTGGTTGCCACCGGCAGGTAGAATCGAGCCGATGCCGCGACAGCATTCTGCCCTGGGTCTGGCGCTCGTGTGCGCCCTTACCGCGCTCTCCGCCCAGACGCCTCCGGGCGCTGCTCCCGTCGCGCCGCGCGCTGCCGCACAGGCCCCTCCTGCCTGCGACCGCACGTGCCTCGAGGGCGTCGTCGATCGCTATCTCGAGGCGCTCGTCGCGCACGACCCGTTCAGCCTTCCGCTGGCGCCGGCCGTCGCGTTCTCTGAGAACAGCCACCGGTTGCCGATCGGCGACGGCCTCTGGAACACCGCTACCGGCCTTGGCCAATACCGCCTCTACGTGTCGGATCCCGAGGGCGGTCAGGTCGGCTTCTTCGGCACCGTGCTCGAGAATGGCGGACCGGTGGCGCTGGCGCTGCGCCTCAAGCTGGAGAACCAGCGCATCGCCGAGATCGAGACGCTGGTCGTGCGCGATGCCGCGGCCGCGAAGGCAGTGGACGCCATGGAGCCGCAGCCCGCGTTCCTCGAGGGCGTGCCGGCCGTTTCGCGTCCGACGCGGCAGGAGATGATCGCGGTCGCGGATCGCTACTTCACGGCGATCGACGGCGGCAAGGCGCCGTTCGGGCCCGACTGCAACCGCGTCCAGAACGGCACGCAAACCACCAACAACCCGTCGTTCAGCATCCCCGGCATGACGTGGAACCCGTTCTCGCTCGCGTGCCAGGCGCAGATCGACACCAGTTTCTTCAGCTTCGTGGACAACGTCCGGCCGCGCCGCTACGCGGTGGTGGACCGCGAGCGCGGCCTCGTGTTCGGCCTGTTCATGTTCCACGTGTCGGGCACCGTCACCTCGTACACGCCGCCCGGGCGCGAGGCGATGCCAGCGCTGCCGCAGAACCTGTCGCCCTACACGATTGCCGTCGCCGAACTCTACAAGATCAGGAACGGGCAGCTCGGTCGCATCGAGGCGATGCAGGTGAACGTGCCGTATGGCACGCCGAGCCCCTTCGGGCCCACGGAATGGCGCACGCCGAAGCGCCCCGTGCCGGCGCTCATGCCAACGCCCGCGAAACGAGGGCCCTGCAACCGCGCCTGCCTGGAAGGCTTCGTCACGCAGTATCTCGACGCGATGGTGGCACACGATCCCACGCGGCTGCCGGTGACGGCGGACGTGGTGTTCACGGAGAACGACGTGCCGCTGCGCCTCGGCGAGGCGCTGTGGCGGACCGCCAGCGCCATCGGGAGCTAC